>Ga0308160_10000458_pt1 | contig 78939 bp, 73 predicted proteins | sample PhyFR1_FD_201036 | JGI IMG/M metagenome (GOLD analysis project Ga0308160, IMG submission 201036) | Phyllosphere microbial communities from UC Gill Tract Community Farm, Albany, California, United States - DLSLF.R1 | ecosystem: Host-associated > Plants > Phyllosphere > Unclassified | place: USA... | reverse complement strand
ACGACATTCTGCGGACGACAACAAGGGTGGGACGGGCAATCTGGAAGAGATGGAGCGGCTACCACCGGCGCAGCCTTGTCGAAACCAAGATGCGCTGCTTCAAGCTGCTGGGCGAACGGGTGATGGCGCGCGACTTTGACCGTCAGGTTGCCGAGTTACAAGTGCGGGCTGCCGTGCTGAACCGGTTCACTCGGCTGGGTACTCCAGTCACGGTCCCAGTGTTATAAAACGAACTACAAATGGCGTTAGCTCGGCCTTCGCTCGATTTACGCAACAAAGCCGGCCGAGGCGTAAATCTTTGCAGCGTTCAACAGTGCGCCTTTGTGAAGAATTTGGCTTTGTTGAGCAAACCGAGCAAAGGCCGAGCTGACGCTGTTTGTAGTATGTTTTATAACACTGGGACCGTAACCGGGGTGCCCAGTCGAGTGAAGCGGTTCAGTACAGCCGCTCGCACTTGCAATTCGGCGACCTGACGGTCGAAGTCACGTGCCATGACACGTTCACCCAGCAGCTTGAAGCAGCGCATCTTGGTCTCGACAAGGCTGCGCCGATGATAGCCACTCCATTTTTTCCAGATCGCCCGGCCCAGCCTGCGCGTCGTGTGCAGTATGTCATTGCGCGCCTCGGCGCCGCAGCGGTTCGTCTTCCAGGGCTTGGCGTTCTTGCGCGTCGGGATGATGGCATCTGCGGCGCGCAAAGCAATCGCCTCATGGCAGTCCTTCGTGTCGTAAGCACCGTCGCCACTAACGCTGGCAATGCGCTCGTCGGCAGGAATCTGATCCAGCAACGCTGGCAGGACAGGCGCATCACCGATGCTGTTGTCGGTCACTTCCATGGCCCGGATCTCGAGCGTGGACGCGTCGATCCCGAGGTGTACCTTGCGCCATTGGCGGCGATACTCCGCCCCATGCTTTTTCGTCTTCCACTCGCCTTCGCCCAGCATCTTGATGCCCGTGCTGTCCACCAACAGATGCAGCCCTGTCGTGGTCGGCACTGCGCCGATGGCGACCTGGAGCGTCTTCTGGCGTCGGCTGACCGTGCTGTAGTCAGGTACCGGCCAGTCAAGGCCAGCCAGGCGCAGCAGGCTTTGCGTCATCCCCATGGCTTGGCGCAGTGGCAAATTGAAAAGGCACTTCATGCTCAGGCAGAACTGAATCGCCTGGTCACTGAACGTCTGGTCGCGCCCACGCCTGCCGTTTGGCTGGCCTTGCCACCTCATGGTCGGATCGAGCCAGATGAGCAGCGAGCCGCGTGACTTCAGCGCTTCGTTGTATGTCTTCCAATTGGTGGTACGGTACTTCTGCGGAGCCGGTTTCATCCGTTCAGGCTACCAGACCAGCAGGTTCCTCGCTGATCAAGACCTGGTTTGTGCAACAAAGCCGTTTGGCCCCAACTTCTGTCGGCACCGTATATTCCCATCTTCTGCATGGCGCTGTGTGGTCTGCTTCAAGCGTGGCTGCTCGGTGTCATGTTACGTTGGCTACGCCGTCCCGCAGAATCGCGAACACGTTAACGTCTGCTCTGGGTCGATCTCGGCCGTTCGCCTTGAGCCAGACGTTGGCTACAGCGGGCGCGACCGGCTCAACCCGCGAAGTGGCATTTTTCCTTCACAAAGTGCGGCATTTTTGCTTCAACGGACGCGGGCGCGTTTTCGCGACCGAGACCTGACGGGAACGGGCCAGCCCAACCAAGGAAATAGATTTCATAATGGCAATAAAATAGAATGGTTCAGAACTAGGACGCACGCCAGCTGGCGCAGCGGGCGTAGCTCAGCGACAAAGTGACGTCAACATCGGAGCCAAGCGGCTGGGCGGATTTGTTGACGATGTTCTGGACAGGTCAAAGATAAGTTCCGCAGGTAAATAGACCAGCGGCCAGAATCGGCACGTTTTCTGTGACACGTCACGGCATCGCAGGCGATCGCTGTCGAGGACGAACGCTGAGGCCCGATGCTGGCATGCCAATACACCCTGGCTGGCCTCTGTCCGCAAAACTAGACGACGGGCCGCGCAAACCCGACGGCTTCGAAAAATTGTCGAGAGACCGACAATGAACAGACGTTGATGTGTGAACGACTGAGTTCGGCTTGGCCAAGCGCTGGCTTTTCGCTAGGATTATGGGAGTCCAGTACCCTGGCGCCAAAGCGAATCAAGAACACTGGCCGCCGAGCTCTTCTGACAGGAGAGAAACGGGCAAAAAAATACCCGCCGGGAGGCGGGTTGAATCTATTTTCCTGGAGGAAGATAGAGGAGACATAAGCATCATGCTGCATCGCACAAGGACTGTCCAATGACGGTTCGTGATACCTGAAATGCGTCCAACCCATGTCTCATACGACTACGCAGCAAACTCGACATTACCAAAAATATTGTCGATTTGAGAGTGTCAAGTTCGAAGTGGATAATATTAAGGAATACGTTAAGATGCTGATGCATCGCATGTTACATATGTCATTACTTCTATAATGTCAGATATTTGGGGCGCCTGTCTTACGCGGTCTCGTCACTCTTCCGTAATGCCGGCTAAAGCTGCGACAACTTTCACTCGACAAGCCGGCCCCCCCTTGAAAGCCGATCGAAAGAGGCTTTACGGCATAACCTGTCATTCTTCGTCCCGAATGACGCCCGAAGTGCCCCCTCCCCGTTCATCCACCCAGCCTTTCGCTGATCGGCCTTAGTAAGGACATGGAACTGGCGCGTTTTCGACGTGGCATCCACATCTCCATTGCCGGCGACGGAGCGCGGCTCGTGTCAAGGCACTTGGACGAAATGAATGCAGAGCATCAGCACTTGATTGCGCCGGGCTTAGGGATCACGAGCGGCGCGGTGGTTGACGGCGCCGTCCGATGGCCTTCCTGTCGTTCTCATCCTCTTCAAGCACAAACAATCTATTTATTTATATAAATATTCCAGGCTGCGCGCGGCCTGAGGCGTCATTATGTTGATTCCGTTGTCGCTCGGCCTGGCAGTCGGCATGATCCTGTCGCTCATAGGCGCCGGCGGAGGCATATTTGCAGTTCCATTGCTCGTGTTCGGAAGCTACATAAGCGTCGCACAATCCGGCCCGATCAGGCTGATGGCCGTAGGGATGGCGGCGGCGCTGGGCGCCATCCTCGGGTTGCGCGCCGGGGTGGTGCGCTACCGTGCAGCGCTCCTGGTTCCCAGCGCGTTCCAAGCGTATTCTTTGGGTAGAAGCTGTCGTACTGCTGGCGTTTGTCGTACTCGCCGCTTGGCTAGCGTCAACGTCGCCTCCCGGCGAACAGATGTGAAGCGTCCGAGTAGTCGTCGCTGATTCACGCTGGATAGCCGGCCCTTACAGCTGTCTTCCACAAATCCGCGCGCCATCGCCGCTGGATGATTCAAAGCGAGCCGGCTTTTACAGCGTCGAGCCACGTTTTCATGTCGCGACGACGATCGCGTGGGCCAGCGGATGCTCGCTATTCCGGTAACGCTGGCCGCGATGCGCGGTACGTCCTGCGCGCTGCCATCGGGGGCAGCCATACCCGAATGAGACGTTGGGCTGCCCACGGTGAGCATGCCGGTCTTGTCCGTGATGAAGGTATCGATTATGAGCAGGTCCCTAATCGCAGCGGCATCGTAAACAGATCGGCACGAGGATCAAGATGAAATTATCGGCTATCGCGTCAGCCGGACGCTGCATCGGCGCACGCCAGCGCAGAGCGTGAGCTAAGCTGCTTCGTTCCACGCCTGCATCGGCAATATACGAAAAAAAGTTGCGCGAGAACGGAATAAAAACACGACCGGACTCGTTTATCCATACGAGAACATGTTTCTCGCGGCCTTTTTTAGCGATATTCTGACTGGAAGCCCATATGACCATCAAGCACATCATCTTCGCAATCGCCTGTACAGGCACCGCCGCACATGCCATGGCCGGCCCGGCGCTGGACGCCGCGCAAGCGCATTTCACCGCAATCGGCGCCGCGGACCGCGCTGCCATCCTGCGCGATTATGCCGACAACGCGCGGCTGATCTGGGTGGGCGGGCCGCTCGACGGCAGCTACGACGGGACTGCATCCATCGGCGCGGTATGGGACAAATTCAATGCCGCCGCCGGCCCTGCGCGCGTTACCGTCCTGAACGCGAGCGAGTCGGCTAATCCGAAAGGCGCTACCGTGACGGCTGCCGTGCAATTCGACGCCAAGGTCCAAGTCAAGGTGCGATACGTACTGACCTACCGCGACGGCAAGCTGGTGAACGAAACCTGGCAGGTCGACCCTAAACTGGCGGCCGGCGGCTACTGAGCCGGCGCGCCGATGTCCTTCGTGCCGGACGATCCCGCCGACCACCTGCTGGCCTGCCTGCCGCGCCTGCGGCGCTATGCCCGCGCGTTGGTCGGCGATCGCGCCGCCGCCGACGACCTGGTGCAGGATACGGTCGAACGCGGCTGGACCGCCCTGTCCGGCTGGCGGCGCGGCAGCGATATGCGCGCCTGGCTGTTCTCGATCATGCACAACCTGCGCGTCGACCAGGCCCGGCGCGGCGCCCTGGACACCGAACCGCTGGACGACGACACGCCGTTGCCGGCCGCGCAGGAACACGTGAGCGCCGGCCTCGAACTGCGCGACCTGGACGCCGCGCTGCGCCTGCTGCCCGAAGAGCAGCGCGAAATCCTGCTGCTGGTCGGGCTCGAGGACATGCGCTACGAAGACGTGGCGCGCCTGCTCGGCGTCCCGGTCGGCACCGTGATGTCGCGCCTGTCTCGCGCGCGCGAGAAATTGCGCGCGTTGATGGACGGCCGCGCGCCCGTCGTTCCATTGAGAGTCGTGAAATGAGCATCCTACCGATCACCGAAGCCGATCTGCACGCCTACGCCGACGGTCGCCTGGCGCCGGCCCGGCGTGCCGAGGTCGACGCCTACTTGGCCGCGCGCCCGGACGACGCCGCGCGCGTGCGGGCGTGGATCGGTCAGAACGACGCGCTGCACGCGCTGTTCGACCCCGTGCTCGACGAACCGCTGCCGGCGCGCCTGGCCGCGCCGCTGCGCGCCCGCCCCGGCCTGCGCGACGTACGGCATTGGCCCTGGCAGGCGCTGGCCGCCGGCCTGGCGCTGGCGCTGCTCGGCGGCGGCGGCGGCTGGAGCCTGCGCGGCGCCGCCGAACGCGATCATCGTCTGGCGTCGATCGAGGCGGGCGCGCCCTTCCCCCAGCCGGCATTCTCGGGCCTGGCACACCAGGCTGCCATCGCCCACGTGGTCTACAGCCCGGACGTGCGGCGCCCGGTGGAAGTCGGCGCCGACCAGGAAGACCAGCTGGTGGCATGGCTGTCCAAGCGCCTGGGCAGCAAAATCCATCCACCGCACCTCGGCAAGCTCGGCTACGAACTGATCGGGGGGCGCCTGCTGCCCGGCGCCAGCGGGCCGGTGGCGCAATTCATGTACCACGACGGCGCCGGCCAGCGCCTGACGTTGTACGTCTCGACCGAGCAGGCGCAGAACAAGGACACGGGCTTCCGGTTCGCCAAGGAAGGCCCGGTCAACGTGTTTTACTGGATCGACGGCAAATTCGGCTATGCGCTGTCGGCCGGCATCGACAAGGGCGAACTCGCGCGCGTCGCGACCGCCGTCTACGAACAACTGGAGGGACCCGTTTGAAACCGATGTATTTGCTTGCCGCCTGCCTGTGGGCCGGCGCCTGCGCCGCCCAGGACATGCCGTTCATGCCCGCACACATGCACGCGCATGCGAGCACGATCGCAAGCGCCGCCCCGCCCGCCTTCGTCGCCAGCAGCGCCAAGCCGTACGCGGCCCTGGCCGACGACGCCATGGCCGTGATGGACGACGACATGCGCCGTGCGCCGATGAACGGGGACCCTGGCCACGACTTCGTCACGATGATGATCCCGCATCACCAGGGCGCGATCGACATGGCCAAGGCCATCCTGGTGCACGGCACCGATCCGGAATTGCGCAACCTGGCGCAAGGCATCATCGCTGAGCAACAAAATGAAATCAATGTCATGCGGGCCTGGCTGCAACGCCACGACGCCGGCACGACCACCCATACCGATAAGGAAGTCCATGCAACGCACTAAATTTGCCGGCACCACCATCCGTGCCGCCGCACTCGCCATCGTACTGGCCGGCGCCCTCACCCCCGCCCACGCCCTCCCAAGCGCCCAGGACCGCGTCTACACCGCCGACCAGAACAGCAACACGGTCTCGGTGATCGACCCGTCCACCAACACCCTGCTGGGCCAGATCCGTCTGGGCAACCTGCGCCCGGACGTGCTCTCGCCGCTGTACAAGGGCGAGGTCAACGTGCACGGCCTGGGCTTCTCGCCGGACCACAAGACGCTGATCGCGATCGCCAACGGTTCCAATTCCGTCACCTTCATCGACACCGCCACGAACAAGGTCAAGGGCGTCACCTACATCGGCCGCTCGCCGCACGAAGGCTTCTTCACGGCGGACGGACGCGAGGTCTGGGTGGTGGTGCGAGGCGAAGACTATATTTCCGTCATCGACCCGGCCACCTTCAAGGAAACGCGTCGCATCCAGACCACCGGCGGGCCTGGCATGGTGATGTTCCACCCGGACGGCAGGCTGGCCTTCGTCGTCTCGAGCTTCAACCCGGTGGTCGATGTCGTCGACGTCAAATCGCACCAGGTCGTCAAGCACATCCCCGTGACCAGCCCGTTCTCGCCCTTCCTGCAATTCTCGCCGGACTTCAAGGAAGTGTGGATGACGCACAAGGACGTGGGCAAGGTCACCCGAATCGACGTCGCGACGCAATCGGTGAAGGGCGTGATCGACACCGGCCTGATCACGAACCACCTGGCGTTCGCGCGCACCCCGGCCGGCGTGCGCGCCTATGTGACGGTCGGCGGCGAGAACGTGGTCAAGGTGTACAGCACCGGCGACGCGCCGGCGCTGGTGGCGACCATTCCCACCGGCGCCCTGCCGCACGGCGTCTGGCGTTCCGACGACGACAGCCGCGTCTACGTCGGCCTGGAAAACGGCGACGGCGTGGACGTCATCGACACCGCCGCCAACAAGGTGGTGGCGCACGCGCCGGTGGGCCAGGCGCCGCAGGCGCTGGTCTACGTCTCGCACGCGGTGCCGGCCGGCGCCGGCACGACCAACCTGGTGCCGCGCGCCAACGCCGAGCCCGTCAACATCGCACTGCGCCCGGCCGGCGGCGGCGCCACCGGCTTCGTGGTGGCGCGCAACCTGGGGCTGACCGATGCGCTGGAGGTGTCGTTGTTTTCCCTGAAGCCGGACACCGTGTATTCGGTATACGCGAGCGGTCAGGCGATGCCGGTGGCGCGCTTCAAGACCAATCCGAAGGGCATGGCAAACGGCACCGCCATCGGCCCGATGCGCGAGGTTGCGAGCGCCCTGTCGGCCAAGGATCCCGGCGCCAGCCGCATCCTGGTGATGGAAGGCGATGCGCCGGCCGACCCGGCCAAAGCCGTCCTGGCAAGCGTGCGCTAGAAACACGGCTCGGCCGCCGGCCCGATCAGAACAGCGAGTGCCGGCCTTCGTCGCTCACGGCCGGCATGTCGTACCGACGGCGCACGTGCATATCCGCGTCGAACTCGTAGACGACCGGCGTGGCGTTCGGCACGTCGAGCGTGGCGATGTCGTCGTCGCTCATTCCTTCCAGATGCTTGATCAGCGCGCGGATGGTGTTGCCGTGCGCCTGGATGACGACGCCCCGTCGCTCGCGCAGCGCCGGCGCCGCCAGCTCTTCCCAAAACGGCCGCACGCGCCGAACCACATCTTCCAGACTTTCGCTCAGCACGATCTCGCCTGCCCGGGCACCGCGGTTACGCGGATCATCCGCATACGCGCGCGCATCTTGCAGCGCCATCGGCGGAGGCGCCACGGCAAACGAGCGGCGCCAGGCGGCGACCTGCGCCGCGCCGTATTCCCGTTCGGCCGTCGCCTTGTTCAGCCCCGTCAGGGCACCGTAATGGCGTTCGTTCAAGCGCGGGTCCGGCACAATCGGCAGCCACATGCGGTCCATTGCTTCGCAGATGATCCATTGCGAGCGGATGGTGCGCTTGAGCATCGATGTGAACGCGACGTCGATCGCCACGCCCGCCGCGCGCAGCGTCGCGCCCACCGCCCGCGCCTGCGCCATGCCGAGCGGCGTGAGGTCGACATCGGTCCACCCCGTGAAGCGGTTATCGGCGTTATAGGCGGACTCGCCGTGGCGGATCAAAATCAGTCGGTGCATGGCGCCTCACTCCTCGGATCGGCTGCGTCCCGGCCGGGTCGCGCGCAACCCCCGGACGAACTGGGATAGAGTAACCGCAAACTTATCCGGGCACGCGTTCGATGCCGGCTTTCACCCTGGAAATTCTTATGAATCCTGCCATTCAAGACATCCATGCGCGCGAGATCCTCGACTCGCGCGGCAACCCGACGGTTGAAGTCGACGTGCGCCTGGTATGCGGCGTCGTCGGTCGCGCCGCCGTGCCTTCGGGCGCTTCGACCGGCATTCATGAAGCCGTCGAACTGCGTGACGCCGAGCCGCGCCGCTACGACGGAAAGGGCGTGAAGAATGCCGTCGCCCACGTCAATGGCGAGATCGCCACCGCCGTTGCCGGCAAGGACGCGACCGACCAGAAAGGCATCGATGCCCTTCTCATTGCGCTGGACGGTACGCCGAACAAAAGCAGGATGGGGGCGAACGCCGTTCTGGGCGTGAGTCTGGCTGTGGCGCGCGCTGCCGCCGCGGCGGCGGGCTTGCCCTTGTTCAGTACCCTGTCCGCGTCGCACGCTCCACGCATGCCGGTACCGATGTTCAACATCCTCAACGGCGGGGTACACGCCAATTGGCAAGCGACCGATTTTCAGGAATTCATGATCGCCCCCGTCGGCGCCCCCACGTTCGCCGAGGGCGTACGCTACGGCGCCGAGATCTACCATCGCCTGCGCACCATCCTCAAGGAGCGTGGTTACAACACGGCGGTCGGGGATGAGGGCGGCTTCGCGCCTATCCTTAAGCGCAACGCCGAGGCCGTCGAATTAATCCTCGAAGCGATCGAAAAGGCAGGCTATCGACCCGGTGACGACATCGTGCTGGCGCTCGATCCGGCGTCGTCCGGCTTTTACGAGGACGGCCTGTACCACCTTCGCAGCGAGGGCCGTAAGGTCGATGCGGCCGGGCTGGTCGACCTGTACGAGGGATGGATCGAACGCTATCCGATCGCCGTGCTGGAAGACGGATTGGCGGAGGACGACTGGGCCGGCTGGCGCATGATGAACAAACGGCTGGGCAAAAAGGTCGAACTGGTTGGCGACGATCTGTTCGTGACCAACGTCAAACGCATCGAACGCGGAATTCAGGAAGACGTCGCCAATGCCGTTTTGATCAAACCGAACCAGATCGGCACCCTCACCGAAACGCGCGCCGCAGTCGAACTGGCCTACCGTGCCGGTTGGGGCGCCATGGTCTCCCATCGCAGCGGCGAAACGGTCGACAGCTTCATTGCCGATATGACGGTCGGATTCGGTACAGGACACCTCAAGACCGGGGCACCTGCGCGCGGCGAGCGCGTGGAAAAATACAACCAGCTGATGCGCATCGAAGAAGCGATGGGTCGAGATGCCTCTTACGCCGGCCGCGATGCGTTCGTGCGCGGGTAGGTTGAAAACAGCTTAGCCCGATGACGCGCCTGGTTACACGCATCGTCGTCGTTCGTCATGGCCACGTCGATGGCATCGATCCGCCGCGATTTCGTGGATGCGCCGAATTCCCGCTCTCCGAACTCGGACGGCGCCAAGCGGAGGCGCTGGGACGGCGCGTGGCGCGTGGCTGGCAGCCGGATGCCATTTACACCAGCAATTTATCCCGTTGCATCGATACGGGCACGGCGATCGAGCGCGCAACCGGCGCGCCTGCAAGCGTTCTCGGCGAGCTCGCCGACATCGACTACGGCCAGTGGCAAGGTTTGACGCACGATCGTGTCGAGTCCTTGTGGCCCGGGCCGGCACGGATGTGGTTTTCGAAACCCGACATGGCCTTGATACCCGGCGGCGAGACGCTCGCACAGGTGTTGGTACGCGTCATGAGTGTCCTCCATTTCGTGCTTTTGAAACACGCCGGCCAGACCGTCGTCCTGGTCGGGCACGACAGCGTCAACCGTGTGCTGTTGTTGCATTGCCTTGGGCTTTCTCTCAGTCATTATTGGCAACTCCGGCAGACGCCTTGCTGCGTGAATGAATGCACGTTCGAGGACGATTCGTTCGTCATCCAACGCATTAACGAAACCGGTCACCTGATTGGCGTTTAAACAAGGAAATGGCGGGAAGACGAGTGGATCGAAGTTTTTACAGCAGGTTAAAAGGTCGAATTCGGCGTCGCCTGCGCTCAGGACGCCGCGCGATGATTTGGCGGAACAAGCAAACCTTGCTATGATTGACTTTAATTGGAGATGGCATTCCTCCCGTAACCGCTCAATCCCGAGCTGATGATGCCTACCTTTCCCGGCCGGGAAGGTAGGCGCATGCCTCGATCCGGACCAGCTGGGCTCACTCACTGGACCGATGAAACCTGATCACACACCCGAACAAGTCGAGCTTTTGCATTACATGGCGAAGTGGCTGCTGCTTTCCGTCATCGCGGCCGCACTCGCCGGCTCCGCGTCCGCATTCTTCCTGTTTGCACTCGAGCGCGTCACCCAAATCCGTGTCGCGTCACCGCAGATCATCTGGCTGCTCCCCCTGGCCGGGTTCGCCGTGGGGTGGATCTATCATCGCCTCGGAAAGGATGTCGAGGCCGGCAACAACCTGATCATCGACGAGATCCACGACCCGAAGAAAACGATCCCGCTGCCGATGGCGCCGCTGGTCCTTGGCGGTACCGTGCTGTCGCACCTGTTCGGCGCATCGGTAGGTCGCGAAGGCACGGCGGTGCAGATGGGCGCCACGCTGGCCGACCAAATCGCCCACATGTTGCGTCTGGACCGCGATACACGCCGGGTACTCGTCATGGCCGGCATGAGCGCCGGCTTCTCATCCGTGTTCGGCACGCCCGTGGCGGGCGCGATCTTCGGCCTGGAAGTACTGGCGATCGGCCGCATGCGCTACGACGCGATCCTGCCCTGCATCGTCGCCGCCATCGTCGCCGACCGCGTGGGACTATGGTGGGGTATCCACCACACACATTATGTGCTCGGCGCGGTACCGGCTGTCGGTACGACCGGCCTGGTTGCGGTCGTCGTCGCCGGCATCGCGTTCGGCATGGCAGGCATGCTCTTCGCGACGCTGACGCACACGTTGAGCGACACGGCCAAGCGCCATGTGCCGTACGGTCCGGCACGCCCCCTGCTGGGCGGCGCAATCGTCGCCCTGGCGGTCTGGCTGAGCGGGACACAGCGCTATATCGGTCTCGGCATTCCGGTCATCGTCCAGGCGTTCCAGCAGCCGCTGGGATTCGAAGACTCGATCGGCAAACTGGCGTTTACCGTCGTCTCACTCGGCAGTGGCTTCAAAGGCGGCGAAGTGACGCCGCTGTTCTATATCGGCGCCACGCTCGGCAACGCCCTGGCGCCGTTGCTGCACCTGCCTTTCCCGCTACTGGCCGCGCTCGGCTTCGTCGCCGTGTTCGCCGGCGCCGCCAACGTGCCGCTGGCGTCTACCGTCATGGCCATTGAACTGTTCGGCGGCGAGATCGCGCCGTACGCAGCGCTCGCCTGCGTCGTCAGCTACCTGTTCTCGGGGCACACCGGCATCTACCGCGCCCAGCGCATCGGCCGGGCCAAGCACCGGCGCGCGCTTCCCGAGGACCTGCGTCTGTCCGAACTCCATGCCTACCGTGCGCGCGAACGCGCGAGGCCGGCAGCGCAGCGTCCTGAACAGTGAGCCACACGATGAACGATTTTGCCGTCCTGCGCCTGTACATCCCGATGTCGGCCCGTGCCCGCGCCACCCGTCTGTGGCACCATCTCAGTCCCCCGCAGCTCGCCCACCAACTGCTGACGCAGGCACGCCGCGCCGGCATCCGCCAGGCGTTGCTGTTCCATGTCGGCAGCGGCTACCTGCCGGGTGAGAAGCCATCCCACGCCCACGTGGAAGGAACGGCAGGGCGCCACCCGCAATGCGTCGAACTGGTCGATACGGAAGAAGCGCTTCGCGCGTTCCTTTTCGAACACCATGCGCAACTGCACGCGGTGCAGGCCGTGCTGTTGCGATGCGAGCTGCCGCTCGCAACCGAGGGCAAGGCGACGCACGCAAGCGCCGGTTAGCGGCGCATCAGTAATGCGGCCGTCCCCATGCCGAGCGTGCACATGACAAGCGAACCGGCAACGTGCAGCAGCACTGCACCGGCTGCCATGGCCAAGCGGCCGGCGCGCAGCAGGATCACCGCCTCGCCGGCGAAACTCGACATGGTCGTCAAGCCGCCAAGGAAGCCGGTGACGACGAACAACCGGATCTCGGGCGCGAGCGACGGCGTTTCGGTTAGCCAAGGTATCGCCACCCCGATGATGTATGCGCCCACCAGATTGACAAGCAGAGTACCGGGTGGAATCTCCGGAAACAGCGAATTCAAAGCCACGCTCGTCCACCAGCGCACGAGCGCTCCCAGCGCAGCGCCGGTGGCGACTGCGAATACGGAAGAAAACTCCATCGATGTCCCATTTGTAATGTACCTTGCCACCTTAACACGGCACTATGGGCAGCCGCACCCGGCTATACTCCATGCCCATGTCTTTCCATTCCCTTGCTCGTTTCGATCCATCCGTTCGTCTTGCACTGCGTGCGCTATGCTCGGCACATGCCGGCCCGGTCGACCTGGACCTGGGGCGAGGCGAATGCATCGCCATCGTCGGTGAATCCGGTTCCGGCAAGAGCGTGTTGCTGCGCATGATCGCGGACCTGATTCCCAACGAGGGCACGGTGCTGCTGGACGGCGCACAGCGCGCAAGCTGGACGGCGCCGGCATGGCGTTCGATGGTAGTCTATCAAGCAGCCGAGCCGGCCTGGTGGGACGCGACCGCGCGCGCGCACCTTCCGGCATCGGAGCAGAAGCGGGCGCAGGCACTGGCCGATGCGCTGAAACTGCGGGCCGCTGCGCTTGATACCGACCTGGAGCTGCTGTCGACCGGCGAACGCCAGCGCCTCGCGCTCATCCGTTCCCTGGCTTGCCGGCCCCGTGTCCTCCTGCTAGACGAGCCCGCTTCGGCGCTCGACGCCGCCTCGACCGCAGCTCTCGAAGCCCTACTGCGTTCGGAACTCGAACGAGGCACGTCGGTGTTGGTCGTGACGCATTCAGAAGAACAGGCCGAGCGCCTCGGGCAGCGGTGCCTGCGTATGGCGAGCGGCCGGCTCGAGGTGGCATGAGCCAGATTGCACTGTCGGCGTCGGACATGGCGCTCGCGGCCAGTCTGGTCGTATTCGATGCGGCGGTTTCGATCGCCTTCGGCCTGCGCCTGCATCGGCCCTTGCTTGTCGCCAGTCTGAGGATGGTGCTGCAGTTGCTGCTCGTCGGCCTCGTGCTGCGCATCGTATTCCGTTCCGACGCGCCGGCGCTGACGCTGGCCATCGCCTGCCTCATGATCGCCGCTGCCGCGCGCGAAGTCGCAACGAGGCCGACGCAGCGCCTGGCCGGCTGGGGCAACTACCGTATCGCGGGCGCAGTGGTAGCGCTGTCGAGCCTGGCCACGGTGGTGCTGGCCCTGATGACGGCCATCCGCCCCACGCCCTGGCACGACCCGCGCTATGCCATCCCGTTGATGGGCATCGTGCTGGGCAGCGTGCTAAATTCGGCAAGTCTGGCCCTCGACGCTTTCCTCGGCGGCGTGGTTGTGTCGCGCAATCAGATCGAAGCCCGTTTGGCCCTGGGTGCATCCTTGCGCACAGCGCTTGCGCCGCTGATGCGCGATGCGGTGCGTAAAGGCCTCATCCCGGTCATCAACCAGATGTCCGCGGCGGGTATCATCACGCTGCCGGGCATCATGACCGGCCAGCTCCTCGCCGGCATGGATCCGCTCGGCGCCGTCGAATACCAGATCCTGTTGCTGTTCCTGCTGGCCGGGAGCAGCGGACTGGCCGCCGGCGGCGTGGTCTGGCTGGCCAGCCGCGCACTTGGCGACGACCGCGACAGGCTGCGGCTGGACCTCTTGGCTTAGTTATCCGGCCGCTTCCTGGTCCGCACCATGTCTTCGAAGGCGGCGACGGCGCGGCTGCGATGCCGCTGGGCGTGGCGCAGCATCGAGAAGCTGCGCGCCGGGAGCGCGCAGTGCGCCCGTGCCAGCAAGCCGGCCTGCACATGCGGCGCCACGACCAGTTCCGACATCGCGGTGGCAAACGGTCCCGCCATGACCGCACTGCGCACCGCCTCATTTGAGGGAAGTTCGAGTGCGATCTGCAGATTGACGACCGCCACGTCGAGCGCGGCGAGTCCGGTCTCCAAAGCGGACCGCGTGCCCGAACCGGCTTCACGCAAAATCCATTGTCCAGCTTCCAGTTCTCTGGCCGTCAGCGTCCTGCCGTCGGCCCAGGGATGATCGGACGCAACCACAACCACCATATTGTCTTCGCCGACAGTCTCCTCCTCCAGGCCGGTCGGTTCTATGTTTCCCTCCACAAAACCGAGATCGGCGCCGCCTTGCAGCACGGCCTCGGCGACGCTCTCGGTATTGCCCGCTTCCATGTGCAAATCGATTCCCGGCCATGCTTGGCGGAAGCGTACCAGCAAGGCCGGCAGCCAATAGCTGGCGATGGTCTGGCTGGCGTGGATCGTTAGCGACCCGCGTCTGAGCTCGCCCAAATCGGCCAGCGCCGCCTCGGCTGCCTGGGCGCTCGCGAGCGCGCGGCGTGCTTCGACGAGAAAAATTCGTCCCGCGTCGCTGATTTCGATGCGCCGGCCGACACGGTGAAACAGCGCCGTTCCGTATCGCTCTTCCAGCGACTTGATGGAAGTGCTGACCGCCGAAGGGGTCAGGAAGAGAACGGCGGCGGCCTGGGTAAGGTGCTGGCGTTCGGCGACCTCGACGAATATACGCAACTGATCCAATGTCATCGTTCAATATTTTAGAAAGATATGTTCGTAATTTTAAAATAGACCAAACAATTCAGTACAGCGATACTTATTACATCGACGTATATGAATATGAGAAAAATAATGAAGAATCAAGTGAACAATTTGTCCGCCGCCGTTCCCGGCCTGTTGCTTTGTGCTGCGGTGACGGCAGCTGCCTATCTGCTCGAAGTGGCCGAAACCCACGTGTTCGGCCGCGCTTGGCTCGAAAGCCTGGTGCTGGCCATTCTCATCGGCACCGGTATCCGCACCCTGCACCGCCTCGACCCGCGCTTCGATCCAGGCATCCATGTCGGCGCCAAACTGCTGCTCGAGATCGCGGTCGTGCTGCTGGGCGCTTCGGTCAGTGCCGGTGCGCTGCTGGCCAACGGCCTCGGCCTCATCGGCGGTATCGCGGCGGTGGTCGTGGTTGCGATCGTGTTCAGCTATTTCATTGGGCGCAGCGCGGGCCTGCCGCAGAAGATGGCGATCCTCATCGCATGCGGCAATTCGATTTGCGGCAATTCCGCGATCGCTGCAGTGGCGCCGGTGATCGATGCCGACGGCAAGGACGTCGCCGCCTCGATCGCCTTCACCGCCGTGCTTGGCGTGGGCGTCGTATTGGGCCTGCCGCTGCTGGTAGGACTGCTGTCGTTCACCCCGGTGCAGTATGGCGTGTTCGCCGGCTTGACCGTCTATGCGGTGCCGCAAGTGCTGGCGGCGACCGCATCGGTATCGGCCGCGAGCGTCCACATCGGCACCCTGGTGAAACTGGTGCGCGTGTTGATGCTGGGTCCGGTCGTGCTGGTCTTGTCGATGTTCGGACGCGGTAGCGGCCGGGCACGCCCTGCGCTGTCGCACCTCGTGCCGTGGTTCATCGTCGGTTTCCTGCTGCTTCTGGTGCTGCGTTCGATGGGCTGGATTCCGCAGGCTGCACTGGCGCCTGCCCACGACGCGGCGAACTTCCTGACCATCATGTCGATGGCGGCCCTCGGACTGGGCGTCGATGCCCGCGCCGTACTGCGTGCCGGCGCCAAGGTGGCCTCGGTGGTAATCGGCTCACTCGCAGGATTGGGCGTGGTCAGCTTTGCTCTGATCAAGTTGCTGGGTGTATAGGCACAGCGCCCTCTTCCCGACTTATATTTATGCCAACTAAAAAAAGGAAAAATCCAATGAAATCATATCTCTGTCATAACACCGCTCGCCGACTCGCTGCAGGCGCGATGTTCGCGCTCATGACAGGCATCGCCTGTGCCGCACAGCCGGTACTGGTGTACGGCCCCGGCGGTCCCGCGCCGGCGATGAAGGAAGCGGCTGCCGCCTTCGAGCAGGAGCACGGCATCAAGGTGACAGTGACGGCGGGCCCGACACCGGGCTGGATCGAACGCGCGAAGCAGGATGCCGACGTGATCTACAGCGGCTCGGAAACCATGATGACGGACTTCACCGTTGCGATGGGCGGCCGCATCCAGGAAGCCAGCATCACGCCGCTCTACCTGCGTCCGCTGTCGATCCTGGTTCGTCCGGGCAACCCGAAGCATATCCATGGCGTCGCCGACCTCGTCAAACCCGGCGTGCGCATCCTGGTCGTCAACGGGGCTGGCCAGAATGGCGTTTGGGAGGACATGGCGGGTAGGAAAGGCAATCTCGATACAGTGCGCAAGATCCGCACGAACATCGCCAGCTATGCTGCCAACAGCGCGATCGCGCGCGACACCTGGACCAGCCGCAGCGACATCGATGCATGGCTGATCTGGAACATCTGGCAGGTCTCCAACCCCAAACTCGCCGACGTCGTGTCGATCGAACCGGATTACGCGATCTACCGCGATGCCGGCGTCGCCCTGACCGAGCACGGCAGCGGCAACCCGGCTGCGAAGCAGTTCGTCGATTTCCTGCAGTCGCCGCAGGGCAGCGCGATTTTCACCAAATGGGGATGGCAAAAATGACGGCGCGCGTCCTGCCATGACCGGGCAAGCGCAGGAACGCAATCTCGACGACCCGGAGGAAGTTACGCGCCGCTACCGCGAACGCCATACCGCGCCAGTGGCTGCGCTCAACCGCTGGGTCGAAAGCCACGCCGGCGGCATGCGCGAGATGCCGTGGTTCGATCCGCGCGATGGCGGCACCTTCGCCCGCATCCTGGTCCTGCTGGAAGCGCCGGCGCGCCAGGCGATGCGGCCGCGTTTCGTGTCGCGCGACAATCCCGGTCCGGCGCAGCGCAACCTCAAGCTCTTCCTGGCGCAGGCCTGCGTGGCGCGCGAAGAGACGGTGATCTGGAACACGGTTCCCTGGCTGCCGCCGGTCGATGGCCCACCGATGCAGCTGCGCGCCGGCGACATCCGCGCCGGCATCGCGCTGCTCGACGACGTCCTCGGATTCTTGCCGGAGCTGCGCGTCGTGGTGTGCGCGGGACGCACGGCCAGGCGCGCCGAAGCGTCCATCCGCGCCAGCCGGCCCGATATCCAGGTGCTGTCGATGCCACATCCGAGTCCGCTCGCTGTCTGCGCCGGCCCTCACGTAGCGCGGCAGATCGTGGACACGCTGGCGCAGGCGCGCGGGGTTGCCGGCGCCTGGCGCCGTACCACCTAAGCTCACGGGCGCTGCAGCGAAGCAATACAAGGCGAGACGAACAGCTTGCCCTGGTAGGCGCCATTCGCCGTGCGCCACGCGACCACCAGCCACAGCATGGCCAGCACCGCTACGAGCAGCGCGCCGGCGATGTCGAAGAACAGCGAATCGAATACATTGGCAAGCCGCAGCGTGGTCACGGCAAATACGCCGAGCGGAAATGTATACCCCCACCAGCCAAGGTTGAAGGGTACCGCGCTCCGGAAATAGCGGCAGGTGATCAGTGTCGCGAGCAGCATCCACCACAGGCCCAGCCCCCACAGGAGCAGTGCGCTCACGACCCCCAGGCCGTATGCGACCCGGCCGACCTCTTCCATGCCGAACAGGGCGAACGTCGCAGGCGCATCCGCACCGAGCACCAGCATGCCTAGGGAGCCTGTACCCACCGGGCCCAGGGCCAGCCAGCTCGATGCCGCCATGCTTTCGTGCGGCAGCTTGTGCAGCGCCATGCGCAGCAGCAGGATCGCGAGGATGCTGAGTGCAACGGGCACCGAATAAGCCCAGAGCACATAACCCGTAAGGAGCACCGTGAAGCGCGCCGCGCTGTCCTGCAGGTGCGGCACGAGCAGGCCTGCGCTGGCGGCCGCCACTTCGGCTGCGACCACGGGCAGCAGCCACACCGCAGTCATCTGGTCGATGCTGTGTTGCTGGCGGGTGAACATCAGGTACGGAATCAGTACGCCGCAGGCCAGCGCCATGGCGACGTCAATCCACCACAGGCATTGCGCTACCGCGACCGCGGCCTGCCCCCAGCGCGCCACGCCGAACCCCAGGAAACCGTTGATGATCGTCGCCAGACCCATCGGGATGGTGCCGAAGAACATCGATACCGTCGCGTGCCCGAAGACTTGCTTTGCCTCGTCGAAGAACAACAGCCAGCGCGCGCCGTACATCGCGGCGAACACGACGAACAGCAGGATGTTGAGCAGCCAAAGGCCTTCGGCAAGCTGATGCAGCCCGAAAACGGCATAAGGGAATTGTGCGAGCGCGAGCGCGAGAATACCGGTACCCATCGTCACGGCGAACCAATTCGGTGTGAATTGCCTGATTGCTTCAATCGGACTGCTCAATTGCCTTAAAGGCTTGAGACCCGACGAGGTGGCGATGATTTCGCTGAAAGACATGGCTCTCCAATTTTGAATATAGCGCGCAGCATGCGCTGGCAACCGTAGCTTAAATCGAAATGCCTAATTCATGAAACACGACGGACAGCAAGAAAATCAAGCTGATATTTAGCTTGATAATACTCATTTTATTCGTTTTACAGCTAGTTCCCGGCTCAATACACTGAAGTTGTAACTTTCACTCAACACTATTGGAGCGCACATGAAAACCCCGACTCGCATTGCAGTTACCGGCGCCGCAGGCCAGATCGGCTATGCCTTGCTTTTCCGTATCGCCAACGGTGACCTGCTCGGCCCCGATCAGCCTGTCATTCTCCAGTTGCTCGACCTGCCACATGCCCTGGGCGCCATGCGTGGTATCGACATGGAGTTGCAAGACTGCGCGTTTCCACTGCTGCAGGAAGTCCTGGTGACCGACAATCCGGAAGTCGCCTTCCGCGACGCCGACATCGCCATTCTTGTCGGCGCACAGCCGCGCAGCAAAGGTATGGAACGCAAGGATTTGCTTGCCGCCAATGCAGGGATCTTCGCCAAGCAGGGACGCGCCCTGAACGCGGTCGCCAAGCGTGAAGTCAAGGTACTTGTCGTCGGCAATCCTGCCAACACGAATGCACTGATCGCCATGCACGCAGCGCCGGACCTCGATCCATCCTGCTTCAGCGCGATGATCCGGCTTGACCACAACCGCGCCCAGGCCATGCTGGCGCTACATCTGGACAAGAGTGTCGACAGTATTTCGCAATTGATAGTCTGGGGCAACCACTCGCCCACCATGTATGCCGATTACCGCTTCGCCCTCGTCGATGGCCAATCTGCCTCGTTCGCGCTGCGCGACGAGCGCTGGAACCGAGAAGTGTTCATCCCGACGGTGGCCCAGCGCGGCACAGCCATCATCGAAGCACGCGGCCAGTCGTCCGCTGCATCGGCGGCCAATGCCGCGATCGACCACGTACGCGATTGGGTGAGGGGCAGCGGCGGGCGCTGGGTCTCGATGGCGCTGCCGTCGGACGGCGGGTATGGCATCCCGGAAGGCATCTTCTTCGGCGTGCCGGTCGTCTGCGACGGGCGCCAGGCAAATCGGATCCGTGGCCTGGACATCAATACCTTCGCGCGCGAAAAACTGCAGGCGGCAGTCGATGAATTGGTGCAGGAGCGCGACGCCATTCGGCATCTGCTGGACTGACCTCCGTAAATTGTCATCCTCGGTACGGAATTTACCAAAATATCAGGTTGAATTCCGACTTTTAATTTATCCAGCAATTTTGTAGAAATAATAATGCGACGTATATTAGGCTGACCATCACGCCGGGAACCCGGCGCCCGGTCAATCACAGGAGACAACAGCCATGACAAGAAGATCAGGCGACGACACCGCCAAACCTGCAGGTCCCCACGATAGCGCGCGCCCTTTCGAGGGACGCCGCCGTTTCATTCGGCACACTGGTTTCATTGCCGCTGGGTTGGCCGCCGCCCCGGGCGCCAGCCTTGCCGCCATCGCCAAGGACGACGGGGTCTCGTTTGCCGATGGCCCGCGCGAACTGGTCAGTTATCCGCAAAAGCGTCCCTTGATCCGCGTCACGACCCGTCCGCCGCACCTCGAAACACCGTTCGAGGTCTTCAACAACGGGGCGATCACGCCCAATGACGCGTTCTTCGTGCGCTACCATCTGGCGAACCTGCCGATGTCGATCGATCCTGAGACCTACCGGCTCGAGGTCAAGGGTGCGGTAAAGCGCAGCCTGAGCTTGTCGCTTTCCGAACTCAAGGCGCTGGGAGAGCCTGTCGAAGTCGTGGCTGTCAACCAGTGCTCCGGCAACAGCCGCGGGTTCTCGTCGCCGCGCGTCTTCGGTGCCCAGTTGGCAAACGGCGCCATGGGCAATGCGCGCTGGGTCGGGGTGCCGCTCAAGACAGTGCTGGAAAAGGCCGGCGTCGGCGCCAATGCACGACAGGTGATGTTCAACGGCCTGGACCAGCCTGTGCTGCCGTCGACCTCCGATTTCAGGAAAACGCTGGACATCGAACACGCGCTTGGCCACGACGTACTCCTGGCCTGGAGCATGAACGGCCAGGACATCCCTTACCTGAACGGCTATCCTCTGAAGCTGATCGTTCCCGGCTATTTCGGCACTTACTGGGTCAAGCACTTGTCCGAAATCGAGGTGCTCGACAAGCCTTTCGAAGGCCACGATGCCTTGTTCATGACGACGGCCTATCGCGTGCCAGACAATGACTGCCTGTGCGTGGCACCCGGCACCACGCCGTCCAGGACCAGGCCGATCTCGACCCTGCCGGTGCGCAGTTTTATCACCAGCGTCACCAGCGGCGGCGTGCTGCCCGCCGGCCGTACGGTCCAGCTCAAGGGTATCGCTTTCGACGGCGGCGCGGGCATCAAGGCCGTGGATGTTTCGATCGATGGCGGCAAGACCTGGCGGGCGGCGGAACTCGGCGCCGACCTCGGGCGTTATTCGTTCCGCGAGTGGCGCCTGCCGGTAAGCTTCGCCGCACGCGGCCAGACTGTCCTGATGGTAAGGGCCACCAACCGTGCCGGCGAAGTGCAGCCGGCGGACCCGACCTGGAACCCGGGGGGCTATCGCCGCCATGTGATCGAATCCTACCCCGTGACCATCGCCTGAGGAGGCGCCCATGAAACGAATCGAATCCTTCTTGCCTGTTTTCCTGCTCGTTGCAGGCATGGCCGCGCCGGCGTACGCCGAAGTTCATACACTCAAGCTTCCTGCCGAGACAGCGCAGCTCAAGTCGTCGCGCCTGCCCGGCTATGTCATCGCCACGCAGAAATGCGCTACCTGTCATTCCGCCGATTACATCAAGTACCAGCCGCCAGGCATGACCCTAGTCCAATGGACCGGCGAAGTCGGCAAGATGCAGCACATGTATGGCGCCCCGCTCACCGATGACGACGTCAAGGTCATCGGCGCCTATCTCGCGGTGACCTATGGCAGCGCGAAGGAAGCCGATTTGCCGGCAGAACTCAGGCTCGCGTGGGCATCGGGCGCTACGAAGCCGGCGGCGGGAAAGGGGCTCGACGTACAAGCGCTGCTCGCTTCCAACAACTGTCTGGCCTGCCATGCAATCGACAAGAAGATCGTCGGACCGGCTTACCATGAGGTGGCCGCAAAATACCGCGGCAATCCCGGGGCGCAAGCCCTCCTTGAAAAAAGCATCCATGGCGGCAGTTCGGACAAATGGGGACAGGCTGCGATGCCGCCCTTCCCCCAGCTCAAGCCCGAGGAATTGCGTGCGCTGGCCGATTTCGTTCTGAAGCAATAGGGAAATGCGCAGCGTTTTGGCAAGCGGCGTGGTTTCAATATAATTGGGCGTCAGCACAACTCGACGCCCGCCAACGATGCGCCTCTCCCTTCGCCAGCTTCAGATCTTCCTCGCCATCGCTGGATCGGGCAGCACCACGGCAGCGTCTCACCAGGTGGCCTTGTCGCAATCCGCGACCAGTGCAGCCCTCAACGAGCTCGAGGCGATGCTCGACGTCCAGCTGTTCGACCGGGTCGGCAAGCGCCTGCTCATCAACGACAACGGCCGCCTGTTGCTGCCCCAGGCGCGCCAGATGCTGGACGCAGCGACGACGATCGAACGCCAGTTCGCCGAGCAGAACAGCTTGACAGGCCTCGGCCTGCATCTCGGAGCCAGCACGACGATCGGCATCTACCTGTTGCCGGCGATACTGGCGGAGGCATTCGCCGCGTCGCCCCAGGGCCCGCCTCGCGTCACCATTGCAAATACGTCCGACATCGCAACGGCGGTCGCGAATTTCGAGCTGGATCTAGGCTTGGTGGAGGGGCCATGTCATGACCTGCAGCTACAGGTCGAACCGTGGATAGCAGACGACCTTGTGGTGGTTGCCGCCCCCGGCCACCCGCTGCTTACCGACGGTGCCGCCAGCGACGGGACCGTGTCCTTGCAGGCCTTACGCAACGCCGGCTGGCTACTACGCGAACCCGGTTCGGGAACCCGTGAGGCGGTCGAGCAGGCGCTCGTCCCTCACCTGCACAGCTTGCGCTCGGCAGGCGAATTCAGCAACGCGGAGGCGATCAAGCATGCGGCCGCGCATGGACTGGGGCTGGCCTGCCTGTCCCGGCTCGTGGTCGAGGATTTCGTCGCGAGCGGTCGGCTGGTAGTGGTACGGACCTCGCTGCCCGCCCTCAAGCGCAACTTCTTCATCATTCACCACAGGAACAAGGTGCTGTCGACCAGGCTCCTGGGCTTTCTGGCTTTGTGCCGCACGACGGCAAGCAGGCGGGTGCGGCGCAAGCTTGAGGACCACGCGCATGAATTTGGTTGATGCTGCGCCACGAGCCAGACCGAAAAGAGGATGACTTATCCAGCACGGCCCCGGACGGGCGGTTGATCAGGATTGCATGAGCAAGCATGGCATCAATTAGTCCTGCTCCATTGATGCTGGAATGTCCAGGCCGGCTCGAGGTATAGTCGTCTAAGGCGAATCCAGTGTCTAAGGACGGAACGGAAGAGGCATTAATGAAGATCAGACATTATTCCCATAATGTCAAATCCATGCCTGATAGGCAGACGGCCTTCCCCGGCTAAGCCAGCAGGGGGAGCCGACGCCGGTTTGTTGTTCTAACTCTCAGTTCGCTTAATGACAGAGAAGTTCGAATTGAACTGACGCTCCGTCGAGCTGCGCGATAAGACACGCTTGCCGCAGCGATGAACCAGCGACGCATCTGCCTTAACGAACGCCTACATGCAATGCGTCAACAGTTCCACTTTTACTTCATTTGTTCAAGAAGTCTCATTTTTACTTAATGAACAGTCCCACTTTTACTTCATCGGACGACAGTGTCTGAACGCCATTCGAGGCCAACCTAACTTGTCTCGAAGTCGATGCCGGCCGCAAGCCAGAGGCAAAATCGCGGATTGCTGCTGTCATGAGAACGGCGCAGAACATACAGCGCAAGCTAGGGACAGGAAACTAGACTCTGCGGGACGAGCTGCGAAAACGTGAGCTGCACCTCGTCATTGGCGGGATCGTTTTGGCGAAAGAAGCCGGCGTCGGATTGCACGAACGCTAAAGCGCTCCAATCGCCTGCTTCAACTCTCGCAGCCGCTCCTGGTTGACGCAGTAGCAGACCCGCTGCACATCCGACGACCCCTCGATCAGTCCTGCTTCCTTCAGGATCGAGACATGCTGCGAAATCGTCGACGGCGCCAGCGGCAAGACATCCGTTAGCTTCCCGAAGTAGCACTCGCCATAATCGATCAGGTGACGGAGCAGCTGGATACGTGCAGGATGCGCGAGTGCCTTGCACATGCGTGCCAGGTCATCGGCATCGATTTCCGTATCACGCATGCGAGGCGTAGTTGGAGGACAGCAGGATTTGGACATAGGTTTGTTCGTTGTTTGGCGAACGCAGAATAGGCCTCAGGAGACACTCTTGTCAAAAGCTTTGACGTACTGCCGCGATGGTTCAGCGGCGACCGCTCGAAGGTAGAAGGCAAGCGAAGCGACAGACATGGCGAGCAGCACGAACAGCAATACCAAAGGACCTCTGTCGTATCGCAGGATTGCTGCCGCTGCCAGCGGCCCGGCCGCCTTCGAAAGGAGCGACGGGCCTGCCATCGCACCGGAGATTGCGCCATAGTTTTCGCGGCCGAACAGCGCCTGAGGGACCGAACCACGCACGATAGTCAAGATGCCGTTACTCAACCCGTAAAGCACGCAGAAAGAAGCCGCCGCCCAAGCCTGCGAACCAAATAGTACAAGGACGAGCAAGGCTGCCGGGAGCATCGAGAACGTCAGCTTGCCGACCGTTTGCGGCGGCGTATTCCGCCCGAGCGTCATCTCTCCAATACGCCCCGCAACCTGCATTGGGCCGATCAACGTGGCCAGCATGACCGCCAGCGTCGCGGATGCGCCCAAGTGCCCGAGCAACGGGATCAGGTGGACCGACATCGCCGAGAAAATGAATGCATTGGCCGAGAATGCCAGTGCCAGCATCCAGAACGCCTGGTGCCGCAAAGCTTCCGCCAGGGTGTGGCTCCGGGGCGCACCGGCTGGATCCCTCAACTTGCTGCGGGCCGGATCGGTGCCTAGCCAGAGATGTAGCGGCACACAGATCAGAAGCTGTATGAGCCCGTACAAAAGGTAGGTGTCGCGCCAGCCTAGCATCGTATGCAATTTGGCGGTCAATGGCCAGAACACCGTGCTGGCAAAACCGCCGAACAGCGTCAAGGTCGAAATCGCTTTTCTGGAGCCAATCTCGAGCTTGCGGTTGATGGTTGCGAAAGCGGCCTCGTACAGCGTGAGTGCCATCGCAACGCCAATGAGCGTCCAGGCAAAATAATAGGATGCGACGCTGGTGCAGCGGCTGAGCCAAACCAGCCCAAGAGTACATAGCAACGAACCTGTCGCCATCACGTAGCGCCCGCCGTAGCGGTCCAGCAGGATGCCCGTTGGCGTAGAAGCCAATCCTGCAACGAGCAAGGCCCATGAAAAGGCGCCGAACACCAGTTCCGGCGCGAGCGCCAGATCACGCTCGATATCGGGGGCCACGATGGTGAAGGCATAGTAAAGCGATCCCCAGGACAGGATCTGGGTGACGGCGAGGATGCCAATGGTCTTCGATGGCCGTTGCACGCGAGGCTCCAGGTTGGCACCGCCGGCTCGCGCCGACGGCAGTTCATTCAATCAGGCGCAGCAGCTGGTCTTGGCCGGCGCACTGCAGCCGCAAGCGCCGAACGGAGACGGTGCTGGAACGCAGCAGCTCGCAGCCTGGGCCGCCGGGACTCCGCAACAGGAAACCACCGGCTCGGATGCAGCATCGTCGTAAGCCAGCCGAGTATTGCACACGCCCGTTTTCGGCAGGTCGAGCTGCACGTCGTCGGCCGCAGCCATATCGCCCACAAGAGCTGCGACCACTGAGCGCACCTGCTCGTACCCTGTCGCCATCAAGAAATTAGGTGCGCGGCCATAGCTCTTTGCGCCCACGGCGTAGTAGCCGGCTTCAGGGTGGGCCAGCTCGTTATGTCCGTGCGGACGGACGGTGCCGCAGCTGTGCTCGTTCGGATCGATCAGGGGCGCCAGCGCGTCGGTGCTCTCGAGCCACGGGTCATGGCGCACGCGCAGTTCGCGCGTCAGCGCAAGGTCGGGCCGCGCCCCGGCCGCGCAAATAATACGGTCGATCCCGTCGATCACCGGCGTGGCGCCGCTGATCGGCTCTCCGGTCACGCGGATCCGGCCGTCGACTTCTTCCAGTTGCTCGATCCGGAAGTTCTGGCGCAATTCCAGTCCACCAGAGTCACGCAGGGCCTTCAGGCGTATTCCGAGCTGGCCGCGTGCCTGCAGGCCATCGGCTTCGCCGCCGCCGAACACCCGGGTCAGGTTGCTGCCGCGGGTTGCCCAGACGATGCTGGTCTTCGGATATGCCTCGGCTAGTTGCGCGAGCGCGAGCAGGCTTCCGGCTGCGGAGTGCCCTGCTCCCACGACCAGCACTCGCCGGCCCGCAAAGCGTTCACGCGCGCTTCCAAGGACATCAGGCATGCCATAGTCGATGCGCGCCGCCAGTACCACTTCGCCAAGCGCAGGGATGCCATCGGCACCCAACGGATTCTGATGCGACCAGGTGCCGGTAGCGTCAATCACGTCACTGGCCAGGTACTGCCGAGTCCCTTCCGCCGTTTCGGTGCGGATCAGGAAGGGTGCGGCCTCGCGGCCCTTGGTCTTTACCTTGTCGAAACCGACGCGCGTGATGGCAATGACCCGCTGCCCGAGCAGCAGGTTGGCCGCAATTGCAGGCGTCGCTGCGAGCGGAGTAAGGTAAGCGTCGAGTAGTTCGCCCGCGGTCGGCAGCCCGTCGTCCGGCGGCGAAGTCCAACCGTGCTGCTGCAGGAGGCGGCGGGCCGCCTTGTCGACGTTGTATTGCCAGGGCGAGAACAGGCGCACGTGGCGGTAGGTGGCCAGGTTGGCGCCTACCTTGGGGCCAGCTTCGAGAATGAGCGGCGTTAGGCCCCGCTCGATCAGGTGCGCAGCCGCCGCAAGGCCTACAGGCCCAGCTCCAAGCACCGCCACCGGCAGTTTTTTGTTGCTATTCATTCTTGCTCTCCTCGTCTAGTCAGGCAAAGTTCTGTTGGTCCGCAGCCAAACCTCGGCATTTCCTATTTCGTCGAATTACGAATGCATGGGCGCAGCGATAGACCCGGACGCGCGCCTGAACCGGTTATTCGTTAATCGACGAATATAGAATATCGTCGTTGTCATCAAACGGTCAAGATGTTTCGATATATTTGGAAGTGTCGTATCAACCAACCGAACAGGTCGAGACCGCCATGACTGACAACAGGATTTTCAACGTACTATTTCTTTGCACCGGCAACTCCTCGCGCAGCATTATTGCCGAGGCCATCCTCAACGCCACCAGCGCTGGCCGGTTTCGCGCCTACAGCGCAGGAAGCCATCCAGGCAGCTCGGTGCATCCCTTTGCGATCGAACAGATCGAACGGCTCGGCTTCCCCGTCCAGGGCCTGCGCAGCAAAAGCTGGGATGAGTACGCAGTTGCCGATGCTCCGCACATGGACTTCGTGATCACGGTATGCGACAAGGCCGCTGGCGAGGCGTGTCCCCGCTGGCCAGGGCACCCGATCACGGCGCATTGGAGCTTCGAAGATCCAGCAGCATTCGTGGGCAGCGACCGGGAGCATCGCCAGGTCTTTGCCCGCACATGCCGCGAGATCAAGAATCGCCTCGACATCTTTTCCATGCTTCCGTTTGCGACGCTGTCGCGCCTGGCTATCCAAAAGGAACTGGCCGCCATCGGCCGTTCGGACGTGCCGCTCCTGTGAGGGCTTGCCGCACAGGCGTCAATTCCACTATACTGGAACTATCGAATATTTGGACGAGATCATGGACACGAAACCCGCACTTGCCGCGCTTGCCGCCCTCGCCCAGGAATCAAGGCTGGCAACCTTTCGCTTGCTCGTGCAGGCTGGCCCTGCAGGACTTTCCGCAACCAAGATTGCCGAGGCACTCGGCACGCCTCCCTCATCGCTGTCCTTTCATCTGAAAGAACTTACCCACGCCAACCTGGTGATTCCGCGCCAGGAAGGCCGTTTCATCATTTACGCAGCGAACTTCGACACGATGAATCAGCTGCTGGGCTTCCTGACCGAGAACTGCTGTGGCGGCAATCCTTGTTCGCCAACGAATGGCTCGGGATGTGAGCCCATCGCTTCCAGCCAAACAAGCTAATTTCTGCGCTTATTTCCTCTCAACCTAAGGTCTACCGTGAACGTACTTTTTCTTTGCACCGGCAATTCGTGCCGCTCGCTCATCAGTGAAGCCGTCTTCAATCATCTGGCTCCAACTGGCTGGCACGCCATCAGCGCAGGCAGCCAACCGACCGGCAAGTTGAACGACAAGGCGCTCGCCCTGCTCGCCAGCAAAGGCATTTCCACCGAGGGCTACTACAGCAAGTCCTGGGACAATTTGCCCGTCACCCCTGACCTCGTGGTAACGGTGTGTGCCAGCGCTGCCGGTGAAACCTGCCCGGCCTACCTCGGTCCGGTGCTTCGTACGCATTGGGGTGTCGAAGACCCAAGCCACGTCGTCGGTACCGAAGAGGAAATCGACGCCGCCTTCGAAAAGGCCTACGCCATCCTCCGCGCACGTATCGAAGCCTTCCTCGCCCTGCCGCTCGAGAAGTTGAAATCCGACCGCGCGAAGTTCAAGACCGAACTCGACCGCATCGGCCATATCGGCGCCTGAACGCCACCTTCCGTTACGTCAGCCGGGCCATTGCCCGGCTTGTCCATGTGCCCGTAGCTCCCTGAAAGACTTCCGTGCTGATCGCATTTCTCATCTTCCTGATAACCCTCACCTTCGTCATCTGGCAGCCTCGCGGCCTCGGTATCGGCTGGAGCGCCGCCGCGGGCGCCGCCGTGGCCTTGCTCGCGGGCGTCATCCACGTCAGTGACATTCCCACCGTCTGGCATATCGTCTGGAATGCCACCGGTGCGTTCGTGGCCGTCATCATCATCAGCCTCCTGCTCGACAAGGCCGGCTTCTTCGAGTGGGCTGCGTTGCACGTGGCGCGTTGGGGCGGCGGCAGCGGCCGGCGCCTGTTTGTGCTTCTTGTCTTGCTGGGTGCGGCCGTGGCCGCGCTGTTCGCCAACGATGGCGCGGCGCTGATCCTGACGCCCATCGTCATCGCCATGCTGGTCGCCTTGCGATTTTCGCCGAAAGCCACGCTGGCCTTCGTAATGGCGGCCGGTTTCATCGCCGACACTGCCAGCCTGCCGCTGGTCGTGTCGAACCTCGTGAATATCGTCTCGGCCGACTATTTCAATATCGGCTTTGCGCGCTACGCCGCAGTGATGGTGCCGGTGAACCTGGTGTCGGTGGCCGCGACGCTTGCCGCGCTGGTCTGGTTCTTCCGCAAGGACATCCCGGCCAACTACGACGTGACACAACTGAAACGCCCCGAGGAGGCCATCCATGACCGCGCCACCTTCGTCACCGGCTGGTGGGTGCTGGGCATGCTGCTGGTCGGCTTCTTCTGGCTCGACGCTGCCGGCATCCCGATCAGTGCCGTGGCCGCGGTTGGCGCAGTGCTGCTGCTGGCTGTCGCTGCGCGCGGGCACCGGATCTCGACCCGCGAGGTGCTGCGCGGCGCCCCATGGCAGGTGGTCGTATTCTCGCTGGGGATGTACCTGGTGGTCTATGGCCTGCGCAATGCCGGGTTGACGGACTACCTCACTGCCCTGCTCAACCGGTGCGCCGAGCATGGCGTGTGGGGCGCAGCGCTCGGCACCGGCTTCATCACTGCCATCCTGTCGTCGATCATGAATAATATGCCGACCGTACTCGTGGGCGCGCTGGCAATCGACGCCACCACGGCACAGGGTGTTGTGCGCGAAGCGATGGTGTACGCGAACGTGATTGGTGCTGACCTCGGCCCGAAGATCACGCCGATTGGCAGCCTCGCCACGCTGTTGTGGCTGCACGTGCTTTCGGCGAAGAATATCCAGATCTCTTGGGGCTACTACTTCCGGATCGGTATTCTCCTGACCCTGCCGATCCTGCTGGTGACCCTGAGCGCGCTTGCCCTGCGCTTGAGCTGAGAAAGGACCGAACATGAACAAGGCACTGGACGTCACGATCTATCACAACCCCGATTGCGGCACCTCCCGCAACACGCTGGGCCTCATCCGGAATGCCGGCATCGAGCCGACCGTGATCGAATACCTTAAGAACCCGCCCGACCGCGCAACACTGGTCAACCTGATTCAGCGCGCAGGCCTGCAGGTTCGCGGCGCCGTACGCGAGAAAGGCACGCCATTCCTGGAGCTCGGCCTGGATGATCCCGGGACGACGGACGAGCAACTGATCGACGCGATGCTCGCGCATCCGATTCTGATCAACCGGCCCTTCGTCGTCACGCCAGTCGGTGTCCGCCTGTGTCGGCCGTCTGAAGTCGTGCTGGACATCTTGCCGGCGCCGCAGCGTGCCGCCTTCTCGAAAGAGGACGGCGAAGCTGTCGTCGACGAACAAGGAAAGCGAATCAAATGAGTAAAATCCCGAATCTCCCCAACATCAAGCCCGAACTGCTTGACCAGCCTACGCTCGAGAAGCTCGCGCCAGTGGGCGACCTGAGCCATCCGCCGCGCATCCTGATGCTGTACGGCTCGTTGCGTGAGCGTTCCTTCAGCCGCTTCCTGACCGAGGAAGCCGCGCGCATATTGGAGCACTTCGGCGCAGAGGTGAAGATTTTCGATCCGATGGAACTGCCGATGGCCGGCAGCGTGCCGGAGACGCATCCGAAAGTCGTCGAGCTGCGCGAGCTGTGCCTGTGGTCGGAAGGCCAGGTATGGTGCAGCCCGGAGCGCCATGGTGCGATCACGGCGGTGATGAAGAACCAGATCGACTGGATTCCGCTGGAAATGGGCGCGATCCGGCCGAGCCAGGGCCGCACGCTGGCGGTGATGCAGGTCTGCGGCGGTTCGCAGTCCTTCAACGTGGTCAACACCCTGCGCCTGCTGGGGCGCTGGATGCGCATGTTCACGATCCCGAACCAGTCCTCAGTGCCGATGGCCTATAAGGAATTCGACGACGAAGGCCGGATGCGACCGTCTGCCTACTACGATCGGGTTGTCGACGTGATGGAGGAGCTCTTCAAGATCACGTTGCTGATGCGGGGGCGAACCGATTTTCTGACCGACCGCTACAGCGAGCGCAACGAGCGTGCGCTCAAGGCGATCAATCGGCAGATCGAAAAAATTTGAACTGCTGAGGCTGGGTTGGCGCCAGCAGACCTCTTACCCGCGGCCAATCATCCTCTGGACCAGCCGGAGACAATAATCGCCATTCCGAACAAAGCGATCGCCGCGCCAGCCCAGTCCATGGTCGACAGCTTCACGCCGTCGACCACGCGTAGCCAGACCAGTGCAGTAGTAACGTAGACGCCGCCATATGCCGCGTACACGCGGCCGCTGGCGGCAGGGTGTAAAGTCAGCAGCCACACGAAGAGTGCCAGGCTTGCTGCAGCCGGGGCAAGTAGCCAGATCGGGCCATTCTTACGAAGCCATAAATATGGCAGAAAACAGCCTACAATTTCCGCAACGGCTGTGGCAATGAACAACAGTCCAGTCTTCCAGATCATTAATTCTTCTTTCGTCTACGAGGATCCGTCTGCTTTACATGCCAGTGCTCGACCGAGGTAGCAGAATCCTGTTGGTAACAATCCAGGGCGAAGACCAACGGACGGGAAACCTTGTCAGCTTTGGCGTGCATTCGCCGATGCGCATTAACAACGCTGCCTCCTTCCGCATGGTCTGCCAAAGGGGAGGACCTGGCATTATACGATCAGGAGTTGGACGCCAGGCTGTAAGCGCCGCTGCCAATGCTTGAAAGCGCCCCCCAACCTAATCCATCTTTCCGTTCAGGACGCGGTTTCCTCACGGAAAAGCCTAAACGCGAGTAAACAAAGTACCGCTTCCACCACGGCAAAAAGGGTCAATGCCTTTCCGAAGTCAAATAAGCTCAGCACCTCCCCGAAGATGAGACTGCCCAGCCCGAAACCGATGAATAACATAAATACGTTCAGGCCCATCGCTTGTCCTGGGCGCTGGCCCCCGAGGGATGTCACGATGCCGGCGAACAGCGGCTGGGTCATGTCATAACCCAGCGACAACACAGTTACCGCAAGCGCTGCGACCAGCAACGATGTATGCGAGAGCAGCGCTGCAGCGGCCAGTGCGCCGAGGCCCAGGCCGAGTGGCACAATGCGCCCGCGGCCGAAGCGATCTGCGGCGCGTCCGATCAAGGGTCCGAACAAAAAGCCGGGGACGCCGTAACCGAGCAATGCCAAGCCGATACCGACGGGGCCCAGGCCATACTGCCGCTCGAAATACAAGCCGAGCCATGTGAAGACGCCCGAGTGGAAAATCGAATTGAGCAACACAAAGAGATAAGTACGCTGGCCCCGTGCCGATGTGATCAGACCGCGATATGCTTGAAATAGCATGCTCCAGCCGCCCTGGATGGACTGGGTCGCGTCTGCGATCAGATTCCGATACGGAAGCAGAACGGCCAAGATGCCAGCCCCCGCGATGCCGACGCCGATGAAGATGATGCGCCATCCAGTGTACGGCTCCAGAACGGCGCCGATGGTGGAACCGAAAGCCATACCGCCGGCCATGGCGCCAAACAGCCAGCCCAGGGGGCGCCCTCGCCGCTCATAAGGGAATAACCGGCCGATCAGGACAAGGGCCAGCGGCACGACGCCACTTGCGCCGAGGCCGGTCATCAGGCGCCAAAACGCGAGTTGCGTGATCGACTGTGCCGTAGCTGTCAAGGACGTCAGCAGCGCAAACGCGCACAGCGAGGCGGCCATGATCCGCCAGATGCCGATGCGGTCGGCCAACAAACCGTAGGCGAGCGTTGCCGCACCGTATGGAATGAGATACGCAGGGACGATGAACCCGGTTTCGTGCGGCGAGACCGCGAATGTGGCCGCTAGCTGGGGAATGATGGGGGCCACCATGAAGGCCTGAAAGAAGATGATGAACGTTGCGGCAGCGAGCACGCGTAGCAGCGCTTCGCGCTGTCGGTTCATATCAATGGTCGTTGAGGTCATTGTTAATATTCTCGTTTCGGGAAATAGTGATCATTCGGCGGCGGCTGCTTCTTCATCAAGGACAAGCTGACGGTGTCTTGAACCCGCTTGGCGGATGGCGGCAAAATGTACTTACGTTGAATGCTCGCCGCGCACTTCAGTCGTCAATCGTCTCGCAATCAGCTCAAGATCCTGGCTTCGAAGCCCGCAATCTTCAGGGTCGCCAATATTTGTTCAGCTGTCACCAGTTCGGGGGTGATGACAACAGCGATGCGCTGTGTCTTCGCGCTGGCAACCACTTCTTGAACGCCGGGCATCCGTCCCAGCGAAAAACGGACCCGGGTCTCGCAGCCACCGCAATGCATCTTCTCCTCGCCAATCACCTCGAAATCGACCTTGGCAATCATGTTGATATCCTTTCCTATAACAGTTCAAATCCTGACCGGCTCCGCCGCGCGTCCGACGCTCAAAATCGCATCGAAGAAGAGGCGGGGCCGACCGCGTAGCGAGTTCGAAAAAATGGCGGTGACGCTGAACGCCATTGCCGCCATCGCCCAGATGGGGTAGACCAGGCCGGTCGCAGCAAGCGGGATCCCGATCCCGTTGAACATGATGGCCAGACAGACGTTCTGCAACATCTTGCGGTAGCTCCAGCGGCTGATCTCGCGGGCATCCAGAACCGCTTCCAGGCGGTTGTTCAAGATGATGATGTCCGCCGCATCAATCGCGATGTCGGCGCCATTCCCCATCGCGATTCCGACGTTTGCCTGCATCAGGGCGACCGAGTCGTTGATCCCATCGCCGACCATCGCGACACTTCCGGCTTGCTGCATCGTCCTGATCAGGCTTGCCTTCTCCTGCGGAAGCAAGCCTGCATGAACCTCATCGACCCCGACCTCGTTTCCTACACGCTCGACGGCAGCCCTGTTATCGCCACTCATCAGGATCGTGCGTATTCCTGCCTGGCGTAGCCGGTCTATCGTATATTTGGCGTTCGGCCGAACGGCATCACCGAAGGCGAGCAACCCGAGAACTGCGTTCTCGCGCGCTACGAGAACGACGGTCCTGCCTTTTTCTTCCAGCGTTCGTACCCGCGACTCGATGTCCCCCAAGGGCACTGCCTGCTCTTTGAAAAACACAATATTTCCGACCAGGACCATTTGATTCTTCAGCGTCGCCCGCACGCCCCGGCCCGGCACCGCTTCAAAGTGGTCGAGCGGCGGCAGTCCAATCCCGCGTTCCAGCGCTGCAGTCATTACGGCTTTTGCCAGCGGGTGCTCCGAAGCCGTTTCCACCGCGGCCGCCACGCCAAGTAATTCGTCTTCCGTGTCGCTCACAGCTTCCAGTTCAAGCAGATCCGGCTTGCCTTCGGTAAGCGTCCCCGTCTTGTCGAACACGATGTGTGTCACCAGCCGCAACCCCTGGAAGGCTTCGCCCGTGCGCATCAGTATGCCGCGCTCCGCAGCTTCGCCAGCACCGCGAACGATCGCCAGCGGCGCCGAGATGCCGAGGGCGCAAGGGTAGCCCATCACGAGAACCGTAAGGCCTGCAAACACGGCACGCTCGATGCCCGGGCTGTTGCCGCTCAGCAAAGGGAGAATCCACCAGGCGAGAAAGGAAAGTGCGGACAGCGACAGCACGGCAGGAGCGTAGAGCTTCAGCACCTTGTCGACCAGGTGCAGCATTCCGGGCTTCAAGGCGCGGGCATCCTCGACCTCTTGCACTACGCGCTGCAGAAAACTGCTTGCTCCGACCGCGGTCACGCGAACAAGTAATGTACCCAGTCCGTTCATCGATCCCCCGACGACAGTGCCGCCGGCCCTGCACTCGACCGGAAGCGGCTCGCCGGTGACCAGCGAGACGTCGACGGACGAATGGCCGTCGGCCACGACGCCGTCGACCGGGATACGCTGGCCAGGACGGACACGCACCAGGTCGCCGATAACGACCTGTTCGATCGGAAGCTCTTGTTCCTGGCCATTACGCAGCACGTACGCGGTGTCGGGCTGCAGATCAAGCAAGCGCCGCACCGCTTGTGAGCTGCGCGTCTTCACGATTAGCGATAGCCACTCCGAAAAGATGTGGTAATTGCAGACCATGACAGCCACACAGAAGAAGGGGGCTGCCGGAAAGGTCGGGCCGCCGGCAACGATGCCGTACACGCCGCCGGCCAGGCCCGCAAACGCCGCTCCTTCCAGCAAGACGTGCTGGTTGATGATCCGGCGTCGCAGCGATTGCCAGGCGATGTAAAGGATTTGCCGCGCGAGCACGAAGACGACTACCACGGCAAGAACGGCAGCGAGCCAAGCTTCGTGGCCCCCCATCCGCCCGCTTTGCCGCAGCCATGTCAGGCCAATGACTTCGACCAGCGCAAGGAGTGTTCCTGCAGTCGCTTGCGCCCAACCGCGCGGGCGCAATACGAGGAACACCGCCGCAATGAGCGATACGGCGACAAACGCTTCGAGTAGTGCGTACCAGAAATCCCCCGGCCGCGCGACCAGCGTCAGCGACCCCAGGCTGAAGAACGTCGCCCAAAGAAACCGCCTTGCTCCATGTACCAGATCGCGTTCATCCTCTTCAAAGGGCTTTAGCTTGCGTGGATCCGAAATGCTGTAGCCCATCTGGCGCAGAGTCTCCAGCAGTACCTGTGGCCGAACCTTGGCCGGGTCGTACTCCACCAGCGCCTGCTCGTGCGTAAGGCTGACGGCCACGGCGTCGACGCCCGGGTGCTGGCGCAGCGCCTTTTCAATCGTGCCCGTGCAAAGTGAGCAGTGCATCCCGGCGACCCGCGCTCGCATGCGCATCCGGTCGGGGTGGCTACCTGGTTCCTGTGTCCACATAGGGCTTTCCAGATTAGAAGAAGCCTCCAGAGTGCTTTCAGCCGTGCTCATGAGTTGGTCCGAAGTTGTCGAATGCCGCCATTCTGAAGGCTGGAGCATAGTCAAGGGTCAAGGCCTTTTCGCTCGCAAGACAGGGCTTGACTCTGGACCTACCTCCAGGGTTTAGAATGCAATCGGAGGTGCAAGTGATAACGATAGGAAAACTGGCAACATTGTCGGGCGTGACGGTCGATACGCTGCGGTTTTATGAGCGCGAGGGCCTACTCGCTCCGGCGAGCAAGAGCGAAGGCGGTTACCGGCTCTATGATGAGGATTCGGTCGTCCGGCTCCGGTTCATCAAACAGGCGCGGGACTGCGGCTTCACGCTGGGCGAAATCCAGCAGTTGCTGGTGTTGCGCGGCCAGAGCGAGGCCTGCTGTGGCGATGTCCGGCAGCGGGCGATCGAAAAGAAGCTGCAGGTGGAGGGAAAGATACGGGCACTCTCGGCCATGTCCAAGGCGCTGGACCATTTGATCGCTGACTGTGCCAATGAAACCCACCCTATCAACGGCTGCCCGATCCTGGCGGCTCTCGAGAAGGCAAGCACATCTTCCGACAACGAAGGAAAAACGTGAAGATTGAACTGTTCTACGCACCAGGCTGCGACAAATGCGCTGCCAATCGTGAGAATCTCAAGGCAGCTGCCAGCCAGTGCATCCCTGACGTCGAGTGGTGCGAGTTGAACGTGCTCGAGCATATGGAATATGCCGTCGAACTTGGGGTGCTTACCTTGCCGGCCATCGCCATCGAGGGAGTGCTCGAGTTCCCGGCGCTGCCAAACGTGAAGCAGTTTGCCGCTGCCATCGCTCGTAAGGCGGCCAGCGTGGAAAGGTCATGATCATGGATCCCTCAGCGCTGGGGCAAGCCGTCCAGCATGCCGGTTTCGCTGCTGTTGGCGTAGGGTTTCTGACCGGTCTCTTCTTCAGCCTGAATCCCGTGGCCGTCGCGGCGATCCCGGTGTCGCTCGCTTACGTCACAAAGGCGCGGGACCGGAGCGAGTCCATCACCTTTGGAAGCATGTTCATTCTTGGCATGCTCGCGATGCACGTGCTGCTCGGGTTGCTGGCCGGCCTGAGCGGACTTTGGGTCGCGCGCCTGCTCGGGCGCCAATGGGGACTCGTGCTTGGGCCGTTCCTGATTCTCCTCGGTCTGATCTGGCCGGGCTGGCTTCGATTGCCGCTCCCGACCGTGTCCGTTCGCGCGCGGCGTGTTACCGGCGTTTGGGGCGCCTTCACGTTGGGCATGGTCTTCTCGGTAGCGGTCTGCCCATTTTGCACGCCAGCCTTGCTGGTCCTGTTGGGAGGGGCCGCTTCGGCCGGCTCGCCACTACTGGGCGCTGCGTTGCTGTTGGCATTCGCGATCGGGCGCTCGATCCCTGTTGGCTTGGGGGCGTGGGCTATAGGCTGGCTGGAGAACTTGAAGCCATTTTCCAAATACTCGAAAACGTTCGAAGTCATCGGTGGCATCGCGCTGATCGCGGCGGGGCTATACATGCTGAACGCCTATTTCTTCATCATTCCATCGCTGGCGGCGTGAGCCGCCTCAACGGTGATCGCCATGAGCGAATCGACCACGTTATCTGATGACATCACAGCGGCATTCGGACGCGCGTGCAGGGAGAAGGACTGGCAAATTGCCGAGTTCCTACTCCAGGCACTGGAAGCACTGTCCGAGCGCGACCAGGCCGATGAACAGGCACGAAGGACGCGCCACCTCCGGCTTGTTTTCTCCTCTGAGAGTCGATTAATACCTTGAGAACGCTCTTGCAGGTAAGATGCGAACCGTTAACACCTTGTTTGCCGCTGCGACTGGCCGGCCACTGGCAAGGACGTGAAAGAAATCAGTCATCGATCAGTGCCTGGATTATTGGGCAACCGGCACCAGGATGCTCGCTATCACAGCGCGATACCATCGTTGCGAGCGCTGTCTTCATTGCAAGCAGATCGCTTAATTTAGCCTCTACCATGGCGAGCTTCTTCGCTGCCAGGTCGCGGGTGCTGGCACAGGTCTGCGAGCCTTCCAGCTTGAGAAGACTCGCGATTTCATCGAGCGTAAAGCCAAGGTGTTGTGCCCGCTTGATGAAGCGAATCCGGCGTACATCCTCGCCCGCATAGGTGCGGTAGCCGCTGTACGGCCGCGCCGGCTCATCGATCAGTCCACTTCGTTGATAGAACCGGACCGTCTCCACATTCACGCCGGCGGCGCTGGCCAAGCGGCTGATGGTCATTTTCTCTGTCATGTACTTTACTCCGTATATGTGTACGGAGTTTATCCTGTTTCACCATAAAAGCTGTTTGGAGCGAGCATGGCAATCGGAACGAAGGGATCCTTGGTCGCAGGCGCGTTGGCGGCGCTTGGCGCCTCAGCATGTTGCGCCGGTCCGCTCATCCTCCTGCTGCTCGGCATTAGCGGCGGATGGGCATCTCACCTGATTGCGTTCGAACCCTACAGCCCCTACTTCACCGCGCTGACGGTGCTATTTTTAGGAGCCGCCTACCACAACTTGTACCTGCGCCGGCGCGCCTGCGCGCTTGGCGACGCCTGCGCCGTTGACCGTGTCCTCAGGAACCAGCGCATCATGTTCTGGTTCGTTGCCGTCCCCTCCGTACTACTGCTGACGTTTCCCTTGTACGCCCCGCTGTTCTATTAAAAGGATTTCCCGATGCGTATTTCTACATTAATCGTGTCCGTGTTACTGAGCGGATCAGCCTTCGCCGGCACCTCAGAAACGCTTACCCTTAACGTGCAAAACATGACCTGTGCCGGATGCCCGATCACGGTCAAGAAGGCGCTTGAACACGTTCCTGGCGTGAGCGAGGTGAGCATCGACTTCGTGCACAAGACGGCCACCGTGCACCTGGATACGGACAAAGCCAACGTCTCCATGCTGACCAAAGCGACCGCTGACGCAGGCTTCCCTTCGACCGTCAGGAAGTGATGCGATGACCGAGGCAATTTTAGAGTCGACCCTGACCTGTCCGCATTGCGGGCTGAGCAAACTGGAAACCATGCCGACTGATGCATGCCAGTTCTACTACGAGTGCGAAGGCTGTGCCGTCGTGCTGCGGCCAAAGGCCGGTGACTGCTGTGTCTTTTGCTCATACGGTACGGTGAAGTGCCCGCCGATTCAACTGGAGCGTCCCTGCTGTGGCTAACGTACGTTCCTTGGAGCTTCGCTATTGCTGACGACAGCACTTCCGCGCAATCCGGCGGCAAAAACTCGTCGATGCGATTCACCGGATGGTCGGCAATATGGCAAGCACATGGCGCAACCATGTCTCAGAACCCACGCCAGTCACTTTCGCCATGCCGATCAGCGAATAGGCGGCGGCCTCGCGCTCGCCGCCACGTTCATTTTCAGGAATTTGTTCATGGTACGCTGTCCTAACTGACTCTAGGCTTAAAGGCGAGGACGGTGGCACTAGCTAGGGCCGGGCCGATTCCGGCTGGGGGTATCGCACTCCTCGTCGGCCTGCCAGGCATTCGTAACACCCATCAACTAAACTCGTGGCGATTCATTCTCATAATTTTTTGGTTGCAAAGCACGTTCTACAAGCTCAATCAGAATGTGGATAACCTTAATATGAAGCTCTTGCACACGGTCAGCGTATTGGCCCGCGCTGGTGCAAATGCAAATATCGGCATGGAGTTCCAATTGCGAATGGGGGCGTCCAGTCAGACCAATTACCCTCATCCCCTTAGCTCTCGCCGCCTGGGCAGCAAGGACCACCGAAGGACTATTACCGCTCGTACTGATGGCAAAAAGAATATCTTCCGCACTACCGTTACCTTGAACGAAACGAGCAAAAACTTGCTCATAGCCGTAGTCGTTGGCAACGCAACTGATATAGCTTGGATCGCTGATCGCGACTGCCGCCATTGCAGGACGATCATCACGAAAACGCCCGGATAACTCTTCCGCCAAGTGCATGGCGTCGCACATCGAGCCGCCGTTCCCACACGAAATAACGCGGCGTCCACGTTCCAGCGCTTCGATTAGAAGGCTTGCGCTTGCCTCAATATTGCCCAGTTGCGCACTGTTATTGATGAGGCGTTCCAGCGCATCACGTGCTCGACGAGATTGCCCTTGATGTAGTCTATCATTGCTTTTCCTCGGTATTTGCTATTGGCGGTGCCGTTCGCTTGGCCATGCTTCGCGGTCGAATCGGACCGATGCATTCCTTGCCGCAGCGAGACGTCGCAGTGAATTCTGCCGACGAGTAGTTCGACGGAAGTTCGTGGCAACGTCATATCAGCATGTCTATGATAAACAGCAGGATGAACCCCAAAAAGAACATTGCAGTCTGCACCGGTGTCTCGATTTCCTCGTGAGCCTCGACCAGCAGTTCCTCAGTCACCAAATACAGCAATGCGGCCACGCCAAAAGCGAGCATGGCGTCTACATAGACCGGCGTGACGGAACTTAATAGAATTGCGCCGGCTGCAGCGCCGACCAGTAGTGCGACAACAAGCATCGCGGTCGTTCGGATGATCACGGACCTGGCCCTTCCCGCACTGCGAAGCGAGGTCGCGCAGGAAACCCCAAGGAAAAGCAGCTCAAGGACCAGCCCCACTGTCAGCAGCAATCCCTGTTTCGCTCCGGCCGCAAAGGATAAGCCAATCAATGTGCCGTCGAGGCCGACATCCACGCCCATGGCTGTGACCAGGCCGCGTGTACTGCGCTCACCTTCCGCCTTTTCCGCTCGGTCGCCAATCCATTTCAGCGTCAGCATCAATGCCACGCCAAGCGAGAATCCAATCAAGGTAGGCCACGGCATCCGGCGATGCATCAGATCGGGAAGCAGTTCGACCGCGAGAACACTGAACACCGTGCCGGCAGCAAAATGCTGAACACCACTGCGTAAGCCTGCGCCAGGCTCACGTATGGCTGCGATAAGGGAGCCGACCACTATGGCGACAGCCGGAAACGCTGCATACGTCAATACCTTCGGTAGCAGGCTAGTCATGACGAAACCTTTGGTGGCTCTGGCGACTTCGTGGCAACAGAGATGTCCGCATCTTTCCCAGCCCGTGCAGCAGGTTCCTGCCCCTCGCTTGCTTTAGGCGTTCCTGGATAAGCCAGCAGGCGTAGCGCATTGATCACGACAAGCAAGGTCGACCCCTCATGAAACAGAACCGCGGTGCCGATGTTTAGGCCGAAGCTCGTCGCGGGGATCAATACCGCGACAACGCCAAGGCTCACCCAAAGGTTTTGTTTGATCACCCGTCTGGTACGCCTCGAGAGCCCGACCGCAAATGGCAACTGGCTGAGGTCATCGCCCATGAGTGCGACGTCGGCCGCCTCGAGCGCGACGTCCGAACCGGCTGCGCCCATGGCGATGCCGACAGTTGCGTTCGCCATTGCCGGGGCGTCGTTGACGCCATCGCCAACCATCGCAACCTTGCCGTGGCGCTCACGCAAGGCCTTGATGGTCTCGACCTTTTGCTCCGGCATCAGGTCGCCTTTGGCCTCGGTCAGGCCAACCGTACGTGCGACGGCATCGGCGACCTGCTGGTTATCACCCGAGATCATTACCAGCCGTTCGATTCCCAGCTCACGTAGCTGGGCCATTACTGCCGTTGCAGCCGGACGCGGCGTATCCATTACGCCGATCACACCGAGGAATCGGTCCCCTTTTCGCACAACCATCGTGGTCCGTCCGGACTTGACCAAGCTGTCGTTGGCGTCGATTAGCTCGGGTGGCATCTTCATGCCATCCATTTCGCTGAAAAACACCGGCTTGGCGATGTACGTCTTCTCGCCATCGACCATCGCCTGGACACCCCTGCCGGTGATGCTGCGGACGTCTTCGGCTTGTACAACTTGGCCGCCAGCCTGCAGCCGTTGCCGTCCGCCCTCCACCAGTGCCGTAGCCAGGGGGTGGTCACTATGTGATTCGACGGCCACGACGACGGATAGCAACTCGGCTTCGCTGACACCGCCAGCCGTCGTCACATCGGTGAGCTTGGGACGCCCCTCGGTAAGAGTCCCGGTCTTGTCGAAGGCGATCGAACTGAGACTGCCGAGATTTTCCAGAGGACCGCCACCCTTCACCAGGACACCGCTGCGCCCAGCTCTCGCGACGCCGGAAAGAACGGCACTCGGTACAGAGATCGCGAGCGCACACGGGCTCGCCGCCACCAGCACCGCCATCGCGCGATAAAAGCTGTCCGAAAAGGATTCGTCGACGACGAGAAACGCAAGCATCAGCAGCGCTACCAGCGCGAGGACGACGGGGACGAAAATGCGCTCGAATTTGTCGGTAAACTGCTGGGTGGGCGAGCGCTGGGCTTCGGCTTCGGCAACCATTTGGACGACCCGCGCCATGGTCGACTGTGACGCCAGGCGCGCCACCATGACTTCGATCGCCCCAGCCCCGTTTATGGTGCCGGCAAACACCCTGTTACTTGCGTCTACGCGGTCGAATGCAGCGATCGCCGCCTGACCATCCTTCACAGCGACTTTATCGACCGGAACGCTTTCACCGGTTACCGGCGCCTGATTCACGCTGGACGTACCCTTCACCACGACACCATCCGCCGGCAGCCGTTCGTTCGGTTTCACCAGCACGACGTCACCGGGTTTGAGGGTTTCGACCGCAACCTCCTCTGTGCCGTCGCCACGCTTGACCAGCGCCTTCTCGGGAGCGAGCTCCGCCAACGCCTCGATTGCGCGGCGTGCGCGTCCCATGGCGAAGTGTTCCAGGGAGTGACCGAGACTGAACAGGAATAAAAGCAGGCCCCCTTCTGCCCATTTACCCAGGGCCGCCGCGCCGACTGCCGCCACGAGCATCAGCGTATCGATTTCGAAGCGGCGCTCACGGATGTTTTCGATGGCTTCTTTTGCAGTAAAAAAGCCCCCGCACAGGTAAGCCCCGATATATAGCGCTAGCGATACCCAGTCAGGAGCAGATTCGCTCCGATCGACCAGCCAGCCGGCCAGGACGAAAACACCAGCAAGGACAGCAAAAATTAATTCGGTGTGTTCGCCGAATATCCCACCGTGGGAATGTGCATGTCCCGCGTGGCCATCCCGGTCCTCATGAGCATGTGCTTTCCCTTCTTTTTCGTCATGCTTGTGACCGTGGCCGGCATGGTTGTCGTGCTCGTGTTGATGGCGACCATGCGTGGGCTGCTCGGTAGCGGCAGTCGATTCAGTGAGTTTTTCGGCAGGAGAAGCGTCGTTCGCGAGCGCCGCGCCGAGCGACCGTATCTGTTCCTCCAACTCCCGCTGCGTGATCGCAGAGCGCTCGTACTCGATGCGAATGGCTCCCGACGGTGATACTTCTGCTTCCAACACACCCGAGGTCCGGCGCAGCCGATCAGCGAACACCCTGGCACTCCGGGCATGCAGCGGCACTGGCGTGCGCCCGATGTAATGTGCAAACTGTTCCGTCAAGCGCGCTCCAATCGCCCTCACCAGGTCACGTAACCTCGACACGTTGATCACTGCGGGATCGTAATGCAGACAGAGTACAGGTTGGGCATTCTCAAGCGTTTTCATATGGACGTGCTCGACGCCCGGGCGCCCCTCAAGTAGACCGATCAGCCGATCGATGCATGGGTCGTTCGGGTCGTCTATCTCTGGGAGTACCAAAGGCAGTTCCAGTCGGACTCGCTCGGCGGTTTTCATATAGTTCCTTTCCTCGACGCGAGCAGTATGGAGTCCAGCTCCTGCCTGGTCCGTGCAGAAGCGCACCGAATCGTACTCATGAATCACATCAGGCGACACTTCATACTGTCGCGCTTGAGCTTGTAATGTTTACGTTACTGTGTGTTCGTCATGGCGATTATTTGGTGGGCGATGGCACCTAACTGACTCAACGCGGAGAAACGCAATGAGACTGCTGCAACAACGCGATCAAGTCATATGGGCGCTTGGCAACATAACGGTTTCGATTGGACTGGCGGGGCTACCTGGCGCGGTAAAGGCGGCGCCCTCGCCCTCCGCTCCACCGATTGTTGCCCTCGAGTTCGACGATGCCAGCGGCAAGCTCTGGAAGGCGACCTCCCGATCGCTTGCTCATAGCCATGACGAGGGGCGGACATGGAAGTCCGTGGCTCTGCCAGCCGCAGCGCAAGGCAATATCGCCTCGCTCACGATCTCGGCGGGCCGCCCGAAAACGATCTATGTCGCAGTCGTCGGCTCAGGCGTGTTACACAGCCACGATGGCGGACGCACCTGGCTGTCGCGCAATCGAGGACTGACCAACAGCGGCGTTGTGGCATTGGCCGCGCACGCTACCCAAGCCCGAACCGTGTATGCCTACGTGTTTGGGAAAGGGATTTTCCGTAGCCGGGATGCCGGCGCAAGCTGGAGCTTCGTAAATCACGGCCCCAGCGAGTCAGTCGTGCAACTTGCACACTCGAGGATGCCAGGTGAAATCGGAACCGGATGGCTGTTCGCGGCGACACCCAAAGGTGTTCGTCGCGCTATGGATTGTTTTTGTGGATGGCGTAAGGCCGGCGAAGTCCAGCTGAACTTCCAGGTTGTGGCCAGCGATACCGGGTGGCGGGAACGTGTGTACGCCACGGCGCGTGAAGGATTCTTCATTAGCCAGGATGGCGGCGACCATTGGATCCGGATGCGGTCACCAGTTGCACCGATTACCGCACTCGCCAGCACGCCGTCCAGCCGGCTGTATGGGGCCATCAATGGCAAATTGATTCGCAGCAACGACCGGGGCGTCACTTGGGAATTTGTTGCCGAGTGACCTGCGCAGGCCGCGTCTACTTGTATTGAAACCAGGTCTGTTACTTTCGCTTTTTCTTGCGTGCTGACCGTACTACTTTTCCGCGATCGGCGCCGGTTCTGGAACCGCGCTTGCTGTGGCGTTCAATCCAAAAAAAGAAAATCAGCAATGCCAACACACCGCAAATTGCCACTGCAATCGCAATAACAATCGTCAGGCCATGAAAATCCGCGTGCGGATCCATACTGTGTTTCCTCTGAAGTTGAACGATGGGCCGCGGTTGTCACCCGACCTCTCTACTGTTGGAAGCGTACGCCACAAGCAAGGAGCCAGTGGCGCACGCTCCGTCTGCCTTTACACAGGCACCCGGACCGGCTCCGACTTGATGTCCGCCAGGTCATCGCTTCGGTGCGTCAGCCGGTACAAGAGCGGCAACACCAGCAGCGTCAGCGCGGTCGAGGACAGGATGCCGCCGATAACGACCGTAGCCAGAGGACGCTGCACTTCAGCACCGGTGCCGGTGGCCAGAGCCATCGGTACGAAGCCAAGCGACGCGACCAGGGCTGTCATCAATACTGGCCTCAGCCTGGTCAGCGCACCGTGGCGAATCGCCTCCTCCAGCGGCATGCCGCTCTCTCGCAGTGACCTGATGTACGAGATCATCACCAGGCCGTTGAGCACTGCGACCCCGGACAGCGCGATAAAGCCGACTGCCGCCGAAATCGACATCGGTATGCCCCGTAAGGTCAATGCAAGAACACCGCCGGTCAGCGCGAACGGAATGCCGGTGAACACTAGCAGGCCGTCCTTGACGTTGTTGAACATGACGAAGAGAAGCGTGAAGACCAGGAACAGCGCCAAAGGCACCACGACCTGCAGGCGGCGCGTTGCCGACTGCAACTGCTCGAACGTGCCGCCCCAGGTCGTCCAGTAGCCGGACGGGATCTTCACGTTCTTTTGAATCGCGGCCTCTGCCTCCGGCACAAAGCTACCAATGTCGCGGCCCTGCACGTTCGCGCTGACGACCACCCGGCGCTTGCCGTTTTCGCGGCTGATCTGGTTCGGCCCCGGGGCAAACGACAGTGTGGCGACCTCACCCAGCGGGATGAAGGAAGCCGTGCCTTCAGGCGAGCTTGGCGGACGCGAGATCGGCAGCCGCTTGAGCGCATCGAGGTCGGCGCGCAGCGTTTCCGGCAGGCGAACCGTGATGTCGAAGCGACGGTCGCCCTCGAACACGGTGCCGGCTTCACGGCCTCCGGTGGCAATGGCGAGCGTTTCCTGGACATCGTTGATGTTCAGGCCGTACCTGGCCGTCTTCTCGCGATCGATCTGGACGGTCAACATAGGCAGGCCCCCCGTCTGCTCGACCTTGACTTCGGTTGCGCCCGGCACGCGCCCGAGCACCTCGGCGATCCGCTGCCCCGTTTCGGCCAGCACATCCATATCGTCGCCGAACACCTTGACCGCCACGTCGCTGCGAACGCCCGAGATCAGCTCATTGAAGCGGAGCTGAATCGGCTGCGAGAATTCATAGCCGTTTCCTGGATACTTCTCGGCCTCTTCCTTGATTGCGGCAATCAGCTCGTTGCGGCTCTTCTTTGGCGCCGGCCACTTGTCTTCCGGCTTGAGCATGACGTAGCCGTCCGAAATATTCTGAGGCATCGGGTCCGATGCGATCTCCGCCGTACCTGTTCGCGCAAAGACTCGGTCGATCTCCGGGAACTTCGCTTTCAGCCCGGCCTCGAGGCGCTTCTGCATATCAAGCGACTGCGTAAGGCTGGTCGCCGGAATGCGCAGCGACTGCAACGCGATATCACCTTCGTTCAAGCTGGGCACGAACTCGCTGCCCAGCCGCACCGCCAGTAAACCCGACAGCACGACGAGCACGATCGCGCTCGTGACAACCAGTGCGCCGTTCCCCAGCACCCTCTCCAGCATCGGTGCATAGCCCTGGCGCGCCCAGCCCATCAGCCGGTTTTCCTTCTCCGCCACGCGCTTTCCGATGAAGAGTGCAACCGCGGCGGGCACGAAGGTGATCGACAGGATCATCGCCCCCAGCAGCGCCGCCACGACGGCGAAGGCCATCGGGTGGAACATCTTGCCTTCCACGCCGGACAACGCAAAGATCGGAAGATAGACGACCATGATGATCAACTGTCCGAACAACAGCGGACGGCGCGACTCGCCGGCCGCCGCAAACACCTCATGGAAACGCTCCCGCAGCGTCAATTCGCGCCGATGGTGTTCCTGAGCATGCGCCAGGCGGCGCACGCAGTTCTCGACGATGACCACGGCGCCATCGATGATGATGCCGAAGTCCAGCGCGCCAAGACTCATGAGGTTTGCACTGACCTTGTACGTGACCATGCCGGTAAAGGTGAACAGCATGGCCAATGGAATGACCATCGCAGTAATCAGCGCCGCGCGGAAGTTGCCAAGGAAAAGGAACAGGATGACGATGACCAGCACGGCGCCTTCGAGCAGGTTCTTCTTCACCGTGGCGATCGCCTTGTCGACGAGTACGGTCCGGTCATACACCGGGACCGCATGGATACCTGCAGGCAGCGTGCGATTGACCTGTACCATTTTGTTCGCGACTGCCTGCGCGACAACCCGGCTGTTTTCGCCGATCAGCATGAACACCGTGCCCAGCACGACCTCGCGCCCATTCTCGGTCGCAGCACCGGTGCGCAGTTCCGCGCCCAGGCCTACTTCGGCGACGTCGCGCACGCGGATCGGCACACCGCGAACGTTGTGCAGTATCGTGTTGCGGATGTCGTCGAGGGTACGCACCTGGCCGGGGGCGCGAATCAGGAGCTGCTCGCCGCTGCGCTCGATGTAACCCGCGCCGACATTGCCATTGTTCTGCTCGATGGCCGCGACGACGTCCTTGAGCGTCAGGCCGTAGGAACTCAGCTTCGCAGGATCCGGCGTGATGTGATACTCCTTGGCGAAGCCGCCGATGGAGTTGATCTCGGTGACGCCCGGGACCTGGCGCAGCTGCGGCTTGATGATCCAGTCCTGGACTTCGCGCAGGTCGGTTGGCGTGTACGGTGTCCCGTCCGGCTTCTTCGCGCCCGGTTCGCTTTCGACCGTCCACAGATAGATCTCACCCAGGCCGGTCGATATCGGCCCCATCATCGGCGAGACACCGGCCGGCAGGTTTTCCCTGGCCTCCTGGATGCGCTGGTTGACCAACTGGCGAGCAAAATAGATGTCCGTGCCATCCTTGAAAATTACGGTCACTTGGGACAGGCCATAACGCGAGAGCGATCGGGTCTGCTCCAGCCCCGGCAGGCCGGCCATCACGGTCTCGATCGGGAAGGTGACGCGCTGCTCGACCTCGAGCGGCGAATAACCGGACGCCGACGTGTTAATCTGGACCTGGACGTTGGTGATATCAGGGACTGCATCGATGGGCAGCTTCTGGTAACTGTAGACCCCGATTGCGGCCATGCCGAACACGGCCAGCATGACAAGCCAGCGGTGCTCGATGGCGAAGCGAATAATGCGATCAAACATGGGGCAGCCTCCTGTCAGTCTTCATGCTCGGCGCTGCCCTTGCCCTGCTCAGCTTTCAATACGAAGCTGCCGGCCGTGGCATACACAGCTCCGGGCTCAAGCCCGGAGACAATCTCGACAAACTTGCCGTCGCTCGCACCCAGGCTCACGCTTTTCTCCTGAAAGCCCTGGGGAACACGCACGTAGACGTTCGACTTGCCATTTTCCGTCTGCACTGCGTCCGCGGCGACTGCAACGGGACCCTCACGCGTCCCGCGGGTCATGTTGACGTTGACGAAGAGCCCCGGGCGCCACGCCAGCTTGGGGTTAGGTAGAACGACGCGCGCATTGGCAGAGCGGGTTTCCTCACCCAGCAGCGCACCCACGTAGCTAACCTTGCCGGTCGCCGACGAGTCCGATGCTGTCGATTTCACGGTGGCGGTCTCGCCAACGCGGATCGCTTCCAGGTCCTTTGCCGTCACCACGATATTGACCCACACCGTGGACAGATCGGACAGGAGGAAAACATTGGCGTCCTCTTTCACCATTTCGCCTTGTGTAATGTGCTTCTCGACGACGACGCCGTCGAAGGGAGCGCGCAAAACATATCGGTTGAGTGGACCGCTTGGTCCATTGGCGCCCAGAGCGGTGAGCTTCGAGTTCGCCGTCTGGGCAGCGATTTCTGCTTCGCGAAGAGCCTGTTGGGCCTGCAGGTAATCCTGCTCGGCCGAGATCTTGTCCTCCCACAGCTTCTTTTCACGTTCGTAAGTCACTTTCGCCAGGCCTAGGCGCTTTTGTGCCGCCAGGGCCGTGCTGCGCAGATCGGCCAGTTCCGGGCTCGAGATGACGGCCAGGACCTGTCCCTTCCTGACAGTCTGTCCGAGGTCGGCAGAAACGGACTCGGCCACACCAGCTACCCGAGGCACCACATGGGCCGTACGATCTTCGTTGAAACGTACTTCGCCTGGCAGCTGGACAACCGCACCGATGCTTGCAGGCGCCGCTTTGGCGGTGGCGATGCCGGCAGTACGGATCTGCTGCTCGGACAGCACGATGAGGCCGTTACTGGCTTCCGCGTGCTCCTCTCCCTTTTCCTCTTTCGACGAACTCGCCTGTTCGCTATGCGCTTCCTGCACGCCTTCGGTCTGCCCGTCTTTCTTCCAGAAAATGATGGCGGCGCCGAGCAGAATGCCGACGAGTACGACGCCCAGAATGGACTTCCGGGACTTCTTATCGATATTGAACTTCATGTTGAGATTCCTGTGTAATTACTTGCTCTGGTCCGGCCTGAGCTGGACATAGCGCCCGAGGTCGGCTACCGAGCGGTAGCGATCGGACAGCGCTCGCAAATATTGGGCACGCGTCTGGAACAGGGTCCGCTGGGCATCGAGCACATCGAGGAAGCTGAATTTGCCGGCTTCGAAGCCTGTTACCGCGGCGTTATAGGTCGTTTGCGCGACTGGAAGGATGTCGGTCGTAATGCTGGCGATTTCCTGCTGCGCCAACTGGGCACGCTGATAGGCCTCGCTCAGCGCCTGGCTCACACGCAGGCGTTCTGCGTCGAGATCGCTGCGCGCTTTGTCGGTACGGCGCAGCGCGGCCAGCATGTTGCCCTGGTTACGGTTGAACAGCGGCAGTGGGAACGATACGCCGACGACAGCCTGGTTATGGCCGATCTGGTTGTCGCGCTGACTGCCAACGGTGACCGTGAGATCCGGTACACGCTGGGCGCGTTCGAGCCGTACCTGGGCCTCTTCCCGCTCAACCTGGTTCCGGGCGCGGCGCAGTTGGGGCCCCGCTTCAAGCTGCTGGCGCAGCATGTCAAAAGGCGGCAACGCCGTGCCGTCGCCGGCAGGCCGCTCCAGCGACAGCGGCCCTGCGTCGATGCGGCCCCAGAGTGCGCCAAGCCGCTGCTTGGCCAGGCTTAGCTCGGACAACGCTTGCGCCAACTCGAGCCGCACACCCGCTTCCGCGACCTTTGACCGCGATTCTTCAATGGGTGAGATACGGCCTGCAGTGACGCGCTTGGACGCAGCTAGCGTGGCCTTTTCGGCGACCTGCACCGATGCCTGTGCGAGCTCCAGGCGCTCCTGGGCAATGAGCGCTTCGAAATAGGCGGTAGTCACATCGGCACGCAACTGCGCTTGCGCGACCGCGACGTCCTGAAGAGCCATCTGCCGCTCACGTTCAGCCACGTCGACCCGCGCCGAGCGTTTGCCGCCCAGTTCGAGGCGCTGGTTGATCTGGACGGTTTGTGTCCGGTTCGCCCGATCCATGCCCTCGCGTAGAACGGAGAGCTCGGGATTGACGATGAGACCGGCCTGCGACTTGGTTGCATCGGCAATCGCGACACTTTGCGTAGCAGAACGCAATGTCGGATTCGACGCCAAAGCCAGGCGTATTGCCTCGTCCAGCGTAATGATCGTGCCCGTGGTCGTGGGTGCCGACGTATGCGGGCGCTCGGCCACTAAAACTGTTTGCTGACCACTTTGCTGTGCAGCTACTGCGAGCAGCGGCATGGACAAAGCCGCAACTCCCAGCATGATAAGTCTGGTTTGCATGGATAACTCCGAAAATGAAAACGAAGGTCATCCGGCGGCGCCATAGCAAAGTCAGGGCTGCATCGAGCCCTCAAGCAAAGGTACTAACTTTGAGAAAAGTATGGTTCCGCCGGATCTACGCAGCGGAGTTCCATTGAGGCCGTTCAGGCGGAGGGATGTAGACAGACGACAGCGGGACAATTTCCGTGTCCGGAGCGGCGGCAGCCACATGCAAATACAGCGGAACGTGGAATGTGTCGATCGCTACCGTAGCGTGATGACACGATGCACAGTGTGAGTGCACAGAGAACTTCTTGACTACGGCAGGCGTATCTTTATTGGCAACAGGAAACTCGTCACCGTCCTCGACATGCTGGTGGTGCCCGAAATGTTGTGCGGCGCGGCCTGTCTCGTGCATGCAATACGCAGCCACCGCCGACCAGCTGAACTGGAGCGCAATGACAGCGAGAAGGATGTAGACGAAGCGGCGAGCCATCCGCGAAATATAGCATGGATGGCCCTTCTTCCGCAGGCCAGTTCGTACACCGCTGCTACTCGCCATCCGATATACCATTGCGTTCAGACCCTCTTGTTCGTGGCTGCAGCCTGATCGAACCTCAGTAGCCTGAGTCCGTTGAATACGACCAGCAAACTCGCACCGACGTCTGCAAAGACCGCCATCCAGAGCGTGGCAAGCCCCGACAGGGCGAGCGCAAAGAAAACTACTTTGATCCCAAGTGCAAGAACAATGTTCTGCACCAGGATCCGGCGCGTCTGCCTGCTCAGGCTGACGAAGACCGGCAGCTTTCGCAGGTCGTCATCCATCAGGGCAACGTCGGCTGTTTCGATCGCGGTATCGCTGCCGGCCGCGCCCATGGCGAACCCAACCTTTGCGCGGGCCAGTGCAGGGGCATCATTGATGCCGTCCCCGATCATGCCAACCACGCCATATTTCGATTCCAGGACCTCGACAGCGCCGAGCTTCTGCTCGGGTAGTAGGTCAGCGTGAATCTGGTCGATTCCCACCTGGTACCCGATCTGCTGTGCTGTCGCGAGGTTGTCGCCGGTGAGCATGACAGGCGTAACGCCGAGCGCCTTCAGCCGCTCGACCGCGGGGATAGCGCTGTCGCGCAAGACATCCGCGATCGCAATCATGCCCATCAGGCCATTGTCATTGGCCAGCATCACGGCGGTACGTCCGACTGCTTCCTGTTCCGCCAGGTCGTCGCGCACCGCATCGAAATTAACTCCATGCTCGGTCATCAGGCGCTGGTTTCCCAAGTAGTACTGGAGTCCGTCGATCACGCCGCGCACGCCGCGCCCGGCTACAGCTTCGAACCCCTGCACGCGCTGCAACTGCGTACCTGGCGTGACCGCGGCCACGACGGCTCGAGCCAGCGGATGATCGGAATTCGCGTCGAGGCTCGCGGCGATGTTCAAGACTTCATCGCGCGAATGAGTGGACACCGGGGCAACGGCGACCACTGCTGGCCGACCTTGCGTCAACGTACCGGTCTTGTCGAGAGCGATCGCCTTGATCTTGTAGCCGGCTTCGAGAAACTGTCCGCCTTTGATGAGGATGCCCCGCTTGGCTGCAGCTGTCAGCCCGCTGACCACGGTGACCGGCGTCGAAATCACTAATGCACATGGGCAGGCGATCACCAGCATCACCAGCGCCTTGTACAACCATTCGTGTACCGGCTGATGCCAAAGCAACGGCGGCAAAATGGCGACCAGGAGCGCGGCCACGACGACCGCCGGCGTGTAGTACTTGGCGAAGGTATCGACGAACCGCTGCGTCGGTGCCTGGTTCTGCTGCGTCTCTTCGATGACGCATACGATCTTGGCGAGCGTACTGTTGCGGCGCTGCGTCGTGACCCGCACTTCGAGCAGGCCGTGCTCGTTGATCGTGCCGGCGTAGACGGCGTCGCCGGGCTTTTTCCGTACTGGCATGCTTTCGCCCGTGATGGGAGCCTGGTTCACCGACGACTCCCCTTCGACGACTTCGCCGTCTACCGCGATCCGCTCGCCCGGCTTGACTAGTACGATCGCCCCGACATTGATTCGATCGGCCTCGATTACCTGCCATTGTCCTTGCGCGTCGCGCACATTGGCCTCATCCGGCGCCAGGCGCAACAGGCCATGGACCGTTCCCCGGGCACGGTCGAGGGACAAAGCCTCGATCAATTCGGCAATCGCGAACAGGAAAATCACCATGGCCGCTTCCGGCCACTGCCCAATAAGAACGGCGCCGACAACTGCCAGGCACATCAGGAAGTTGATGTTGAGGGTGAACGTCTTGAGCGCTACCCACCCTTTGCGCAGCGTTGGGATGCCTGCCGTGAGGATGGAAATCAGGGACAAGGCGATTACAGGCGGGGAAGATTCTGCCGCTCCTTGCCACGCAAGGACTTCGGCCGCGACGGCGCATAAACCAGCCACTCCCAGTCCCACCTTCTGTAAAGGGCTGAGTGCTGCCTCCTCTGCGACGACGGGCGCTGGTGCACTCTCATCCACGACAACCGCTTTCATGCCGATGCCGTGCAGTGCTTCGGTTATCGGCTGTACGGATCGCAAATCGTGCACGACGTCCAGCGAACGCCCCATCAGGTTGAAGCGCAAGTCAAGAATTCCGTCCATGCCGTGAAGCCTACGGCGGATCAGTCCTTCTTCCGACGGACAGTCCATGTTGGCAATACGATAAGTGACGGTGGTCCCTTCGGCGACCGGGACCGCACCAGGGACAAAGGCAGATTCCGAGCATCCGCATGCCTTGCCAGCGGCGTCACAAGTAGTTCGGCTAAGTTCACTCATAAGCGTCTCAAATTTGAAAAGCAATACCACGACTGAATCCAGACTTGGCCGCAGCCATGTCTACCATAAGCTTGGAGTTAACACCCTGTAGCGACCTCAGAGTCAAGGAAAATCGGCGAAGTTATGAAGATTGTTGGCTCGGCGAAATTTTGCTAGGGGCAAGGAATGTTTAGCGCAGTGGGCGGAAGTCCACTCCGGGCATCTTGGGTGTGCTTGTGTATAATCGCTTTGTATGAAACGCCTTTTACTCATCCTGCTGATGGCATTGATACCGCTTCACACTACGTGGGCAGCGGTGGCAGGCGTGCGTGAACTGGCTGAGTTCAGCACTGCATCGTCCCCAGCGCTGAGTGCCTCGACGGCGTCTGAGTTACCTGCGTCATTCACGGGTGAGGATAGCAAGTACAAGATGGGCTGCTGTGCCGGATGCCACGTGTTCTGTCACTTTGCCGCACCGCTTCCGGTGAGCACGCTCGGTGTCGCACCTTCGCCTGCTCAGGTATCGATACTCCTCCCATCGACGTTCCTCGAGTATCGATCATACATTCCAGACGGGCCAATCCGGCCCCAGTGGCGTCACGTCAGCTGAGCTGACGGCGTGCCTTCTTCTACGCTCTTTCAAGGCTCGTGCGAGAGATCTCGCTGACCTAGTCGTTTTAATTCCTTGCTAGGTACCGTCAGGTTGTCACCATGCGTGACATCACCTGTACTGCCGTGCGTTTGTACATGACGCACGGTGGAACGCCGATCGATGAAGGAACAATGATGACAAACATAACAATTCACGCCCTTGGACTGGTTACGCTGATTGGTTTGGCGGGGTGTGCTGATCCACGACTGGGGCCAAACAGTAAAACCGGGTGGGTAACCGAGTTTTATACTGTGGAGAAACTGCAGCAAGATCGCCCCAAGTGTCTTGCCGGGCTCAGCGCCGAGCAAATAGCAGAAAACCGATATGCCGAAATTTCGGTGTCTCACTTTCGCTCTTATCGATATGTAAGTGCGTTGGTCCCTGCTTCGATAAAACTCCATGTCCACGACAAGGTCGAGATCTCACCGCCATTCTGCAAGGATGGCACGGTGCCACAAGTAATCCAGATATTGAAGCCCGCTTCGTGAACGGTCGCAGCATCAGTTACTTCGGCAACGCCGACGAGTCTGGTCAGGCACTTACCAAATTGTGTCGTTACCCCGCATGTGGCAAGACAGGAGTTCACAGATGAAACGATTTTTGATGCTTGTTGGCATCGCGTTCGCCGCTATTGTTCCCGCGCTTTTCGTCCGAATGACAGGGTGGAAGCTGTCACCTCTTGCTGCTGCCTCGACTTTCGGTATTGCAGTGGTAGCCGCCGGGTTCATGCTCTCGTGGGGAGCGGAGACGGCTGAGAAGCACATTTCCCAAGGCTTGATTCTCGCGGCAGTTGCTCTGGTCACCGTGTTGCCCGAATACGCTGTCGATATGTACTACGCGTTTCAGGCGGGTAAAGCTCCAGAGTCCAGTTACGTCCATTATGCTGCCGCCAATATGACCGGGGCCAATCGCATGCTCGTCGGTCTTGCCTGGCCTACGATCATGTTGCTGCACTGGTGGCGTAATCGAGAGCGGCACATCGTGCTCGGCTCCGCGAACAGGCTCGAAATTGGTTTCCTGCTGCTCGCAAGCGTGTATGGCTTTGTAATCCTTTTCAAAAACCGGATCGATCTGATCGATTTTGCCGTCTTGTTCGCCGTGTTCGCATGCTATATATGGCAGGTGGGCCGCATTCCAAAAGCAGAGAACAGCGAAGCGGCCGAAGAGGATGAGGAGCCAGGACCCGCCGCTGCGCTGTCGGCACTGCCGCTTTGCGCCCAGTGGGCCTGGATGGCAGGCCTCGGGTTGTTCGCGGCATTCGCCATCCTGATGTCAGCTGAACCCTTCGCCGAAGCTATTGTCGCATCCGGACGGCAAATCGGCATCGACGAGTTTTTGCTCATTCAATGGATCGCGCCGATCGCCAGTGAGGCCCCATCGATTTCAATCGCCATCCTCTTTGTGCTTTCCCGACGTGCTGCCAATGCGCTGACAACCATGATCAGCGACAAAATTAATCAGTGGACCCTCTTGGTTGGGATGCTTCCCCTTGCTATGAGCTTCGGTGCCGGCGATGTCATCGGGTTGCGCCTGGACGGGCGACAGCACGAGGAGTTTTTCTTGACCGCTGCGCAGTCAATTTTTGCGCTTTCACTGCTTTTACGCCTTCGCTTCTCGCTATGGAGCGGGATGGTTCTGATCCTGCTGTTTGCCGCTCAGATTGCGATCGCGTTCGTGTTTCAGCACGACGAAGGAAAGGTTATCGCTTCATTGACCATATTGGCCTGGGTATATCTAGGCTTGTCTGTCCCCTTATTCCTTAAGCAACTTCCTGGTCTCGCTTCAGTGATCAGATCAGTTGTCCGCGGTCCCGCCCCCATCCAATAAGCAGCAATTTTTTCGTAAATTTTATGTACTTGATTCGTAATTTTGTTATTGCCGTCTCCTGGCTGTTCTTATCCGTTTCGATGGCCAATGCCGACGAACAGTCGACACAGACGAAGGCCAAGCAGATCTGGCAACTACTGGACTATCTAGCCGTCGACTATAGAAAGGCGGTTAAGGATGGCACGGTTTCGAGCGCCGCCGAGTATGCCGAGATGCAGGAGTTCGCCACTGCCGCCGAGCGCCAACTAGGTGAATTGGCTCCGCCACCGTCGCAGGATCTGGTTGCCAATGCTCATAAGCTTCGACTCGCTATTGACCAGAAAGCAAGTGCCGAGGTGGTTTCGGCGCAAGCACGCGCCTTAGCCGCTGCTCTCGTCACAATCTATCCAATCCCAATGGCCCCGGTTCGGCTGCCCGACCTGAAGCGTGGCGCAGAACTGTATCAGTCGAACTGTGCGGCATGTCATGGCGTGTCTGGCCGTTCCGACGGGCCGCTGTCAGTGACACTGAGTCCACCGCCGATTGTCCTCGCCGACCATACGAGGGCGCGGGAACGAAGTGTCTTCGCACTACAGCAGATCATCACGCATGGGGTGCAAGGTACGTCCATGCCCAGTTTTGCCCAACTGTCCGATGACGACCGATGGGCACTCGCCTACTTCGCTTCATCACTTTCGTACAGCGACAACGACCGCCAGGCCGGTGCAGCGCTTTGGGCGTCGCGCCCGAATCTACACGCCGCCGTGCCGGATTTAGCCAAGCTAAGCCAACTCTCCGAAGCGAACCTCGTGTCGACCGTTGGCGCTGACGTGGCTCGCCCGCTAGTAGCGTACCTGCGGTCAACCCCGGCGTCGGCAGGCGCCGCTACCGTAGACACCTTGCCATTGGCGAAGGCGAAGCTGCGAGAGAGCGTGGCGGCTATCGACAAAGGCGATATGCAAGGCGCATCGCGGCTGGCACTGTCTGCCTATCTCGATGGATTCGAGCCGGTAGAACCTGCACTTGCGGCAAAGGATGAATCTTTGTTCAACCACATCGAAACGACGATGGGCGCGTTTCGAAGCGCTATCACGTCGGGAAAACCAGCCGAAGCGCGGGTTATCGAGCAGCGCCTTCAGGACCTGTTGACCGAAGCCCAGGCGGCGCTTGGCGGAGCCAGCGATCCACTCTCGACCTTCATCGGTGCACTGACGATCCTGCTGCGGGAGGGCATAGAAGCGTTGCTGGTGGTAGTTGCAATGATCGCTTTCCTGAAGAAGGCTGATCGTCGCGATGTTCTGCCGTACATTCACGCGGGCTGGGTCGCCGCATTGACTGCCGGCGCCGCGACCTGGGGAGTGGCCACCTATCTTGTAGATGTGTCTGGCGCCAGCCGCGAAATGACAGAGGGCTTCTCCGCCGTGTTTGCCGCTATTGTCCTGCTCACGGTGGGAATCTGGATGCACCAGAAGAGTCTTGCCGGCCGCTGGCAGGCGTATGTGCGCGACAAGCTATCTTCGGCACTGACAAAGAGCTCGGCATTAATGCTGTTTACCTTGTCTTTTGTGACCGTCTATCGTGAAGTCTTCGAAACAGTACTGTTCTACGCGGCTCTGTGGAGCGATGGGAACGGTCCGTACATGCTCGCAGGTCTGGGGTGCGGAATCGCGATTTTAAGCGCGATCGCAGTCGTCCTGCTGCGGTCGTCTGCGCGTCTGCCGATAAGCCAGTTCTTCGCATTCAGCTCAGCCCTGGTTGCGGTGCTCGCCACGGTATTGATCGGAAAGGGAGTGGCCGCTCTGCAAAAAGTGGGGATATTCGAGAACACGGCGGTTAGCGCTCCGCACATCGAGATTCTTGGTATTTACCCGTCTTTGCAGACCTTGACAGCCCAACTGCTGCTCGTCGCCGTCGTAATTATTTCCGTTACATACAATCTGCGCTCTAGAAAAAACTTGAACGCAGAAAGTGCTTGACCCTCCAGTAACTGCAGAGTTTATAAATAGCGAATATCCGTACGTAAAGGTTCTGCATGGCGAACTGCTCTCATAACATATCGAAATTCCTCTTCATAGCGATACTATCCAATGTCTTGTCGACGGCACAGCCGCTTCATGCTGAAACAGTATTTGCGACTGGACAGGCATTCACATTGCGGGAAGCTGTTGCACGCGCTCAGGAAAGTGCACCTGGGGTTCAGGGCGCCAAGGCCGCGGTCGATAGTGCCGACGCTGCAGTGCAGGCCGCACGATTGCTTCCAAACCCGACATTATCCGTGGAAGCTGAAAACATTCTTGGCACAGGTCGTTATGCACGGTTCGGCGGAAGCGAAACGACCTACTCTGTCGCGATGCCGCTGGAACTTGGCGGGAAACGTAGTTCCCGCACTCGGGTCGCACAAGCCGAGCAGTCGGCGGCACAAATTGGTGTTGCCGTCGCCAAAGCAGACCTGACGTTAAAAATAACCCAGGCGTTCATTGCCGTCGCGGCAAGCGAACGGCGTCTCAGGATAGCGGATCAACGGCGGGAACTGGCAGTGCAGACTGAACGCGTCGCACACCTTCGCGTTGGTGCCGGCAAGGTCTCCCCTATCGACGAACAGAGAGCGTCCGCCCAGCGTCTCAGAGCGGATGTCGACGCAGGTCGTGCCGCGCGTGCGACAGAAGTGGCGCGAGCAAACCTGGCCCGATTAATCGGGGCAACACAACCATTGGCAATCGTGGCGCCGTGGTTCGACGATACGAGTGCAGAAGCCGGGATCGATGCGCCAGAAAGCTCGCTGTCACGCGCGGCCGCCGAGGCCCAGGTGGCGGCTGCCCGTGCGCGCGTAGATAGCGCGCGTCGCGCCCGCATCCCAGACCTGACCGTCAGCGCAGGTACGCGCCGGATAAAGGAAACAAGCGACACCGCAGCAGTCGTCGCGCTATCGATTCCACTTCCCCTGTTCAACCGGGGCGATGCAGAGGTGGCCCGTGCGAGGGCCGAACTGGACAAGGCGGAAGCAGAACGCAACGCTGCCGCACTAGACCTCGCTGAAGCCCTTGCATCTGCCCGGGCCGACGTCACTGACGCTAGGGCGAGCGCCATATCTGCGAGCGGTCCCGAGCTAGCTGCGGCCCAGGAGGCGGCGCGTATCGCGCGTATCGGCTACGCCGAGGGCAAGTTTTCGCAACTCGATCTGATTGAGGCCGAACGCTCTCTGTCACAGACGCAGGAAGCTGCCATCGACGCCTTGGCCACGTTTCACGACGCCCGCGCTCGTCTGGCGCGACTGCTCGGACACCTCGACCCAATTTATAAGGACTGATTGATGCCCAAGTTTTACCGTCCCCTCATCTACGCGTGCTTGTTATGGCTGGCAGCGTGCTCCAAATCACCGCAGGCTGGCAGGGAACCAGCTGCCGAACAACCGCATGTGGAACACACGGGCGAACAGCGCAAGAATGACAAAACTGAAGAGGCAGAGAAACGGGAGTCGGCTGAGAAAGGTGAAGCCTCCGAGAAGGGTAAAGCCGACACCATTCGCATGACGAATGCACAACTTGTCGCATCGAGCATCGAGGTAGCACCAGTACGTCAGATCGCCACCGACTCGGTCGAAGCGCCAGGGATGATCGATGCGAGTCCTTCACGCTCCGAAGTGGTTGCGGTCGCCGTTGGTGGTCGGATTACCGCCCTGCACCGTAATTTAGGAGAGCCAGTAAATCGTGGTGATGTGCTCGCGGTCGTCGAAAGTGGCGAGGCGGCTCAGCTGAGAGCGGATTTGGAAGCGGCACGGCGAGACCGCGAACTCGCGCGGGGCACCTTGCAGCGCGAAGAGCGGCTGTTCAAAGAAAAAGTGTCAGCCGAACAAGACTATATCGCTGCCAAGGCTGCCGCAGCTGAAGGGCAGACACGTTACCGGCTCGCCGAGCAGCGACTGGCTGCTGCCGGAGGCAGCGGGAGTGGCCCCTTGAACCGTCTTGTGGTGCGCTCCCCCATCAAAGGCTACGTGGTTGCGCGCCAAGCGGTATTGGGCAACGTCGTTGGACCCAACACTGAGCTTTTCCGTATCGCCGACTTGTCCGAAGTGTCGGTCGCGCTGGCTTTGGCCCCCGAGGATGCCAGTCGTGTGCATGTGGGCGCCGCGGTGGACGTCTCCACGCCGACCCGCAATGGCACTGCACATATCGCCTTCGTATCGCGGGTGATCGACGCAAACACGCGTCAGGTGCAGGCCTTGGCGACCCTGCCGAATGCCCAAGGTCTCTGGCGGGTGGGTGAAACAGTTCGCGCTGCCGTCCTGCTGGAGCATCCGAACGGAAAGACTGTCCTGGCTGTCCCTCAGAACGCGCTGCAGACGGTCGAGGACAAGCCTTCCGTCTTCGTTCGTACGAATGACGGCTTTGCAGTCAGGCCTGTCACGCTCGGCCCGTCCAATGGCAATTATGTCACGGTCGTCTCTGGCTTGACGGGTGACGAGCGCGTCGCCGTGACCAACAGCTATGTACTGAAAGCCGAGCTGGGCAAAGGCGAAGGTGGTGATGATGATTAACATGACGCTTCCACGGATGCGAGGACGGGGCCTGAAATGATTGCTCGCATCGTCACCTTCGCGGTAGCCCGTCGTTGGCTGGTACTGTTCACAAGCTTGTTGGCGGCCCTGGCCGGTGCCGTCGCTCTGTCGCGCCTTCCCATCGACGCCGTGCCCGACATTACCAACGTCCAGGTACAAATCAATACGTCGGCTCCCGCCTTGTCACCGGCCGACGTCGAGCGGCAAGTAACTTTTCCTATCGAGACAGCGTTGGCAGGAATTCCGGGGCTGCAATCCACGCGTTCGCTGACCCGGCACGGTTTTGCTCAGGTCACGGCTGTGTTCTCGGAAGACACGGATATTTACTTCGCCCGCCAGCAGGTGGCTGAGCGCCTGCGCTCCGCCGAACGCGATCTGCCTACAGGTGTCGCTCCTGCCATGGGGCCTGTCGCCACCGGTCTGGGCGACGTTTACATGTGGACAGTGGAGTTTTCCGGCCGACACGAATCCGGGGCGAAGACCGGCCTGCAACCGGACGGCAGCTACGTGACGCCAGAAGGCACCCGGCTGCATAACGAGGTCGAGAAAACGACGTATCTGCGTACGATCCAGGACTGGATCGTAGCACCGCAGCTCAAGACAACGAAAGGGCTTGCCGGTATCGATGTCCTGGGGGGATACGTCAAGCAGTACGTGGTCATGCCCGATCCGCAACGACTCGCGGCGGCAGGCTTGACCATGACCGCCCTGGCCGAGGGGCTGGAACGCAACAATACCAGCGCAGGCGCCGGAATCGTTGAACGTAACGGTGAAGCGCTCACGGTGCGGGCCGATGCACGCGTCACCACGGTGGACGATCTCAGCAAGATCGTCGTCGCCACGCGTAACGGCACACCTATCCTCGTTTCGCAAGTCGCACAGGTTACCGTTGGCCATGCAGTGCGCTTTGGTTCTGCGTCGGAGTCCGGCCACGAAGTCGTACTCGGTACCGCCGTCATGCGGATAGGAGAAAATAGCCGGACCGTTGCCGCCGCGGTCGATGCACGATTGAAGGAAATTGCCCGCTCGTTACCAGCTGACGTTATCGTCAAGCCGGTACTCGATCGAACCCGGCTCGTCGACGCAACGATCCACACTGTCGCCAAAAACCTGATAGAAGGTGCGCTGCTGGTCATTGTGGTGCTGTTCGCACTGCTCGGCAATATCCGGGCCGCGCTGATCGCGGCTGCGGTCATTCCCATAACGATGTTGCTGACCTCGGCCGGCATGCTGCGGGCCGGCGTGACCGCAAATCTCATGAGCCTCGGTGCGCTCGACTTCGGGCTGATTGTTGATGGCGCCGTGATCATCGTCGAGAATGCCTTGCGACGTCTCGCTGATCGGCAGCACGACGCCGGCCGCGTACTGACCAAGGCTGAACGCCTTGAAGTGGTAGCGACCGCCGCGCGGGAGATGATCCGGCCTAGTGTCTATGGTCAGGGCATCATCATGCTGGTGTATGTTCCCCTGCTGACGTTCCAAGGGGTCGAAGGAAGGATGTTTATGCCGATGGCCGTAACGGTCATTCTGGCGCTCGCGTTCGCATTCGTCCTGTCGCTGACCTTTGTGCCTGCAATGATCGCCCTCTGGCTGTCGAAACACGTCGAGGAACAGGAGAACCGGTTCGTGGCGGGAACGACAAGGCGCTACGCCACCTGGCTCGACCGTGCCGTGGCACGGCCAAAGCTGACAGGTGGCATCGGTGTTGGCGCCCTGGGTCTGGCACTGCTGCTGTTTACGACGCTGGGCCAGGAATTCCTGCCAACACTCGACGAAAAAGACGTTCTGCTGCAAGCCTGGCGTATTCCGGGAACCTCGGTGGACCAAAGCCAGTCGATGCAGTTCGCGATCGAGAAAGCCGTGGCGAAGCTTCCAGAGGTCAAACTGGTCTTTTCCCGCACCGGCACCGCCGAACTCGCGTCCGACCCCATGCCGCCCAACGGTACCGATACCTTCATCATCCTGAAAGAGCGCTCCGAGTGGCCAGAACCAGGCATGTCGAAAGCCGAGGTGGTCGAGAAGATTGAGCGCGCTGTCGCCGTTCTTCCCGGTCAAACGTATGAGCTGACACAGCCTATCCAGATGCGTTTCAACGAGTTGCTGGCCGGCGTTCGAGGAGACATCGCGGTCAAGGTCTACGGTGACGACTTCACGACGATGACCCAGACGGCCGAACGGATTGCCGCCCAGTTGCGTGAGACCGAGGGAGCGGCCGATGTGCGGGTCGAACAGGTGGCAGGACTTCCCCTTCTCGATGCAAGGCTCGACCGGGACGCCATGGCCCGTGTCGGACTGACGGCCCAGGATGTGTACGGCACACTGGCTGCGGCGCTCGCCGGACAGGAAGCAGGTATCGTGTATGAAGGCGATCGCCGCTTCGAGGTCGTCGTGAAACTTCCCGATGCGGTAAGGCAGGACATCAACGGTCTGCGGCAATTGCCTGTTCCTACCCCGGCGGGCGGCTTCGTCCCCTTGGGGTCGGTGGCTTCGCTGGTTGCAGCCAAGGGACCCAATCAGATCAGCCGCGAGAACGGCAAGCGCCGCGTGGTTGTGCAAGCCAACGTTCGCGGTCGTGACATCGCCGGCGTGGTGCAGGAAGCGCAGGCGCGCATCGCGTCGCAGGTGCGGTTACCGGCCGGTACCTGGCTCGAATGGGGTGGCCAGTTCGAGAACCTGGAGCGCGCACGATCCCGCCTCGCGATCGTCGTGCCGCTTTGTTTCGTCTTGATCCTGTCGCTGTTGTACTCGGCGGTGGGCTCCTGGCGCAAGACCGCGATCATTTTCACTGGAGTACCGTTGGCCCTGGTCGGCGGTGTGGCTGCCCTATGGCTGCGTGGACTTCCGTTCTCTATCACTGCGGCCGTGGGTTTCATTGCCCTGTCGGGTGTGGCAGTGCTCAACGGCTTGGTGATGGTGAGCGCGATCGACGATCTCGCGACACGCATGCCTTGGGAGCGCGCAGTACGCGAAGGCGCGGTGCGGCGCCTGCGTCCGGTCATGATGACTGCCCTGGTAGCGTCCTTGGGATTCGTACCGATGGCCCTGGCGACAGGCGCTGGAGCGGAGGTTCAACGTCCGCTGGCAACAGTGGTCATTGGCGGGTTGATTTCGGCCACCTTGCTGACTCTGTTCGTCCTTCCTGCCCTTTGTGCTCGCTTCGCACGGCCGACGAACACGTCTGCCATGACGGAGAGAGGTAGAACGTCAGTCTCGTAAAAATGAGGACGGCTTCGTGCACGCACTCGGAATCTGCAATCACGTAAGCTCGACATCCAGATAACCTACATGAATCAATAGCAAGCTATGTCCAGCGTTACGATGACCTACTTGGAAAGCACTTTTTCCATTCCCAAGATGGATTGCCCATCCGAAGAAAACTTGATCCGCATGGCACTTGGCAACCGTTCTGGCATTCGATCGTTAATGTTCGATCTATCCAAACAGGAACTTACGGTGGTACATCTGGGTGAAGCGGAAACGATATTGAGTCGGCTGCGCCCGCTGAACCTGGGCGCTGTACTCAAGGCTTCACAACCAGCTTTGACTCCTGAAAGTTCGTCCTCGGAAGGGCCACGATGGGAAAGCGTGTTCACCATTCCCAAGATGGACTGCGCATCCGAAGAGAACCTCATCAGGATGGCGTGCAACGATGACCTCCACGTACTGTCGATGTCGTTCGATTTGCCGAACAGGGAGCTGAAGGTGATGCATACCGGATCGGCCGAGCACGTGCTCGAACTGCTCCTGCCCCTCAGGCTGGGCGCCAGCCTGCGCAGTTCGAGCGCGGCGACCACCGATCCGGATCACTCACGGCATTCAAGCGACGAGGATGGGGCGGAGGCGCGGACTCTGCGCCTGCTCCTGGCGATCAACGGCGTCATGTTTTTTGTCGAGCTGCTCGTCGGGTGGATCGCACAGTCGGCGGGCCTGGTTGCCGACTCGTTAGATATGTTCGCCGACGCTGCAGTCTATGGACTGGCGCTGTATGCAGTCGGCCGTGCGGCGCATCTGAAGACGCGGTCCGCTCATATTGCCGGGTGGTTGCAGATGGCTTTGGCGATCGGAGCGCTCAGCGAGGTCGTCCGGCGCTTCGTGTACGGCAGCGAACCGCAATCGCTCCTGATGGTGGGTATTGGCCTGCTCGCCCTGGCGGCAAACGTGAGCTGTCTTGTACTTATTACCAAAAAGCGCGACAGCGGCGCCCACATGAAGGCAAGCTATATTTTCTCCGCGAACGACGTTGTGGCCAACCTTGGAGTGATCGTGGCCGGTGTACTGGTGAATTGGACCGGTTCGCCTTATCCGGACCTGGTCATCGGTATTATCATCGGCTTGGTGGTCCTCAATGGGGCGCGTAGGATCCTCCAACTGCGCTGAATTCGTAAGCCGTGATTGCTTCCTGTGGCAGGAAGGCGAAAGAACGAACTCGAATCCTTATGGCTACTCGAGGGCCTAACATGAGGTGTAAAAATGAACATGCGAATTGGCGAACTGGCGAAGCTCGCGGCCTGCCAACCCGAGACGATTCGATTCTATGAGCAAAAGGGGCTAATGCCGGCGCCGATCAGGTCGCATGCGAACTACCGCTTGTACGACGCCAGCCATGCTGATCGTTTGCACTTCATCCGCCGTTGTCGCGCGCTAGGAATATCGTTGGATGAAGTGCAGACTCTGCTAGGTTTTCAGGATCGGCCGGACATGACATGCGGCGGAGTGAACGATTTGGTCGACCAGCATATTCTTGAGATCGACCGGCAGATTGCAGACCTTCGTACCCTGCATGCCGAGCTTTCCGAACTGCGTAGGCAATGCGATTCTGCGCGTCCCGCTGCGCGGTGTGAAATCCTCAAACAACTGGGCGAAACCTCTTCGTCAGACGGTCCCAGAAGTGAACACGTCGCTGAGCGTTGAAGCAAGCTCGAGCACCATGAAAGGTAACGCGAAAGCTACCCGTGCCGTTGCAGCAACTCTTCTACTTCACTTTCCGGGACGACCAGTGGAAATGCGTAACGACCCATCCCTCACCTTTCTTTTCCAAGACTGCGGTTTCGGTCCCGATTAGGCGAACCGCCGAACCTTTATACGTGCCTTGCGTCTCGGTTTCCTGGATGACGACGGCCATGTCGCCACCTATCCGCTCGCTTCCTTTCACCACCTTCCGGCTTGTGTTCTTTGCGAAAGCGACATCGGCGGGAAGATGGTGCCCTGCGTATTCGTCCTTGGACTGCTCGACATGGCCACTCTCGAAGATCTGGACTGCGGGACTGAGTAGCGACAGCGCCTTTGCGGTATCACCGCTGGCGACCGCTGCATGGTACTCCCCAACGACCTCGGTCGGACTGGCGGCGAAGACGGGAAGTGATGTCACAGCAAAAAACGCGAGGCAGAACAGTCGGCGCATCGAGGCTCCTTATAGACCGAAATTACAAGCCTGACATTACACCAGAGATGGGTAAGCACCTCAAGATTTTCGGCAGTCCTACCTCGATACTTTGTCGTCATGGCCGGCAACTAGATTCCCAATCACGTCCGAACTGCACGAACACGTGCAAATAGCTGCATCTTCAGCCACTGACGCACACGCGGCGTGTTCGACTCAAAAGGCAGATAGAACAGGTAAGCGCCGACAACGAGTACCAGATACATGCCGCCATACATGAGGTAATGGGACAACCGGTAGGGCGAGAGCTGGCCGAGACCCAACATCGACGCGAGCAGATGCCCCATCAACAGGATCAGTGGCACGTGCAGCACGTACAAGGTGAATGAAAAGTTCGCGAAGAACCGTCCCGTCCGGTCCAGCCAGTCCAGCTTGGGCCCCAAGCGGCGCTTGAACTGCATGCTCGACAGGAACAGTACGAGCAGCAGGCTGAAAACTAGATATTGCGGAAAGCCTTCCGGCGTGATGTCGGTTTTACCCTTCAGCCGGATGACGACGGCGCTGCCGACAAACAGGAACAGCAAGGACCAGCGCCAGAGCGGACCCGCCTCGATCTTCACCCGTGAGAACGCCGCGCCTAACAGCCATATCGAAAAATAAATCAATATGCTGCCGTGCACCAACTGGAAGATGGCGCCGATCGCCAACACTGCCGCCGCCCGCGTCGCGATTGTCCTGCCCCGAAACACCAGCACCAAGAGCGGGAACAGCACGTAGTACCAGGTCTCATTGGCCAGGCTCCATAACGGAAAGTTGCCGCCGAACGGGGGGACGATGAGCGTTTGCAGGCCAATCATGTTCCCGAAAAACGCGCTCATCGAGTACGGCTCGGACGTCGAAAACGACACGCGCGCCGTATCGAGGGCGCCGACGACAGCACCTGCAAGCAACACGATCAGGAAAGTCGGCACAAGCACGACCCACAGCCGCGAGACCCGGTCGATCGTGTAATTCTGAAACGCGCGGTCCGCGTCCAGCTTGTTGAGAAAGCTTCCGCCGACCAGCCAGCCACTGAGCACGAAAAAGACGATCACGGCAAGGTAAGCGAATCCGGCGCCGAACGCTAGGCCCTGAAACAGCAACGGGGGCTTCGTTACTGTGCCGAAGCCGGGATACATCTGGGCACGCAGATGTGCTGCGGCCACCACCAGCGCTGCGAGGCCCCTCAACAGGGAGATCAACATCGAGTGCCAACAGTCTTCCTGCAGATTCGTCTTTTCGAGAATGGTGATTTTCGGCATGACAGCCTCGCTGTGTGAACAAACCCGAATAACGATATAACCCAACCATTGTTGATGTCCTGACTAGTCCCAAGTGCAGTTGACGCCTGCAGGGCCTTGCTGGTCTTATCCGGTCCGAAGCGCCAAAAGCGCTGCCTTGATGCATTCTCTTGATTTGCGGTACCATGTTTGGATGATGCGCACGATCTTTCGCCTTCTGCTGTGGCTTTCGATCACGGTGCTGTCCCTGCAGGGCGGCGCTGCGATGGCGGTCGGGCAGCCTGAACAGGCCGTGCACGAAACAGTGGTCATGACCGGCCACCAACACCATCGGGCCGCCGCGCAAGCGGACGGAGAGCACTGCACCGAGGCTGGCTCGAAGACAGCGGTTTCGTCACACGCCAAGTGCGCCGCTTGTGCAAGTTGCTGCGTTGGCGCCGCCGCGCCTCCGGCACTACTGCCGACCTTCCACGCACCGCCGTTCTCTTCCTCGCTGCACGCTCTTGCGGAAGCCGCGATGACGTCCTTCGTCCCTCCCGCCCTCGAGCGACCACCACGCCTCGATCTCGTTTGATTTTTCCGCGCGCGCTGACGGCGCGCATCCGGGCTGCCTGGTGCGGCCCTCAATCAACACGAAACAAACCATGAAATTTTCAGACCTGCTGCTGTTCGCAGCTGGCGTGCCGCTGCTCGCTTGCGCGCAAGCGCAGCAGACCTTGCCGTCCGCCGCCGACGCGAATGCGCCTGTCGCGCCCCTGCAGTACCAATCCGTCTTCGCCGATGTCGTCGCGTCGAAGGAAGCGCCGCAAGCGCCCGATAAACGCTGGGCTCGCGCTAACCGCGTCGTCCTCGGCGAGGAAGCAGAAGCTTCCGTATCGGGCGAACAGTCCACTGCTGGCGTATCCCAGAAGGTCTCCACGCCAGAACACATGCACGGCAAGCACGAACACGAAGGAGCGCACCAATGAACTCACCTGTACGACCTGGCCTGCGTCGATTGGCCGTAGCGGTCAGCGCCGCGCTGCTCGCAGGCTGCGCGAGCTTTTCCCAAGATGGCGGACTCGATGATGTCGTCCGGATGACGCAGGAACGCATCGCCCAGCCGGCACCGTTGAAGCGGGACCAGGACTCGCGGGCCGAAGTGACCGCCCTGCTCTCCAAACCGCTCACCGCCGACGCTGCGGTGCGCATTGCCCTGCTCAACAACCAGGGCCTGCAGGCGTTCTTCGCCGAGCTCGCGATCGCCGAAGCGGACTTCGTCCAGGCTGGGCGTCTGCCGAACCCGGGCTTCAGCTTTGGTCGGGTACGCGGGGGTGGCGAGACCGAAATCGACCGGGGGCTGTCCTTCGACCTGGCAGCGCTCGTGACCCTGCCGGCCCGCACCCGCATCGAACGTCGGCGCTTCGAACAAGCCAAGCTGCAGGCGGCAATGCAGGCTGTGAACCTGGCGGCCGACACGCGCAAGGCGTATTACTCGGCCGTGGCCGCGGCGCAGGCAGCCGCCTTCGCGGAAAAGGTACGCGGATCGGCCGAGGCGGCAGCCGAGCTTGCCGCGCGCATGCGCGCCACGGGCAACTGGAGCACCCTCGACGCCGCGCGTGAGCGCGCCTTCTACCAGGACGCCTTGACCCAGCAGGCGCAATCCCGCCTGCAAGCCACGACCGCACGCGAGGAACTGGTCCGCCTGCTGGGCCTGTGGGGCCCTTCCCTCGCATTCACCCTGCCGGACCGACTTCCCGATCTTCCCGCCCAGCCAGACCAGCCGGCCAATGCCGAAGCGACCGCACTGTTGCAGCGGCTCGACGTCCTCATCGCGCGTCAGGATGCGCAGGCGACGGCACAGGCGCTCGGCCTGACCAAGACGACCGGCTTCATCAATGTGTTCGATGCGGGTTACGCCAACAAAAGCACGACCGGCGCGCCGCGCGAGAACGGCTACGAGGTATCGCTCGAGTTGCCGCTGTTCGACTGGGGCGGCGCGCGCGTGGCGCGGGCACAGGCAAGGTACATGCAGGCGGTCCACCGTACCGGCGACATCGCCGTGAAAGCGCGCTCCGAAGTGCGCCAGGCCTATGCGAGCTATCGCACCGCCTACGACATCGCCCGCCACTACCGTGACGGGGTCGTCCCCCTGCGCAAGCAGATCGCCGACGAGGTGCTGCTCCGCTACAACGGCATGTTGGCGAGCACCTTCGAATTGCTTGCCGAATCGCGCGAACAGCTTGCGGCCGTCAACGCCTCCATCGCGGCGCAGCGCGATTTCTGGATCGCCGACACCAATCTTCAGACCGCCATGAATGCAGGCGGCAATACTGATTCAAGGACAGCACAATGATTTCCCGTCGAGATTTTTTCAAAGGCGCCGGCGCCGTCGCGGTAAGCACTGCCGCAGTCAGCCGTGTGGGCGCAGCATCGCTGCCCGAAGCGATGGTCATGGACAATGCAAAGACCCATGTGCCGCCGCCACCCGCCACCGGGCGTCCGTTCAACCCGGTCGTGACCCTGAACGGCTGGTCCCTGCCCTGGCGGATGAACAACGGCGTAAAGGAGTTCCACCTGGTTGCCGAACCGGTGGTGCGCGAGTTCGCTCCCGGTATGAAGGTCAACTTGTGGGGCTACAACGGCCAGTCCCCGGGCCCGACCATCGAGGTCGTCGAGGGTGACCGGGTGCGTATTTTCGTGACCAATAAACTCCCCGAGCACACCAGCGTGCACTGGCACGGCCAGCGCCTGCCGAACGGCATGGATGGCGTGACCGGTCTCACCCAGCCGGGTATCGCGCCGGGCAAGACCTTCGTCTACGAGTTCGTGGCGAAGCGCCCGGGTACCTTCATGTACCACCCGCACGCCGACGAGATGACCCAGATGGCGATGGGCATGATGGGATTCTGGGTGACGCACCCGAAGGACATCGGGCGGTTTGCCGTCGACCGCGACTTCGTCTTCCTGCTCAGCGCCTACGACATCGAACCGGGCAGCTATACCCCGAAGGTCAACACGATGCTGGACCATAACCTCTGGACCTTTAACAGCCGGGTCTTCCCGGGTATCGACACGATGCCGGTACGGCAAGGCGACCGTGTGCGCATCCGTGTCGGCAACCTGACGATGACGAACCACCCGATCCATGTTCACGGTCATGAGTTCGAGGTGACCGGCACCGATGGCGGCTGGACCCCGCCCGGCTCGCGCTGGCCGGAGGTGACCACGGACGTCGCCGTCGGCCAGATGCGGGCGATCGAGTTCATCGCCACCGACCCGGGTGACTGGGCCTTCCACTGCCACAAGTCACATCACACAATGAATGCGATGGGCCACAACGTGCCGACGCTGATTGGCGTTGACCACCGAGGCATTGCCGAGAAGATCAACAAGATCGTGCCGGATTACATGGTCATGGGCGACAAGGGCGGCTCGATGGGAGGCATGGAAATGCCGATCCCGGAAAACACTCTGCCGATGATGACTGGCGACGGGCCATTCGGCGGCGTCGAGATGGGCGGCATGTTCACCGTGCTGAAGGTGCGCAAGGACCAGAAGCGTGGCGACTACAGCGACCCGGGCTGGTACAAGCATCCGGCGGGTACGGTCGCCTACGAATGGACTGGTCAGTTGCCTGAGCCTGCACGCAGCAGCGATGCTGGACGCAGCCTGATGCCGGCCACCAGCAAGCCCGACGTCGAGCTGCAGGTGCGCAAACCCTCGGGGCATGCGGAGCATTAAGGCAAAGCACACTAGCAGCATGACGGAATGCCGGCATGAACATTGTGTCGGCACACTGCACGACGCCTGGCCTCTCAGTTCTTTCGCTCCAGATCCCGGATGTATTCCTTCATTTCGCCAATTTCCTTTTTCTGTGCAGCGATGATCCCGTCGGCGAGCTTGCGAACCCGCGGGTCGGTAATGTTGGCGCGTTCGCTGGTCAGGATGGCAATGGAGTGGTGGGGGATCATGGCGCGCATATAGGCCACGTCGCCCACCGTCGCCTGGCTGCGCACCAGCCATAGCGCACCAAGAAATACCACTAGGCTTCCGATAAGGATTCCTACGTTGACTCCTTTGTTCGGATACATCTTCCACATGAAAGCAAGCATCACGATTGCCATCGTGGCACCCATGATGAGTGCCATGAACGCTCTTGTTTCGCTGAAGAATATGTGGTCGTCTGAATAGACATTCAGATACATCAGCCCGAACATGATGATTGTTCCAGCCGCGATCATTTGAGCAAAGGTTGTGTATTTCATTGTTGCCATCGTATTGCTGCGGTGAGGTGCAGGCGAATCTTGCATTGATTTCTCCTTTAAAACGAATCGACGTAAAACAGCGCCGGGTTAACATGACCCGGCGCCCGATGCTGCCGGTTAGCGCGAGCAAGCCTTTCAGAAGTCCTGATCCTTTCTCTTGTCGCCGGTAGCGGGCATGAATCCGCAATCGCGGAATTGCTCGCACAGCATGTGCCGCATCTCGTTGATCTGGTTCTTCTGCGTCACGACGATGTTCTCGCAGTAGCGATGGAGGGAGTCGTGGTCGATGTCGCTCTTGACCTGGCAGTGCAGGCTGGGCGCGAGTGCGCTGAGATGATGGTTACTGAAGGTGCGCAGGAAGGTCTGGTTGAACTGTGCGCCGGCCGGCGTACTCTCGAGAGTCGCGATCATCCTTTGGCCGTCGGCGGTGAGTTGGGGCGTGTGCTGCATTCCGTACCAGTCGCGCAAAAAGCGCTGGGCCCGCATGATTTCTTCTCGCTGCGTGCGGTTAGCCTGGCGAGACATGGAGCGAATTTGATCATCGCTCGCCTTGGCCACGGTGGCGCCGTAGCCAGGTGTCGGCGACGTCCCTTCGCCAGGATTGCTGACAGGCGCATTGCGTTGCGTGTCCGTGCCGGCTGCCAGCTCGGTCATCCGCAATGCCGAGTAATGGTGGTCGATGATAAAGACGAGATAGTTCTTCTCGAACGTCGCAGTCGAGCCGCGACCCGGGCCGTCCGCGGACGCCGTGCCCGTGATCGCCACGAGCGCCAAACCCGCGAGTGCACGCGTGGCCAAGGTGCGGCAACGCGATACCGGCGTTGCAGCGTGCGTGAAATACAGATTAGTGCGTTTCATCTTTCTCTCCTGTATGGTTGTGATGCGAGGTTCAAGCCACAGTCTTTGCCTGCTTCGATGTGAGGCTGCGCCGGCGAGCCAGAGCAGCAACGCCGAGTCCGCCCAACAGCATCGACCACGTCGCCGGCTCGGGCACGGCCATAACGACATTGTTCGCCGCTGCCCAGTACACGGTGCCGTCGTCCTCCATGTTCTGGAAAGACACAGAGGTGAGCGGACGATCCGACAGGAACGCGACAAACGCGTCCTGTGAAGCATTCGACAGCGTGAATGTCTCGCTGTCCGCACCGGACACCGCGCTTAGCACGATGGTGCGGTCCGGCATGAAGGCGCCGAATGAATCGGTTCCGAAGAAGTTGCCACCGAAGCCGAATACCCCGGACGAGAACGCGTTGAACGTGATGACGTCGCTGGACATCGTTCCACTCAGCCAGATATCGCCCCCGCTTCCCGACGGGTAAAAGCCGCTGTCGCCAGGTCCTGCACTTACCTGGTAGGTGTAGGCGCCGGCCAGGCGGCTCAGGGGGCTGCCGGTTTCTACCATGGCCAGGTCGTCGAAGGTGTCGGTGGCCGAGCCGGACACCGCATTGAGAAAGGCAGCGCGGTCGGTGAAGACCGTGATGTCTGCATGTGCGGCGGAAGCCGCCATCGTCACGGCGCATGCGGCAAGCAGCTTCCGTGTGAGGAACAGACTGGAGTTCATCTTGCGGTTCCTTTCGTATGCGCCTTCCCGCTTCCTGCGGGAAGGCATTGTTATCGCGAACGCAAGCCCTCAAGCCGCCGCGGTCGATCCCATCCGGCGGCACTCCTCGGCGCAGCGCCGGCAAGCAGCCGCGCAATCCTGGCAATGCTGCATCTGGTGCTTGGCGCACTCGTCACCGCACGCCTGGCAGATCTGGGCGCAAAGCTGGCAGAGCGCTCCGGCGAATTCGCTGCCCCGGGCCATGAAGGCGGCAGCCAGCCGGCAGATCTGTGCGCAGTCCATGTCGAGTGCGATGCAGCGCGCCATCATCTTGACGTCGTCTTCCTGCAGGCAGGCCGTCGAACACATGTCGCAGGCGTCGGCGCAGGCGTTGCAGGCATCGATACATGATTGATACTGTTGTTGCATGACGTTCTCCTTGAATGGTTGAAAATACCTCTTCAAAACGTCCCTATGGATAGTGCGGGGGTGGTCATGGCCACCCCGCTTCGTGATCAGAACCAGATGCGCACGCCCGCAACGATCTGCGTGCTCTTGTTTCGTTCTCCCCTCGCCCGCGCATAGTCGGCGGTGTCGCCGAAGTTGCGCGCCCAGGTCACGCCGACATACGGGGCGAACTGGCGCCGGATCTCGTAGCGCAGGCGCAGGCCAAGTTCGAGATCGGACAGCCCGCTGCCCACGCCTCTGGCCGGATCGGAGCGGCTGTACAGGTTGGCCTCGACTTCGGGTTCGAGGATCAGCTGCTGCGTGAACAGCAGTTCGTAACGCACGTTGAAACGCGCGGCAAGCCTTCCACCGGACCAGTAGGCGGTCGCTTCCGTATCAAACCAGTACGGCGCCAGGCCGCGCACGCCGAAGGCCAGCCAGTTGCGCGAATCGCCGCCACCGCTGTCGTGGCGTACGCCGAGTTGGGTACTCCAGAAGGTCGCGAAGGTGCGGTCCCACAAGGCTTCCGTACGCAGGGACTGTAGGTGCCCTCCGCGCCGCTCACCCTCGGCCTTGAACCAGGCCTTGTTGTAGTCGTTCCCGTACCACGCTTCGGCGTCTAGATTCTGGCCGTGTTCGCCGTCACCCTTCGCGTATTCGAACTTGTCGAGCAGGATCCGGCCGAAGCGCATCTCGTCGTTCATCTCGTTGCCTGGCAGGTGCGCGAAGCTCGTGCCTTCGGCATAGGCGTCCGGATCGCGGGCGTCGGGCGGTGGACTGCCGCCCTGCATCGGGCCCATCTTCATGTCGTGGCCCATTCCGCCCATGCCGCCCATCGCTTGTCCCATGCTGTGGTCCATGCTTGGTTTGCCCTGTTGCGGCGCCGGCTTGGCGTCCTGCACCCGGTCGTCACCCGCATGATTCATCTGCGAGTGATCCATCCCGGACTGGTCCATCTGCGATTTTTCCATCTGCGTGTGGTCCATCCGCGAATGGTCCATCTGAGAATGGTCCATCTGGGAGTGATCCATTCCTTCCATCGTTTTGGACTGGCCCGTGCCGGATGTCTGGCCGGTTCCGCCCTCCTTCGGCGGCTCGGTCGTCTGGGCCGATGCCGCGTCCGCCGCCACGAGGCCAAAGATCAGCAGCGCGACCGCTGCACCGGTTTTCGTCGTTGCGGTTTTCATGAAACGACCACCTCCCTGAACATGCCTGCTTCCATGTGATAAAGAAGATGGCAGTGGTAAGCCCAATGGCCTGGGGCGTCGGCCGTCACCCGGTAAGTGACGCGCTGGGCCGGCTGCACGTTAATCGTGTGCTTGCGGACCAGGAACTCCCCGCTCGGCGACTCGAGCTCGCTCCACATGCCATGCAGGTGGATCGGATGGTTCATCATGGTGTCGTTCACCAGTACGATGCGCAACCGCTCGCCGTGCCTGAAGTGGACGGGCTTGGACTCCGAAAACTTCTGGCCGTCGAAGGACCACATGAAGCGCTCCATGTTGCCGGTGAGGTGCAATTCGATCTCGCGGGTCGGCTCACGGTCATCGACCGGTCCACCGATCGTGTGAAGATCGGCATAGGTCAGCACGCGCCTCCCGTTGTTGCGCAGATTGATGCCGGGGTCGTCGAGATTGGTGCGAGGCATGTCGACGTGCATGTCGACACCCGGGCCATACTCGGTGCGGGCGTGGGTGACTTTCGGAGGCGTGCCCTGGGCCATTGGCATCGTGTGGCCGCCGCCATGGCCGGCGTGCTGCATCGGCATCTGCATCTGCCCGTGGCCCTCGCCCATCCCGCTGTGAGACATGCCCGGCATGTCGTGCATGCCCTCCATCGAGTGCATGTCGTGCGGCGCCTTCCCTTCCTTGCCCGGCGCCTGGCCCATGCCCGACATGCCGCCCATGCTCCCCATTGCCATCGCGCCCATCATGTCCTGCATGGCCAGCCACTGGGGCGGATCCATATCGGGCACCGGGGCAGACATGCCCGCGCGCGGCGCCAGCGTCGCGCGCACGAAGCCGGAACGCCCGATCGACTGCGCGAAGATGGTGTAGGCCTGGTCGCCGGTTGGCTCGACCAGCACGTCATAGGTTTCGGCAACGGAAATCCGGAATTCGTCGACCGGCACGGGCTCGACGTCCTGTCCGTCCGCAGCGATCACCATCATTTTCAGACCCGGAATGCGAACGTCGAAGATCGTCGTCGCCGAGCCGTTGATGAAGCGCAGCCTGACTTTCTCACCCGGACGGAACAAGCCGGTCCAGTTCCTGTCCGTAGGCGTACCATTGATCAGGTAGGCCATCCTCACGCCCAGGTTGCGGCTGGCGGTCACGTCGCTGAAGTCCGTCGGCAACATGCGCATCTGGTTCCACATCTTGCGCTTGTCGAGCGCGGCCCCGAGGCCGTTCTTCCGTATGTCGTCCAGGAACTGGCCGATGGTCGGCTGGTTGGTGTTGAAGAAGTCGCTCATTTTCTTGAGCTTGGCAAAGACCTTGGCAGGATCGCCATCGACCCAGTCCGACAGCATGACGACGTAGTCACGGTCCGCCTTCACCCGTTCACCGTTCTTCGGCTCGATCACGATCGAACCGGCCAGGCCGCTCTGCTCCTGGAATTCGGAATGGCTGTGGTACCAGTAGGTCCCGCTCTGCTTGACCTGGAAGCGATAGGTGAAGGTCTGGCCCGGAGGAATCCCGGTGAAACTGATGCCGGGCACGCCGTCCATCTCCGCCGGCACCAGGATGCCGTGCCAGTGAATGGAACTCGTGACCGGCAGCCGGTTGGTCACGCGCAGCGTCACGGTGTCGCCCTCGCTCCAGTACAGGACCGGCCCAGGAACCTGGCCGTTGACCGCGGTGGCGACCTGCGGTGCGCCAGTGAAGTTGACCGGCGCCGGCACGATCTCCAGGTCGAATTCGGTGCCGCGCAAGATCGGCTGCGCGGCCTGACCGGCTGCCAGCAGTCTGGCTGGGACCAGCCCGGCGAGGGCGGCGGCCCCTGCGCCCTGCAGGAGCCGTCGTCGCCACCGGTTCACGGCACTCTCCTCAAAAACACGTTGCTGCATGAAGTATTCCCCTAGATGAAGTGATGAAACAATTGCCGCAGTACGGGCCCGCGTCGCGCACGCAGGCGCACTCGCAGCAAACCTCGCTGCGCAGCTACGTGGCGGATGCGGCCTGCGCGCACTCCCAAAGCGTGCGGGCTCCGCGCGTGTTTCGTCGATATCGAAGTTCGAATGAAGATGAATGGCTGGCAGGCATCGATCGATGGCATGTCGCGTGCATCCCGCATGCGCGACGTCTCCGACGGATGCCGGGAGAGCGTTCAGCCCACCTGGGAAGTCAACCGCGTGGCGGTCGCTCTATGCGGGATGGGATCCAGCCCGTGAAGGAGGAGATTGGGGAAACGGAGTCAGTTGCAAACTGCTCTGCTGGAAACCCAGCAACTGCGAACGGCGGGGGCGCCGAGGCGCCGATATAGCCGGCACTGCACGCCCGGCAGGAAGAATGCTTTTGGTGGGCGCCACTATCGCAGGGCATGTCATGATCTGCGGCGACGCTGGCGTGCGCTTGTGCGGTCGACTGGGTCATCGACATCGCCATCTCATGCTCGTCGCAGTCATCCATGACCGCAGCTTCCGGGCTTGCCGATGTGGTATGCGCCATTCTGCATGGCGATGTGATCGTGGCGGCGATGCCCTGCATGGGCAGCGACACGATCAGTATCCATAGCATGAGGACTCGAACGAATGGGCGCATGTAATCAATCTAGCACATGCAAAAATGACATGTCCGCACGATACGGCACCGCAACGTTCGAAGCTTACCTGCCGATGGGATTGCCGATACTTTCGCATATGCTAGAATCGACGTGTGAAAGCCATACTGAAAGTCTTGATCGTCTGGATGACGTTGCTGGCGGTGCCGCTCCAAGGCTTCGCTTCCGCGACGATGTCCTTCTGTGTGGCGCCAGTGGCGGCACAGGACAGTCACGACCACGAATCGATGGCCGACGACGCCGACATGTCCAGTGCTCACGCCCATGACGAGCACGCGGGTCCGGACATGCAGGCCGATCATCATCCCGCGTCTCATCATCAGGCCGGCAAGTGTGCCACCTGTGCGACATGCAGCGCCTGTTTGTCGATGGCACCGTCGTTCGTTGCCGTGCTACCGGCAACTGCTTCTTCGTCAACAACCATTCCCTTTGACCGGCATCTCTTGCCATCGGTCTACCTTGCGCTTCTAGAGCGACCTCCACGCGTCTGACCTTTCACACTGCTGAACGTTTCGTTCCTGCCAAGGCACGGACGTACCTGGCTACGCCTTCGTTGCCGGCACCTCAGCGTGCACAGCCCTTCTTTATCTGTAACTAAAACGGACCGCGTCAGGCCGGCAAGCGCCGTCGCGCGTCCACTGCAATTGAGTTTTGACTGTTTTGGAGCTTCAAATGACTCGTTTTTCTTCCCTGTTCAGCACCCTCCTCGTTTCCGCCGGCCTTGCACTGGCAACGGCCAATACATCGGCACAGATGCAGATGCAGGACCACAGCCAGCACCACGCCGCGCCTGCCGCTTCGCAGGATGATGCGAATGCGCTGACCGATGGCGAGGTCAAGAAAGTCGACAAGGACACCGGCAAGCTGACGGTACAACATGGCCCGCTGACCAATCTAAACATGCCTGGTATGACCATGTCCTTCAAGGTGCAGGATCCGGCAATGCTCGACCAAGTGAAAACTGGCGACAAGATCCGACTGCGTGTCGAACGCATCAACGGGACCTTCACCGTGACCAAACTGGAAGCGGCCAACTAAAGCTGCAGGCGTTCTGTCGGCGCTGCGGGCAGAACGCTCCACACCCATACCTCGACCCAACCAAAGAATCAGGAATAAAAACATGCCCATCAAACACATTTTGGCCCTGGCCACCTTCGCTTTCGCAAGTACCGTAACTTCGGTCGCATTCGCACACGCCAAGTTGCAATCATCGGATCCCCAAGCCGGCAGCACGCTCGGAGATGCACCGAAGCAGGTGCGCCTCAAGTTCAACGAGGCGCTCGAGCCTGCGTTCAGCAAAATCAAAGTGATGGGACCCCAAAATAACGAAATCCCGGTCACCGCGACCACCGTCGACAAGGCGGATCCTACCGTCATGACGGCGCCGCTACCACCGCTGTCCTCGGGCGAGTATCACATCCAGTGGTCGACGATGACCCACGACGGCCATAAGGCAAAGGGCGAAGTCACGTTCAAGGTCAAGTGATGGGGCTGGACCTGCAAGCTGTCCAGCACGTCGTCACTGCCCTCCTGAACGTCGCGGTAGCCCTCGTCACGGGAGCGAGCGCTTCGCGCTTGTGGATTAGTCGTGACGCATCCAGCTGGGCCGACGCGCGCCGCCAGTCCGTCCGCAAGACTGCCTTGACCGGTGTCGTCGTCGCTCTGGCCGCGAACGCGGCGCTGTTGTGGCTGGAATCGGCGGCCATGGCCGAGGTCCCAGTGACTGAAGCGGCTGGCGCCACCTGGTCGATGCTGACCTCGACACACCTTGGGCTCGCGTGGTCCATTGGGATGTTCGGGCTAGCCATGGCTACCTTCGGAACCTGCATGCGCGGCGATCGCAACCAGGTGCCTGCACTGCTGACTTTGGCGGCGCTTGCCGTATTCTGGTACACGCGCGGCATGGTCAGCCACGCCGCCAGCGAAGGCGACTTCAGCCTGCCCTTGCTGGCGGACTGGATCCACCTCGGCCTGATCAGCCTATGGGTCGGTGAAGTGTT
>Ga0308160_10000457_pt1 | contig 79081 bp, 66 predicted proteins | sample PhyFR1_FD_201036 | JGI IMG/M metagenome (GOLD analysis project Ga0308160, IMG submission 201036) | Phyllosphere microbial communities from UC Gill Tract Community Farm, Albany, California, United States - DLSLF.R1 | ecosystem: Host-associated > Plants > Phyllosphere > Unclassified | place: USA... | reverse complement strand
GCGCCGCGACCAGATGCAGCACAACCTGCGCCTGCGCTATAAAGTGTCGATGGAAGTGCGCAAGTACCTGGACAACCTGGGCTTCATCGACATCGAGACCCCGATGCTGGGCAAGTCGACGCCAGAAGGCGCGCGCGACTACCTGGTGCCGTCGCGCGTCAATCCGGGTACCTTCTTCGCGCTGCCGCAGTCGCCGCAGCTGTTCAAGCAGCTGCTGATGGTCGCCAACTTCGACCGCTACTACCAGATCACCAAGTGCTTCCGCGACGAAGACCTGCGCGCCGACCGCCAGCCGGAATTCACCCAGATCGACTGCGAAACCTCGTTCCTGACGGAGCAGGAAATCCGTGACCTGTTCGAAGACATGATGCGCACCGTGTTCAAGAACGCAGCCGGCGTCGACCTGCCGAACCCGTTCCCGGTGATGGACTTCGCCACCGCGATGGGCTCCTACGGTTCGGACAAGCCGGACATGCGCGTCAAGCTGGAGTTCACCGAACTGACCGAACTGATGAAGACGGTCGAGTTCAAGGTGTTCAATTCGGCCGCCAACATGGTCGGCGGCCGCGTGGTCGGCCTGCGCGTGCCGCAGGGCGGTTCGATGCCGCGTTCGGAAATCGACGGGTACACCCAGTTCGTCGGTATCTATGGCGCCAAGGGCCTGGCCTACATCAAGGTCAACGAGAAGGCCAAGGGCCGTGACGGCCTGCAGTCGCCGATCGTCAAGAACCTTCCGGATGACGTACTGGCCAAGCTGCTGGAACTGACCGGCGCCCAGGACGGCGACCTGATCTTCTTCGGCGCGGACAAGGCCAAGGTGGTCAACGACGCCATGGGCGCGCTGCGCGTGAAGATCGGTCACTCGGAATTCGGCAAGAAGGCCGGCCTGTTCGAAGACCGCTGGGCGCCGCTGTGGGTCATCGACTTCCCGATGTTCGAGTACGACGATGAAGCCAATCGCTGGACCGCGACCCACCACCCGTTCACCGCACCGAAGGACGGCCACGAAGACATGCTCGAGACCAACCCGGGCGCCTGCATCGCCAAGGCCTACGACATGGTCTTGAACGGCTGGGAACTGGGCGGCGGTTCGATCCGTATCCACCGCGAAGAAGTGCAAAGCAAGGTGTTCCGCGCGCTGAAGATCGACGCCGAAGAAGCCCAGCTGAAGTTCGGCTTCCTGCTCGACGCACTGCAGTACGGCGCGCCGCCGCACGGTGGCCTGGCTTTCGGCCTGGACCGCCTGATCACGCTGATGACCGGCTCGACCTCGATCCGCGACGTGATCGCCTTCCCGAAGACCCAGCGCGCACAGGATCTGCTGACCAACGCGCCGTCGGAAGTCGACGAGAAGCAGCTCAAAGAACTGCACATCCGCCTGCGCAACGAGGCGAAGGTCGCCTAAACCTTCAGGCGCCTGCGTTCGATACGCACGAAGGCCGGACGCTTCGCCGCAAGGCGCAGGCTCCGGCCTTTTTCTTGTTTGACGCTACAATATCGGCATGCCTTACAAGATTCCCGAATCCGTCCTCGTCGTGATCCACACCGTCGACCTTGACGTTCTGCTGATCGAGCGCGCCGACCGGCCCGGCTTCTGGCAATCGGTGACGGGTTCGCTGGATGCGCCGGACGAGCCGCTCCACGAGACCGCCCGGCGCGAGCTGTTCGAGGAAACCGGCATCATTGCCGACGGCGAGAAGATTCAGCTGGTGGACTGGCATCTGTCCAACGTCTACGACATCTACGAAACCTGGCGCCACCGCTACGCGCCCGGCGTCACCCGCAACACCGAGCACGTGTTTTCGGTATGCGTGCCGCGCGATATTCCGGTCACCCTGTCGCCGCGCGAGCATGTCCAATACGCCTGGCTGCCGCTGCTGGAAGGCGCCGACCGCTGCTTTTCCAGCTCGAACGCGGAAGCGATCCTGCAATTGCCGCGCCACGTAGGCGTGCGTTGATCGCCTGCTCGCTTAAAGCTCAGTTATAGCTCGCTTAAAGCTCAGTTAAAGCCACTAAGGCAAGACTTGAGGTAAGCTGCGCACCATGCAAAATCTTCCTTACGAATGGCTGATCGGCCTGCGCTACACCCGTGCCGGCAAGCGCAGCAGCCGCAACAGCTTCATCTCCTTCATTTCGCTGATTTCCGTGGCCGGCATCGCGCTCGGCGTGGCCGCGCTGATCGTCGTGCTGTCCGTGATGAACGGCTTCGAGAAAAAAGTCACCGAACGCATGCTGTCGGTGGTCGCGCACATCGAGATCTTCGACGCGCGCGGCAGCATGCCGGACTGGCAAGCCAAGGCGCAGGAAGCGCGCCGCAATCCGCAGGTGCGCGGCGTCGCGCCTTTCGTGGAAACGCAGGGCATGCTGGTCAACGAGGACGTCATGAAGCCGGCGGTCGTACGAGGCGTGCTGCCGGAGATGGAAGGGCAGGTGTCCGAGGTCGCGCGCCAGATGAAACAAGGCAGCTTCGATGCCCTCAAGCCGGGCTCGTCGACGATCGTGCTGGGCAGCGCGCTGGCGCAGGCGCTCGGGCTGTCGGTCGGCGATTCGCTGACGCTGCTGACGGCCGCGCCGGCGCCGGCCGGGCAGAGCGCCGGTCAAGGTACTGGAAGCGGCACCGGCATCATGCCGCGCCCGCATGCGTTCCGGGTCGCGGGCATTTTCGAGGCCGGGCACTTCCAGTTCGATTCGACCCTGGCCTTCGTCAGCCTGGAAGATGGCGAGCGCCTGGCCGGCGTGGCGGCGCCGTCCGGCCTGCGCCTGCGCCTGGCCGACATCTACGCAGCGCCGCGCGTGGCGGTGGAGCTCAAGCAGGGCATGACGGGCGACCTGTACATGCGCGACTGGTCGCAGGTGAACGCCATCTGGTTCGCCGCCGTGCAATCGCAAAAGCACATGATGTTCATTATCCTGGCGATGATCATCGCGGTGGCCGCGTTCAACCTGGTGTCGACGCTGGTCATGACGGTGCGCGACAAGCAGGCCGAAGTCGCCATCCTGCGCACGCTGGGCGCCTCGCCGGGTTCGATCATGAAGATCTTCATGGTGCAGGGCACGCTGGTTGGTTTGCTCGGCACCCTGATCGGCATCGGGCTCGGGGTCCTGGTTGCGCTCAACGTCGACGTGATCGTGCCGGCCATCGAGCATGTGTTCGGCGTGCACTTCCTCGACAAGGACATCTACTTCATCAGCGAGATGCCGTCCGAGCTGGAGTGGAGCGACGTCGCCCAGATCGGCGGCGTGGCGGTGCTGCTGGCCTTCGTGGCGACGCTGTATCCGAGCTGGTCGGCGGCGCGCCTGGCGCCGGCCGAGGCCTTGCGTTACGAATGAAGTCGAAACCGGGTTGAAAACTTTGCACATCGATATGCGCTGATTGTTTTAACAATTTTGACATAAGCAAGCGCAAAAGCATTCGTTCCTGTTCCGCGACCCCGACGTTAGCCTGTTCGGGTCTGCCATGAACGGAACCCACCATGAATGTTTTATTGCTGGGCGGAAGCCCATCGGCGCCATCGAGCACCTGGCGCCTGCTGCAGCTGGTCGGCGAGCGCCTGGCCGGGCTGGGGCACCGCACTGTCGCCCTGCAAGTCCGTGAGCTGCCCGCGCTGGCTCTGCTGCGCGCCGATGTCGCCGACCCTGCCATCGCCGTCGCCGCCGCGATGGTCGCCGAGGCCGACGCGGTCGTCATCGGCACTCCCGTCTATAAAGCGGCCTACAGCGGCCTGCTGAAAACCTTCCTTGACCTGCTGCCGCAGGACGGCCTGGCCGGCAAGATCGTGCTGCCGCTGGCCACCGGCGGCAGCCAGTCGCACATGCTGGCGCTCGACTATGCGCTGCGTCCGGTGCTGGCGTCGCTGGCGCCGCGCCACATCCTGCCGAGCATCTACGCGACCTCGGACCAGCTGCCCTGGCATCCCGAACATGGCTTGAACCCGGCCGCGCCGATCGCCGAGCGCATCGATGCCGCCATCGAACAGCTCGACCATGCGCTGCACACGCTGCCGCGCAAGAGCGCCGCCATCGACGGCCGCGCCACGCCGGCCGCGCTCGCGGCTTGAGTTGGCTTGCATCGCCCGATCATAACAACGACAAAGGACGCCCTATGACCAACCCTATCGATCCCATCGCCGACGCTCTCGCTGAGTCTGCCGAGTATGCACGCCAGCGCCGCCGCACCCTCGGCCTGCTGTTCGCCAGCGCCGCCGGCGCATTCGCCGCGAGCGCCGGCCTGCCGCAGGCGCAGGCCTCCCAGCCCTTGCAGGAACTGCGCATCGGCTACCAGAAATACGGCACCTTTACCCTGCTCAAAGGGCGTGGCACGCTGGACCAGCGCCTGGCGGCGAACAACATCAAGGTCAAGTGGACCGAGTTCCCGGCCGGTCCGCAACTGCTGGAAGGCCTGAACGTCGGCAGCATCGACATCGGCACCGTCGGCGAAGCCCCGCCGATCTTCGCCCAGGCCGCCGGCGCCAACATGGTCTACATCGGCAACGAGCCGCCGTCGCCGAACTCGGAAGCGATCGTGGTGCCGAAGAATTCCACGGTGCGCGGCCTGGCCGACCTGAAGGGCAAGAAGATCGCCCTGAACAAGGGCTCGAACGTGCACTTCCTGTTGGTCAAGGCGCTGGAAAAGGCCAACATCGACTACCGCGCGATCCAGCCGGTCTACCTGACTCCGGCCGATGCGCGCGCGGCCTTCGAGCGCGGCGCGGTCGACGCCTGGGTGATCTGGGATCCCTTCCTGGCCGCGGCCGAAAAGCAGCTCGGCGCGCGCGTGCTGGTCACCGGCCAGGGCCTGGTCGCCAACCACCAGTTCTACCTGGCCGCGCGTCCGTTCGCCGAACAGCACGCGGACGTCGTGCGCATCGTGCTCGACGAGCTGGCCAAGGTCGATGCCTGGGGCGCCGCCCACCAGCAAGAGGTCGCGGCGATCCTGAGCGCGCAGACCGCGCTGCCGCCCGAGGTGGTGGCGCTGGCGGCCGGGCGCTACACCTACGGCGTCAGGACCATCACGCCGGAGGTGCTGGTCGCGCAGCAGAAGATCGCTGACGCCTTCCACAACCTGAAGCTGATCCCGAAACCGATCGCCGTGCGCGACATCGCGCCGCCGCCGCAACTGACCAACCTGACCCTGGCCAAGGAATAAGCTCATGAGCACCCCGAACGTCTTCTGGTTCATCCCCACCCACGGCGACAGCCGCTATCTAGGCACCAGCCAGGGCGCGCGCGCGGTCGACGCCGACTACATGCGCCAAATTGCCGTGGCCGCCGACACGCTCGGCTACGACGGCGTGCTGCTGCCGACCGGGCGCTCCTGCGAGGATGCCTGGGTCGTGGCCTCGAGCCTGATCTCGGCCACGCGCAATCTCAAATTCCTGGTCGCAGTGCGTCCCGGCCTGTCGACGCCGGGCCTGGCAGTGCGCATGGCCTCGACCTTCGATCGCCTGTCGAACGGGCGCCTCTTGATCAACGTCGTGACCGGCGGCGACCCGGCCGAACTCGAGGCCGACGGCCTGTTCGCCGACCACGCCGAGCGCTACGAAATCTCCGACGAATTCATCCGCATCTGGCGCGGCGCCTTCGAAGCCGACGAGAAGGGTTTTCATTACGAAGGCAAGCACCTGACCGTGAAGGGCACGCGCACGCTGTACCCGCCGGTGCAGAAACCGTATCCGCCGCTGTACTTCGGCGGCTCGTCGGAAGCCGCCCACGAGCTGGCGGCCGAGCAGATGGACGTCTACCTGACCTGGGGCGAGCCGCCGGGCGCGGTGGCCGAAAAGATCGCCGACATCCGCGCGCGCGCCGCCAAGCATGGCCGCAAGGTGAAATTCGGCATCCGCCTGCACGTGATCGTGCGCGAGACGAGCGAGGACGCCTGGCGCGCCGCCGATAAACTGATCAGCCACCTGGACGACGCCACCATCGCCAAGGCGCAAGCGGCCTTCGCGAAGATGGACTCGGTCGGACAGCAGCGCATGGCGGCCCTGCACGGCGGCCGGCGCGACCAGCTCGAAGTGTCGCCCAACCTGTGGGCCGGCGTCGGCCTGGTGCGCGGCGGCGCCGGCACCGCGCTGGTCGGCGATCCGGAGACGGTCGCTGCGCGCATGCGCGAGTACCAGGATCTCGGTATCGAGACCTTCATCCTGTCCGGCTATCCGCACCTGGAAGAATCCTATCGATTCGCCGAGCTGGTGTTCCCGCTGTTGGGCAAAGGCAAAGAGCAGGGCGAGCATTCGCTGAGCGGCCCGTTCGGCGAGGTGATGGCGGTCGACATCGTCCCGAAACCCAGCCTGCCTAAAGCGGCAACGCAAAAGGCGGCGTGATGGCGGCCCCGCGATCCTCAGCGAGCAGGACGCGGGCAGTGGGCGCCGCGCTCGCGCCGTGGGCGCTGCCGCTGCTGCTGGTGGCCGTCTGGCAGGTGACGGCGCAGATCGGCTGGCTGTCCAGCCGCATCCTGCCCGAGCCATGGGCGGTGGCGAAAGCGTTCTGGGACCTGACCGTGTCGGGCGAGCTGTGGACCCACCTGCGCGTGAGCCTGTGGCGCGCCGCGGCCGGGTTCGGGCTGGGCGCCGGCCTCGGGCTGCTGCTGGGCCTGCTGAACGGCAGCAGCCGGCGCGCGGCGACGCTGCTCGACACCACGCTGCAAATGATCCGCAACATCCCGGCGCTGGCGCTGATCCCGCTGGTGATCCTGTGGTTCGGCATCGACGAGGCCGCCAAGCTGTTCCTGCTGTCGGTTGGCGTGTTCTTCCCCGTGTACCTGAATACCTTCCACGGCATCCGCGCGGTCGACAGCGGCCTGATCGAGATGGCGCGCAGCTACGGCCTGTCCGGCTGGGCCTTGTACCGCGACGTGATCCTGCCCGGGGCGCTGCCCTCGATCCTGGTCGGCGTGCGCTTTGCGCTCGGGCTGGTATGGGTGCTGTTGATCGTCGCCGAAACCATCTCGGCGCAGGCCGGGATCGGCTACATGACCATGAATGCGCGCGAATTCCTGCAGACCGACGTGGTGCTGGTCGGCGTGCTGCTGTACGCGCTGCTGGGCAAGGCGGCCGACTGGTCGGCGCGCGGCATGGAACGCCATTTCCTGCGCTGGAATCCGGCCTATCGCTGAGCCGGCTGGTGCCGAGCGATTATTATCTAGACGACATCATGCAAATCAACCAGATCGAAGAAACCCGGGTCAGCGAGACCCATGAGCGTGTCAATCGCGGTGTGGCTTTGCAGTTGACCCGCTTATCTAAGCGCTTCGATGGGCGCATCGTGCTCGATGGCGTCGACCTGAACATTCGGCCGGGCGAGTTTGTTGCCATCGTCGGGCGCAGCGGCTGCGGCAAGAGTACGCTGCTGCGCGCCATTGCCGGGCTCGAGACGCCGGACGAGGGCCAGGTGGCGATCGAGGGCACCACCGGCGATAAACCTGAGCTGCGCATGATGTTCCAGGATGCACGCCTGCTGCCGTGGAAAACCGTGCTGCAGAATGTGATGCTGGGCTTGAAGGGCGGCGAAGACAAGGCGCGCGCGGCCCTGGATAGCGTCGGCCTGCTGGCGCGCGCTGGCGACTGGCCCGCGGTGCTCTCGGGCGGCCAGCGCCAGCGCGTGGCCCTTGCGCGCGCGCTGGTGCACGCGCCGCGCCTGCTGCTGCTGGACGAGCCGCTGGGGGCGCTGGACGCCCTCACGCGCATCGAGATGCAGCATTTGATTTCGACCCTGTGGGCCGAGCGCGGCTTCACGGCGGTGCTGGTCACGCACGACGTGCAAGAGGCGGTGGCGCTGGCCGATCGGATCCTCCTGATCGAAAACGGCCGCATCGACATGGATTTGCAGGTCAGCCTCGCGCGCCCGCGTGCGCGCGGCAGCGCTGCGTTCGGTGCGCTCGAGACTCAAGTTCTCGATCGAGTGTTGGGTACGCATCACAACTGAAGAATGTATTGACGAATTCACTCAGCCGTAAACCCATTTGTCACCGTAATGGATTAAAGTCGATACAATCGGTTACGAATTTAATTTAGGAAACTATGTCAGGCACAATAGATTCGCTTGTTTGACAGTTGTAAGTTATTTGATTAATGTCAATTAGCCGGTATCGGCAAGTTTTCGTTTGGCAACATTCGACAAAACAGGGAGAAAAAATGAGCGAACGCAAGCAGGAGCAAAAGGTCAAGGAACTCAGCGTCAATGAAGATAGCTTTACCATCGAGCTACTCAATGGCCTGTGTTTGAGCGGCCCACGGCGTACCAAACCGGTCTACCGCGATCCCGCACCCCAGACCGATACCCGCTCCATGCAAAGCGCGGATTACGGCCAGTCTCACTCTGCCACCTGAGCCCGTCATCCAAGGCCCTCTCCGGTCACGACCGGAGAGGGCAGCCCCCGGCGCACGATTGCGCCGCCCCAGAAAGAAACACGGACTGATGGGGTTACAATGTTTCCATGAAAATCCGTGTTGCGACCTACAACATTCACAAGGGCGTTTCTTCGATTCGTAGTACGCCGCGCGTGCTCGCGCTGAAAAAAGCCATCGGGCTGTTCGATGCGGATGTCGTGTTCCTGCAAGAAGTGCAGGGCCGGCATGACCGCTTCCAGGCGCGCTACGGCGAGAAGGTCCGCGTTCCCCACCACCAGTGGCCCGAAAAGGCCCAGCACGAGTTCCTTGCCGGCGAGGCGCTGCATGCGGCCTACGGCATGAACGCCGTGTACGACCATGGACACCACGGCAATGCCTTGCTGTCCTGTTACCCGATCGCTGACACGCGCAACCACGACGTGTCCGACCATGCGTACGAGCAGCGTGGCATCCTGCACTGCGTGCTGGAGACGCCGGTCGGCAACGTGCACTGTTATGTCGTGCACCTGGGCTTGTTCGAAGGCAGCCGCCGGCGCCAGACCGATGCGCTGATCAATGCCGTCAAGGAATCGGCCGAGCCGGGTGAACCGGTCATCATCGCCGGCGACTTCAACGACTGGCGCAATACGCTGAGCGATTGCCTGCGCCTGAATCTCGGCGTGACCGAGGTGTTCGACGAACTGGCGCCGCGTTCGCGCATCGGCCAGCTGGTGCGCAACGTGGCCGGGCGCGATCCGCGCCTGGTGCCGGCGCGTACCTTCCCAGCAGCGATGCCGTGGTTCCGGCTGGACCGGATCTACGTGCGCGGCTTCCAGGTCGAGCACGCCGAAGTCCTTCACGGTCCACAGTGGGCGCGTCTGTCCGATCACGCACCCATCGTCGCCAATCTGCAGTTGGCCTAGCGCGATGCGTGCGGTTCCGTTCGTCGCCAACAACGACGTCAGCCTCCTCGAAAGCGGCAGCACTTATTTTCCGACGCTGCTGGCCGCGATCGAGGCGGCCGAGTCCGAAATCCTCTACGAAACCTATATCTACGCCGACGATCCGCAGGGCCAGGCCATCACCGCTGCCCTGGTCGCGGCCGCCAAGCGCGGCGTCAAGGTGCGCGTGATCGCCGACTGGTTCGGCACCGGCAACGCCACCGCGTGCAAGCTGGGCGAGACCTTCGCTGCCGCCTGCGTGCACTATCGGATGTTCAACCCGTGGTTCAAGCGCGGGGTGGCGCGCAGCCACCGCAAGGTCGCCGTGATCGACGGCAAGCTCGCCTTCGTCGGCGGCATCAACACCAATGACGATCGTTTGTGCGACTACAAACCGCACGCGCCGCTGCCGGCGCCGCGCTGGGATTTCGCGGTACGCGTGCGCGGGCCGCTGGCCGAGCAGATCCACCGCGAATCCCAGGTCCAGTGGCTGCGCGTCGGCCACCTCGACCTGGTCAACCGCTTCCACCTGTCGCGCGAGATGCGTAAGCCCCCATCCGAGCTGGGCGCACACCCGATGCGCGCCGCCTTCGTGGTGCGCAACAACTTGCGCAACCGCCGCACCATCCAGAGCGCCTACCTGCAGGCGATCGGGCGCGCGCGCAAGCGCGTGCTGATGGCCACGCCGTATTTCGCGCCAGGGCGCAAGTTCCGCGACGCGCTGTGCCGCGCGGCCCGGCGCGGCGTCGACGTCTGCCTGCTGGTCGGCGTCGGCGAGTTCCGCATGCAGGATGCGGTGGCGGCTTCGTATTACCCGCAGCTACTGGCGTGCGGCGTGCGCATCGTCGAATACCGCAAGACCCAGCTGCATGCCAAGGTGGCGGTGATCGACGACGACTGGGCCACCGTCGGCTCGAGCAACTGCGATGCGCTGTCGCTGTTCATCAACCAGGAAGCCAATGTGGTGGTGCGCGACACGAATTTTGCCGCCAGCCTGGCCGAGCGCATCGAGCAGGGCATCGCCGACGGCGTGCCGGTCAATGCCGACGACCTGAAGAAACTCAGTTGGGTGCGCCGCTACGGCCACGAAATGGCCTATCTTCTCTATAAACTCACGATGCGCGTGTTCACCATCGGTTATGCGTAATGCGGTGCATCAGGCAATACAGGCAGTACTGACATGACGGAAAACGACAACGTACGAATCGACAAATGGTTGTGGGCAGCGCGCTTCTTCAAGACCCGTTCGATGGCGGCCGATGCGGTCGAGCGCGGCCGCGTGCGCATTGGCGGCGAGCCGGTCAAGCCGGCGCGCGCGGTCAAGCTCGACGACAAGATCTTCATCGACAACGGCTCGACCCGCTGGGAAATCGTAGTGCTGGGCCTGTCCGACAAGCGCGGCCCGGCGCCGGTGGCCCAGGCGCTGTACCGCGAGACCGAAGAGAGTATCCAGAAGCGCGAGAACGATTCGGAAGCACGCCGCCTGTTCCCCGAGCCCAGCATGAGCATCAAGGGCCGTCCCACCAAGCGCGACCGGCGCCTGATCGACCGCACCGGCGGCTGAGTTCACCCATCGCACGGCGGCCGACTCCAGGGCCGCTGTTGCGTTACGACACTAGAACGGCAACTCTAAGTTCCCGTTTGACAAATCAAGGCTGGTAGATAATAGTACGAGCGTTCGGATTTTTTCGATTCACGCAGAGGCGACTATTAACACTTCAGCTAAATCCATGAGCATGCGCAAGGGCGAGATGACGCGGGCCGCGATTCTCGACGTCGCGCTCGAGCTCGCCAGCCGCGACGGCCTCGAAGGGCTGACGATCGGCCTGCTGGCGGACCGGATGAACATGAGCAAATCGGGCGTGTTCGCGCACTTCGGTTCGCGTGAAGACTTGCAGATCGACGTGCTCAAGCTCTACCACAGCCGTTTCGAGCAGGAAGTGTTTTTCCCCAGCCTCACCGAGCCGCGCGGCCTGCAGCGCCTGGAAGCCATGTTCAACCGCTGGCTCAAGCGCGTGTCGGTCGAGATCGCGTCCGGCTGCATCTATATCAGCGGCGCGGTCGAATACGACGACCGTCCGGGCCCGATCCGCGAGGCGCTGGTCGCGATGGTCCGGCTGTGGCAGGGCGCCCTGGTGCGCTGCGCCCAGCAAGCCATCGACGGCGGCGACCTGAAAGCCGACACCGATGCCGAGCAGCTGGTCTACGAAATGTACGGCCTGGTGCTGGCGGTGCATCACGATGCGCGCTTCCTGCGCGTGCCGGGCGCGGTCGATCGCGCCCACCGCGGCTTCGCCCGCCTGATCGCGGATTACCGCAACCCGAATACCAAGCAAGGCAATCCTGCGGACGCCGTCCGCGCGCAATAACAACCTTCATCTTTACCAGTTCATCAGTCAGGAGATCACCATGGGTCAGTACGTCGCGCCACTTCGGGATATGCAGTTCGTCCTGCACGAGTTCCTCAACGTCGCCGAAGAGTTCAAGAATCTGCCGGCGTACCAGGAAATCGACGCCGACATCATCAACCAGGTGCTGGAAGAGGGTGCCAAGTTCACGCAGGAAGTGCTGTTCCCGCTGAACCACAGCGGCGACCGCGAAGGCTGCCACTACGACGCCGCCACCAAGAGCGTGACCACCCCGAAAGGCTTCAAGGAAGCGTATAAACAGTATGTCGAAGGCGGCTGGGCGGCGCTGGCATGCGATCCGGAATACGGCGGCCAGGGCTTGCCGGTCTCGCTGAACAATTCGTTCTACGAGATGCTCAATTCCTCCAACCAGGCCTGGACCATGTACCCGGGCCTGTCGCACGGCGCCTACGAGTGTCTGAAGGAGCACGGCACCGACGAGCAGAAGAAGTTCTACCTGCCGAAGCTGGTCTCGGGCGAATGGACCGGCACCATGTGCCTGACCGAAGCGCACTGCGGCACCGACCTGGGCCTGCTGCGCTCCAAGGCCGAGCCGCAAGGCGACGGCACCTATAAAATCACCGGCTCGAAGATCTTCATCTCGGCCGGCGAGCATGACGTTTCCGAAAACATCGTCCACCTGGTGCTGGCGCGCCTGCCGGACGCACCGGAAGGCAGTAAAGGCATCTCGCTGTTCCTGGTGCCGAAGTTCCTGCCGAATGCCGACGGTTCGATCGGCGAGCGCAACCCGATCTTCTGCGGCGCGATCGAAGAGAAGATGGGCATCCACGGCAACGCCACCTGCCAGATGAACCTGGACGGCGCGGTCGGCACCCTGATCGGCCAGCCGCACAAGGGCTTGAACGCGATGTTCGTGTTCATGAACGCGGCGCGCCTGGGCGTGGGCATGCAGTCGCTCGGCCTGACCGAAGTCGCCTACCAGAATGCGCTGGTGTACGCGAAAGACCGCCTGCAGATGCGTAGCCTGTCGGGCCCGAAGGCGCCGGACAAGCCGGCCGACCCGATCATCGTGCACCCGGACGTGCGCCGCATGCTGCTCACGGCCAAAGCCTACGCCGAAGGCGCGCGCGCGCTGACCTCGTACGTGGCGCTGCAGATCGACCGCGAACTGAACCACCCGGACGAGGAAGTGCGCAAGGAAGCGGCCGGCGAAGTCGCGCTGCTGACTCCGATCGTCAAGGCCTTCATCACCGACAACGGTTGGATCGCGACCTCGGAAGCGATGCAGGTCTACGGCGGCCACGGCTACATCAGCGAGTGGGGCATGGAGCAGTACGTGCGCGATGCACGCATCAACATGATCTACGAAGGCACGAACACCATCCAGTCGCTCGACCTGCTGGGCCGTAAGATCCTGATGGACAACGGCGCCAAGCTGCGCGCCTTCGGCGAGAAGATCAAGGCCTTCGTCGAAGACAACGGCCTGGACGAGAACCTGTCCGAGTTCGTGACGCCGCTGGGCGAACTGGGCGAGAAGGTCGGCAAGCTGACCATGGAAATCGGCATGAAGGCCTTCCAGAACCAGGACGAAGTCGGCGCCGCCGCCGTGCCTTACCTGCGCGTGGTCGGCCACCTGGTGTTCTCGTACTTCTTCGCGCAGATGGCCAAGATCGCGCTGGAGAAGAAGGATTCCGGCGACAAGTTCTACGAGTCGAAGCTGGCCACCGCGCGCTTCTACTTTGCCCGCCTGTACCCGGAAACCGCGATGCTGATCCGCCAGGCGCGCTCGGGCGCGTCGAACCTGACCGCGCTGGATGCGGACCTGTTCTAAGTAGCACCATCAAATTGACCAAACAAGGATAACGAGAATGTCCAACTTCATCGTCAAGAAAGTCGCCGTGCTGGGCGCCGGCGTGATGGGCGCGCAGATCGCGGCGCACTGCGTCAACGCCAAGGTGCCGGTCGTGCTGTTCGACCTGCCGGCAAAGGAAGGTGCGAAAAATGGCATCGTCCTGAAAGCCATCGAGAACCTCAAAAAATTGTCGCCGGCTCCGCTGGGCAACAAGGACGACGCGGCGCTGATCGAAGTCGCCAACTACGAGGACAACCTCGACGTGCTGGCCGGTTGCGACCTGATCATCGAAGCCATCGCCGAGCGCATGGACTGGAAGCACGACCTGTATAAAAAGGTCGCACCGCACATCGGCGCCAACGCGATCTTCGCCTCGAACACCTCGGGCCTGTCGATCGAGAAGCTGGCCGAAGGTTTCGACGACGAGCTGAAGGCGCGCTTCTGCGGCGTGCACTTCTTCAACCCGCCGCGCTACATGCACCTGGTCGAACTGATTCCGACCGCCGCCACGCGTCCGGAAATCCTGGACCAGCTGGAAACCTTCCTGACCTCGACCCTGGGCAAGGGCGTGGTGCGCGCCAAGGACACGCCGAACTTCATCGCCAACCGCGTCGGCATCTTCGGCATGCTGGCCACCATCCACGAAGCCGAGAAATTCGGCCTGAGCGTGGACGTGGTCGACGACCTGACCGGCGCCAAGCTGGGTCGCGCCAAGTCGGGTACCTTCCGCACCGCGGACGTGGTCGGCCTGGACACCATGGGCCACGTGATCAAGACCATGCAGGACAACCTGCAGGACGATCCGTTCTTCGGCGTGTACAAGACGCCGGAAGTGCTCACCAAACTGATCGAGAAGGGCGCGCTGGGTTCGAAGACCGGCGCCGGCTTCTACAAAAAGGTCGGCAAGGACATCCAGCGTCTCGATTTCGCCACCGGCGAATACGTGGCCGGCGGCGCCAAGGCGGCCGACATCGTCGCGCGCATCCTGAAAGAGAAGGACCCGGTCAAGAAATTCAAGGCGATGCGCGAATCGTCGAACCCGCAGGCGCAGTTCCTGTGGGCGATCTTCCGCGACGCTTTCCACTACATCGCCTTCCACCTCGATACGATTGCCGACAACGCGCGCGACGTCGACTTCGCGATGCGCTGGGGCTTCGGCTGGAGCGTCGGCCCGTTCGAGACCTGGCAAGCAGCCGGTTGGAACACCATCGCCCAGTGGGTCAAGGAAGACATCGAGGCCGGCAAGGCACTGACGAATGCACCGCTGCCGGCGTGGGTATTCAGCGCGCCGGTAGCGGAGAAGGGCGTGCACAGCGCCGAGGGTTCGTACTCGGTCAGCAAGAACGCCTACGTCCCCCTGTCCGATTTGCCGGTTTATCAGCGCCAGCAGTTCCGCGCGCCGGTCGTCGGCTTGGGTGGGCAGGATCCGAAGACTGCCGGCACCACCGTGTTCGAAGACGACTCGGTGCGCCTGTGGCACTCGGACGACGAAGTGCTGGTCGTCTCGCTCAAGACCAAGATGCACGTCATCGGCGATGGCGTCATCAAGGGCATCAAGCGCGCCCTGGCGGAAGCCGAGCAGGGCTACAAGGGTGTCGTGATCTGGAATACCGACGCGGCCGAGGGCGGCGCATTCTCGGCCGGCGCCGACCTGCAATCGGCCCTGCCGGCCTTCATGACCGGCGGCGCGAAAGCGATGGAGCCGATCGTCAAGGAACTGCAGGACACCTTCATGGCGATGAAATACTCGAACGTGCCGGTGGTGGCCGCGGTGGCCGGCCTGGCGCTGGGCGGCGGCTGCGAGATGGCGCTGCATGCCTCCAAGCGCGTGGCCTCGATCGAGTCGTACATCGGCCTGGTCGAAGTCGGCGTCGGCCTGGTGCCGGCCGGCGGCGGCCTGAAGGAAGCCGCGCTGCGCGCCGCCAACGAAGCCAAGGGCAACGACATCCTGCAATTCCTGAAGGTCGGCTTCACCAACGCCGCCACCGCGCAAGTGTCGAAGTCGGCGCTGGAAGCGAAGGCGATGGGCTACCTGAAGGAAGACGACGTCATCGTGTTCAACCCGTACGAGCTGCTGCACGTGGCGAAGGTCACCGCGCGTTCGATGTTCGACGCCGGCTACCGCGCGCCGCTGCGCCGTCCGGTTCCGGTCACCGGCCGCTACGGCCTGGCGACGATCCGCGGCCAGTTGGTCAACATGCGCGACGGCGGCTTCATCTCGGCCTATGACTACCAGCTGGGCGACACCATCGCCGCGATCGTCACCGGCGGCGACATCGACCAGGGCAGCGTCGTGTCCGAGCAGTGGCTGCTCGACATGGAGCGCAAGGCGTTCATCTCGCTGCTGAACAATCCGAAGACCCAGGAACGCATCATGGGCATGATGCAGACCGGTAAGCCGGTACGTAATTAATGCGCGTCGCCGACAACAAGGACTACTGACATGAGCAAACAACTTCAAGACGCATACATCGTCGCAGCGACCCGCACCCCGATCGGCAAGGCGCCGCGCGGCATGTTCAACAAGACCCGTCCGGACGACCTCCTGATCGCCGCGATCCAGGGCGCGATGGCGGCGGTGCCGAACCTGGACCCGCAACTGATCGTCGACGCCGTGATCGGCTGCTCGTTCCCGGAAGCCGAGCAGGGTTTTAATATTGCCCGCCAGGCCGTGGTGATGGCAGGCTTGCCGAACACCGTCGGCGGCGTCACCGTCAATCGCTACTGCGCCTCGGGCATCACCGCGCTGGCGATGGCGGCCGACCGCATCCGCGTGGGCGAAGCCGACGTGATGATCGCCGGCGGCGTCGAATCGATGTCGATGGTGCCGATGATGGGCCACCACCCGTCGATCAACATGCGCGTGTTTGAAGACGAGAACGTCGGCCTGGCCTACGGCATGGGCCTGACCGCCGAAAAGGTCGCCGCGCAGTGGAAGGTCTCGCGCGAAGACCAGGACGCCTTCGGCCTGGAATCGCACCGCCGCGCCATCGCCGCGCAGCAGGCCGGTTATTTCAAGGACGAGATCACGCCGGTCGAAGTCGTGACCCGCACGCCGAACCTGGCCACCGGTGAAGTCGACATCAAGCGCCGCACCGTCGATACCGACGAAGGCCCGCGCGCCGACGCCAGCATCGAATCGATGGCCAAACTGAAACCGGTGTTCGCCGCCAAGGGCAGCGTGACTGCAGCGACCTCGTCGCAGATGTCGGACGGCGCCGGTGCGCTGATCGTCGTCAGCGAAAAGATCCTGAAGGAGCACAACCTGACGCCGCTGGCCAAGTTCTCCTCGTTCGCCGTGCGCGGCGTGCCGCCGGAGATCATGGGCATCGGCCCGAAGGTCGCGATTCCCGCAGCGCTGGCCGCTGCCGGCATCAGCCAGGACCAGCTCGACTGGATCGAGCTGAACGAAGCGTTTGCCGCACAGGCGCTGGCCGTGATCCGCGACCTCGGCCTGGATACCAGCAAGGTGAATCCGCTGGGCGGCGCGATCGCCCTGGGCCACCCGCTGGGCGCGACCGGCGCGATCCGCGCCGCGACCGTGGTGCACGCCCTGCGCCGCAACAACCTGAAGTACGGCATGGTGACCATGTGCGTCGGCGCCGGCATGGGCGCGGCGGGCATCATCGAGCGCGTGTAATCCACATGGCGTAAATAAAAGGGTGGGGACGGCACAACCGTTCCCACCCTTTTTTAATTCATACAATGGAGACCTGAATGGACATCGAAACCAACCAAGCCGACGGCATTCTCACCATCGAATTCAACCGTCCCGAGCGCAAGAACGCGATCACCGGCGCCATGTACTCGACGATGGCCATGGCCCTGCGCGACGCCGAGAACGACAGCAGCGTGCGCGCCATCCTCATCACCGGCAAGCCGGAGATCTTCACCGCCGGGAACGACCTCGACGATTTCCTGAACAACGTCGGCGAAGGCAAGATGACCGAGGACCGCCCGGTGTTCCAGTTCATGAGCGCGCTCGAATCGAGCAGCAAACCGATCGTCGTGGCAGTCAGCGGCGCCGCGGTCGGCATCGGCACCACGATGCTGATGCACTGCGACCTGGTGTACGCCGCCGACACGGCCAAGTTCTCGATGCCGTTCGCGCAGCTGGGCCTGTGCCCGGAATTCGCGTCCTCGCTGCTGGTTGCGCAATCAGCCGGCTACACGCGCGCGGCCGAAAAACTGCTGCTGGGCGAAGCCTTCGGCGCTAGGGAAGCGTTCGAGATGGGGATCGTGGCCAGGGTACTGCCGGCCGGCGAGCTGCTGGCCTTCGCGCAAGGGCAGGCGGCCAAGCTGGTGAAACTGCCACCCGCATCGATCCGCACGACCAAGGCGCTGATGAAGCGTTCGCGCGCGGGGCAGGTCAAGGAAACCATTGCGGCGGAGAACGAGCGCTTTTCCGCGATGCTGGTCGGGGCCGAGGCCAAGGAGGCGTTCACGGCGTTCTTCGAGAAGCGCAAGCCCGACTTCAGCAAGTTCGACTGAGCGGCTTTCCTGGCCGCGCAGGCGAACGATCCCGCCCACGCGCGATCAAACCAGCAGCGCCAGGTCATCTGGCCGAGGGGACGCATCATGAACCTGCTGCTGGCATTCGCGCCTTTCATCGTCTTCGTCGTGGCCGAGCGGCTGGCCAGCATCCTGGTCGGGCTGGCCGCCGGCGCCGTCGCGGCTGCCGCCTTGCTGATGCGCGACCTGATCACGCCGGGGCGCAGCGTCAAGCTGCTCGAGGTGGGGACCTTGCTGCTGTTCGGCGGACTCACGCTGCTGCAGCTGGCGATGGGCGAGCAGTGGTCGATCGCCGACGTGCGCCTGCGCGTCGATGCGGGCTTGCTGCTGATCGTGCTGCTGACGATGGTGCTGGGGCGGCCGTTTTCGCTGCAGTACGCGCGCGAGCGCGTGGCCCCCGAGTATTGGGAGCAGCCGGATTTCCTGCGCGTGAATTACGTGATCAGCGCCGCCTGGGCGCTGGCCTTCGGCGTGCTGGTGGTGGCCGACGTCGTGATCGATTTCGTGCCGGGGCTGCCGCGTACGGGCGGCGTGGTGGCGATCGTGGCCGCGTTATGGGCGGCGGCCTGGTTCACCGGCTGGTATCCGGAGCGGCACCAGCGGCATATGGCGGGTGGGACGTGACCCGCCGGCAGTCAGAATCAGGAGTGGGCGACCTGGACAATCGCGTTGGGCGCGCTCGCAGCCGCTTCGCGCGTGTCCTGGCGCATCTCGTCGCGCACGGACAAGACCAGCAGTGCCGAAATCATCAGAACACTTACACCCGAGACACCAGCCATAAACATGTATTTCATGAATTCCTCCGTTGAGCTGCGACACATGCGCTGCTGTTCGAAATCATAGCGCGCAATTAGTCTTTCCTGTTAGAACTTTCTTTCCCTTGCGAAAAAATAGTTCCTGAAATCAGCAAATTCCCCACACTCGGCCGGTGCTGTCATCAATGCGGAACGCAATCATCGCTCGGGCCGGCCACCACGCATCGTGGCGCGGCCACGTGGCCTTGGCTTTGCGCTATCGCAAACGCTTATGCGCACCGTGGCTACACTGAAAATGCAGCGGCTTGTTATCGAAGGCGAACGCCGTCAATCCACATGGGCCAGCCGCCTCCACGTTCGACCGCTGCCGGAAGCCGGCGGGCCCGACGGGAGACTGCCATGAGTGCGAATACCGTTTTCTACGGCTGGAAACGCTCCCTGCCCGGGCGCGAACAGATGAGCGCCAGCCATTTCGAAGAGTTCATGCGTTACCTCGCCGGCCTGCAGCAGGAAGGCGTGATCGAATCGTTCGAGCCGGTGTTCCTCGATCCGAGCGGGGCGGGGATGGATGGCTTCATGCTGATCCGGCTCGAGGCCGGCAAGACCAGCCAGTTGCTGGACCGGCCCGATTTTTCCGAGCACATTATCCGCAGCATGTTGCACCTGGAAGAGCCGGTGCTTTGCCGCGGCGTGACCGGCGCCATGCTGCAGGAGCGCATGATCACGTGGGTCGCAAACATTCCACGATAAATGCGTGATGAGTGATTGACATCAAAGTGACACAAACAAGCGCTAGCATGGGCAGAGCTCTGGTGTGCCGCGCCTATTCCGAACGCGGTAGAGTAGACGGCTCGTCAAGGAGACTCCCATGGAATGCGAAATCAAGCTGGCCGTCGATGCGACCAGCGCGACCCAGATCAAGAAGTCGCCGGTGCTGCGCGAACACGCGGTCTCGAAGCCGGAAGAGCGCGAACACGTCGACCAGTATTTCGACACGCCCGACTTCGCGCTTTGGAAGCATGGTTTCGCGCTGCGCGTGCGTAGCGACGGCAGCCATCACGTGCAGACGCTCAAGGGCGGCGGCAGCGCGTTGGCCGGCCTGCACCGGCGCGTCGAACTGGAAGCCGACGTCCCGACCGAGCAGCCCGACCCCGAGCTGTTCGCGCGCCAGCTGCACGAGGCGCTGCCCGACCTCGCGCACAAGCTCGGCGTCAAGCTGGGCGACGGCCACCACGTCCAGCTTCAACCGGTGTTCGTCAACCGCACCAAGCGCACCAGCTGGCTGATCGCGCTGCCGGACGGCGGCGGCCAGGTCGAGTGCGCGCTCGACATCGGCGAGCTGCGGCGCGGCGACCATGCGGTACCGGTGCGCGAACTCGAACTCGAGATGAAGAACGGCGAACCGGCCCTGCTGTACGACCTGGCGCGCCAGGTGCACGCAGCCACGCCGGTGCGCATCGAGAACATCAGCAAGGCGGAACGCGGTTACGCGATGGCGGACGAGGCCGGCAAGCCGCAGGCCGTCAAGGCAACGCCGGTCACGCTGCGGCGCAAGGCCAGCATGGGCGAGGCGCTGGGCGAGATCGTGCGCAACTGCCTGCAGCAGATGCAGGCCAACGAGCGCGGCGTGCTGGCCGGCGACGTCGAGAGCCTGCACCAGATGCGGGTCGGCCTGCGCCGCCTGCGCGCGGCCCTGGCGATGGTGCGCGACATCCTCCAATTGCCCGAGCCGATGGTCGCCGACATCGAGTGGCTGGCGGGGGAACTCGGCGATGCGCGCAACTGGGATGTCTTCATCGACACGCTGCTGCCGGCGCTGCCGCTGGCCCAGGAGCACCAGCCGGCGATGGAGCGGGTGCGGGTGGCGGCGCGCCAGGAAGCCGAGCGCCATCGCTCGCGCGTGCGCGCGGCCGTGAGCAGCCCGCGCTACACCACGCTGATGCTGGCGCTGGGCGGCTGGATCGCCGGGCGCGGCTGGCAGCAGCCCGGCCTGCCGTCGGAGCCGCTCGGACAGCGCGTGTCCAAGGCGGCGCCGCAGCTGGTACAGCACGCGGCCGCGCGCGTACGCAAGCGTGCGCGCCAGCTCGACCTGAGCCGGCCGGAGTGCCTGCACAAGGTGCGCATTGCCGCCAAGAAGGAACGCTATGCGCGCGAGTTCTTCGCCGCCCTCGGCCACGGCAAGCGCGGCGCGCGGCGCCATGACCTGCTGACCGGGATGCAGGACGAGCTGGGCGAGATCAACGACGCCGCCGTCGCGCGCGCGCTGATCGCAGAGCTGCGCGAGCGCGTGCCGCAGGAATCGGCGCTGCTCGGTTTTATCGAGGGCGTGCTGGCCGAACGCGCGGCCCAGGCCGTGCCGCGTGCGCGCAAGCATGTGAAACGGGATCTGCGCGAACGCGCCGGTTTTTGACCTGGTTTTTGCTGCCGCGGAGCGCGCGCTCGCCGGGCAGGGCGCTCGAGCCTGGACGTATGCACCGTGCCGGTGCTGTGGCGTCCTCATCACGCCACAGCCCGGATAGATGCCGAATTGGTGCCGGTATGTTTCCCGACCGCCGACGCCGGTAGGGCGGCCAAGCCGCCTGGCTCTTTTCCCTGGGAGCGAGGCATATTCTGGCGCCCACATGTGACAGGCGTTTGACGTTTTCGTGACGTTTTCATGCGTAATGACTGCTGAACGGACGCCGGTCTCTTGTCTCTTTTCCCTTTTCCCGTAGGCAAAAAGCACAGATAATCTCCGTTCGGCAGTCACGGACCGCCACTGTCCAGGAGAATCCAGTGCAAGACCACGATCGAGAACGCGCTCACAAAGAATCGGCAGCGGGCCAGCCCGCCAACCCTGCGCGCCGCAAGATCTTCCAGGCCGCCGCCGCGGTCGGCCTGTCCGGCACCTTGCCGGCCGCTGCCGAGGCGGCCCAGGCCAAGGACAGCGCCGCCCAGGCTGCTGCGGCAGGCAAGGGTTCGCTCGACGCCAAGCTCAAGGCGAACGTCAAGAACGTGGTCGTGATTTATCTGGAGAACCGCAGCTTCAACAACCTGTTCGCCGATTTCCCCGGCCTGGCGCAGCCGCTGTCGGACGTGGCGCCGCAAGCCGCGCAGCAGAAGGACCGCGACGGCTCGATCTTGCCGACGCTGCCGAAGGTCTGGGGCGGCATGGTGCCGGCGCGCCAGAACCTGGGCGGCAAGGATTACCTGATCAAGGAAGACCAGGTCCACGGCTTGCCGAATGCGCCGTTCAAGCTCACCGATCTCGACGGCAAGCCGCTGCCCGAAGGCCTGGTCACGCGCGACCTGTGCCACCTGTTTTATCACAACCAGATGCAGATCAACGGCGGCAAGAACGACGGTTTCGTCGCCTGGGCCGACAGCGGCGGCATGGTCATGGGCCGCTACGGCGAGACTTCCAAGAACCTGGGCCTGTTCCAGATCGCGCGCGAGTACACGCTGTGCGACAACTTTTTCATGGCGGCCTTTGGCGGCTCCTACCTGAATCACCAGTTCCTGATCAGCGCACGCACGCCCGAGTATTTCAACGCGCACGAGACGCCGGCCGCCAGGAAGATCGCCGTGCTGGAAGACGGTCCGCAGGGGTATCGCCTCAAGCAAGCGCCGGACTCGCCCAAATCGGCGCTGGACGGCAAGCCGAAGTTCGTCAACAACGGCGCTATCACGCCGGACGGCTACGCGGTCAACACGATGGCGCCGCCCTACCAGCCGACCTGGGTGCGCCCGGCGCCGGGCGGCGATCCGCAGATGGCCGACCCGGCCGATCCGTCGGTATTGCCGCCGCAGACCTACGACACCATCGGCGACCTGCTGTCCAGGCGCGGCGTGAGCTGGGCCTGGTATGGCGGCGCGTTTCAGGCGGCGCTGGACGGCCGCGGCGAAGGTGCGCGTCCGAACTTCCAGTTCCACCACCAGCCTTTTAATTACTTCAAGCAGTTCGCCCCCGGCACGCCCGCGCGCGCGGAGCACCTGCGCGACGGCGGCCTGGGCGACAGCCCGATCTCGAACAAGTTCATCGCCGATGCGCTGGCCGGCAAGCTGCCGGCGGTGGCGTTCTACAAGCCGCAGGGCAACCTGAACCTGCACGCCGGCTACTCGGATATCGAATCCGGCGACGCCCACATCGCCAACGTGATCGCCCACCTGCAGCAGTCGCCGCAGTGGAAGGACATGGTCGTCGTGGTCACCTTCGACGAGAACGGCGGCTGGTGGGACCACGTGGCGCCGCCCAAGGGCGACCGCTGGGGCCCGGGCACGCGCATCCCGGCGATCGTGATCTCGCCGTATGCCAAGAAGGGCGCGGTCGATCACAACTTCTACGACACGACCTCGATCCTGCGCTTCATCACGCGCCTGCACGACTTGCCGCTGCTGGAAGGCATCGCGACGCGCAACGCAGCCTTCGAGGCGCGCGGCGCGCGTCCGCCGGGCGACCTGACAGGAACGCTCAGCTTCCGCTGACCTTCGCGTCCTCGACGACCCACGAAGCGGCCCAAGCGGCCGCTTTTTGCATTTATTTCCTGCAGGCTAACGCGCGCTGGGTTACAGAACACAGCGCTACACTGGTTCGGTCTTGTAATTTATATATGCGCTTTGCGCACGGCGCCCCGCCGTCAAGCGCCAACTTTCAATTCGATCGAGATCAGGAGAACAAAATGCAAAACAATAAAACCTTGAAAGGGCTTCTCGCCGTGTCGGCCGTGGCCGCCATGTTCAGCAGCTTCGGCGTGCATGCCCAATCCGCCACCACCGCCGCCGGCCAGAACATGGGCCAGACTGGCACCGGTACCGGTACTCAAGCCATGCCGAACATGGCCGGCAAGACCACCTCGGCCGGCGCGATGGGCAATAGCAACAGCACCGGCATGGAAAGCCGTCCGGCAGCCGGTTCGTCGAGCATGGGCCAGTCGGGCGCAGCCGGCGCCACCGCTTCCTCCAGCGCAAAGCTGAGCAGCGGCGACAAGAAAGCCGTGATGGACATGGCCCAGGCCGACATCAACGAAGTGGCTGCCGGCAAGATCGCTGTCGGCAAGGCCCAGAGTGCCGAGGTCAAGGCTTACGCCCAGCAGATGATCGACGACCATAGCGCCGCGCTGACCAAGGTGCAGGCCGTTGCCCAGCAGAAGGGCGTGACCTTGCCGACCGAGCCGGATTCGGCCCACAAGGCCATGGCTGCCAAGCTGGAAAAGATGAGCGGCGACGCCTTCGACAAAGCCTATATGCAGAACGGCGGCGTCAAGGACCACAGCATGGTGCAGAAAAAGCTGATGGCCGATGCCAAGAACATCAAGGATGCGGACGTCAAGGCCCTGGCCGACCAGCACGCACCGGTGGTCGACCAGCATTTGAAATCGGCACAGCAAATGCCGATGGGCAAGTCTGGTACGACTTCGGGCAAATAAGCTAAAAAATAAGCGGGTCAATCCACGGACACGCCAACCCGCTGCACCGGCAAACCGCCGGGTGGCGGGTTTTTTTATTGCTATCAAGCGCGTGGCATCACGCCGGTGCCGACAGCCCGGTTTCCTTTTCGACGCGCGCGCGCTCGTCGTCCGACCGGTTCTGGCTGGCCTTCCACTTCCCTTCGATGCCTTCGATCACGATCTCGAGGCCGACCGTGGACGTGACCAGCCTGTTGACGTACTCGGGCGGCGCATCCTCGACCGCCCAGCCGTACGGACCTTCGTGCTGGCCGGTCAGGCGCGTCATCTGCGCCAGGATCCAGGCCGGGTCTTCGATTGCGCGCAGGCGCCCGCGCGCATGCACGACCAGGTAGTTCCAGGTCGGCACCACGCGTCCGCCGGCGGCTTCCTTGTCGTACAGGTTCGGCGTGACATAGGTCGAGCCGCCCTGGAACAGCACCAGCACCGGGGCGCCGTCGCTTTTCCACAGCGGATTGGCGCGCGCCACGTGGGCACGCAGTACGCCGAACGGGGCACCGGGCGTCGGCGCCGCCAGCTCGAAGGGAACATGATCGGCATCCAGGCCGCCGTCGCCGACGCGTACCAGTGCGCCGAGGGGATGCTGCTTGATCATCTCGAACAGGGCTGGCAAGCGCGGTTCCGCGAAATGCTTTGGGATATACATCGTCGCTCCTCCGGCAACGCTCGTTAAGAACATTCAATATAGCATCCGTCCCGGCGCCGTACGAACGACTTTGACGGCCCCATCCATTGTCGATAACATTCCTGCAATAACATCGGTAGCGCTAACGCGCCGGCGCACATCGGCCCGCATCGGCCATAATCAGGAGACAACGATGACCCACCCCTTCGCCCGGCTGCTTGCCTGCGCCGCCTTCGCGCTGCAAGCCGGCCAGGCCGCTCACGCCGCCCAGACCGCCCACGCCGCTCCAGTCGCTCAGCCGCCGGTCGACGTGCAACTGGCCGGCCAGCCATCGAAAAACGCCCAGGCCAGCAGCCTCATGGCGCCGATCCAGAACATCTACGGGCGCGTGCACCTGAGCCTGAACGGGCGCTGGTCGTACATCATCGATCCCTACGAAAACGGCTACTACGACTACCGCCACATGCCGTTCGACCAGTCGGCCAGCGGCAAGGGTGGCTTTTACGATGACCGCAAGCCGAAGGACAAGACCGACTGGGTCGAGTATGACTTCGACCAGTCGCCGACCATGAAAGTGCCGGGCGACTGGAATTCGCAAGCCGAAAAGCTGCAGCTGTACGAAGGCACCGTCTGGCTGCGCCAGGTGTTCCAGGCCGATCCCAAGCCGGGCAAGCACTATGCGCTGTACTTCGGCGCGGTCAATTATGAGGCGCACGTCTACCTGAACGGCAAGAAGCTGGGCATGCACAAGGGCGGCTTCACACCGTTCCAGTTCGACGTGACCGACAAACTGGTCAAGGGCCGCAACTTCGTCGTGGTCAAGGCCGACAACACGCGCCACCAGGACGAGATCCCGACCGTGAACACCGACTGGTGGAACTACGGCGGCATCACGCGCGACGTCATGCTGGCCGAGCTGCCCGCGACCTACATCGCCGACTACAAGGTGCAGCTGGCGAAGCACGATCCGCACCGCATCTCGGGCTACGTACAGATGGCCGGCGCGGCGAAGCAGCAGCAAGTCGCGCTGACGATCCCGGAAGCCGGCATCACGGCCACCGTGCGCACCGACGCCAACGGCCGCGCCGCCATCGACCTGCCGGTCGCGGACGGCAAGCTGCAGCTGTGGTCGCCCGACAGTCCGAAACTGTACGCGGTCGAGCTGCAGGCCGGCGAAGACAAGGTGGCGGATCGCATCGGTTTCCGCACGATCGAAACGCGCGGCCACGACATCCTCCTGAACGGCAAGTCGATCTTCCTGCGCGGCGTCGCCATGCACGACGAGAACCCGCTGATCCCTGGCCGCCTGCGCGGCCAGGGCGACATGCGCATGCTGCTGCAGTGGGCCAAGGAAATGAACTGCAATTACGTGCGCCTGGCGCATTACCCGCACAGCGAGGAGATGATCCGCCTGGCCGACGAGATGGGCATCCTGGTCTGGGCCGAAGTGCCGGTCTACTGGACCATCTCGTGGACCAATCCGGACACCTATGCCAACGCGAATGCCCAGCTGACCGACCTGATCGTACGCGATAAAAACCGCGCCAGCGTGATCGTCTGGTCGGTCGGAAACGAGACGCCGGAAAGCAGCGCGCGCAACACCTTCATGGGCAAGCTGGCAAAGACCGCGCATGCGCTCGACGACACGCGCCTGGTCGCGGCCGCGCTGGAAATCCACCGCAAGGGCAACGAGGTGACGGTCGAAGATCCGCTGGCCGACCTGCTCGACCTGGCCAGCTTCAACGAGTACGCCGGCTGGTACTGGGCCAGCAACGCCGAGATGCTGAACTACCACTTCAACATCAAGTACGACAAGCCGGTGGTGATCACCGAGTTCGGCGCCGACGCGCTGGCCGGCTACCACGCCGATGCCGACACGCGCTGGAGCGAGGAATACCAGGACACGCTGTACCGCAACCAGTTCCAGATGCTCGACAAGATCCCAGGCCTGCGCGGGATGACGCCGTGGGTGCTGGTCGACTTCCGCTCGCCGCGCCGCCCGCACCCGTACTTCCAGGACTTCTGGAACCGCAAGGGCCTGATCTCGGACGACGGCAAGAAGAAGCAGGCGTTCTGGACGCTCAAGCAGTACTACGACGCCAAGCAGCGCCAGTACGACGGCGCGGGATCGCAAAAATAAAGTCGTTCCGGCGCAGGCCGGAACCCAATCATGGCAGCGCCACCGCCGACAGCTCGGCGCACAACGCGAGCAGGCGGTCCTGCAGCGCGGGGTCCTGCGCCTGCAGGTTCGGCGTCTTCTGGCGCATGTGATAGAAGTAGCGGCCGCTCACGCGCGCCCCTGGATCGTCGCCTGCGGCCAGCCAGGCCTGAGTGCGGTGGCCCTGGTCGAGGTCGTCGGGGGCGCCGCGTCCGCCCATGCGGGTCGGGACCCAGCCGGGTTCGAGGGCGTTCGAGTACACCTGCGGCCAGCGCCGCGCGATCGCGAAGGCGAGCATGGCGTCGTGCAGCTTGCTCTCGGCGTAGGCGCTCGAGCCGCTCCAGCGGCGGCGGCGCCACAGCAGGTCGTCGAGGTCGTTCAGGTGCGCATCGGCGTGCAGGTGCATGCCCGAACTGAGGTAGACCAGCCGGTCCGGGCGCGCCATCGAGGCGGTCAGCACGTACGGCGCCAGCGTGTTCACGGCAAACACGTGCGGCAAGCCGTCGCCGGTTTCGCGCTGCGCTTCCTGGTAGCCGACCGCGGCGTTGTGGATCACCGCATCGAAGCGGCCCAGCGCATTGGCCTGTTCGGCCACCGCGCGCATGCCGGCCAGCGTCTCCAGGTCGCCTTCGACGATCGCCTCGACCTGCGGCAGGGCCGCGCGCGCGTGCGCGGCGCGCTCGCGCGTACGCGCGTGCAAGACCACGCGGTGACCCTGTTGGACCAGCAGCTGGCCGGCCATCAGGCCCAGGCCGGTGGACGAGCCGGAGATGAAGATGCGTGCCATGGCGGTTCCTTGTTCTCGGCGATGGTATGCCTGAATTCTAGGGCGTCGCGCCGATCGGCGGCGCATGCTCCGACGCTGGCCGGAAGCGCTGCCTGGCCAGGTCGAGGAAGGCGCGTACCTGGGCCGGCAGCCAGGGACTGGCGGCAAACAGCAGGCTGACGTCGAGCGGAGCCGGGCGGTGTTCTTCCAGCACCTCGACCAGCCGACCGGCGTCCAGCTCGGCCTGGACCAGCAGCTGCGGCGCCTGGATCAGTCCGAAGCCGGCCAGCGCGGCCTGAACCAGCGCCTGGCCGTCGTCGATGGTGGCCGCCACGCGCCAGCCAGGCGTGCCGGCCTGCAGCTCGATCGGGCGCGGGCGGCCGCTGTCGGGCAGGCGGAACTGCAGGCCGGCATGGGCGCCCAGGTCGGCCGGCGTCAGCGGCATGCCGGCACGCTCGAAATAGCCCGGCGCGCCGCACACGACCAGGGGCGTCGCCGCCAGCGCCAGTGCGCGCACGTTGCTGTCCTTCAGGCGGCCGAAGCGCAGCGCCAGGTCGTTGCGGTCGCGCACCAGGTCGCTGTGGCCGTCGGCGACGTTCAGGCGCAGCTGGACGCCCGGATGGGCGTGCCGGTAGTCCGCCAGCAGCGGCGCCAGCCAGGGCAGGGTGCCGCTCGGGATCGACAGGGCCAGCTGGCCGGCCAATTCGGCCGGCGCCGCCAGGCTGTCCTGCAGCGTGTCGAACCGATCGAGCAGCTCGGCATATGCGGCGTAGGCATGCAGGCCGCGCTCGGTCGGCGCCAGGTGGCGATTGTCGCGCGCCAGCAGCTGCACCCCGAGCTCGGCCTCCAGGCGCGCGATGTTCTTGCTGACCGCGGACGGCGTCAATCCGAGCAGCCGCGCCGCGCTGCTGATGCCGCCGGTACGCACGGTCTGCACGAAGGAGCGCTGCTTCATCAGTTCCTGCGCGCCGCTGTTGACTTTGAGTCCAATCGGTTTAGACATGCCGTGCCGTTTCCTGTCGTTCGGTCGCTGCGGATAATGCATCCATCTACTCATCGAAGGAGCGAGCATGGAAGTCCGCAACGTCAATACGATCCCCGCCGTCGAACTGCCCGGCTTGACGCACCGTACGCTGGCCTCGGCCGCCGTCGGGATCACATCGTTCGAAGTATGGCAGCAATCGCTGGGACCGGGGGCGACGACCCCGCTGCATCGCCACGACTGCGAAGAGGTGATCGTGTTCACCGGCGGCAGCGGCATCCTGCTGCACCAGGGCGTCGAGACCCCCTGCGCGGCCGGCACGGTGCTGCTTTGCCAGCCGAACGAGCTGCACCAGATCGTCAACACCGGCAGCGACGACCTGACCCTGTATGGCATCCTGGCGGTGTCTCCGGTGCCGGTGCTCGACGCCGCCGGCGAGCGGATTCCCTTGCCCTGGTAGCGTTTATACTGGCGCCATGAACCCGACCCGCTGCACCTGGGCCAACATGGCCAACCCGCGCTACCTCGCCTACCACGACCAAGAGTGGGGCGTGCCCTGCCACGACGAGACCACGCTGTTCGAGATGCTCAACCTCGAGGGCGCGCAGGCCGGGCTGTCGTGGGAAACCATCCTCAACAAGCGCGACAATTACCGCCTCGCCTTCGACGGCTGGGACGCCGAAAAGATCGCGCGCTACGACGACGCCAAGGTGGCCGAACTGCTGGCCAATCCGGGCATCGTGCGCAACCGCCTGAAGGTCGCCGCGGCGATCACCAACGCGCGCGCCTACCTGGCGCTGCGCGAGCAGGGCCTCACGCTCGACGGCTACTTGTGGGCATTCGTCGACAAGCAGCCGATCGTCAACGACTGGCCGGATGGCGCGCGTCCGGCCAGGACCGAACTGTCCGACCGCGTCTCGAAGGATTTGTCGAAACGCGGCTTCAAGTTCGTCGGCTCGACCATCGTCTACGCCTACATGCAGGGCATCGGCATGGTCGACGATCACGACCGCGCCTGCTTCTGCCGTGCGCGCCGCTGAACGCTGGCGCGGGCGCACGCGCTTCACGGTCTTCGACAGCGATTACGGCGATGGCGCCGCGCTGCGCGCGCTGGTCGAGGCCTGGCGCGCCGATCCTCGGCGCCCGCCGCACTTGCACCTGATCGCGCTGGATTCCAGTTTGATGCCGGGCGTGCACCGCATCCCGCAGCGCGACGCCGGCGTGACGCTCGACCTGGTCAGCGCACCGATCGACGCGGCGCTGGCCCAGCTGGCGGCGCGCGTCGACCTGTTCGTGCTGCACGGCCTGGCGCCGGACGGCGATGCCTTCGTGCGCCCGCTCGCGCGCGTGGCCGCGCAGGACGCCGTCATCGATGCGCGCGGCTTGAACCCCGCGCAGGCCGCGGCCTTGACGGCGCAAGGCTTCGTATTCGATGAGGACGGCGGCAGCGGTCACCGCAGTGCCCGTTTCGCCAGCCGCAAGCCGCGCCCGCCGGCGCCGCCGCAGTTGTCGGGTGCGGATCGGCGCGCCATCGTGCTCGGCGCCGGCCTGGCCGGCTGCGCCGCCGCCGAACGCCTGTGCGCACGCGGCTGGGACGTCACGCTGGTCGAGCGCCACGCGCAGCCGGCCAGGGAGGCGTCCGGCAACCGCGCCGGCATCTTCATGCCATTGGTGTCGAAAGACGACAATATCCCGACGCGCCTGACCCGCAGCGCCTACCTGTTCGCGCTGCGCCACTGGGCCGCGCTGGGCGGTCTGCAAAACAGCGGCGGGCCGATCGAAGGCCAGGCCTGCGGCGTGCTGCAGCTGGCGCGCGACCCGGAGCACGCGGCCGTGCAGCGCGCCATCGCCGCGGCCGGCACGCTGCCGCGCGAATTCGCCGAGTGGCTCGAGCAACCCGAGGCCGAAGCGCTGCTCGGCTTGCCGGCCCCAAGCGGCGGCTGGCTGTTCCGCCAGGGCGGCTGGGCGCGGCCGGGCAGCGTGTGCGCGGCGATGCTGGCGGCCTGCGGCGCCAGGCTGACGCAGCGCTTCGGCGTCGGGGACGTCCACATCGAAGCGATGGGCGAAGGTTGGCGCGTGCTCGACGCGGGGAGACGCGAAATCGCGCGCGCGCCCACGCTGATCCTGGCCAACGGCGCCGGCGCGCTGGGCATCGCGCAGGCGGCGACGCTGCCGCTCACGGCGATGCGCGGCCAGGTCACGCACGTGCCGGCCGGCCTGCTGCCCGCGCTGCCACTGGTGCTGTGCCGCGAAGCCTACCTGACGCCGGCCGCGCACGGCGTGTGCAGCGCCGGCGCGACCTACGACCTCGATCCCGATCCGGCGCTGTGGCCTTCCAGCCAGCAGGAAAACCTGGAACGCCTGCGCGGCCTGCTGTCGGACCCGCATGCAGTGCAAAACCTGCCGCTGCAGGGGCGCGTGGGGTTTCGCTGCATCGCGCCGGACCGGCTGCCGCTGGTCGGCCGCCTGCCCGACGTCGATACCGCAGGGGGAACCGAGCGCCTGCGCGACGTGCCGCGCCATCCCGGCCTGCATACGCTGCTCGGCTACGCGTCGCGCGGGCTGATCTGGGCCGGCTGGGCGGCCGAGCTGCTGGCGGCCCAGCTCGAGGGCGAGCCGCTGCCGCTGGAGTCGGCGCTGGTCGACGCGCTCGATCCGGCGCGCTTCGTGTTGCGCGCACGCCGCAGTCCACGCGGACCGCAAGCCGTTCGAGCGCCTGACGGTTGATGTATGCAAAGGATTTTTTGCGGCCGGGCGTATAATTGGCTTTGGGAAACATTGCCCATATGAAAGGCCGGAATGGACGATACGCTGACTGACACGCCGCACGCGCAGGAACTGTTCATGTTCCTCGCCGCGACTGCGCACGACATGAAGAATTCGATCAGCGTCCTGTCCGGCACGCTGGAGCGCCTGCTGGATGCCAAGGCGCCCGAGGGCGCGCGCGCTGCCCTTGCCCTGAGCGACCCGGCCTACCCGCAAATGGCGCACATGCTGTACCAGACCAAGCGCCTGAACGACAACCTGATGCAGCTGCTGGCGCTGTACAAGCAGGTCGGCACGCCCGCTTACCCGTTCGACATGCAGCCGCTGCTACTGGCCCAGCTGGTCGAGCAGGTGGCGGCCCTCGAGCGCGTGCTGCTCGCCTCGCGCGGCATCCGGCTCGAACTCGACTACGATCCCGACCTGGTATGGCACCTGGACGAAGACCTGATCGTGGGGGTGCTGTCGCATGCGATCAACAATGCGATTCACTACACCGGCGACGTGGTGCGCCTGGCCATCCGCGAAGTCGACGGCTGGCTCGAGCTGCGCGTCGAAGACAACGGTCCAGGCTACCCGCCGGCGCTGCTGCGGGCCGGCACGGTGGCGGCGCGCGACGCCGCCGGGGGCGTCAACTTCCTCACCAACAGCGCCGGCCTGGGCCTGTATTTTTCCAGCGAAGTCGCGAAGATGCATCGCCACCGCGACCGCCGCGGCGAGGTGCGCCTGGAGAACGGCGGCATGCATGGCGGCGGCTGCTTCGTCCTGAGGCTGCCATGAACGCCGCCCTCGATCCCGCGACGCTCGCGGCCGCATCGGCTGCTCCAGCGGCTTCCCCAGCTGCTTCCCCAGCGCCTGCGGCTTCCCCAGCGCCGCGTCCGGCCGCCCCCGAGCCGATCGACTGGGCCGACAAGAACTACCTGGTGGTCGACGATTTCGTCGGCGTGCGCCAGCTGCTGCGCGAGAGCCTGCGCAGCCTGGGCGCGAAGAACATCGACCAGGCCTCCAGCGGCGGCGAGGCGGTCGGCCTGCTGGCGCGCACGCGCTACGACGTGGTCCTGTGCGACTACAACCTCGGCGACGGCAAGAACGGCCAGCAGGTACTGGAGGAAGCGCGCGTGCGCAACCTGGTCAACCCGAGCACCGTGTGGCTGATGGTCTCGGCCGAAAAGAGCGTCGAGTCGGTGATGGGCGCGGCCGAGCAGCAGCCGGACGCCTACCTGATCAAGCCGATCACCGAAGGCGTGCTGCTCACGCGCCTGAACCGCGTGTGGCACAAGAAGCAGGTGTTCCGCATGATCGACCAGGCCGTGTTCGAGAAGGACACGCTGCGCGCCGCCAAGCTGTGCGATGCGCAGATCGAGATCAACCGCGCGCACGAGATCGACCTGCTGCGCATGAAGGCGAAGCTGCTGGAGCGTTCGGGCGAGCCGGCGCGTGCGCGCGAGGTGTACGAGCGCGTGCTCGAACAGCGCGAGTACCAGTGGGCGCGCGCCGGCATCGCGCGCATCCGCCTGGCCAACGGCGAATTCGAGCAGGCGCGCCAAGCCTTCCAGAACGTGATCGCCGAGAACCGCTACTACATCGAGGCCTACGACCAGCTGGCGCTGGCCTGGCACAACCTCGGCAAGCCCGAGGAAGCCTGCGCGATCCTGGAGCGCGCCGCCAAGCTGTCGCCCAATTCCGTGCAGCGCCAGAAGAGCCTGGGCCAGGCTGCGCTCAAGCTGGGCAACCTGGCGCTGGCCGAAAAGGCCTTCCGCAAGTGCATCGCGATCGGCGAGTATTCGATCACCAAGACGCCCGACGCCTACCTCGGCCTGGCGCGCGTGTGCGGCCAGAAGAACGATCCGAAGGAAGCGCAGGCGCTCTTGCAGTCGGCCCAGCGCGAGTTCGGCCATGAGCACCCGGACCTCGAGCTGCGCGCCAAGATCACCGAAGGCCTGGTGTGGCACGAAAGCGGCGACTACCGGCGCGCCCGTAAAGCCGGCGACGAGCTGGAAGCGCTGCTGGCCTCCGGCGCCGAGCGCCCCGACAGCGCCACCTGCCTGGAGATGGCGACGCTGCTGTTCGCGGTCGGCGTGAAGGACGCGCCGGTCGAGCTGCTGTGCTGGGTCGTGCGCAACAACCACGACAACCCGCTGCTGGTCGACGAGGTGCAGAAGATCTTCGACAAGGGCCGCATGGGCGAGGAAGGCGTGGCCCTGATCCGCAGCGTACGCAAGGAAGCGGCGGACCTGATGAATCAGGGCGTGCTGCTGTGGAAGACCGGCAAGCTGGGCGAGGCGGTCGAATGGATGCGCAATGCCCGCAAGGCCACGCCGCACAACCAGCGCATCCTGTTCAATGCGGCGCAGATCCTGGTCTCGCACATGCAGCAGCACGGCTACGACGAAGGCCTGGCCGGCGAAGCGCACGAGGTGCTGCACCACGTCGACCGCCTGTTGCCGGGGCAGCAGCGCTTCGCGCAACTGATGGAGCAGCTGGCGGCGCTGAAGCCGGTGGCGCAGGGGGCGATCGAAGAGGTGGCCTGAAGCGCGTCGCGCGCCTGGCGGCATCCCGGTTAGAATCGATGGCTCGAACAACCATCCACCATCGGAGAACAGGCATGGACGGCAAGACGCTGCGGGTAGGGATCATCGGTTTCGGTTTCGCGGGCACGACGTTTCACGCGCCCCTGATCCGCACCACGCCGGGTATGACGATCGCGGCGGTGGCCAGCAGCAATGCCCCCAAGGTGCATGCGGCGCTGGGCGAGGATGTGCAGGTGCATGCCGACCCCAAGGCGATGATCGCCCAAGCCGACGTCGACCTGGTGGTGGTCGCCAGCCCCAACACGACGCACTACGAACTGGCCGCGCTGGCGCTCGACCATGGCCGCCACGTCGTGGTCGACAAGCCGTTCACGGCAACGTTGCAGGAAGCCGAAGACCTGGCCCGGCGCGCGCGCGCGAACAACGTACTGCTGAGCGTGTACCACAACCGCCGCTGGGACAGCAGCACGCGCACCGCGCAGCGCCTGTTGGACGCCAACCTGCTGGGCGAGGTGCGCCATGCAAGCATGTACTTCGATCGCTTCCGCCCGGCGCCGCAGGCGCGCTGGAAGGAAGACGCGGACGCGCTCGGCGGCGTGTGGATGGACCTGGGTCCGCACCTGCTGGACGAGGCGCTGCTGTATTTCGGCATGCCGGAAGCGATCCAGGCCGACATCGGTCGCCTGCGCCCCGGTTCGCGCGGCGACGACGCCTTCGACGTGCGCCTGCGCTACGGCGACGGCCTGCGCGTCGACCTCGGCGCCAGCATGCTGAGCGCGATCCCGCGGCCGCGCCTGACGCTGCACGGCATGCGCGGCAGCTATGCCAAGCAGAGCCTGGATCCGCAGGAAGCGATGCTCAAGGCCGGCCAGCTGCCGGGCGATCCGCGCATGTGGGGCATCGATACGGAGCCGGGCGTGCTGGTGACCGGGCGCGACGGGCAGGTGGAGCAGAGCGCCATGCCGACCGAGAACGGCGCCTACCCCGAGTATTACCGCCTGGTGCGCGACGCCATCCTGGGCGTGGGACCGAACCCGGTGCCGCCCGAGCAGGCGATCCGCGTGATGCGCCTGCTCGACGCCGGCCGCCGCAGCAGCGACGAGCACCGCGAAATCGGCGTCGCCGCCTGATGCCGAAAGGTGTGCCGGCGCAGCGCGCTTGAACCCGACCTAGGCCAGCGTCGCCGCGCCCGGGCCGGATGCGTTCTCGCGGCTCAGGTCTTGTCGGTTCTGGAGCGCGGCGCGCGCGCCTTGCCGTTGCCGGGCGCGCCGCCATCGGCGCCTGCATCGGTGCCGGCGTTCGGGCCGGCATTCGAAGCGGTCGCGGTGTTGGGTGCGGAGGGCGCGGCGTTCGCTTGCGGCGCGGGTGGAGCCGGCGGTGCCGACGTCGCGCCGCCCGGCGTGGCCGGGGCGTTCGCGGCCGCCGGGCTCATCGCCGAGGTCACAGCTTGCGTGAACTGCTCCTGCAGCATGTTCCACCAAGCCATCGCAGCCGGCATGCCCATCGCGGCGGCATCGGCACCGGCCGGGGACGCGGCGCCGGGCTGGGCGCTGCCGCCGCCGGCCGGGGCGGCCGATGCCTGTGCAGGCGAAGGCGAAGGCGCGGCCGGCTTGCTGCCGGTGGACGGGCTTGGAGGCGTGAAGAAGGACGCGAACGGCATCGCCGCCATTTTGTCGGTGCTGATGCCGGACTGGCGCATCGCATCCGCCATCGAGGCGCTCATCGACTTCAGGGCGGCCAGCGTGCCGCGCTGCACTTCCAGCGCCTGGATCGTGCCGCGCAGCATGGTGACGTTCATGTTGAGCCAGGACTCGACCGCCTTCAGGTCGGCGATGCGTTTGTCCAGCTCGTCGGTGGAGAGCGGGGGCGTGAGGCTGGGCATGCCCGGCATGCCGGTGCCCGGAATGTTCATCGATCCCCACAGGTTCTTGACGAAGTCCAGCGTATCCGTCATCCCTGGAATGGTGGAGGCAGGTGGTTTCAGCATGGTCGTCTCCTTGGCAGATCGTTCTTATAGCACGCTTTAGCGTAACAGAGAAATAAGCGCACGGTGGCACGCGCACGGTGCGCGTTTCATGCACGCCCTTGGTCGCTGTAGAATGCCGTCGATCGCAACCTGTACAAGGGTCCAATCGCCAGCACGACGACGAGCATGCGCGCGACATGGAATGCCGTGACCACAGGCACACCCAGATGCAGGGCGCGCGCCGTGAGCGACATCTCCGCGATACCGCCCGGTGAGGTGGCAAGGATCATGGTGCCGGGATGCAGCGACGCGAGCCGGGCGAGCAGCATGGCGAACAGGCTGGCCGACAGCACGGCCACCAGCGTACTTGCGGCCACGCTCGCCAGGTAACGCGGGGCAGTGCGAACGAACGCCGGGGTGAAGCGGGTGCCGAGCGCCACGCCGATCAGCAATTGTCCGCTGCGGATCATCCATTCGGGCAGACGCGACAGCGGCACCCCCGCCATGGTCAGCGCCAGCGCCACCGCAAGTGGACCGATCACCCACGCATTCGGCACGCGCAAGCGCTTGAGCAGCAATCCACCGCCACTGGTCAGCAGGATCAGCAGTGCCAGGCCGCCGGGATCGATTTGCGCTGCAAGAGGCACGAATGCGTCATGCCCGCTGCCCCAGCCGTGACTGCCGAGCCAGCGCACCGCAAACGGGATGCTGCCCACCACCATGATGATGCGCAGGCTGTGCGCCGCGGCGACTTGTTCGACCACCGCGCCATGGCGTTCTGCCTGAACCGCCATTTCCGATGCGCTGCCGACTGCCATCGCAAAGAACGCAGTCGCCGCGTCGCAACCGGACAGGCGGCGCAGCAGTGCGCCGGTGGCGGCGCCCAGACCGAGCGCGAACACGACGGCGGAGGCGACCCAGACCAGATGGGTCGCCAGCGCTGCGAGCACGGGGGCGCTGAATACAGTCCGAGCGCGGTGCCGATCGCCCATTGCCCGGCCTCGCGCGCCTGGACCGGCGCCGCCAGGCGGGCGCCCATCATGTTGGCGATCGCCGTCGAAAACAAGGGCCCGATCATCCAGGGCAGCGGCGTGTCCAACGCAATACAGGCGCCGGCCGCAGCGAGTGCGAGCGCAAGGGCCGGCAGGAACCTGGCTGGCATCGTCAGGTTCCCGGCAGTTCAGAACACCCAGAGCTTTTCGGCAGGCATTTCGAGCCAGTACTGGCCCTGCTCGATACGGTGCTTGGAATACGCGCGCACGCTGGCGGCGCCATGCTTGAACAGGCATTCCCAGCGGTCCCCCAGGTACATGCAGGTCGACAGCGGCAACTGGATGCCGTTGTCCACCGGCGAGCGTCCGATCCTGACTTCCTCCACGCGGATCAGTGCGGCCGTATCGGCATCGGCATTGGCGCCGCCAGGTTCGCCCAGCGCGGTCGCGTTGAGCGTCATGCCGTCGACCTGTACCCGCGCCTCGCTCCCCTGGCGCGCCACCACCCTGACGGGCAGGCGGTTGTTACTGCCCATGAATTCGGCGGTGAACTGGGTACCGGGCGTCTCGTACATCGATTGCGGCGTGCCCTGCTGCTCGATCTTGCCGTTGTTGAGCAGCAGGATGCGGTCCGAGATCGCCATCGCCTCGGCCTGGTCGTGGGTCACCATCAGCGCCGACAAGCCGAGGCGTACGATCAGCTCGCGCAGGAAGGCGCGCGCTTCCTCGCGCAGCTTGGCGTCGAGATTCGACAAGGGTTCGTCCAGCAAGATCACGGGTGGGTTGTACACCAGGGCGCGCGCGATCGCGACGCGCTGCTGCTGGCCGCCCGAAAGCTGGTGGGGAAAGCGCTCGCCCAGGTGGCCAAGGCCGAGCTGGTTCAACACTTCCATCACCCTCGGCTCGATCTCGCGCGCCGCCATGCGTCGCAGCTTCAGGCCGTAGGCGACATTCTCGAACACGGTCTTGTGCGGCCACAGCGCATACGACTGGAACACCAGGCCCAGGTTGCGCTCCTCGGCAGGCAGCTCGAGCTTGCGGGTGCCGTCGAAGACGCGGCGCTCGCCGATGTCGATGCTGCCCGACTTCGGGCTTTCCAGGCCGGCAACCGCGCGCAGTAGCGTGGTCTTGCCGCTGCCGGACGGCCCCAGCAGCGCGACCACTTCGCCGCGCTGGAGGTGCATCGAGACGCCTTTCAGGATCGGATTCGCGGACGCGCCGCTGCCATAGTCGAGGTGCAGGTCGTTGACGGTCAACACATTCATGATAGTTTGACGGTTCCAGTTAGTTATGAAGCTTGACGCCAAAGCGCAGCGCGATACCCAGGCCGATGGCCACAAGCGTAATATTGATGAACGACAGCGCGGCCACCAGGTCGGTCGAGCCACCGGCCCACAGCGACACCAGCATGGCGCCGATCACTTCGGTGCCGGGTGATAGCAAATAGACCCCAGTCGAATACTCGCGCTCGAAGATCAGGAAAACCATCAGCCAGGCGCTCAACATGCCGAATTTGACCAGCGGCAGCGTGACGTCCCGGGTCACCCGGCCACGGCTGGCGCCCACCGCGCGAGCGGCTTCTTCCAGTTCCGGCCCGACCTGCAGCAGCGAGGTCGAGATCAGCCGCATGCCATACGCCAGCCATACGACCGAATAAGCCAGCCACAAGGCGAAAATCGTCGAGCGCAGCTGACGCAGCTGTGGGATCAGGTGTTCGGACAGCCACGCGGCCACGCCGTTATCCATGGACTGCAACATACCGTCGAGCCAGCTGGGAACGAACAGGAACACCCACAGGAAGGACAAGCCGGCCAGCAGACCGGGAACCGCACGCGGCACCAGTACGCTGTAGTCGAGCAGCCGGGTGATGCCATCCTGCTTGCGGTGCATCGCCAGCGCGATCGCCGTGTAGCACAGCACCGCCAGGCCGCCGCCCACCACACCGATCAGGATCGTGTTGACGATGCCGCGCACCAGCGAAGGCTGTTCCCAGATGTCGCGGAAATGTTGCAGGGTCAGCACGTCGCGCAGCTTCACGCCTTCGCCCCAATACTCGACGAATGAGCGCAGCACGATGCCGGAAATCGGCAGCACGATCGTCACGAGGATCCACGCGCCCAGCAGGCCGAAGGCCAGCCATTTCCACTTGCCGAGCGCCATCGGCTTTTGACGCGCGCCCTTGCCCTTGATCGACACGTATTTGTTGGCCGACCTGAGCAGCCAGCGCTGCAGCATGACCAGCGGCAGCGTGACCGCCACCAGGCACACGGCGACGGCCGCCATCAAGTGGTACGACGGGGTGCCGAGCTTGTTGGTCAGCTTGTACAGGTAAGTCGCCAGCACCAGGTGGCCTTCCGGGTCGCCGAGCACCAGCACCAGGCCGAATACCTCGAACCCGAGGAAGAACACGAGCACGCCGGCATACGCCAGGGCCGGCATGATCATCGGCAGCGACACGTTGAACATCACTTGCCAGGGCGAAGCGCCGGAGACGCGCGCGGCTTCCTCGACGTCGGAGCCGAGGCTCTTCAGGGCCGAGGATGCGTACAGGTAGACGTGTGGCACGTGCGTCAGGCCGGCGATGACGACGATGCTGGGGAAGGCGTACACGTTCCATGGGATTACGCCGATCAGCTGGTGCATCCAGGTCGAATAAAAGCCGACCGGTCCCATCGCCACCACATAGCCGAATCCCATCACCATCGGGGAAACGAAAATCGGCACGAGCAGCAGTGGCGCGATCCAGCCGCGGCCCGGCAGGTCCGTGCGCACCATCAGGAAAGCCAGCATGCCCCCCAGCGGCACGGCGATCGCCGCCAATCCGGCCGCCAGCAGCATGCCGTTCTTGAAGGCGAGCCAGAAGTCGCTGTCATCGAAGATGAAACGGAATGCATCCAGCCCGAGCGTCTTGTCGGGCATGAAGAACGGCGCCGACAGGACGCTCTGGTAGAACACCAGGAACAGCGGCAGGAAAATCGCCACGCAAGCGAGCACGACGACGACGGCGCGTGGCCAGTTCAGGCGCGGGCTGCGCTTGATCGGCATGCCGTTGGCGTCGCTCGACTCGAGGCGCGCGCCCGGCAGTGGAAAAGTTCGCATGAGGTCTCCAGTCAGACTTGGCAACGGGACGGATTATTTTTTCCCTGCGGTGTCTTTCCAACGCTTCAGGAAAGCCATGCGCTTGGTCGGCTCCAGGTATTCCGTCACCTGGGGACCGACCTGCAGCGGCCTGATGTTGTTGGCACCGACTTCCTTGATCAGCGCCGCGGCCGTCGTCTCGCCGCTGACGTCGGTACGGATGGCGTACAGCTTGGACTCGTTGGCGATGATGGTCTGGCCGCGTTGCGACAGCATGTAGTCGATCCACAGCTTGGCCGCGTTCGGGTGCTTGGCCGACTTGTTGATGAACTGGACGCGCGACATGATCAGCGTGTAGTCCTTGGGCAGCACGACGCCGAGCGAGGGATCGGTTTTGGCGCGCACCAGCGCATACGAGCCGAGCACGTTGTAACCGATCAGGTTTTCACCCGACGAGATGCGCTCGAGCATCGTGCCGGTCGAGGATTGCACGCGTACCCGGGCCGCGCCAAAGCCCTGTTCGAGCGTACCGAACTGCGGAAAGTCGCGTGCATCCTGGGTCATGAACATGAAGCCCACGCCGGACTTTTCGATGTCGTAGGTCGTGACCTTGTCCTTGAACTTCGGCTGAGTAATGATGCGGGCAAAGTCGGCATGGGTTTGCGGAATCTCGGCGCCGCTGACCAGTCGCTTGTTGTAGACGAAGGCAGCGGGTTCGAAGGTCGTGCCATAAGCCAGGTCCTTCCAGGCTGCCCAGCCCGGGATCTTGTCTGCCTCGACCGATTTGTACGCCATCGCGTAGCCGCCGGCAGCGAGCTTGATCTGCAGGTCCATGGCCGACGACCACAAGACGTCGGCGGTGCCGCCGCCGGCCGCCGCTTCCGAGATGAAGCGGTTGTAGACCTCGGTCGAGTTCATGTCGTTGTACTCGACCGTGATGCCGGGGTACAGCGCGTTGAAATCCTTGACCAGCGGCTGGGTCGCCTTGCTGTCCGTGGCGCCGTAGACGACCAGCTTGCCTTCCTTCTTTGCCGCATCGACCACCTGCTGGTAGCTGGCGGGATAACCGGCCGGCACCTGGGCCAGGACGGGGAGGGCAGCGAACGCCAGGGTCAGTGCGGTGCCGGTCAGCGTGAATTTGTGGGTCATTCTTGTCTCCAGATCTATTTTGGTGGGTTGCGCGGTCGTTGCTGTTCGCGCACGAGATTGAACTGCATGGCTTGTTTCTTGTAGTCGTTCACGGCCTTCTTGACGTAGGTCGCCAGCGCGTCGCCGGTGAGGGAAAACGGGTAGAGGCCGGCCTGCGCGCGCAGCTGCGCAAACCCCGGCGCAGATTCCATGTGCTGGAATGCCTCGACCCAACGGCGGTAATCGGCGTCCGACACGCCCGGTCCCATCCATACACCGCGGATTAGCGGCCACACCAGGTCGTATCCCTGCTCGCGCGCGGTCGGTACCGTCGCCAGCAAGCCTGGCAAACGCCGCTCGGACAGCACCGCCAACACGCGGACCTTGCCGCTGGCAGCGTACAGGGTGGTTTCCGACGCATCGCTCGATACTGCGTCGACATAGCCGGCTTGCATCGCGGCGTACTCCTCGCCACCGCCTTCCAATGCGACGAAACGCAGTTGGCGCGGGTCGATGCCGGCCAGGCGTGCAAGCAGCGCCATCTTCATCCAGTCCTGGCTGCCGATGGTGCCGGACATGCCGATCAGCACACGCTTCGGGTCCTTCTTCAGCGCATTCACCAGCTCACCCAGCGTGTGATACGACGACGTGGCCGGTACGGCGATGACGCCGAAATCGGCGCCGAGTGCGGCGACCCAGCGGACGTCGCCGGGGTCGGCGTCGCCGAACTTGCCCTGAGCAAGATTGAGCAGCGAGCCGCCCGAAAACGCGACCAGCGTGTTCGGTTCGGTGCGGCGCTGCTGCACGACCGTATGCCAGGCCACCGCGCCGATGCCACCCGGCAGGTAGCGCAGCTTCATGGCGGAATCACCATACCCAGCCTGGACCGCCTTCTGTGCGAGCTTGCAGGTCAGGTCCATCGCGCCGCCCGGCTTGGACGGCACCAGGCATTCGGCATTGCCGATATCGGCGCCCGACGCGGGCAGGCCGGCGAGCAGTGGCAGTAGCATGACGAGAGTGCGCAGTGTTTTCATGGGCGCATCTTAGCGGTGCCTGGCTTCGCCGCCGTCAGAATCGATGCTGGATGCCGACGGTGAGGCCGCTCTGGGTCGAACCCGTGCCGGCGTCGTCGCGCGACAGGCCGACCAGCTGACCATGGTCCGCCTTGGCGTGCGCAGCGACGAGGTACAGGTCGGTACGCTTCGACATCGAATACATGGCACGCGCAACCACCATGGTCGGGTCGGCATCGCGCGCCGCCGGGAGGTCCTTGGTATTGATGTGGTAGACCGCGCCGGTCAGCGTGACTTTGTCGATCAGGTAAGTGATGCCCAACCAGTAAGTGTCGCCGCGCAGATCTGCGGTTGCCGGCTTGCCGGACTCCAGCTTGTAACCGCGCATGCCGGCCGTGTAGCGCCACATGCCCGTGCGGTAATCTGCCGCCAGGTGGTAGGCGGTGGTCTGGTCACGCCGGCCAGTCGCTGCGACACTATTGCCGTTGACCTGTTCGTAGCTCGCCATCAAACCCAGACCGTCGGCGATCCAGGAGCCGCCCACCGCGTATTTGCGACCGTCGGCCGCGCTACCGGCCTGTTCGCCGAGGCCGACCGTGGCGCCATATGTAAAGTTGCCGGTATGGCCAGTGTATTTGACCATGTTGTCGAACGCCGTCGTCATGCCGTACTTGGACGGCCCGGTTGCGCCACCGGTGGTTGCCCAGGAATAGTTGGGGGCAAAACCGAGAGGATCGAATTTGATGACCAGATCATAGGTCGTCGTGAACGAGCGTCCGATCACGACCCGGCCGAATGCACCCTCCAGGCCGACGTTCGCCTGGCGCTTGAACAAGGCGCCGTCGGCGGCGCCGGTGTCCATCAGGATGCCGCCCTCGAGGTTGAACACGGCTTTCAAGCCGCCACCCAAGTCTTCGCTGCCGCGCAAGCCCCAGCGTGAGGTATTTTTGCCACCTGAAATGACGCGCACCATGCCGCCGTCGTTGGGGCCGGCATGATTGACCGCTTCGACGCCGGCGTCGATCAAGCCATAGACTTGGACATTGCTCTGCGCATGCGCGGATGGGTTCAGGAACGGCGCTGCCAGGACGGCGAGCGCAAAGGCCGACTTCTTCATTTTTGTCTCCAGCTGTTGTTGTAATCTTTTTGTACTGCTCTGTTTGCAACCACTATATGTGCAGCTTGCTTTCAATTAGCTTTCAACGATCATCTGTGGAAGTTACGTAGTCGGTCCCGGTGGCTTCGGCGCTTTCCGCAGCGTCCGCTTTGGGCTTACACTTGGCAGATGAGAATTCTGCTTGTCGAAGACCACATCGAACTGTCGCACTGGGTGTCCAAGGCGCTGCGCGACGCCAACCTGACCGTGGAGTGCACCGCCAGCGGCGCGGATGCCGATGCGCTGCTCCATACGCAGGACTATGCGCTGGTGATTCTCGACTTGACCTTGCCGAAAATGGATGGCCTCGAGGTGCTGCGCCGCTTGCGTGCGCGTGGGGGCTCACATGGCAAGACGCCGGTGCTGATCCTGACGGCCCGAGGCGGTCTGGAGGAGCGCGTACAGGGCCTGAACCTGGGCGCCGACGACTATCTTGCGAAACCGTTCGAGCTGGCCGAACTCGAGGCGCGCGTAAAAGCCTTGCTGCGCCGCAGCCTGAACAACGAGGCGCTCGTGTACCGCTGCGGCCAGCTGAGTTTCGATACCGTCAGCCGCACGTTCATTTACTGTGGCGAGCCGTTGGCGCTGACGCCGCGCGAGCATGCCGTCCTGGAAGCCTTGATTGCACGCCCGGGCCGTGCGGTGTCCAAGGAAAAACTGTTCGACGAAGTCTTCGCGCTCGACGACAACGTCAATCTCGACGCGATCGAACTGTATGTCCACCGCATCCGCAAAAAGCTCGACCGCCGCCCCGATGGCGGCGCGGCCATCGCCACGCTGCGCGGTATCGGTTACCTGATGCAGGAACGCCCAGCTTGAAGCCGGCGTTGCCATGATCGCATTCTTGCGGGTCCGATGGCGTGCTGCCCTGCGCAGGTACAGGTTCGGCGCCGGCGCGCCGCTCGGCAGCCTGCGTAGCCAGCTGCTGCGCTGGCTGATCGCCCCCTTGATCATACTGGTCGCGCTGAATGCGGTTTCGCTCTATCGCGACGCCCTGGAAGCTGCCGATCTGGCCTATGACCGGTCGCTGCTGTCCTCGACCCGGGCGCTGGCGGAACGGGTCTCGATCCGCGACGGGAAGGTCGTGGCCGACGTGCCGTATGTGGCGCTGGACAGCTTCGAGACCGATACGCTGGGACGTATCTACTACAAGGTCAGCGGATTGCGCGGCGAGACCGTATCCGGCTATGAGGATTTGCCCCCTGTTCCAAAAGATACGCCGCGTTCCGAACTGTATCCGGCCCTAGTGCGCTTCTACCGTGCGGACTACCATGGGGAACCGATACGGATTGCCGCTCTTCTTCAGCCAGTCTTCGATGATTCGATGCGCGGCATTGCCTTGATCCAGGTCGGAGAAACCCTGGATGCACGCTACGCCTTGTCACGGCGCATCCTCGTCAACACCCTGCTGCGCCAGGCCGTACTGGTACTGGCGCTGGCCACCCTGGTCTGGTTTGCCGTGCGCCTGGTGCTGCAGCCGCTGATGCGCCTGAAAAACGAAGTGCAGACCCGCTCGCTTTCCGACCTCTCCAACATGGACGAGACATTGGTGCACAGGGAAGTGCGCCCGCTGGTCGCGGCAATGAATGGCACGATGGCGCGCATGCAGGACCTGATCGCCAGCCAGCGCCGTTTCATTGCCGACGCATCGCATCAGTTACGCACGCCGCTGGCGGTGTTGAAGACACAAGCCGAACTCGCGCTGCGCGAAAACGATACCGCCGCGATGGCGGCCATCGTGCGCTCGATTGCCCGGACCACGGATTCCACCGTCCATCTCGCGAACCGTCTGCTGACGCTGGCGCGTATCGAAAACGGCAGTGGTTATGCACGCTTCGAACCCGTATCGCTGGCCGATATCGCCGGCAGGGTCGGGCTCGAGTTGGCGCTCGCTGCGGTACAGAAAGACATCGATCTGGCGCTGGAAGTCAGCGACGGCGCCGACACCGTGGTCATGGGACAGGAGTTGCTGCTGCATGAACTCGTGTCCAACCTCACCGATAACGCAATTCGCTACACACCGGCAGGCGGCAGTATCTTGCTGAGACTCGGTCGCTGCGACGCCGGCGTGTTGCTGGAAGTCATAGATAGCGGCCCCGGCATTGCTGCGGAAGAATATGACAAGGTCTTCATGCCGTTCTATCGCGGGCAATCGACACTGGATGTCAACCCTGGCGGCACAGGCTTGGGACTGGCGATCGTGCGCGACATCGCCAACCTGCACGGCACGAGCCTCGCTCTGGACTGTGGTGAAGGCGCCCGAGGCTTGAAGGTCAGCGTCCTGTTCCGCTCCTGAACCCAGGGTCGGGTTTGGATCCTAAATAAAAGTGCGCTGCATGTGTGTTGCACCATCGGACGGCGGAGCGGATACACTAGGCAGATGAGTCATGCTTTTGACCGCACCAGGCGCTCCGGCGCTTTCCATTCCCGCCGCCGGCAGATCGTGCTCGGGGCGGTCACGGTGCTGCTCCACCTGATCGCCTTCGACTGGTTCAGCGGCCAGCTCGGCTTGCCGCAGCAGGTCGCCATGCACGCCGAGCCGCCGATGCAAGCCGAACTGATCAGCGAAGCGCCGCAGCCGGCGCCGGCCACCCAGCCACCGCCGCAGCCCAAGCTCGACCTGCCGCCTTTGCCCGAGCTCGATCCCGAGCCGGTGGAAGTGGCCGCGCCGCCACCGCCGCAGCCGCCGCAGCCCGAACCGGCCGCGCCGGGCGATGCCACCGGTGCGCCTGGCGACATCGGCGCCCAGGTGGCCGACCAGGCAGGCGCGGCCGGCGCACAATCGCCGGGGCAGGCCGGCGCGGGTACCGGTGCCCCTGCAGGTGCGCAGGCGCAGGCCGCGGCCAGTGCGGCCCCGGCCGAGCCGGCCGCGTCCGCAAAGCCGGCGCAGGAAGTACGTCGCTACAAGGTCGACCTGCCGCCGTCGAGCGAGATCACGCTGAACGTCGCCCGGGTCGACGCCAACGGCACGCGCTGGAGCGGCGAGGAATCGCTGGCCTGGCAGCTCGGTCCGGCCGCGAACTACCGCATCCAGCTCGAAGCCGGCATCAGCGTGGTGTTCACGCGCGTGAACCTGCTGACCGTCACCAGCGAAGGCACGGTCGGCGACGACGGTTTCAATCCGAACCTGATGACCGAAAAGCGGCGCGGACGCGCGCTGACCGCGACCCATTTCAACCGCGGCGACGGCACCGTGACGTTCTCGAGCTCGCAGGCGAAATACCCGCTCACGCCCGGCACGCAGGACAAGGCCAGCGTGACCTTGCAGCTGGTGGCGATCGCGCGCGCCGATCCGAAGCAGTTGTCGGGCAATATCGACATCTTTGTCGGCGAAGACCGCGACGCGAGCGTTTTCAGCTTTACGGTGGCCGGCCAGGAACAGATCGACACGCCGATGGGTCGCATCGCGACCTGGCACCTGGTGCGTCCGCCCAAGCCCGGCTCATACAACTCGCGCCTGGACCTGTGGCTGGCGCCGTCCTACGGCTGGCTGCCGGTCCAGATCCGCAACCTGGAAGCCAGCGGGGCGGTCACGACGCAAACCGCACGTAAAATCGAACCGAAAAACGCAGGAAATTCATGAAGACAGTATTCAGATTGGCGGCCGGGCTGGTCCTGGCCGCAGCAGCCAGCGCGACGATGAACGCGGCCTTGGCCTCGGCGATCAACCTGGCCGCCATCGACACGCCCGCGGCCGAGGACAAGACCGCCGAGCGTCCGGTCGAGCACCCGTCGATCAAGCGCCAGGTCGACCTGCCGCCGTCGGCCGACCTGACCTATTCGATCAGCGCGCGCCAGCGCGGCTTCACCTTGAACGGCGACGCCCTGCTGGTCTGGCGTGCGGGCGAGGGCAAGTATTCGGCCAGCGCCGAGTCGCACGTGGCCATGCTCGGCAAGCTGACCGAGAACCGCAGCAGCGGCACTGTCGACGCCTATGGCCTGGCGCCGGTCGAGTACTACGACAAGCGCTTCCGCAAGGAGCCGACCACCACCACCTTCGATCGCGACAGCAAAACCATCAGCTTCAGCGACGGCAAGCAGAGCTACCCGATCAAGGGCGGCGAGCAGGACCGCGTCTCGATCTCGTGGCAACTGGTGGCGATCGCGCGCGCGGCGGGCGGCAAGTTCAAGCCGGGCTCGGACTGGGACTTCTTCGTGGTCGGCCCGCGCGACGCCGACCCCTGGACCTTCCGCGTGGTCGGCCGCGAAAAAGTGCAGGCCGGCGCCGCGATCGGCATGGTCGACGCCGTGCACGTACTGCGCGAGCCGCCGCCCGGTTCCAAGGACCAGACCCTCGATCTGTGGCTTGCGCCGTCGCAGGAATGGTATCCGGTCAAGCTGCGCTTCACCGACAACGACCGCGATTACGTCGAGCAGACGCTCGAGCGCATCACGCGCAAGTGATCAACCGGTGATCAGTTCGAGGCGTCCGGATCGTCCGGCGCATCGTTTTCCCAATGCAGCGTCATCTCCTTGGCGCCGGCGCCGATCTTGACCGTGCGCTTGAAGGTCTTGCCTTCGGCCGCCGCGCTGATGCGGTAAGTGCCGGGCGGCAGCTTGGCGAAGAACATCGGCCCGGTGTTCGGCACGCTCAGCAGGTTGGCGCCCTTGGCATCCATGATGTCGAGCTGGACGTCGGAGCGGAAGGCGCCGGTCTTGTTGGTGGCGAAGGTCAGCTGCAGGTTGTAGTCGGCGCGCGTGGCGCGCATCGCCGATTGCTCTTCCTGGCCGACCCCGCCATTGACGTAGGTGATGCCGTTTTGCTGGTGCTGGGACAGCGCGCCCGGCGCAGGGGCGGCGTCCTGGGCATAAGCGGTGACGGCCGAAAAGCCGATGGCCGCAGCCAGGATTGTGCGGGCAAATGTTTGTTTCATCGTCATCCTCCATGGTATGAAAGTCAACATTCTCATTATCACCTTCTCAGCAGGAACAGAGCGCGCGCCTGCGCTTGCACCTTCAAGCTTTGCTTAAAAAATAGGCAAGTCAAGCCTTGCTTTGAATCCGTTGCATATTCGCCAGATGTGAAACCGGCGCACCCTTTCTTATTAGTTGCTTAGTCCTAACTGTTATACTGACGCCCCCGCGCCGGCTTTCCACGGCCCGCGCGCGATCCGCGAACTGGTAATTCTGACAATGATCGACAATCTGGCAGCTTCCGCCGCCGATCTCCCCCTGACGCACGACGATACCGCGGCCGACGCTGCGGATCCGCTGCAGGCCCACTTCCAAGAGGGCGTGGCGCCGGACGAGATCGAGCAGGTCTATCACCTCAAGCGCGCGCAGCCGATGCTGCAGGCGTTCACGGCGCTGTTCCACGGCGCGCAGGACGGCGTCATCGTGCGTCTGCTGGTGCTGCGCGAACTGGCTTCGGACACGGCCGACTCGGCGTTTTCACGCGCCGACATCAACACCAAATTCGCCTACCTGATCCCGGAAAGCCTGGAAACGGTGCTGGGCCGCCTGCGCTCGCACGGCCTGCTGGCCTGGGACAATCCGGCCGCGGTGTACCGCATCACGCCGATGGCGCGCAACGTGCTGGCCGCGCTCGATACGCTGCTGGCGCTGGCCAAGCCCGAGGAAGACGAGGCCGAGATGGGCTTCCTGCTGTCCCAGGTGGCTGGCGCCCAAGCCGTGGGCGGCGTCACCGTCGACCAGCTGCGCCACCTGCTGGGCCGCCTGGTCGAGTTGCACGAGGAATTCCGCGACGCCATCGCCTCCGGTTCCGAATTCCGCCTGCGCGCTTCGCAGGCGAAGTGGCACATGGCCTGCGACTGGGTCGAGAAGGGCTCGCAGATCCTGCGCGCGATTACTTCCAGCGACCAGGCCGACGCCGCCACGCACAAGGCGGCGCAGGCGATCGGCCGCGCCCAATCGTCGCTGCTGAACATGCAGGGCATGTTCTCGCGCGCGCTGAACCAGATCGAGCGCCAGCGCGTGCACCTGGGCCAGTCCGGCCTGTCGACCACCGACATCAAGCGCTGGCTGCTGGCGCACGACGACCTGGCCAGCCTGGCCGAAGGCGCGATCGAGCGTCCGGTGCTGCCGCTGTTCATCACGCCGGCCGAGATGATCGACGTGGCCGAGACCGAGCTGTTGACGGAACGCCCGGTCTACACCGGCCCGACTGGCCTGCCGAGCGGCCAGGATGCGCCGACCACGATCAACGACAACCCGGCGATGCAGGTGGAACTGGACGACTGGATCGCGCGCCTGGCCGATTTCGCCAACCTCGACAACTTCCCGGTCATGGCCGAGGGTGCGCCGAAGAGCGTGCCGATCGAGGAGTCGCTGCTGCCGGCCACCTTCGCGATCGCATCCTACCGCGCTTCTCTGCTGCCGCTCTTGGGCGATCCGGCCGAGGCCAGTCTGCAGGGTCCGACCGCGGCACTGGCGCGCCTGCCTGTGCGTTTTTCGTCCGAGGACGAGATGATCGAACTGGACGACCCGCACATCGCCGCGATGTCGCGCGCCACCCTCTCACTGAATTTGGATTTGGACAGTAATAACGATGAATGACGACGCACAGATCCTGATCGCGCGCCTGCTCACGCACCAGACCCTGCGCCGCGACGACAAGATGGTCAAGCGCGCACTGTCCGACGACACCTTCCGCGCCGAAGTCGACAAGCGCCTGCTCGAGACCGGCCTGAAGCTGATCGACAACGTGTACGCCGACCACGTCACGCTGGCCCTGCACCGCAACGTCGAGCCGAAGATCTTCGGCGCCAAGGACGTCTGGCAGAACAATAATTTCGGCCTGACGCGCGACGGCGTGGCGCTGCTGGTGGTGCTGTGGGCGCAGATCATCCTCCCCAAGCGCCAGCGCCAGGAAACCCACCAGGCGGTCAACGACGAGCAGTCCGACATGTTCGACAAGGACAACCCGATCATGCGCGCCGAAGACGCCTCGACCGGCATCTCCTACACCGCGCTGCTGGCCGACTTCGGCGAGAAGCTGGGCAAGAAGACGCGCATGGACATGAACCTGGGCCAGCTGTCGAAACTCGGCTTCATCGAACGGCGCGGCGACGTGATCCTGGAAGGCCCGCTGCTCGACCTGCTGATGGACACCGACCTGCTCAAGGAGCGCATCATCAACGGCGCGCTGGCCGACGTGTTCAAGCGCGCGCCGCTGTCGGTGGCGCGCCGCGTCGCCAGCGATGCGGCAGCAGCAGCCGCCAACGATTCCGAGTCCGTCGTCGCCGACCCTGTCGCGGCAGCTGCCGACGGCACCGACCCTCAAGCCTGAGACGCATCGCATGTTCCACATTAAATCTCTCGAATTGGTCCACTGGGATTACTGGCAGCGGATCAAGAACATCCCGCTCGACGCCAAGATCATCACCATCGCCGGCCAGAACGGCTCCGGCAAGACGACCCTGCTCGACGCGCTGCGCACGCTGTTCGGCCTGGACTGCTCGATGGGCCGCACCTATAAACACTACGCGCGCCACTCGGGCCAGCAGAGCGCCTGGATCCGCGCCGTGGTCGACAACAAGCCGGCCGGCCGCCAGTTGTCCAATCGCCCGTTCCGCCACTCGGGCTTCTTTGCCGACGATGAAGTCACGCTGTTCTGCCAGGTGCAGAAAAACGGCGGCGACTGGAAGCGCCAGTACCTGATGCGCCCCGGGAACGTCGATATCGAGGACGTGACCGAAGCCACCGACTGGCTCGGCGTCGAGAACTACCGCAAGCGCCTGGCCTCGGCCGGCCTGTCGCCGGCGATGTCGAAGGTGCTGGCGCTGGAGCAGGGCGAGACCGATAAACTGTGCGAGTACGCGCCGCGCCAGCTGCTGGACCTGGTGTTCCAGGTGTTCGGCGACAAGGAAGTGCTGGACGCCTACGACGAAGCCAAGCGCCACCAGCGCGACACCGAGGCCGAGCTGAAGCGCTTTGAAGCCGAGCTGGAAGCCTCGCGCACGAACCTCGAAGGCCTGCGCCTGCGCGTGGCCAACTACCACCAGTACGAAGACCTGACCAAGGAAAAGCGTGCGCTGGTCGAGGAAGTGCTGCCCAGCCTCGAATACCACGAGGCGCGCGAAAAAGCCGCCAACACCAGCCGCGCGCTGCGCGAAGCGAAGAAGCCGCTGATGCAGGCCGATGGCCAGCTGGCCGAAAAGCGCAACGCGCTGGCGGCCCAGCAGCGCGCGCTGAGCGAAGCCCAGCAGCAGGAAGTCAAGCTGGAACAGGAAGGCAACGAGCTGGCGTCGCGCCTCAGCCAGGTCAACGCCAAACTCAAGCCGCTGGAAAGCCTGCTCGAGCAAAGGGAGCGCCTGCTCAAACTGGCCGCCGACTCGGGCGCCGACATCGCCGAAGTCGCGGCGCAACTGGAAGCCAAGGAAGCGGAATTCGCCAAGAAGAAGACCGAGCGCGACAACCTGAGCGCGCGCATCATGGGCGAGCGCGCGACCATCTCGGCGCTGCAGGGCAAGAGCTCGATGCCGGAGCCGGAAGCCCAGCGCATGATGCGCCGCGCGCTGAACGATGCCGGCATCCCGCACGCGATGCTGTCGGATATCGTCGAAGTGACCGATCCGAAGTGGCAGGGCGCCGTCGAGGGTGTGCTGGGCGGTTACGCCTCGGTGGTGCTGCTCGAGCGCGCGAAAGATGCATCGGCGGCCTACAAGCTGGCCGAGAAGGAACGCTATCGCCACTTCATCGTGCCCGATTGCGTCGACGCGCCGGTGGTCAAGGACGACACGCTGCTGTCGGTGGTGCGTTTCAGCAGCCCGGCCCCTGGCTGGCTGATCGACCAGTTGGAGCGCATCGAGCGCGTCGAATCGGTCGACGCCGGTTTCAAGTCGGACGCCGACGAGTGGATCACGCCGGACGCGTATCACAGGGAACGGCGCGGCGGCCGCTCGCTGTTCGTGGAACCGTCGCGCTACCGCTTCGGCGCGGCCGGTAAAACCCAGCGCCTGGAAGCGATCAGCAAGGCGCTGCCGAAACTCGAAGCGCAGGAAGACACGCTGACCCTCGCGATCAGCAAGCTGGCGTCGGAAGTGTCGGCGCTGCGCGTGCGCATTGCCGGCGTCGACGCGGCCAAGGAACTGTCGGCGCGCCAGGCCGAGTTCGACGAAGCCACGCGCGCACTGGAACCGCTCAAGGCCGAGCGACTGCAGGTCGGTGCGCGCCTGGGTGAGCTGCAAGTGCTGACCAAGAACGCGACCGTCACGCGCACGCGCGCGGACACGGTCTGGCAGAACGCGCGCATGGCCTTGTCCGAAGCCGAAGCCGGCACGCGCCTGAACCACCGCCGCCAGCTCGACCAGCGCGGTGAACATGCGCGCATGCTGCTCGAGCTGCGCCGCAGCTGGCGCCACGTGCCCAAGTCGTGGCGCAATCCGCAGCAGCGCGCCGGCCTGGTCGCGACGCACCAGAACACGCACCAGGTCAAGCTGCGCGTGGCTTCGCTCGACCATGCGCTCGGACGCGCCGACTGGGAACTCGATCCGACCGTGATCGACCAGTACGCGCGCCTGAACGACCAGCTTTCCAGCCGCGGCGAAGAGACCGAGGAGCGCCGCTACCAGAACAACCGCGCGATCGAAGCGACCGGCAACGCGCGCGGCGCCTACATCGAGCGTCTGCGCTACACGATCAAGACCTACTCGAAGAACATCAAGGAGCTGGGCGAACTGGCCAACATCGAGGTCAACGTCGACCCGGTGCGCCTGGAGAACGACGACCTGCAACTTGCCCAGGCCGGCCTGCACGTGCGCTTCAAGTTCGACGGCAAGGGCCAGATCGGCATGAACGACGGCGAAGCTTCGGGCGGCCAGCAGGTGATGAAGTCGCTGGTCTTGCTGATCGGTCTGCTGAAGTCGGAAGAGGGCTCGGGCGGCTTCGTGTTCATCGACGAACCGTTCGCCCACCTGGACATCCGCAACATCCAGCTGGTCGGCGAGTTCCTGAAGAACACCGACGCCCAGTATCTGATGACGACGCCGCTGACCCACAACACCGACGTCTACGACCCATCCGACCTGACGCTCATCACCAGCAAGAAGAAGAAGGACGTGCAGTGGGCGCAGCCCATCTTCGTGCTGCAGCGTCGGAAAGAAGGCGACAAGGCGGAGGCGAAGGCGGCGTAAGCGCCTCAAGCGCGTGTGTGCGCGCGTGTGAAATTTGAAAGGCCGGGGTTCCTACGAACGCCGGCCTTTCTTTTTTGCGCTTTCAGGTCTGTGCTGGATGGACACAGAATTCGAATTGCGTCGGTTTATTGAAAGCCTTCTCACAGATATCGAAATAATTCTTTATTGGAAGTGATTTGTTGCGAAGAAAATAACGACTGCGTACATTAGGGAAGCGTCTGCTTTCGGCCCAGAGCGGACGTTAACATTCACGCTAACTCACCCACATCAATGTCTCAAAACTTATGAGGAACACTCATCCTTTGCTCGGTATCGCCTTGTTGATTTTTTTTATTTACAAGATCGCGACATACTCAGAGCCGTCCGGAAATATCTTGCAGACGAAGTTTTTAAGTGACGTGGCTCAAGCAGTCGACGTTCACAGTGTTGCTGGTTGTAGTGTAAAAACGAACGGTGTGTACGTAGAATCTTGCGTTCTAAAATCCGTGCCTGACCTTCAGAAAATCGATTCGGTATTGACTAAGCTCGGTTGGGAGGTTTCGACAGATCGTAGATCTTCGTGTGAAACAACCATTTGGCGAAAAAACAACGGCGCTCTTTGTCTTCAAAAAGAACACAGTTTCTGGTCAAGGAGCAACGCCTGGGTACTGAGTTATTTCAAAGACTCGTGACCGTCTGCTTAGGGTCCGAAGCTGCCGGTCGTGACAGTCTGAGAGTTTGTCAGCTCGGCAACCTGATATGCTGGCTCGACCGGCTGCAACCGGCCAGGAGCGGACGTTGGCATCTAACTAGCCCCAAATTAGACATTCTCCCAAACATGAAGAAAAACATAATTGTATTTTCTGCACTGAACCTTTTGGGAATATTGTTCTTAGCCTTATATGTGTTGGGCGCTCGTCATCAGGCGGTTATGGAAGGTCGAGACTCTTACGATTTTGGCGATAGCTTTGGTTTCTTGCTGCTCGCTATAGTGGTCGTCTTTTTGTGTATTTTTGGCAACATTGCTTGGGTAGTCATGGCTGCCCGAGACATCTATCGCGAACGGAACTACCGGTCAGTAGTGGTTTTTGTTGCGGTAGCTGTTCTCTGGGGCGCCTCTTTTCAGGTCGCTAAAATGGTGGCAGAACTTCCGTCAAGCCAAGCACCATTAAGTGATAAGTAGCAGATTTGTTTTAGCGTGAACGTCCGCAATGGGTCGGTTGCAGACGTAGCCTCATGCTCGTATCGAGCCGAACCTAACGAAGCGGTGTCACATCGTCACTTGTCTCAAAAGCTAACCATGAACGACAGCCTGCGCAGGAGTGCAGCGCAAGGCATCGTAAGGCCATTCTTGCACCGCCACGCCGCTTTACGAACGGCGGCGCGCGACGAAGCCGAGGCTCAGCAGGCCGAGACCGACAAGGGCCAGAGAAGCTGGCTCAGGAACGTTACTCACGCTGGCATTGTCGAGGACACCGTCCAGCGAAACCGTATTGTTGTGCGTGTTGTCCACGAACTTGAGTGTCGCTTTTGCACCGTCGGCCTTGAACTTAAACGTGAAGGTATCAAGATCGCCCTTATGGTTCGACACCGCCGCCATATTGCCTAGACTGGCACCGCTGGCGTTCAGCGCGAACGCATCCAGCTCCTGGCTGCCACCGGCGCCCGCCATACCATATCCGAAGCTGACGACGTAGGTAGCGCCGGCGACGGTATCGAAAGTCTGCATCAGCCAGCCGTTGGCCGCCGTGTCGCCGCTATTGAAGGCGATCATGGTATTGCCATCTTTGGTAGCCGAACCTGCGCCAAAGTACACCGGAGTGGCAGTGCTGACGTTGCCACTGTAAGTCCAGCCGGTCGTACCGTTTTCGAAATTTCCGTTCGTGAACGGGGTTGCATGGACGGTGGAAAATGCCAGAGCGTTGACGATGATGGCGGCTGCGGTAGCGAAAAGTTTTTTCATGATTATCCCTAGTTGGTTATGGCAGAGTACATAAGCAGCTATTATGCCAATAAGAAATATATGTTGATATTCATCAACTTAAGCGATGCCTAGAAATTTCCCCTGGTTGAAGTGTAAAAAAATTCGACACCATCTTTCAGGCGCGTCGCATAGCGCTTTAGTTTCGCATGTCAACTCGCCATTTTTGAAAAAGATGCACGCAAAGCGGGTCGCCGGGACGTGGTGCCGGAGGCAAACTCTACATTTGCTTTGGCTCGACAGCAGCCTACCGTCATTAGTCTGAGACGTTGTTGTAGGTGCCACTATGCAAACGGGACAAGACGAAACCCTACTTTCACGAGATTATTCAGGGTTGACTCTCGGGCGGATTAACCAGGCAGTCGCCGAAAACCTTATGAAACCGGTTTCATGGCTGGGTTATCATCTTCCCGAGCGCGTGCCCACATGCGCCGCCACCTGGAGGAGACACCAGCTTGAAGACCATCCGTATGACCACGTCGCTGCGCGCGATCGCCGCAGCGTCTTTCACTGCAGCGATGTGCGCGACCCTGTCCGCCGCCGCCCAGGCGCCCGCCACGCCCGCCGATGCGCCCGCCGCCGCTCCCGTGGACACCAGCCACGCGCCATTCCGCGACACCCACCTGGCCGCGCCAGCGCGCATCGCCAACATCCTGTCGCTGATGACGCCTGAAGAAAAAATCGCCGCGCTGTCGACCGATTCCGGCGTGCCGCGCCTGGGCATCCCGAGCTTCGGCGGTACCGAGGGCATCCACGGCGTAGTGCGGCGCGGCGACCAGAGCCACCAGAAGGAGCGCATCACCACCACCCAGTTCCCGCAGCCGCCCGGCATGGGCGCGAGCTGGGACCCGGCCTTGGTGAAACAGGCCGGCGCGGTGCAGTCGACCGAGGCGCGCTACATCACGCAAAGCGCCAAGTACGCGGGACAGGCGCCGATCCTGATGCAATGGGGCCCGCAGGCCGACCTGGCGCGCGATCCGCGCTGGGGCCGCAGCGAAGAGGTGTACAGCGAAGACCCGTTCCTGGCCGGGACCATGGTCACCGCTTTTGCCCAGGGCATCCAGGGCGACGACCCAGCCTACTGGCGCGGCGCGGCCCTGATGAAGCACTTCCTGGCCAACAGCAACGAGAATGGACGCGGTAACTCGAGCTCGGATTTCGACGACCGCCTGTTCTGGGAATATTATTCGGTCCCGTTCCGCATGGGCTTCCAGGAGGGCGGTGCGCGCGGCGTGATGGCGTCGTACAACGCCTGGAACGGCACGCCGATGGGCGTGCATCCGATCCTCAACAGCCTGGTCATCGGGCAGTGGGACGCGGACGTGGTCTCGAGCGACGGCGGCGCGATCGCCAACCTGGTCAAACTGTATAAACGCTATCCGACCCAGAAGGAAGCGGCAGTGGCGGCGCTCAAGGCCGGCATCAACCAGTACCTCGACACCTACAAGGACGAACTCGCGGCGGCGCTGAAGGACGGCTCGATCACCGAAGCCGATCTGGACACCGCGTTGGCGCGCAAGTTCAAGGTCACGCTCAAGCTCGGCCTGGTCGACCCGCCGCAGGGCAACCGCTACGCTGCGATCAAGGACGGTCCCGAGCCCTGGCAGGGTGCCGAACACAAGGCGGTGTCGATGCGCATGGCGCTCGAATCGATCGTGCTGATGAAGAACGACGGCCACGCGCTGCCGCTCTCTAAAACCGGCATCAAGAGCATCGCCGTGATCGGCCCGCACGCCGACAGCGTGCACTGGGACTGGTATGGCGGCCTGCCGCCGTACAAGGTGACGGCGCTGGACGGCATCAAGGCGGCGCTGGGGCCGAACGTCAAGGTCAACTACGTGCTGGACAATGCCGGCGGCGCTGCGGTGCAGGCGGCGCGCGCATCCGACGTTGCCGTGGTCGTGGTCGGCAACGACCCGACCTGCGGCCCGAACATGGCGCACGACTGGACCGCTGATGGCACCAAGCCCTGCGCCGACCCGGGCGACGGCCGTGAAGGCCGCGACCGCGTGACGCTGGCGCTGGCCCAGGAAGAACTGGTCAAGCAGGTGCTGGCCGCGAATCCGCGCACGGTGATGGTGCTGGTGTCGAGCTTCCCGTACACGATCAACTGGTCCAAGCAGCACGTGCCGGCGATCCTGCAGATGGCGCATTCGTCGCAGGACCAGGGCGCAGCGCTGGCCCAGGTGCTGTTCGGCGACTACAACCCGGGCGGCAAGCTGGTCGAGACCTGGCCGGCCTCCGAAGCCCAGCTGCCGGCTATGCTCGACTACGACATCCGCCACGGCCGCACCTACATGTACTTCAAGGACAAGCCGCTGTTCCCGTTCGGGCATGGCCTGAGCTACACCAGTTTTAGTTATGGCAACCTGCGCACCGACCATGCGTCGCTCGCATCCGGCGGCGCAGTGGATGTGCAGGTGGACGTGCGCAATAGCGGCAAGACCGGCGGCGACAGCGTGGTGCAGCTGTACGCATCGTGGCCGGACTCGAAGGTGGCGCGGCCGAAGCAGATGCTGGTCGGCTTCCAGCGCGTCAACCTGAAGCCGGGCGAGACGCGCACCGTCCACATCGCGCTGCCGGCCAGCCGCCTGGCCTATTGGAACGGGAAGAAGAGCGCCTTCGAGGTCGAGGCGGCGCCGGTCAAGCTGATGGTCGGCGAGTCCTCGAGCGACATCAAGCTGAGCCGCGCGCTGGACGTGCGCTGATCAGGGCGCGCCGGCCGGCAGCTCAGACGTTCTCGACTTCCTTGCGCTTGCGCTGGCGCCAGCGTACCAGCGCGGCCGAGAAGGTGGCGAAATAGGCGGCGCACAGGCCAACGCAGAACATCGTCACGGGACTGTCGGAAAAGCGCGGGTTGGGCTGGCTGCTGCCCTGGTTCAGGTAGATTTCGATGCCGAGGTAGATCACGCGCGCCACCAGCAGCATCGCGATCAGGATGCTCATGCGCGCTGGGGGCGTGAAGTAATAGCCTTCCGGCGTGTCTTCGAAACGGGTGCGGCGCAGGCCATAGCTGCCCAGCGCGATGCCGGCCAGCGCGCCGGCGGCCAGCGCGGCCAGCGAGAACGGGCGGTCGAACAGTTCGGTGAGCGGCACCACCAGCAGGGCGCCGAACACCAGCAGGCCGGTGTAGTGGCGCGACACGATCGAGCGCTGGCGCGTCATCTGGCTTTGCAGGCGCTTGTAGACGCGCCAGACCAGAACGGGAACGAGGAGGATGAGGGCGAGGGTGGTGAGACTCATGAGGGGGAAGACTGATTACGCGGGAATAGGGTCGGGAGCGCTGCGCTTGCGCCAGGCCAGCAGGCCGAGCGCGAAGAAAATATAGTAACCGGCGACGATGCCGAAGGTGAGCAGGGTCAGCGGGCTGGAGGTGTAGTCGCTCTGGGCGCCCGGCACCATGAACATCTGGTAGCCGCGCCAGGCCATGCGGCCCAGGAACAGCACCGCCACGACCATGCCGATCGGCGCGTGCGGCGTGAAATAGAACTCGTCCGGCCCGACCTGCTCCAGGTGCGCCTTGCCGATCGCCGTGCGGCCGAGCACGGCGCCCAGCGGCAGCCCGACCGCCAGGCCGGCCAGCGCGATCGGGTTGGTGCGCAGCGCCAGCGCGGCCAGCACCAGCACCAGCAGCGGGAAGAACGCCAGCGTGGTACGGTGGCGCCAGATCTTGGAGCGCTGGCGCGTCGTCAGGCGCTTGATGCGGCTATACATCCGCCACAGCACCAGCGGGATCAGGATCAAGGCGACGGCGGCATGGGGCATGGGATGCATGACGAGTCCTTTCTGTCGAATCTGCCATTGTAATGCAGGCGGACGTCGCCGAAACAGGGATGATGGTAATGTTTTGGCATCGACCGCAGGAGTTCCCGACATGTCATTTTGCCCCATCCAAGCCCACCGCGCGCCCGACCCGGCGCCGTCCGACGAACCGCCCTCCGACCCGTTCGAAGGCAGCGATCCGCACCAGCCGCCGATCCGCACGCCGCTCAACGACGAGCCGGTGCCGGACCCGAACCCGAGCCTGTTCGGCAGCTGGGTCGAGCGGCTGCGCACCCGCGTGCTGCACTGAGCCGCAAGCGGCGCAGGTCGCGTTTTCGCTGCGCTACCCATCCCGCGTTGACGCCCGGAGAACCCGGGTCTAGTATTTAGGCAACCGTCTAATTAGGACGTTTTCTAAATATCGGGAGGGAGGATCATGAAGCGCCATGCCGTCGCGTTGCGGATTGTTGGAGTGTGCTGTGTGATGCTGTGCCTGGCCGCGGGACGGGCGGCAGCGGCCGAGCCCGCGCGACCGAGCGAGCAGGCGCTCACGCAAGCGGTCGAGGGCGGCGTGCTGGCCGGCACGCTGATGCTGCCCGCCGCGTCCGGCAAGGTGCCGGTGGCGCTGATCATCGCCGGTTCCGGGCCGACCGACCGCGACGGCAACAGCGCGCTGATCGCCGGGCACAACGACAGCCTGAAGATGCTCGCCACTGCGCTGGCCGGGCAGGGCATCGCCTCGCTGCGCTACGACAAGCGCGGGATCGGAGCCAGCCGCACGGCCATGACGAGCGAGTCGGCGCTGCGTTTCGACGCGCTGGTCGACGATGCCGCACGCTGGGTCGCCGCGCTGGAGGCCGACCCGCGCTTTTCCAGGGTCGTGGTGATCGGCCACAGTGAAGGTTCGCTGATCGGCATGCTGGCGGCGCGCGCTACGGGCGCGCGCCCGGGCGCGGACGGCTTCGTTTCGCTGGCCGGCATCGCCGAGCGCCAGAGCGACGTCCTGCGCAAGCAATTGGCGGGCAAGCTGGCGCCGGAACAGGCCCGGGACAACGAGCGCATCCTGTCTGCGCTCGAACACGGCCAAAGCGTGCCCGACGTCGCGCCGATGTGGGTCAGGCTTTATCGTCCCAGCGTGCAGCCCTACCTGATCTCGGTTTACAAATACGTGCCGGCGCACGAGATCGCCGCGCTGCGCATGCCGGTGCTGATCGTGCAGGGCACGACCGACGTCCAGGTCGGCGTCGATCAGGCCGAGACGCTCAAGGTTGCCAGACCGGATGCGGCGCTGCTGATCGTGCCTGGCATGAACCACGTCCTGAAAGCGGTGCCGGCCGATGCCGACCCGGTGGCATCCTACGGCGACCCGAGCCTGGCGTTGCATCCGCAGCTGGCCCCGGCCATCGTCGGCTTCATCCGCGGCCTCAAACCGGCAGATTGATGTCCGCCGTGCCCGGACAGACCCGGCGCGGGAACTCGCGCGAGGCGTCGATGCAGCCGCCCTGGTCGTAGACGCCGCGGCCGTCGCGCAGGCGCGCCATGCGCGCGACCACGGCCGCGAACCGGACCGGATCGGCGCGCGTCGCAGCCACGTGCGCGGCGACCACGGCCTCGTCGATGCGCAGCTCGCCTTCATCGTCTCGGTAGCTGGCGTGGCGCCAGTGGTAGATCTCGACGCACTTGTCGGCGAAGGTGAACGGCCGTTCGCGCTGCCAGAAGTTCGTGAAGAGGCCGTTGCCGAGGTAGATCACCCACGAGCCTTCATAGCCGGAGGCGTCCGACGAGGCCGCGTCCGGATTTCGGAACCAGACCCGGTCGCCGGGGATGTACCAACGCGGCGGCAGCGGTGCTTCGAGCGAGCCGAATTCGGTGAGGAACACGTCGTGGTAGGTCCGCGACTGGATCGCGCGGGTCTCCCACCGGCGCTGTAGCGCGGCCAGCAGCGGCGGATTGACGCGCTCGAGCTCCTGGGCGATGCCGAGCAGGATCACGTACTCGCTGGCGCGGTAGCAGGAAAACGCGAACAGACGGCCGTCGCCGGCGTCGGGTTGCGTGGCCAGCGTCAGCGCGTCGATCAGCGGCCGGCCGGGCAGCACGGTAAAGCCGCGCTCCTCGTCGTAGGTCCAGTGCGTGGCCGGGCGCTCGGCGTGGCGGGTGCCGAAGGCCAGCTGGGTGCGGCACGCTGCCAGCACGATGTTGCGCCGGATCGCGACGGCGGCCAGGAACTCGGCGGCGTTCGGAAAGCGCAGCGGGCGCGGCGCGGCCAGCATCGCCAGCACGATCTCGCGCTCGAGGTCGAGCGTGCTGCCCAGCGTGTCGAGGCCGAGTTCGCTACACAGGTGCAGGGTGTCGGCGTCCTCGCCGGTCAGACGGTGCTCGGCGTCGCGCGACAGCGTGAACCTGCCTTCGCAGCTGAGAAAGTTGTCGGCCAGGTAGCCGGACAGGCCGAGCGTGTCGAACTTGTCGCGCACCTGGCGCAGTTGGCGCCAGTCGAGATCGTCGATGGCGACGCCACCTGCCCAGGCCTGCGTGATTGCCGGAGAAATAGCTAACTTCATGATGCGTGCTCGTCTTGGGATAAAACGGACAAAACATTGGAGCGAATGGTTTCAGCATACGCGCCAGCCATGAAGGAATTATTAAATCTTAGAAAGCTTGATCTCCGGGTTTGTATCAGCGATGTATCCGGACGTTGAAGCCCTCGTCCGCGCCCGGCGGCGCGAACAGCGCGCTGATCGCCTCGAATTGTTCGCGCGTCATCGGCATCGAACCGGGCGGGCGTTCGCGGTTACGCCGTTCGAGCTGTTCGATGCAGCGCTCGTGCGGCGTGTCGACGAAATGCAGCACGTGATCGGCGCCGCTGGCCTCGATGAGTGAGCGGAACCAGGCGCGCTGGGCTGGCACGTTGCCGGGGAAGTCGAGCACCACCGACACGCCGCGGGCCAGCAGCGTCTGCACGTGCGGCCCCAGGACTGCCTTGAGCCTGCGTGCGTAGGCAATGTAATCCTCGAAGCCCTGGATCTCGGTCGGGTAGAGCTGCTGCAGCCAGAGATCTTCGCAGATCAGGACGGCGCCTTGCTCACCGGCCAAGCGGCGCGACAGCGTGCTCTTCCCGGCGGCCATCTTGCCACACATGATGTGGAGGGTCGGGCTCATCGGATGGGTTCCGGCAGGGCCGCGACCAGCGCACGCACTTTATCGGCGTCCGCCTCGGTAGCCGGGTTATAGACGATCATCGACAGCTCGGGGCGACCGTCGACGCCGAACGACGAGTAGTCCATGGCCAGCAGGCCTGCGACCGGATGGCGGATGTGCTTGACGCCCTCGCCAAAGGCGCGCACGTCCTGTTCTTCCTGCCAGAAAGCGTCGAATTCCGGGCTGCGCGCGCGTAGTTCGCGGATCAGGCGATCGGCGTTGGCGGACACGCCGGCGCGCGCGGCGTCGGCGCGGAACACCGATACCACCAGGCGGGCCATGCTTTCCCAATCGAGCTGGACGGCGCGACTGTGCGGGTCGAGGAAGATGCGGCGCAGGATGTTGTGCTGTTCCGGTTTGGCCTCGTCGTAGCCGAACACGGCGGCTGCAGCGCGGTTCCAGGCGACCAGGTCCCAGGTCAGCGTCTTGACGAAGGCGGGGGCGGCCGGCATGGCGTCGAGCACGCGCTGCAGATTGTGCGAGACCGCGGCGCCGGCCTGGTAGCGCGGCTCGGGCGGGCGGCCCAGGCCGAGCAGGAACAGGTGTTCGCGCTCGACCTCGGTCAGCATCAGCGCACGCGCGATGCGCTCGAGTACCTCGGACGAGGGCGCGCCGCCGCGGCCCTGCTCGAGCCAGGTGTACCAGGTCGCGCTGATGTGTGCGCGCTGGGCGACCTCTTCACGCCGCAGGCCGGGCGTACGCCTGCGCGTGCCGGCATAGCCGAGCGCGGCCGCATCGAGCCGGGCGCGCCGGTCCTTCAGGTAGCTGCCGAGCGGATTATCGTCGCGGACCGCCGCGTCCATAGCCTGTTACTCCTCATACCCGTATAAGCTCACTACTTTACCCGGATGAGGCCAGGCGCGAAAGTAGCCCCCATCATCAATCACAGGAGGTCATCATGCGGGTTTTCGTTACGGGGGCGAGCGGCTGGGTCGGTTCAGTCGTGATCAAGGAATTGCTGGCCGCCGGCCATGAGGTCATTGGGATGGCGCGTTCCGATGCCGGCGCGGCGAGCGTCGAAGCGGCCGGCGCGACCATGCTACGCGCGGACCTGGACGATCTGGACGCCATGCGCCGCGCGGCGGGCGCGGCCGACGGCGTGATCCACACCGCGTTCAACCACGACTTTTCGCGCTTTGCCGAGAGCTGCGAGCAAGACCGCCGCGCCATCGAGGCGCTCGGCAGCGCGCTCGAAGGCACCGGCAAACCGCTGGTGGTGACGTCCGGCCTGGCGCTGCTGACCGCGCCCGGGCAACTGGCCAGCGAAGACGACCAGCCGCTGCCGCCGGGCCCGCAATACCCGCGCGCATCCGAAGCGGCGGCTGCCGCCCTGGCGGCGCGCGGCGTGCACGCGTCGACGGTGCGCCTGCCGCCTTCGGTGCACGGCGTCGGCGACCATGGCTTCGTGCCGATGCTGATCAATCTGGCACGCGAGAAGGGCGCGGCCGCCTATATCGGCGCAGGCGGCAACCGCTGGGCCGGCGTGCACCGGCTGGATGCGGCGCGCGTGTTCCGGCTGGCGCTGGAGCGCGGCGCGATCGGCGCGCGCTACCACGCCGTGCAGGACGAGGGCGTGCCGTTCCGGGACATCGCCGCCGTGATCGCACGCCGCCTCGAGCTACCGTCGACGGCGCTGACGCCGGAACAGGCGCCGGCCCACTTCGGCTGGATGACGCCGTTCGCCGGCATCGAGATGGCGGCCTCGAGCGCACGTACGCGCGCGCTGCTCGGCTGGGCGCCGCGCGAGGCCGCGCTGCTGGAAGAACTCGACAGCGAGCGCTATTTCCCGGGTACGTGAGTGCCCTCGATCAGCTGCAACAGCTGCTCGATGTCGACCGGCTTCACGAGCCGGGCGTCGAAGCCGCTGTGCAGTGCGCGGTCGCCGTCGTACTCGGCGCCCCAGCCGGTGACGGCGATCAGCGTCGCGTCCGCGCCCCAGGCTTGTTGCCTGACCCAGCGCGCGACTTCGTAGCCGGTCGCGCCCGGCATGCCGATGTCCAGCACCAGGGTGTGCGGACGAATCCGCTCGGCCAGCGCCATCGCGGCCTGGCCGTCATAAGCGGCATGGACCGTGTAGCCGCGCATGCGCAGGAACTCGGCCAGCAGGTCGGCCGCATCGGTATTGTCGTCGGCCAGCACGACGTCCAAGCGGTCGTGCACGGCACCGGCCGCTTGGCGCGCCGGGTCGGGCAGGGCGTCGGCAGCGGCGGATACCGGCGCCGACGCGAGCGGCAGCGACACCCTGACGCGGGTCCCGCCGCCCAGGCCGGGACTGGTCGCGCTGACCGTGCCGCCATGCAGCTCGACCAGCGATTTCACGACCGCCAGGCCGATGCCCAGGCCCGGCGTGCCGCCATGCGCCTTGTTCGGGGCCTGGGAAAACATCTCGAACACCTCGTCCAGACGATGCGCTTCGATCCCGATGCCATCGTCGACCACGTCGACCAGCGCGCGCCCGTCTTCCATCCCGAGCTCGATGCGCAGATGGCCGCGGCTGGGCGTGAACTTGGCCGCATTGTTCAGCAGGTTGCTCAGCACCTGGGTCAGCCGGACCTCGTCGCCTTCGACCAGCACCGGGCCGCCCGGCAGCGTCACGCGCAGCTCGTGCTCCATTTGCTCGAGCACCGGCTGGACGCTGTCGCTGGCCATCTCGACCACCTTGCGCAAGTCGACGACGCGGCGCTCGAACTCGATGCGGTTGTGCGCGATCCGGCTCAGGTCCAGCAACTCGTCGAGCATCGTGGCCATGTGCCCGATCTGGCGCTCGATCACGTCGGTCGCGCGCGTCACCATGGCCGGATTGGCACCAGCCTGGCGCAGCAGGACGACCGCATAGCCGGCGCCCGCCAGCGGATTTCTGAGTTCGTGCGCAAGCGTGGTCAAAAAATTGTTCTTCTGGCGGTCGGCCCGCTGCAGTTCCTCGCGCTGGCGTTCGAGGTTGCGCTGGACCGTGACGTCGGCCGTGATGTCGCGCGCCGCGCCGATGATCATCGCCGGCACGCCGGATTCGTTGCGCAGCACCTTGCCGCTCGACTCGATCCAGCGCGTGACGCCGTCCGCGCCGAGCGCACGGAAGCGTATCTGGTACAGCCCGGTGCCGTCGAGGGCGGCGTGCCAGGCCTGCGTGACGCTCTGGCGGTCGTCCGGATGGATGTCGTTCAACCAGCTGTCGAAGTCGGGATGCGTGAAGCCGGGCGGCTGTCCGAACATCGGCCCGAGCGCATCCGAATACGTCGACTCCCTGGTGACCAGGTCGAGCTGCCAGGTGGCCATCTGCGCCGATTCCAGCGCGACCTCGAGGCGCGTCCTGGCCAGCGATTCGCGCGCCACCAGCTGGGCCACCTTGCCGCGCTGCTCGACGCGTTCGAGACAGGTGCGCACCGCGAAGCCGATGCGCGGGTAGTGCTTGGCGGTCTTGGTGATGTAGTCGTCGAGGCCTTCCTTCATCGCTTCGACCGCGACTTCTTCGTTGCCGCTGGCGGTGAACATGATGACCGGGCGCTCGGGGAAGCGGCGCTTGAGCTCGCGCAGCACGGCGATGCCGTCGGTGAAGCGCAACTGGTAATCGGTGATCGCGATATCGAAACGCTGGCTAAGGGCCTGCTCGAGCGTCTCGGCGGTGCCGGCCTGCAGGATCTCGACCTGCTTGAAATGCCGTTCGAGCTCGCGCGCGGCCAGGGCGCGGTCGTCGGCGCTGTCGTCGATCAGGAGGACGCTCAAGGTCATGGGTGCGCTTCCGAGACGGGTAGCTCGACGTGAAAGATGGAGCCGGCGCCGGTCCTGGAGGTGACGCCGACGCTGCCGCCCATGCGTTCGACGCCCTTCTTGACGATGGCCAGTCCGATGCCGGTGCCCGGATATTCCTCTTCCCCATGCAGGCGCTCGAACACGTTGAAGATCCTGCCCTGGGCGCTCTCGGCGATGCCGATGCCGTTGTCCTCGATCTCGATGCGCACGGCGGAACCACGCTGCTGCGCGCGGATCAGCACGGCCGGCCTGGCGTCCGGCGCGACGAACTTGACGGCATTCGAGACCAGGTTGGTCAGCGCCTGCACCAGGGTCGGGCGGTGCGCCCTGACGTGCAGGTCGTCCGGCGCCTCGACGCGCAGCTCGGCCCCGGCCTGATGGGTCTCGGCGTGCAGCATGGTGCGCATGTCGGCAATCGCATCGGCCAGCGCGACGTCGCCGATCGCGATCTCGGTGCGCGACAGGCGCGCGAATTCCAGCAGGTCCGAGACCATCGTGTCGACCCGGCGCGCGACCGCCTCGATGCGGTTGATGTAGCGTCCGGCCTGTTCCATGCGGCCCTCGCTGAAGTCCTGCTTGAGCGCGTTCGCATAGCCCTGGATCGTGCGCAGCGGTTCGCGCATGTCGTGCGACACCGAGAAGCCGAAGGTCTCGAGCGCTTCGTTGGCGTCCTGCAGCTGGCGGGTGCGCTCGGCGATGCGCTGTTCCAGGTCGACGTTCAGGCGCTGGATCTCGAAGTCGGCGCGGCGCAGCGAGGTCACGTCTTCGACGATGCCGTCGACGGCGTCATGGCCGTTCACGCGCACGCGCACGAGCTTGACCGTGTGCGCGCGCCCGCCGGCGCCGATGTCGCCGACCACCTGCAGTTCGGCCGCATCCAGCGTCGCCTGCAGTTGCGGCAGGCGCGCGATGACGTCCGCGAGCAGCGGGTGGCCCTGCGCCTTCGAGTATTCGCCCGGCGCCAGGCCGAGCATGCTCCAGAACGCCTTGTTGCCTTCTTCCAGACCGCCGTCGAGCGACATGCGGAACACGCCCAGCTCGATGTTTTCGAGCAGCGCGGCGAGCCGGGTTTCGCTGCGGATCGCGCGCGAACGGATTTCCGAGCGATCGAGGCAGGTGCGCACCGCCACCGGCAGGCGCGCGTAGTGGCTGGGGCTCTTGACCACGTAGTCGTCCAGGCCGTGCTTCATCGCGTCGACCGCGATCTCCTGCGTGCCGGTGGCGGTGAACATGATGACCGGTAGTTGCGGATCGTGCGCCTTGACGATCTTCAGCACGTCCAGGCCGGTGGTCCAGCGCATCTGGAAGTCGGTAATCACAACGTCGAAGGGAAAGCCGGCTTCCTGCGCCTGTTCGAAGCCGGCGCGGTCGCCGGCTTCGGTGATGTCGCATCCCTCGAAATAGCGTTCGATTTCGCGCCGCGCGAGCAGGCGGTCATCGGGATTGTCGTCGAGGAGCAGGAAGCGCAGGGGCATCGTCAATAACCTTATGCAATAGCATTGCATTATAGGGGCGTATCGACTGGCGCAAGACTACATTTGTGCCTGCGGCAAGGGTAAACTCAGGCGGAACGTGGTGCCGGGCGTGTCCGCCTCGACCTGCACGCTGCCGCCGAGCCGTTCGAGGCCTTTCCTGACGATCGCCAGGCCGATGCCGGTGCCTGGATATTCCTCTTCCCCGTGCAGCCGCTCGAACACGCCGAATACGCGCTCGCGCTGCTCCCCAGGGATACCGATGCCGTTGTCGGCGATCCAGACATGGGCGCATTTCCCGTCCGCATGCCAGTGAATCTTGATCACAGGCACGACGCCGGGCGCGACGAACTTGATGGCGTTGCCGATCAGGTTTTCGAACACCTGCACCAGGATTGCCTCGTTGCCGCGCACCGTCGGCAGCGGCGCGGCGATCTCGATCCGCGCATGGCTGGCGCCGATCTGCGTCTCCATGTCTTGCAGCGCCAGGCGCACGACGCGGTTCAGGTCGATCGTGTGCAGGCGCAGTTCGGCGTGCGACAGCTGGCTGTAGCTCAGCAGGTCGGTGATCAGGCCGTCCATGCGCCGGGCGGCCTCGCCGATGCGAACCAGGAACTGGCGGCCGCGTTCGGACAGGCGCGGTGTTTCGTCCTCGATCAGGGCGTCGGCGAAGCCTTCGACGTTGCGCAAGGGCGCGCGCAGGTCGTGGGCGACCGTGTGCGCAAACGCGCGCAGTTCGATGTTGGCCTCCGCCAGCCGTTCGGTGCGCTCCTGGATACGGTGTTCGAGCAGCAGGTTGGCCTCGCGCAGGTGCCGCTGCGCCTGCTTGAGTTCGGTGACCTCGAGCGCGCCGATCACCACGCCGGTCACCTGGTTCATGACGATCATCGGGTGGCAGCTCAAGATCCAGTCGCGTACCACGTCGGGCTGCAGCGGCGTGCTGCCGGCGACGTCCAGGCGTGGCAGGGCGCGCCTAGTGGCGAGCACTTCGCGCAGCAGCGCCGGCAGGTCGATCTGCACCGGCGGCGGCGCGTGGATGCGCAACACGGCTTCCAGCGGCTGACCAAACGCCTGGGCTTCGTCGAGGCCGACCAGGCGTTCGGCCACCGGGTTCATGAACTGGACCCGGCCTTCCAGGTCGGTGGCGATGACGGCGTCGCCGATGCTGCGCAGCGTGGCTTCCAGGCGCGCCTGCTCGGTGCGCACCAGTGTAAAGTCGCGGCGCGCCATCGCGCGCACGAACAGCAGCAGCCCGATCGACAGGATGGCGACCGTGCCGGTGGCCGCGACGGTCCGGACCACGTCGGCGTTCACGGACCTGGTGCGCAGCGCCAGCAAGCGCTCCTCTTCGGCGCGCATGGCCGCGGTCTGCGCGTCGATGGACTTGCGCAGCGCGCGCACGTTCGCCTGCGGGGCGCGTTCCTGTTGCTGCAGTTCGTGCCTCAACACCTGCATGAAGCTGTCGAGCAATTGGCGGTAGTGCTGCAGTGCGCGCTGCTGCGTCGGGTTATCGCGGGTCAGGGTGTGCAGGGTCTGCCATTCGCGCGGGAGCTCGCCCAGCCTGGCGTCCAGGTCGGTGCGGTCTTGCGGATCGTTGTCGAGCAGCAGGGATTTCTGCAGGGCGTCGGCTTCGTTGACCATGCTGATGGTGGTCTGCAGGCGCACCAGCACTTCCTGGGTGTGGATGACCCAGCGCCGCGATTCCGCCGTGCGGCTGATGCTGCCGGCCAGCGTGCTGAGGGCCGCGGCCAGGATGACGATGCTGATCGCGGTGGCGTAGTTGACGAACCTTGTCGTTCTTTGGATGAGCATGGACTTCGGGTGCCAATGGCATGCAAAGGGACAGGCTCTATTGTAACAACTGCATATTTTTTATGTCACATTGTCGTGCGGCACGTGGCGCGGGCGACCAGCCCGCACCACGTGCCGCGTACCAGACTTGCTTATCTCACATCAATCGAAAGCCCAGGAGTACAGCACGTCCAGCGCCGTGTTGGTGCCGGCCTGCAACTGCAGCGTGATCTTTTGCGTCAGCTTGTAGCGCAGGCGGATGGCGCTGTTGGCGGTGCCCGCACCCTGCTCGAAGCTGACGTACAGGCGCGAGGAGATGCGCTTGCCGACCGTAACCACGGTGCTCTCCAGGCCGGCGGCCTGGCTGCTGCCGGCGCCCGACGCCTGGCGCACGCCGAGTTCGTCGACGCCGAGCTTGTTGGCGATCTTGCTGGTGATGCCGCCGGTACCGCCTTTGCCGCCGAGCAGGGCGCCGGCCGCGGCGCTCAACACGTCGGCTTCGTTGCCAGTGGCCGCCTGCATGCCGTGGCCGAGCACCAGCCAGGACAGCTTGTCGCTGTCGGACACGTTCGGCGTCGACACCAGGCGCGCGGTCGGCGACAGCGCCGTGCCGCGCACCTGGACGCCGGCTTCGACGTTGTTCTCGCCGATCGTGGTGCCGTCCGGCACCGCGCGCACCGCCAGGATGTCGATCGACGGGTTGTCGTAGGCGCCGCTGAAGGTGACCACGCCGCGCTCGATGGTCAGCTTCTGCCCGTAGGCCGCATAGGTGCCGTTGGCCGTTTGGATGCTGCCGTTGATGCGTGGCGGATCGTCGCCGACCTTGCGTACGCGCACGCTGCCGGCCAGGTAAGTGTCGGCGCCCATGCCGCGCAAGTGGAAATTGTCGCCGAGGTCGGCAGTCAGGTCGACCGTGAGCGGCACCTTGGACGGCTTCTTGGGCGGCGGCGCAGCCTGGCCGCGGCCCAGCACCACCACGTCCTCGGAAATGGTCGGACGGTCCTGCGGCGCCAGCTCGACCAGCGCGCGGTCGGCCTTGAAGTTGCCCTCGACGTTGAAGCGGGTGGCGTCGCGCACCACCGTGGCCTGGCCGCTGACGATCACGGTGCGGTCCGGGCGCGACAGCGCTTCGAGCTTGTTGGCGACCAGCTTCAGGTTCATGGTCGCCTCGCCGCCGGCGAAGCGCAGGTTGCCGTCGACGCTGGCGTTGCCGCTCTTGCCGTCGAAGGCGAGGCGCTGCAGCTGCAGCTGGTCGCCGGCCAGCACCGCGCGCAGCTGGCCGTTGCGCAGGCTCAGGCCCTGGTCGGGCCAGCGCACGGCCAGCGCATCGCCGTTGACGGTGCCGTTGAGTGTGGGCGCGCCGACCGTGCCGGCGCCAGTCATCGCCAGCGCCAGCGCGCCGTCCAGCTCCAGGCCCGGCTGGCCCAGCAGCGGCGCGACCCAGGCCAGCGAACCGAGGTTGGCGTTTGCGCTCAATCGTAGCGGGCTGTCGTTGTCGATGCGGCCGTGGATCATCTGCGCGGTGGCGTCGACCTTGGCCGAGCCGATGCGCGCGCCGTCGATGGCCAGCTGGCCGCGCAGCGCGCCGCCGACCACGTCCGCGCGCAGGTCCAGCGTGCGCAGGCCGAGCACCACCGGCACCGTCTGGCCGGCGATCAGGTCGCCCTTTTCGCGGAACACGTGGACGTTGCCACTCAAAGCCGGCGTGGCCCCGGCGGCCGTCGGCACCGTCATGTCGAGCACCCATTGCGCGCCCAGGGTCATGTCGCCGCGCAGGTTGTCGCGCACCGCTTCCGAGGCTTGCGCCAGGTAGCCGACCGGGACGCCGGTGGCGCTGCCGCGCGTATTCCAGCGCGGGCCGATCTTGGCCAGCGATTCGACCGTGATCGAACCGGCCGGCAGGCGGATGGTGGCGCCGTTGAAGGCGATCTGCTCGGGCTTGGCCAAGCCGGCGATGCCGCTGCCGGGTGCGCCGGCGATGCGCAGCGGCGTCGGCGCCGCCAGCGACAGGGCGAAGCGGCCGCGGTTCTGCAGGCTGTCGATGCTGCCGTTCCAGGCGTTGGCATTCAGGGCGCCGTGCAGCGCCAGCGAAGCGTCGAAACCGTCGCCGCGCGCGGCCGCATTGACCGTGTGGGCGCCGCGCGTGCCGGTCGAGGTCAGGCGGGCAAAAGCGATATGCGTGCCGCCCGTATCTGCGGTGGCCGCATCGGCGCCAGTGACCGGACGCGGCACGCTGGCATAGTCGGTCACTTGCACGTCGAGCGCGAACGGATCGGCGGCGCCGCGGCCGGTGCCCAGGTTGGCGCTGGCGCGCAGGCCGCGGATCGATTGCGTGCCCATCGCGCGGATGTTCTGGCCTTCCAGCGACGCGGTCAGCGAGGGCGTGTCCATGGTGCCGGACAGCGTGCCCGAGCCGCGCAGCACGCCGGCGAAGTCGGGGCCGAGGGCGCCCAGCTGCGGCGCGTCGATGCGCCAGTTGAGCGTATCGCGGCCGCTGCCGAAGGCGCCGCGTGCGGCGACGACGTTGCCGCCCAGGTGCAGGTCGACGTCGGCATTCGAGACGTGGCGTTTGTCGGCGCTGAGTTTGGCGTAGCCCCACAGCGGGGAATTGGACAGCGTCGACTGCGCCAGCGTCAGGTTGACCGAGCCGCCCATGTCGGCGCCGGTATGGCCGCTGGTATCGAAACTGCCGTTGATGCTGCCCGCGAACGGCGAGCCGAACGCGGCCGGGTTCAGGCGCTGCATGCTGCCGGTGGCCTTGACCTGGGCCACACGTGCATCGGCTTTGCCGCCCAGCCAGGCTTCGCCGCTGGCGTGCAGGTTGCCGTTATTGTTCTTGCGTTGCGCCGGCACCCAGCCAAGGCCATTGGCATCGACCGTGAAAGTGGTGCGTGGCGCATCGAGCGTGCCGGTGACGACGCCGTTGGCGGCCAGCGCGCCGTACAGGTCGCCGCGCAGCGCGTTGAGCTGGCGGCCATCGAGGTTCCACGCCAGCTTCTCACCCGGCGAACCGAAGGCGCCGCGCAGGCTGACCGTGTTCTGGCCCAGGCCCAGCGTGGCGTTCACGTCGTGCACGTGGATGCCGGCAGGCTTGGCGCCATCGGCGCCGGCATTCGCGTTGGCACCGGTGCTGGCAGCGGCGCCGGCATCGGCATCGGCCACCAGCTTGCCCTGGCCGGACAGCGGCTGGTCGAACAAGCGGCTCGGGCGCAGCGCGAAGTCGGCTGCGACCTGCCATTGCGGGACGAGGGCGCCGGCCGCGTTGATCTCGGCGTTGATGTCGGCCTTGGGGAAGTCGCCGAAGGCTGCCGGGTTCAGATGACTGGCCACGGCATTGACCTTGAACGGCTTCTTGTCGGTCAGGTTGGCGTTGCCGGTCAGGCGCACGCTGCCGCCGCCGGCGGTCAACTGGGCCTGCTGCACGGTGAGGATGTTCTTGGCCAACGTGGCGTCGGCCGCCAGGCGCAGGCCGGCGTCGCGCAGGTCGACGTTGAGCGTCTGCACGTCTTGCGTGTTGGCCACGCGCAGGCTGCCGGCGATGGCGGTCTGCTTCATGCTGCCGTACACCTGCTTGAGGTCGAAGCGATCGGTCTTGAGCGCGAATTGCGCGGTGCCCAGGCCCTTCTCATCCGGTCCGCGCTGCACCGAGCCGCTGCCGGTGAAACTGCCGGCGCCGCCCAGGTCGAGCAGCACGTCGCCGATCTGCATCGACGTCAGAGTTCCGCCGAGTTTGCCACGTATCGCGCGCAGCGGCAGGCGCTGCTGGTCGATCGTGCCTTGCGGACCGTCGTTGGTGAGGTCGACCGAACCGGCGATGCTCGCATTTTTACCACCCGTGGCGCCGAGCTGCGCCGACACCGCCAGGTTCAAATCGGCGGTCGGCAGCGACGGATTGAAGAAGCCCGGATCGATGTTTTGCGCGTTCAGCGTAAACGACTGCAGCGGGATGTCGGCGAACGGCGACATCACGATGTGCGCCTTGCCCTGCGCGCGCGCGGCATTGCCGCTGGCATCGACGATGGTGTTCTGCAGGTCTCCGCCGGCGTGCACCTTCAGCTGCGCACCGATGTTGCCTGGCCCCTTGGCATCCTGCGCCTGGCTCAGGCTGGAATCAAAGTTGAGCTTGTAGGGCAGGGTGTTGTTGATCGTGCCGTTGGCGGCCAGCTGGCCCCAGGGCGTGCTGGCCTTGGCGTAGTCGAGCTTCCACTGCACCTTGTCGCCGTGCAGGCGCGCGCTGACGGCGTCGATCTCGGTGGTGGGCGCCGCGCCGTTGATTTGGCTTGTGGTGCGGTCGACCAGCAGCACCTTGCCGATGCGCGCATCCTCGACCGCAATCTGGAACGGCGGCGCCAGGCGCTGCGGCATTGGCGTCTTTTCGTCGGTCTTCTTGATCGTCTCGACCTGCAGCACGCGCGCGTACAGCTGGTCGATCTCGATGCCGTGCGACAGGTATTGCCAGGGCTTCCAGTCGATGTCGATGTCATCCGCCGTCATGACCGAGGTGTCGCTGCGGAACACGACGTGGGCGATGTGCATGCGGCCGTACAGCGAGCCGGACACGCCCGACAGGGTGAGCTTGCCGCCGCTGGCCTTGGCGGCGCGCTGGGCGATCATCTGCAGCGTGGTTTCGCGCCCGCCGTACCAGACCACGCCGCCGATCACGATGGCGAAGATGCCCACGCCGATCGCCACGCGGCGCGGCCAGCGGCGCTTGGGCGGCTGGGTCTGCGGCGCCTGTTCGGTCGGCGGAGTGGAATTGTCGGTGGTATCCATAAATCAGAAGGTAAATCCGAGCGAGAAATGCAGGCGCACCTTGTGCACCGCCTTGCCGTAGGCGACGTCGACGTTGATCGGGCCGACCGGGCTGCGCCAGCGCGCGCCCACGCCGTAGCCGACTTTCGGTTTCAGGTCAGAGAAATTGTCGGCCGCGTTGCCGACGTCGTAGAACACGGCTGCGCCGTACGGGGGCTTGAAGTAGTAGTCGTACTCGGCGCTGGCGGTGAACAGGTAGCGCGCGCCGGTGATGGCGCTGCCGACCGGGATGCCGAGCTGCTGGTAGCCGTAACCGCGCACCGAGCCGTCGCCGCCGGCGCGGAACAGGAAGGTCGACGGCACGCCGGCCTTGTCCTTTGACAGCACCGCGCCGAACTCGCCGCGCGTGATCAGGGTACCCCTGTCGCCCAGCGGATAGTAGTCGAGCGCGCGCGTGTAGGTGCGCAGGAAGCGTTCGTCGGTCAGGATCGGCAGGACGGCCGCGCCGAGCTGGGTGTTGATGATGTAGCCCTTGTTCGGCTGCACCAGGCTGTCCAGGTGGCGCTTGGTGATCGAGAAGGTCAGCGGCACGCTTTTTACGCGCGTGAACGGCAGGTCGTCGATCGCGACCTGCTCGGTCAGCACCTGCAGCGTCAGGCTGCGTTCGAGCAGCGGCGAGCCCCAGGCGCGGGTGGCGTCTATGCTGGTAGTGCGCGTGACCTGGCCTTCGGCGTCGAGGCGCTGGTAGCCGGCGCCGACGCTGTTGCGGTAGCCGTTCGAGGTGACCGGCCAATAAAAATCGGTACGCAGGGTCTGCTGCTTCTGCTCGTAGATCAGGTGGCTCTTCATGCGCTTGCCGAAGACGTTCAGGTCGTCGTACGAGGCTTGCGCGCGCGGGCCCAGGTTGGTCGAATAGCCGACGCCGACCGACACGTTCTTGCGCTTGTTTTCGGTCACCCGCACCAGCACCGGCAGCGTGCTCGGGCCGCCCTGGGCCGCGGCGGTTTGCGCCGGGGCCTGGCCCTGGGCGCTGGCCTGGTTCAGGTTGGCGACCTGCTGGTCGAGCACCGGCGCCATGTCGGCGCTGACTTCGACGCTGGCGAAGTAGCCGGTCTCCTGCAGCCGGCCCTGCAGGGCCTGCATTGCCGCTTCGCTGTACTCGTCGCCGGGCCGGATCTGGTTGAGGTTGGTGATGATGCTGGCCGGGTAACGCTGCAGGCCCTGGATCTCGAGGCCGCCGAAGTGCACGTCCGGGCCGCTGTCGATCACGACTTTCAGGCGCGCGCGCCGGGTTTCCGGATCGACCGTGGCGTTGGAATCGGCCAGCTCCGCGCGCGGGAAGCGCGCTTGCGTCACCTGGCGCAGCAGGCCGCGCTTGGCCGCCTCCCAATCGGCGGTGCGAAAGCGCGCGCCGGTCGGCAGCGTCCAGCGGTTGCGCAGGGCGGCGGCGTCGAACGGCGTGTCGCCCCCCTTGAACGGCGCGAAGCCGCGCAGCTCGATGTCGACGTCGCTCACCACGGTCGGCTCGCCGGGATCGACGCTGACCACGGCCACCGGCGTGCTGCCCGTCATGTCCAGGCGCGCGTCGACCTTGGGCGTGTAGTAGCCCTCGGTGGCGACCAAAGTCTTGACCTCGTTGGGCGCGGTGCGCACCAGGCGCCGCAGCTGTTCCAGGTCGACGTTGGCGTTGCCGCGCCAGCGCTCCAAGTCGAGGTTGTTTTCCAACAGCTCGCGCAGCGCGCGCGGCGCCTCGATGCGCACGTTGTAGCGCACCGTGCGCACCTGTTCCAGCGCCTGCGCATTGGCCGCGGCCTGCGCTTCGGCCTGGGTGACCGGCTGCGTGGGCGGGCGCTGCTGCCGCTGCTGGGGATCTTGCGGCGGCTGCGGTTGCTGAGGCTGCTGCGGCTGCTGCGCTTCCTGCTGCACAGGCGCCTGCGGCACCGAAGCCGTTGCCGTTTGTGCAGCGACGACCGGCGCCAGGCATAGCGCGTTCACGCCCAGCACGATTTGTGCCAAAATTCGTGGTCGCGCCGGCGCCATCGCCGTGAGCTGGTCGGGTCGTGCGAGCAAATGTCACTCCATTTCGTCAATATGCCGGCCACATCTTAACTTATTGTTAAAAGCGGTGGCGGACGGTTTAATTCAGGAAAATCAACATGCTTCAACAGGATTCCGCACTGGTATTGTTCAGCGGCGGCCAAGACTCCACCACCTGCCTGGCCTGGGCGCTGCAGCGCTACGAGCGTGTGGAAACCATCGGCTTCGACTACGGCCAGCGCCACGCGATCGAGCTCGAAGTACGCCCGACCGTATTGTCGAAAATGCGCGCGCTTTCCCCGAGCTGGGATGGGCGTCTGGGCGAAGACCACCTGATCGACCTGTCGCTCATTTCTCGCATTTCGGACACCGCATTGACCAGCAACGTCGAGATCGCGATGCAGGAAAATGGCTTGCCGAACACGTTCGTTCCAGGCCGCAACTTGCTGTTCATGACGGTGGCGGCGACCGTCGCCTATCGCCGCGGCTTGAACGTGCTGGTGGGCGGCATGTGCGAAACCGACTTTTCCGGCTACCCGGATTGCCGCGACGACACCATGAAGGCGCTGCAAGTCGCGCTCAACCTCGGCATGGCAACGCGCCTGAAGGTCGAGACGCCGCTGATGTGGATCGACAAGAAGCAGACCTGGGAACTGGCCGAGCAGTGCGGCGGCACGGCGCTGGTCGACCTGATCCGCTTCGACACCCACACTTGCTACCTGGGCGAGCGCGGCGCGGCTCATCCCTGGGGCCACGGCTGCGGCACCTGCCCGGCCTGCGCTCTGCGCGCGCGCGGGTACGCGCAGTACGTGCAGGCGCACGCGGAGTCTGGCGCCGCTGCGAGCGCCTGAGCCTGACATTGCGGCAGGTGACTACGGTGTGCCGTATGACCACGGCGCGGCCGCGCGAGGTGATCGCGGCCGGCCTGCCGATCGTGTTCGCGATGCGGCTGGTCGAAGGGACCCGAATCCCCGGCATCCTCACACCGCCTGTTCGCGCACCAGGCGCTGCTTGCGCGAGCGGCTCATGAGGTACCAGATCGCGGCCAGCGGCAGCAGCAGGGGCAGCAACAGCGGCGAGATCGCCAGCGCCAGCATCATCATGCCCAGCGCCAGGCCGCCGGCCAGCACGATGCCGACGCCGGTGAACACCAGCGCCAGCACGGCGCCGACGAACAGCATGATGACGCCGGCCAGCAGCATGCCGCCGCCCGCGAACACCAATCCCAGCAGGGCGCCGAACGGGCCGTCGACGTGGTCGCCGTCGATGTCGACGTTCATGCCGCCATGACTGAAGACGCTGCAGACGAGCAGGGCGAACAGGAAGAAAGCGATGATGGCGAAAGTCTTTTTCATGGTGATGTCCTCGTGATTGGCGTGTCGATGAGGCCACTGTATCTGCATGCTTTTCGAGCGGCCATCGACGTGCGACAAGCTGCCGTTTTGGCGGGACCGGAGGTTGTGGGCGCGGGATGAACGGCAGAATAAATAGCACTGCGGCTTGACGAGAAGTAAGCCTTGCAATGCGAGACCATCTGTCTATACTGACAGCCTGCTCTGTCACAGGAGGCCTGTATGCGAAACATCCACGCTGATTCGACCCAGCGGGCCTGGTGCGATGCGGCTGGCCACAAGAGCCCGCCGTCGGCGCCACCCGCGATCCCGCCGATCATCATCCCGTCGATCATCGACCAGATCCGCCGCCACATCCCGAATCCGGCAATTGACCCGCGTAGCAAGACGCCCGGGCCACCCATCGTGCCGCCGCCCGGTCCGAGCCTGCGCATGGCGGGCTGCGTGCGGCCTGCCTGACCCGGTTTTTGCAGGGAAAAGGCAGCTTCTGCTTGTCCAGTCGGGCCGAATTTTTTATGATCAGGGGTTGGGCGCATGCCTTCCCTGATCGAGATTGGAACAATGAGCAACGAAGTACCCGAGTATCAAGACAAACCGAGCGACGACCAGAACGAAAACCAGAGCGATGCCCCGGTGCAGGAAGCGCGCCTGTGGCAAGGCAACGGCTGGACCGCGCGCGTCATCAAGAACGACGACGACGAAGGCTGGGCGGTCGCCATGTACAAGGATGGCGAGCCGGAGCCGGCGCTGGTCGGGCCCTGGACCATGGGCCGCGACAAGAAGAACCCGAAGCCGCTTGACGTCAACGCCTTCAACACGCTGATCAAGACCGCGTCCGAGGTGATCCGCCGTCACGAGCAGCACCTGCACGCGATCCTGCACAAGAGCACGGTCGTGTCGACCGCAGACGGTGAACTCAAGGTCACGCTCGACATCGTGCCGGACGAGGACAACCCGTACGCGCTGCTGGCCGCGGTCGACGAGATGGGCGAGCAGGTCGCGCAGGTGCGCGTCGAGGCATCGTTCAAGCTATCGCCGTCGTCGGCCCAGGCCTGGGTCGAGAACGATTTCCGCGCGCCGCGCTGAGACAAGGATGGACCCCGGCCTGCGCCGGGGCGACGGCAGCCGAGGCAAAATTCCCACAGTGGCCGCCTCCAGGTAGTTTCTCGGCATCAATCCCTGCTAATATTTCCTCAGTGAATTATTTGCCTTGAAGGGAATTTGATGGAAAGCCGTCTCGTCCGCCTGGAAGCCGTCCAGGCGATGCTGCTCGAGATCGGTCAGCTGTCCGCCAGCTGCACCGACATCACCGAATTCATCGGCGCCGTGCATCGCGCGCTGGGCCGCATCATGTATGCGGACAATTTTTATGTCGCGCTGGCCGAGCGCGAAGACAATACCGTCCGCTTCGTCTACTTCGTCGACACGCTCGACGACAGCCCGGACCCGCAGGAGCGCGTGACGCTGGCCTCGCCCGAGCAGTCGCCGACCGCCTGGGTGCTGCTCAACGCCCAGCCGATGTCGATGACCGCGGCCGACGTGCTGGCGCGCGACAACGGCA
>Ga0308160_10000456_pt1 | contig 79121 bp, 75 predicted proteins | sample PhyFR1_FD_201036 | JGI IMG/M metagenome (GOLD analysis project Ga0308160, IMG submission 201036) | Phyllosphere microbial communities from UC Gill Tract Community Farm, Albany, California, United States - DLSLF.R1 | ecosystem: Host-associated > Plants > Phyllosphere > Unclassified | place: USA... | reverse complement strand
AGTAAAACTTACAGACTTACAGACTCCGACACTCCCGAACTACCAAACTCCGACACTCCGACACTCCGACACTCCCGAACTACCAAACTCCGACACTCCGACACTCCGACACTCACGGAGTCACAGAACGGAGAAAAGGACAGGTGAGCGCGCGCTGAGGCGGGCAGGGAGCGCGAATGTCAGCGGCTAGCCGTACATTCGTCAATGTCAGATCGAACCAAGTCCACGAAATGAGAGGAACAACAACATGGGTATGGATGTCTTCGGGAAGCACCCAACGAACGACACAGGCACCTACTTCCGCGCCAGCGTCTGGGGGTGGGCACCCCTCGCGGAGTACCTGTGCGATGTCGCACCGCACCTCATGGCAAACGTGACCTACTTTGTGGTCGAGGCCATCACTCGGACACCACGAATTCGCTGATGTCGGCGAGCGCACGTTCCGTCGCAGCGACGGCCGGCGACATGGCGAGGAAGCCGTGGGCTCCGCCTAGTCCGGGCTTCTCGACGACCTGTACGCCCTGTGCTCGGGCGTCGCCCACGAACAGCTCGGCCGACACGCGGAGGTCGTCGTACTCGGCGGCGATCACGAGTGTCGTCGGCAGTCCGCTCAGGTCGGCACCCTCGATCGAGGCGTAGGGCGCGGCACCCACGTGCGGCCCGATGTAGTTCGCGAACATGTAGGCATTCAGGTGCGGCGGGATGCGCAGCAAGGCGGGAGTAGTCGGAAGCGCTGCTGTGTTCTCGCCCTCGGGGAGGGTCGCGTGCAGGGTGGGGTAGACGAGAACCAGTTTGGCCGGCAGGGGTGCACCTTCATCGCTCATCTCACGCACGGCTCCGAGCGCGAGATTCGCCCCAGCGGACGCTCCGCCGACGGCGATTCGCGACACGTCGATGCCGGTGGTGCTCGCCGTGTCCATGATCCACCGCGTCGCGGCAGCGAACTCTCGGTGCAGGTTCGGATATGAATTCGTTCCGTCGGCGAGGTGGTACCCGACCGACACGACGGTCGCCCCGGTGTGTTTCGCGATCTCGCGTGCGACGCCATCCGCTTCCTGATCCTCGAGGGATCCCCCCAAGAATCCGCCGCCGTGAGCCCAGACGAGAGCCGCCCTGTCGGGGGCCCCTTCGGGGTTGTAGATCCGGACGGGCAAGGACGCAATGCCCAACGGCCCATCGATCGCGGCGTCGGTGCTGTCGACCAGTGGCGGCGAATAGTCCTCGTCGTCGTTATACGAGGCGAGGAGGCGTTCGGCCAGCTCAGGGTCTGTGGCCATCGTCGCGGGATCGATTGCGTCTCCCCAGCCGAATTGACGGGAAAAGATGGGATCGAGTTGAGACATCGTTGTTCCTTCATGGTGATGGTGCAGGATCACGGCTCGAGGCGACCCCTGATCCGGTCAAAGAGATCGAAGGTCGTGATGCTCTCGCGCTGCGGGTGCCCCCACCGCGCGTGCCCGTGGCTCGGCGTGAAGGTCATGGTCGGTTCTCTCAACATCGTCGTTGAATTGATGCGCGAGGCGGGTCATGGCCCGCCCGGCGGTTCAACGGGTGGATTCCTCCAAGAGTTCCAGCACATGGCGGTAAGGCTGACCGGTCGCGCGGGTCATGCCGAGTTCGCAGGTGCGGTTGACTGAGGCGAAGGCATCGGCACCGGTTTCGGCGACGTCGGCGACCTCGCGTTCGGTGGCGGAAGCGGTGAGTTCCGGATGCAGCATCCCGCGGTCACCGGCGAAGGCACAGCATCCCCAGTCCTCGGGCACCGAGACCTGCTCCGCGGTCGCACCGGCGACGCGCAGCAGCGAGTCGTTGATGCCAAGGCGGGTCGATGAGCAGGTCGGGTGCACGGTGAGGGATTTCACCTTCTCGCCCGACGGCAGCTTGTCGAGCACGTGGAGGTCGACGAATTGCACGGCGTCAATCACCCGGATACCGGCCTCGCCGGCCGCTTCGAGCAGCACATGCAGGCCTTCGGTGCACGAGGAAGCATCGGAGACGACGGGAAGTTCACCGTTCCGGGTCGCCTCCCGGAGCGAGGCCACGACCTTTTTCTTCATCGTGTCGTAGCCGTCGGTGAGCCCTTTGGACTTCCACGGAGTGCCGCAGCACAACGACGGCGCGTCGCTCGGAGTCGAGAGCACGACACCGGCGCGTTCACAGAGTTTCAGGAACGATTGAGCGACGCCTTCCCCGTCTTCGGGGCCGAACATCGTGGCGGTGCAGCTCGAGAAGTAGACGGCGACCGGAACGGCCGGAGAGAGCACCGGGCGACGCTTGCCGCCCACGGGCAGCTCCTTGGAGTAACGCGGCACCACATCTGCGCCGATGATCGCTCGTCCGACGTCGGTGATCGCGATGGGAAGCGCCGGCGGAAGGACCTTTCCGACCGTCAGTGCAACGGCGCCGACTTGGCTGATCGCGTCCCAGCTCTTGGCCGCGACGTTCCACTGGGCCTGCTCGACGCGGCTGGCCCCCTCCGCGCGCAATCGGCGAACCAGATCGCCGGTATTGATAAGAACGGGGCAGGCGGTCTGGCACATGCCGTCGACCGCGCAGGTCTCGATCGCATCGTACTGATACTCATTCTCCAGAATGCCTAGGAGTGCTTCGTCGCCGGCTTCACGGGCACGGGCGATCTCCCGCCTCAGCACAATTCGCTCCCGCGGGGTGGTGGTGAGGTCTTTGCTCGGGCAGACCGGTTCGCAGTAGCCGCACTCGACGCAGCGATCCACTTCAGCCTCGACGCTGGGTGTCGTCTTGAGATCGCGGATGTGCCCGTCCGGGTCATCGGTGAGGAGCACTCCCGGGTTGAGGAGGCCACGGGGGTCGAGCAGCGCCTTCAGCTCGCGCATGATCTGGTAGAGCTCGTCACCGTACTGCCGCTGCACGAAGGGCGCCATGATGCGGCCGGTGCCATGTTCGGCCTTTAGGGTTCCGCCCTGCCCGAGCACTAGTTCGACCATCTCCTCGGTGAAGGCCTCGTAGCGGCTGAGCGACGCCGGGTCGTCGAACCGTTCGTTAATCATGAAGTGGATATTGCCGTCTTTGGCGTGGCCGAAGATCACGCTGTCCTCGTAGCCGTGACGGTCGAACTGCTCGATCAATCGGGTGCACGTCTCGAAGAGACACTCGACCGGTACTGCGATGTCTTCGAGCAAGGCGGTCGTCCCCGAAGGACGGTTTCCGGCGACGACCGTGTACAGCCCCTTACGGATGTGCCAGAGCTGAGCTCGCTGCTTTGCGTCGGTGCTGAGCGTCGCCGGCAACGCAAGGGGAAGCTCGGCGAAAATGTTCGAGGCTTGGGCCGTGCGCACGGCCAACTCCTCCTCCGACGACTCCTGGTACTCCACGAGCAGCGCCGCGTGATCGATCACGGAGAGGTCGAGCAGCTCCTGGGTGGCTTCGGGGTCGCGTTGCGCGACACGCAAGCTGGTGGCGTCGAGCAGTTCGATGGTCGCGAATCCGGCGGCAACCAGGCGCGGGAGCGAACTCGTCGCGGCCGCCAGGTCGGGGAAGAACAGAAGGCTGGTCGCGGCGAAGGGCTTGATCGCAACGGTGCGGAAGGTCGCCTCGGCCACGAACGCGAGCGTGCCCTCGCTCCCGATCACGACGTGGGCGAGGATGTCGATCGGCCGGTCGTGGTCCAGGAACGAATTGAGCCCGTACCCCATGGTGTTCTTGATGGAGTAGAGCGACTCGATCCGGGCGACCGAGGCTGGATCCGCCCGCAGACGGTCGCGCAGCGATTCGAGGCCCTGGTAGACATCGGGCTCCCGCGATCGCAGCGACTCGTCGGCATCGGGTGCCCCGGTGTCGATGATCGTGCCGCTGGGCAACACCAGCACGACGGATTCGAGGGTGCGGTAGGTGTTCGCCTCGATGCCGCAGGCCATTCCGCTGGAGTTGTTGGCGACGACTCCACCGATCGTGCAGGCGATCTCGCTCGCGGGATCGGGGCCGAGCTTCTGCCGGTGGCGGGCGAGTCGGGTGTTCACCTGACGCACCGTCGCCCCCGGGCCGGTTCGCACACGTGTACCACTCTCGAGCACCGAGATGCTGCGGAAGTTGCGCCGGGTATCGATCAGGATGCCCGAGGTACCCGCTTGCCCGCTGAGGCTTGTCCCTCCCGAACGGAAGGTGACCGGCACCCCTCTACTCCGACTGGCGGCGAGCACGGCGGCCACCTCGTCGAGGTCACGGGGAGTCACGATGGCCTGCGGGGTGAGCTGATAGTGCGAGGCGTCGTGGGCGCCGGAGAGTCGATCGGATGCTCGGATCGACACGACTGAGCAGGCCGCTTCGAGTTCGGCGACGAGTTCGGCGGGCACGCTGGCGATCGTGGTCGGCACCGACGACGACTTAGTGCGACTCACGGCTGACCTTTGATCCGGACGCACCGAGAAGGAAGTCGAGGTCGGCCCCCGTGTCGGCCTGCATCACATGGTCGACGTAAAGCCGCTCCCAGCCGCGCTGAGGATTCGCGAAGCCCTTCAAGGTCGCCTCATTGGCCACCCGCGCCGCGAGCTCCTCGGCGGACACCTCGAGGTTGAGTCGTCGGTTGCGCACGTCGAGGTTGATGTAGTCGCCGGTCTGCACCAAGGCCAGTGGGCCGCCGAGCGCTGCTTCGGGAGTGACGTGCAGGATGACCGTGCCGTAGGCGGTGCCGCTCATCCGGCCGTCGCAGATGCGCACCATGTCGCGAACGCCCTGCTCGAGCAGCTTCTTCGGTAGCGGCATGTTGGAGACCTCGGGCATTCCCGGGTACCCCTTCGGGCCGCAGCCACGGAGCACCATCACGGAATCGGCGTCGATGTCGAGATCCGGGTCATCGATCTTGGCGTGGAAGTCCTCGATCGAATCGAAGACCACGGCGCGACCCCGATGCTTGAGGAGGTGAGGGGATGCGGCCGCAGGCTTGATGATCGCACCACCGGGCGCGAGGCTGCCACGCAGCACGCTGATGCCCGCAGCGGGGAGAAGCGCCGAGTCGCGCGGGGTGATCACGTCCGCATCCCAGATGCGGGCATCGTCGAGGTGGTCGACCAGCGGACGGCCGGTGATCGTGAGCGCGTCGGGGTCGAGCAGATCGCGCACCTCTCGGAGCACGGCGAGGAAGCCTCCCGCACGGTGCAGGTCGTCCATCAGGTATTTGCCGGCGGGCTGCAGGTTCACCAGCAGTGGCACCTCGGCGCCGATGCGGTCGAAGTCATCCAGCGTGAGGTCGATACCGAGTCGCCCGGCGATGGCTAGAAGGTGCACGACCGCATTGGTGGAGCCACCGATGGCGGCGAGAGCGACGATCGCGTTGTGGAACGACCCGCGGGTGAGGAAGGTGCTGGGGCGACGATCCGCCTGCACGATCGAGACGGCGAGCCGCCCGCTCTCATGCGAGGCCTCCAGGAGACGACTGTCCGGAGCCGGTGTTCCGGCTAGGCCGGGCATGATCGTGCCGAGGGCCTCGGCAACCAGGGCCATGGTCGACGCGGTGCCCATGGTGTTGCAATGGCCCTTGCTGCGGATCATCGACGACTCGGATTTGAGGAAGTCGCGCTGCGACAGGATGTCGGCTCGCACCTCTTCACTGAGGCGCCACACGTCGGTGCCGCATCCGAGTGGCTCACCACGGAAGGTTCCCGTGATCATCGGGCCACCGGGCACCACCACGGCGGGGATGTCGACGGAGGCGGCAGCCATGAGGAGGGCGGGGATCGTCTTGTCGCAGCCCCCCAGGAGCACCACGCCGTCGATCGGGTTGGCGCGCAGCATCTCTTCGGTCGCCATCGCGGCCATGTTGCGCCACAGCATGGCCGTGGGGCGCATCTGGGTTTCACCGAGGGACACGACAGGAAGGTTCAGAGGAATCCCGCCCGCTTCGTAGATCCCGTTCTTCACCGACTGGGCCACTTCGTCCAGATGCGAGTTGCACGGGGTCAGATCGGACGCCGTGTTGGCGATTGCGATCTGGGGTCGACCTTCAAACGCACTGGAAGGAACTCCCCGTCGCATCCACGCACGATGGATGTAGGAATTCCTGTCTTGACCCTCGTACCACTCGGAGCTTCGCAAGGTCGACACCATCGTTTACCAACTTTCGGAAATTACATCTATATGCTGGAACGATACTATCGTAGAGATGGTCGTGCTGGGAGAGGTAATCCCGCCGCCGACGGATTCGAGCAGCTGAACATTCATCCACTCACAGAGATGGAGCCCATGAATACACGTGAGCCTGTTGTGGCCAACGACGAGCAGTGCATCCTCGGGGAGGGGCCGGTTTGGGATGCGACCCGCAATCGACTGCTCTGGGTCGACATCCGTCGCGGCATGGTGTTCACCGGAAAACTGCAGCCCGATGGGACGGTGACGACCACGGATCGGTTCGAATTCGATCAGACGGTCGGCGCAGTTGCCGTTGCCGTGAACGGCGATCTGCTGATAGCGGGTGCGGATCGACTCATCGTGCGCCACCCCGACGGGGACATCGATCTCGGCCCGAGCATCCTTCCGCCCTCTAGCGGACGACGACTCAACGACGGCAAGGTGGACATGCAGGGCAGATTCGTGGTCGGCACACTCTGCCTGACCGGTGAGTCGAACAGTGAGATCCTCGTGCGCGTCGATCAGGATAGTGAGACCCACGTGATCGATGACGATCTGACGCTGTCGAACGGGCTCGCCTGGGCCCCGAATGGATACCGCTTCTACAGCATCGACACCCTGCGCCAGGTGGTGTACTCGCGCTCGTATTACCCCGACGGCGCTCTAGGTCCGCGCACGGAGTTCCTCCGCGTCTCCGAGGGGTACCCGGATGGCATGTGCCTGGATGCCGAGGACCACCTGTGGATCGCGATGTGGGGGCTGGGCGAAGTTCGTCGCTATTCGCCCACGGGCGAGCTCGTTCAGACCGTGACCGTGCCCGCCCCACACGTCTCGAGCGTCAGCTTCGCGGGCCCGCTTCTGGAGACCCTCGTCATCACCACCGCCACCCAAGACCTGAGCGATGAGCAGCTGGAGCAGTTCCCGTTCTCCGGCCACCTGTTCACGGTCGAGCCCGGTGTCCTCGGCCTGCCACAGCTGCCCTGGCGCGGCTTCGCCCCTTCCTTCACCAAGTAGAAAGAGGAACCATTGTGAAACTCATGCGGATCGGCCTCGCCGGCAGCGAAAAAACCGCCGTGCTCGTCTCCGACGACAGCTACGTCGACGTGTCGGACGTTGTGCACGACTTCGACGAGAATTTCTTCGCCACCGGCGGCATCGATCAACTGCGGATCGTGGTCGAGGAGCGCACCGCTCGCGAGCAGACCCTCCCTCTGGGTGATCAGCGCATCGGTGCGCCCATCGCCCGGCCGCACCAGATCCTCTGCATCGGCCTGAACTACAGCGACCATGCGGCCGAGACCGGTCAGTCCGTGCCGGACGAGCCCATCCTCTTCACGAAGTCTCCGAACACACTGATCGGCCCGAACGACGACGTGCGAATCCCGCGTGGTTCGACCAAGCCCGACTGGGAGGTAGAGCTCGGCATCGTGATCGGTCGCCGCACGAGCTATCTCGATTCGGTCGACGACGCGCGCGACGCGATCGCCGGTTTCACGGTCGTGAACGATGTGAGCGAGCGTGCGTTCCAGCTGGAACGCAATGGGCAATGGTCCAAGGGGAAGTCCGCCGAGACGTTCAACCCGGCTGGCCCGTGGCTCGTGACGCCCGACGAGGTGGGCGATGTGCTCGCTCTCGATATGTGGCTCGATGTCAGCGGCACCCGCCGACAGACCGGCAGCACGGCCACCATGATCTTCGATCCCTACTTCATCGTGCACTACCTGAGCCAGTTCCTCGTGCTCGAGCCAGGAGACCTGATCAATACGGGCACCCCTCCCGGTGTGGGCATGGGATTCACTCCACCGATCTGGCTCCAGGCCGGCGACGTGATGGAGCTCGGTATCGACAAGCTGGGCACCCAGCGCCAGACCGTGTTGGCACCACGATGAAAGCGCTTGTGCTTACCGCTCCCAACAAGGCGGCCGTCTATGACGTGGCCGCCCCCGCGGCGGCAACCGGCGAGGCGATCATCGATGTGGCCCGCGCCGGAATCTGCGGAACAGACGTCGAGCTTTACACCAGTGAGATGCAGTATCTGCACGACGGAAATGCGTCGTATCCCCTCCGTCCCGGTCACGAGTGGATGGGCGTCGTCAGCGCTGTGGGCGACGGGGTCGACCCGGCGTGGATCGGCCGCCGGGTCACCGGAGACACCATGCTCGGCTGCGGCGTCTGCTCCCGCTGTGTCAGTAGCCGGCACCACGTGTGCGAATTCCGCACCGAGCTCGGCATACGAGGTGGACGCGCCGGTGCCTTGGCCCAGCAGGTGGCAATCCCGGTGAGAGCACTCTTTGCCTTGCCCGACTCGGTCGACGATGCGGCCGGCGCGATGGTGGAGCCAGGAGGCAATGCCTTCCGCTCCGTCGAGGCGGCCGCCCTCGAACCCGGCGACCGCGTGCTCGTGCTCGGCCCGGGCACGATCGGGCTGCTCGTCGGGCTGTTCGCCCGTGCGAAAGGCGCCGAAGTGCACCTGATGGGGCGAAGTGCGCACTCCCTCGAATTCGCACGTACCCTTGGGTTCGACGGGGTCTGGACCGAAGCCGAACTCCCCGATCTCCCGTGGGATGCCGTCATCGACTGCTCCAACGCGCCACAGCTTCCCGCACGCGCGATCGAGCTCGTCGAACCTGCAAAGCGGGTCGTCTACGTGGGCCTCGCGGGGAGCCCCAGCCTCATCGACACCCGGGCTCTGGCGCTGAAAGACGTGACCGCCGTCGGCATCCTCGGAGCTTCGGCCGGACTCGCCGGCACAATCGACGCCTATGCGAACGGCACGGTGGATCCGCGGCCGCTCATCGCAGCGACGGTCTCGCTCGAAGAACTCCCCGACGTACTCGCCGGGGACGACCCGGCTGGAGCGGGTCCGGGCCCGAAGATTCACGTCGCCATCGCGGCACCCGCAGCTGAGCAAGGAGATCCAGAATGAGAAGAGCACTCGTCACCGGCGCCGCGAGCGGCCTCGGGGCTGCCACGGCCAGCCGACTGCAGGACGACGGATTCGAGGTGGTGAAGGTCGACATCGCCGGTGATGCCGACTTCCACGTCGACGTCACCGATGACGCCGCACTGTCCGAACTCGCGAAATCACTCGGACCGGTCGACGTGTTGGTCAACTCGGCCGGAATCGTGGGCCCTAACGCCCCCTTGCTCGAGACCTCGCCGAAGGACTGGCGCGCCGTGCTGGAGGTGAACGTGTTGGGAGTCGTCGGAACGATGAGGGCCTTCGCCCCGGGAATGGTCGAACGGGGCTGGGGTCGCATCGTGAACTTTGCCAGCATGGCTGGCAAGGACGGGAACCCGAACCTCTCCATCTACTCCGCATCAAAGGCGGCGGTGATCGCCCTGACGAAGTCGGCCGGCAAGGAGCTCGCCACGACCGGCGTGCTGGTGAACGCGATCGCGCCCGCCGTTATCGCGACGCCGATGAACGACACCACGGCACCGGATGTGCTCGCGCACATCACGAGCCTCATTCCGATGAAGCGCGTCGGCCGGGCGGAGGAAGTGGCCGCTTTGGTGGCCTGGTTGACCTCGGACGAGGTCAGTTTCTCCACCGGCGCCGTCTACGACATCAGTGGCGGACGAGCGACCTATTGACGGAGCCGTGCGGCCCCGGCGAGCTGCGCGACGGGCTCGCTGGCCCTACCGAAGCCCCGCCTGCGGTCGACGACGTCATGGATTCGAGGCACCTCGGGGAGTAGATCCTTCAGCGGCAGACGGAACGCCAGCGCACTAACGCTTACGGCACCGATCGGCGCCATAGAGCTGTCCATGAATACCGGAATGGCAACGCAGTTCACGCCGACCTCGTTCTCCTCGTCGTCGACCGCGTACCCGCGATCACGCGTGAGTTCGAGCTCCTTCCAGAGCGCCTCGACGGTGACAATCGACTTCGGAGTGCGAACTTCGAGAGTCTGCGACCCCAACCAATTGCGCAGTTCGGCCTCACTGGTGACGAGGAAGCTAAGCAGCGCCTTGCCCACGGCCGTGCGCGAGGCCGGGTTCCTCCCTCCGACCACAGACGTCAGGCGCATCGCGCCCATGGGCGGGTCGACTTTCGCTCGATAGACGACATCGGTGCCGTCGAGCACCGCGTAGTGCGTCGTCTCTCCGTACAGCTCAGCCAGTTCCCGGAGGGCAGGCTCTATCAGGGCCCCTTCGGGGCGCCCGGCCTGGTTGCGATAGGCGAGACGGAAGAACTCGTCCCCGAGCACATACACGCCCCGACTCACCTGCATGGCGAGATGAGCCCGGCGCAGTGATGCCAGAGCGCGATGAACCGTCGACTTCGAGCTGCCCAGGCGGGTCGCGAGCTCGTCGAGCGAGACACCCTCCGGATACTCGGCGAGCTGGATCAAGACCGCGAGAACACGATCCGACCCCACCAAGCGATCTTCGTCAGAGCCTCCGGCCATGATCCGCCTCCTCTATTCAACGCGCTTTTCCATCATATGACATGGAGTTTCCGGCGGCGGCCAGCTGAAGCCAGGTGTCCACGACCGTGTCCGGGTTTAAGGAGATCGTGTCGATTCCCTGCTCGAGCAGCCACACGGCGAAATCGGGGTAGTCACTCGGTCCCTGACCGCAGATTCCGACGTACTTCTTGCGGGCTTTGGCCGCTCCGATGGCGGCGGCGAGGAGCTTCTTGACAGCCGGATCACGCTCGTCGAAGAGGTCGGAGATCAGCCCGGAATCCCGGTCCAGCCCCAGAGTGAGCTGGGTCATGTCGTTCGACCCGATCGAGAAGCCGTCGAAGTGGTCGAGGAACTCATCGGCCAGGAGCGCATTGGACGGGAGCTCGCACATCATGAGTACGTCGAGACCGTTCTCTCCCCGCACCAGACCGTGATCCGCGAGGATCGCGACGACCCCCTGGGCCTCGGCGACCGTGCGTACGAAGGGCACCATGATCTTGACGTTCGTCAGGCCCATTTCATTTCTCACGAAGCGGATCGCCTCGCATTCCATGGCGAAGCACTCCGCGAATTCCGGCGACAGATAGCGCGAGGCACCGCGCCACCCCAGCATTGGATTCTCCTCGTGCGGCTCGTAGAGCTCGCCACCCAGGAGGTTGGCGTACTCGTTCGACTTGAAGTCAGACAAGCGCACGATGACGGGTTCAGGAGCGAACGCCGCAGCGATCGTGGAGACCCCCTCGGCGACTCGGTCAACGAAGTAGCGGCGTGGGTCGGAATAGGCCGCAGTCAGCACATCGATGCGATCCTTCAGCTCGGCGTCGAGGTTCTGATGATCGAGCAGGGCTTTCGGGTGCACTCCGATCTGGCGGTTGATGATGAACTCTAGACGGGCCAGACCCACGCCGGCGTTCGGGAGCTGCGCGAACGAGAATGCCTGATCGGGCGTTCCCACGTTCAGCATGATCTTGACCGGCAACTCGGGAAGCGACCCCGAGGCCGTCTCCTCGACCGAGAAGGGGAGTTCGCCGTCGTAGACGAAACCCGTGTCGCCCTCCGCACACGACACGGTCACCGGACGCCCGCTCTCCAGGGTCTGGGTCGCGGAACCGGTGCCGACGACGGCCGGGATGCCGAGTTCCCGAGCGATGATGGCGGCATGGCAGGTGCGCCCGCCCCGGTTCGTCACGATCGCCGAGGCGCGCTTCATGATCGGCTCCCAGTCGGGGTCGGTCATGTCGGCCACCAGTACCTCGCCGGGGCGGAACTGCGCCATCTCGGCGAGTGACGCCAGCACCCGCACCGGGCCGGCTCCGATCTTCTGTCCGATCGCACGCCCCTCGACGAGCACCGGTGTCTCTGCAGCATCCACCGAATATCGGAGTACAGAACCGTCCGCCCTCCGGGATTGCACCGTCTCGGGTCGGGCCTGGACGATGTAGAGCAAGCCGTCGGCGCCGTCCTTGGCCCACTCGATGTCCATGGGGCGCTCGTAGTGCTGCTCGATCACGACGGCGTAGCGGGCGAGCTCGGTGACCTCGGCATCGGTGAGGGAGAGCCGCCGCGCATCATCCGGCGCCACCTTCTCGATGGCGGTCGTGCGGCCCACGCCCCTGTCCGAGCTGAAGACCATTTTCGTCTCCTTCGACCCCACTGACCGCCTGAGAACTGCGGGGCGGCCCGCTGCCAGAGCGGGCTTGTAGACGAAGAACTCATCCGGATTCACCGCGCCCTGCACGACCATCTCTCCCAGGCCGAAGGCGGAGGTGATGAAGACGGCACGGTCGAAGCCCGACTCGGTGTCGATCGAGAACATGACGCCTGAGGAGGCGAGGTCCGAGCGAACCATCGCCTGCACGCCGGCGCTGAGGGCCACCGCGAAGTCGTCGTATCCCTGATGCACCCGGTATGCGATGGCGCGGTCGTTGTACAACGAGGCGAACACTTCGTGCGTGGCCTGCACCACGGCGTCGATGCCACGGACGTTGAGGAAGGTCTCCTGTTGCCCGGCGAATGACGCGTCGGGAAGATCCTCCGCGGTCGCCGAGGAGCGTACGGCGAACGACTTCTCGCCATCGGCGGCGAGTACTTCGAAGGCCTCGGTGATGTCGCGCTCGAGGTCGCTCGGGAACGGCTGAGCGAGGATCATCGATCTCACCGCGTCTCCGACCCGACTGAGCTCGGCGATGTTGTCGACATCCAGCCCGGAGAGCATCCGCTTGATCTCCGCGTCGAGTCCGGTGCTCTCCAGGAATGAGCGATAGGCGTCAGCCGTCGTGGCGAACCCGCCGGGGACCCGCACGCCGGCTTCGGCGAGATTGGTGACCATCTCACCCAAAGACGCGTTCTTGCCGCCCACGCGGTCGACGTCGGCGATTCCGATCTCGGTGAACCAGAGGATGTTCTTGCTCACTTGTGCACTTCCTTGTTCGATTTTCAGGGGTGGACTGCGGGAGTGACGATCGTCTGGATGATCACGGTCGACATCTCCTCGACCGATCTGACGGAGGAATCGACCGAGGGGATGCCCTGTGCCGAGTAGAGCAGTGCTGCGCGTCGCAGTTCTGAGGCGCACTGGGACAGCGCAGCGTACGAAGAGCCTGGTAAGCGCTGTTCGCGCACTTGCGACAGCCGCGCCGGGGTCGTGGTGATTCCGAAGCAGCGATCGCGGAGGTGACGCACGGGCCCCGGCAGTTCTGTGCCCACCAAGTCCTCTTCGACCAAGGGATAGTTCGCGACGAGCAGGCCGTGTTGGAGTGCCAGATACATGGCCGTAGGTGTCTTTCCACACCTCGAGGGCGCCAGGAGGATGATGTCGGCTTTGTCGAGCGCACGGCTGCTTTGACCGTCATCGTGTTCGAGCGCATACTCCACGGCCGCCATGCGGGCGTTGTACCGCTTCACGTCGCCCATTCCGTGCAGTCGCGCCGCGCGCCGCATGCCGGGTCGTCCGAGGATGCTCTCGACGCGCTGCATGTGCAGATCGAAGAGGTCGATGACAGGGCACGTCGTCCGCCGCAGCTCGAGACGCACCTCGTCGTCGGCCGCGGTCGAGAAGCACAGCACCGGGCCGGAACGGGCCGCGTCATCGAGAATCCCGACAATGCGGCGCGCATCCTGCACGGTCGTGATGAAAGGGACCAGTCGCCGCTCGATCGCAAGGTCCGAGAACTGCAGGAGGAGAGCATTCCCCATCGTCTCCGCCGAGATACCGGTGCTGTCGGACAAGAAAAACACCGTGATCGGCGCTCGGGGAGGCATCGCGGACATCTCGTTCACCTCCGGGGGCATCATCGTCTCGTATTCCTTTACTCGGAATTGAGTTTCACTATACGATGCGTAGTGCGAGCGTTGTTGCGTATGTGGGAATTCAAGCCGAGTATCTGAAAATAAATGTATTTTCAATGTGATATTTGTGGTTGAGTCGGGCAGGCGACGGACGTCCGATTCGACGGGTCCCACAACAAAGAAGTTGGACACATGGTCATCACCACCACACGTTCCACCGCGGGGCTGAATCCAATGGCCAAGATCTCGGTGCGCGAGAAGGTCGCCTACAGTTTCGGCGACATCGGTACCAACATCGTCTATGCGCCGGCGACCTCGTTCTTCCTCTTCTACCTCACGAGCGTCGCCGGGATCGGAGCGGCCATCGCGGGCACGATCCTCCTGGTGGGTCAGCTCCTGAACGGCGTGACCGACCTGATCGTCGGCGCACTCGTCGACAAGACCAACACCCGGTGGGGCAAGATGCGCCCCTGGATCCTCTGGTCCACCGCGCCGATGATGCTGTTCTTCGTGCTGATGTTCAACGTACCTGGCGGTTTCGACGAGACCGGACGCATCATCTGGGCCTTCATCAGCTACACCCTTGTGATGTCGGTGTTCTTCACTGCGTCGAACGTGGCCTACAACGCCTTGGTGTCCGTAATCACCGCCAATCCCAAGACGCGGGTGGTTCTGAGCACCTTCCGGTTCTTCGCAGCCATCGCGACCACGCTGTTAATTAGCTACATCACCATTCCCCTGGTCGACGCTTTGGGCGGCGGCCAGCAGGGCTGGGGCCGCACCACCGTCATCTACGGGGTCATCGGCCTGGTCACACTGATGACGGTCTTCTTCGGCACGAAAGAGCGCGTCGTCGCGGCGCCGGAGGACCGGAGCGATCGGATTCCGCTGCGGGTTCTCCTCAAGCAGCTCTTCGCCAACAAGTACTTTCTGCTCTCGGGCGGCATGTTCCTCGGCTTCCACCTCATCTCGAGCCTCACCAGTGGTGTTGGCATCTACTACGCCACCAACGTGCTCGGCGACGCTTCGCTCTTCGGCACCATCACCCTCGCCACCCTGCTCCCCCCGCTCGTGGGCATCGCGTTAATGCCTGCCCTCCTCGGCCGTTTGGGCAAGCGCAATGCCTTCCTGATCGGCCTCGCCCTCCAGATCGTCGGCTCCGTCATCGTGATCGTAAACCCCACCGACTTCACCATCGTGCTGATCGGCCTGCTGGTCCGCGGTGTCGGCTCCGTGCCGTTCGCGGCCGGCATGGTCGCCATGGTCGCGGATGTGGTGGACTACGGAGAGTGGAAGTTCGGCGCCCGCATTGACGGGCTCACCTACAGCGCCGTCGCTTTTGGTCAGAAGGTCGGCTCCGGCGTCGGCGGCGCCGCGGTCGGCTGGGTCCTGGCGGCGGGCGACTACCAGAGCCTCGCCACCGAACAGCCAGAATCCGCCGTCGCCGCCATCCAGGCTGCCTTCGTCTGGCTGCCGCTCATCCTCATCGTGTTGACCGCGGTCGTCGTGTACTTCCTCGACGTGGAGAAGTACCGTGCTCCCATCCAGGAGTTCCTCGCCATTCGCCGCGGCGCAGCCGCAGAGGCTGTCGCCGAGGCCGAGGGCGACGAGAAGTCGACCGATCCCATCGCCTAGAACCCATCGCCCGACCTGATCAACGCCGATCACCCCGAAAGGACCCGCCATGCAGCGGAACACATTTAACTCCGACTGGACCGTCTCGTCCAAACTCTCCGCTTTCGAGGCTCTGGGAGGCGGGGGGGCAGGAGCTTCGGTGAGGCTTCCGCACGACGGGATGCGGAGTCTCGATCGTGATCCGGATTCCGACAACGGAGGTCACACCGGCTACTTTCCGGGCAGTCATCTGACCTACCAGAAGACCTTCACCGTCCCCGAGGAATGGCGCGAGAAGACGATCGTGGTCGAATTCGAAGGCGTCTACCGCGACGCGGTCGTCTACGTGAATGGCGACTTCGCCGCACAGCGTCCGAACGGCTACTCGTCCTTCGGCGTCACCCTCGACCCCTATCTCCGCTTCGGTGCCGAGAACACCATCCGGGTGGAGGCGAAGTCGCACGAGGACAGCCGGTGGTACACCGGTACCGGCATCCATCGCGACACCTGGATCGTCGTCGCCGATCCCGTGCACATCGCACTCAACGGCGTGCGGATCACCACTCCGGTGATCGACGACGAACTCGCGACCGTGCTGTCGGAGGTGACCGTCGTGAATGGGACCCGCCATACCAGGACGGTTCAGGTGACGTCCACCGTAACGGCTCCTGACGGGACAGATCTTCCGATGCCCGCCCACGCGCCGGTGACGCTGCTTCCCGGAGAGTCCGCGGGTGTGCGACTCCGGCACTACGTGCCCTCTCCCCGCCTCTGGGGACTGGACACCCCGCACCTCTACCACCTCCGCACGGAGATCACCGAGGGCGATACCTCGATCGATCTGGATCAGACGGCCTTCGGCATCCGCTCGCTCCGGCTCGACCCGATCCATGGTCTGCGGATCAACGGTGTCACCACCAAGCTCCGCGGCGGTTGCATCCACCACGACAACGGCCCGCTCGGCAGCGTCTCGGCCCCACGCGCCGAGGAGCGTCGGGTGGAGATCATGAAGGCCGCCGGCTACAACGCGGTGCGCAGCGCCCACAACCCGCTCAGTCGCCCGTTCATCGAGGCCTGCGACCGCCTCGGCATGCTCGTCATCGACGAACTTGCCGATGTGTGGACGGAGAGCAAGACAAGCTTCGACTACTCCAGCGCCTTCCCGGAGTGGTGGGAGCGCGACCTCGAATCGATGATCGAGAAGGACTTCAACCACCCGAGCGTCATCATGTACTCGATCGGGAACGAGGTATTCGAGGTGGGACGCCCGATCGGCTCCACCTGGGGCCGACGTCTCGCTAACAAGGTGCGCTCACTCGACGACACCCGCTTCGTGACGAATGCCATCAATGGCTTCGTCGCGGCTTTGGACCTTCTGGCCGCCTCCGCAGGCAACTCGGACGAGCCCATGGACGTGAACTCGATGATCGCGGCCATGGGCGACATGATGAACCAGTTCGGCGCGTCCGATATCGTGTCCGACCGCACCGAGGAAGCGCATTCGCAGCTCGACGCCTCGGGCATCAACTACGCCGAGGCTCGCTACGACATCGATGCCGAACAGAACCCGAATCGAGTCTCATACGGATCGGAGACCTTTCCTGGAGCTCTCGACCGCCTCTGGGCGCTGGTTGAGAAGCACCCTCAGGTGCTGGGCGACTTCGCCTGGACCGCCTGGGACTACGTCGGCGAAGCCGGAGTCGGTCGGGCCGTGTACGAGAACGACCCGATTCAGCCGCAGGGCATCTCGTCGCCCTATCCGTGGCTGTTGGCCAACTGCGGCACGATCGACACCACCGGCTTCCGCCGCCCCATCGCCTACTGGCGCGAGACTGTGTGGAGGCTGCGCAGCGAGCCTTACCTCGCGGTGCACCGGCCTCAGTTCTACGGCGACAAGGTCTCCGTTGGGCCGTGGTCATGGGATGACGTCGTGTCCAGCTGGAGCTGGGACGTAGAGGATGCATCGCCCGTGGTCGTCGACGTCTACAGCGATGCCGACGAGATCGAACTGCTCGTGAACGGCGAAGCCGTGGGTCGGTCCACCGTCGGGGCCGAAAAGGCCTTCATCGCGCGATTTGACACGGTCTTCCACCGCGGCACGATCACGGCGGTCGCGTATCGCTCAGGAGTGCGAGCAGAGTCGACCACGCTGAAGTCGGCGTCGGAGGATCGCACCCTCCTGCTCACAGCGGATCGAACCCACCTCGACGCCCGTGGTGAAGACCTTTCCTTCGTCGAGATCGTCGTCGCTGACTCCGACGGCAACGCCGCCGTGAATGCCCTGTCGCCCATCACCGTCACAGTCGAAGGCGCAGGGGATCTGGTCGGATTCGGCACAGGCCAGCCCGACGCGGTCGAGCGCTTCGACGCGAGCACCCGCACGCCGTTCGACGGCCGTGCGCTCGCCATAGTGCGAGCCACCGGACCCGGCACGATTTCGGTCACGGCTCACGCCGAAGGGCTCCCGGCGGCGACGATCGGACTAAGCGCCGCCGACGAGCAGTAGCCTTTCGGTCTGCGGTGTTGTATGCGGGCGGCGATCCCCTTCGGGAGTTCGCCGCCCGCTGTTCATAGTACGGACGGCCGATCGAGATGCCGCCGTCGACATCGAGCACGACTCCGGTGATGAGGGCGGCTCCTCGGACGCCAGGAATGCGCCCGCCTCCGCGACGTCGGAGGGATCTCCGGTGTGCTTCATAGGTACCTTGCCGATCAGGAGTTCGCGTGCCTCATCGTTCATGGAGGCGGGTCACGAACGACATTCGCGTGGTCGTCCATGGGCTTGTCGTGGTAGCCGATCCGCGACGCGCGGGCGCCCCTCCCCGCGACGGTCCGAGTTGTTGCTGCACCCGATCGTCTCGACAGTAATCGTCGCCGCAGATCGGACCGGGAGTGAAAATCTTGCAGAGGTCCTGCACCCGATCCAGATAAGTTCGCCGCCTGGCACAGCAGGCCGACCGCCGATCATCTGCGGACCGAGAGGCCCTTGTGTCTCGTGTGGCCTATGCGGAAGCGAACGTTGAGCGGGCGCTGCGTACCTTGCCAGCTCCGCGGGCTGAGAAGCTTCGTGTTCTTGTCCTCGGCGCCTCCTCTGAGGGTGATTTGCGAGTCGGTCGGGAGCAGAAACGTATTCGCGCGGCCGTTAAGTCGGCTTTGCACCGCGACTACATCGAGCTCGACGTACGCCCAGCCGCGACGACGAGCGATCTCCTTGACGGCATCACCAAGTTCCGCCCCCACGTCGTCCACTTCTCAGGACATAGCAACGAGCAGCTCATCGTTTTGAGAAGGAAGAGGATGAGCCCCATGAAGGCGCAGTCGTCACTGCCCAGGCTTTCGCCGCCGCGGTGCGGGCCACCGACACCCCACCCCTTCTCGTTCTCCTTAACTCCTGTCATTCAGCTTCTCAAATCAATGAATTGGTCATCGATGTCGCCCCGTTCGCAATCGGCATGGCCGACAGCATCGAGGACGCAGACGCCATCAGCTACGCGGCCCCGTTCTACGCAGCCGTCGCCAATGGTCAATCCATTCAATCGGCACACCTTTCCGGACAGGCAGCCCTGCAGCTCGCAGGGCTCGACCGGGCGGACCTTCCAACCCTGGCCGCTGCCGCCGACGCCGACCCGGGGTCCGCCATCTTGGTCAAGCCAGCAGGACAAGGTTCAAAAGTCGAGAAATCCTGTGCCCGCAGCAAGTGGCCAAACTACGGTTGCCGACACGAGCACGTTCTCGTGGTCCCTCGCTGAAAGCTTCAAGCGCAGGGGCTGAGCGCCCCGCGTCCGAGACCAGCGCGGCGCGATCCACTTACTCCCCTACTAGCTCGTCGTCGGCCTTACACGCCAGGGCTTGGTACAAGGTGGTCCGATCGATCTGCAGATCCCGCGCAACCTTCGCCTTCGGCACCCCGGACTCAATCAACCCGCGTGCCTCGACAAGCTGCTCCGCGGTGAGCTTCTGAGCACGCCCCTTGTACTTGCCGGCCGCCTGCGCCAGCCGAATGCCCTACCGCTGCCGCTCACGGATCAGAGTCCGCTCGAACTCCGCAAACGCCCCCAACAGGTTCAGCATCAGCCGGCCAATCGTATCGTCCATGTCCCGGCTATAGGTCTGCTGCTCCTTCACGAAAACCTTCCACCCTGCAACACGCATGATCCTGCACTTTGCTAGTAGACAATTTCAGACTTCGATACTTAATAACTTTGCAACTCTGCAACTCTGTAACTCTGCAACTCTGTAACTCTGCAACTCTGTAACTCTGTAACTTATCGAAATTAGCGGGAAGACATCAGCGGCAACTTGAACGGGACTCCTGACGCTGGACACGAGCCATGCGAGTGTCCTCTGGACGAGCCAGTAGCGGCCTCCACACAAGCCTCGCACTTTCCACCCTGCCGTCTGGATCTCGTGGTCTCCCCCGCGGCGCCGTCGTAGCGTGATGGCATGGGGAAAGATCAGAACGCGGAACGAGAAGCCATCAACAGGTTGCTCGCGGCGCACAGCGCCGCTGGAGCGACCAGACCGCGAAGATCGAGGGTCTGGGCGAGGACGGTGTTACGGGATTCGCTTTCGGCCCATGGTTCCTCGAAAACGGCGAGGAGCAGCTGCGCGTGCTCCAGAGCGCGTTCGGCGTCGTCGATGTGTGGCGGTCCATGACGCAACCTGCGCTTCCGGAAGGTGCCGAGACCGAGCGCGAGCACCTGACCACCACCGCGACCGCCGTCGCCGATCGACAGCGGTACCTCGGCGAGGTCGCCGCGATCGTTGAGGAACGGCACGAGCTCCGAGCTCGCCTGGCGACCGACTATCACCTTGTCGATCCGGACATCAGCCGCGCTGTCAGCGCCTCCGCAGACGCCCTGAGAGCTGTGGCCAGAGAGCTGCTCCAGGCGGTGAGTCTTTTCGCGAACCAGGTCGGGGAGCTCAACGCCCGAATGAGCATGCAGGCCTTGCAAGTGGCGGCGGCCCGTCAGGGCATGGCGACGACGCGGACGACCGAGACCCGAAGGGACGACGGGTCGTTGTCGATGGGCGTCACGGTTGACCTGCAGCGCCGAGACGCGGCGCCCACACCGCCGTGGTGGCAGTTCTGGCGCCGGTGAACAGGAGATCTTCTACGCGGTGGCCTTCTCGTTGATCCGGCGTGCTTCGACGACGGTGTCCTCGACCACGCGGGCTTCGAAACGGCCGATCTTGTTGAGGCGGATCTTCTTGCCGAGGCGGATCTCGCTGGCGAACGCGCGGGCAGCGCTGTTGGTGCGGCCGCTGTAGATCCGGACCCAGTGGTCGCCGCGGTTGTTCACGAGGATGTCGATGACCTGACGCTCGCTGGTCGGGCGTGCGGTGGTGGCTGCCGGCAGGCCGAGCTCGTGGCTGGTCAGGGTGTCGCTCGAGCGGAGGTCGTCGACGAGCCAACCGGCTGTCTTCGTGTTGATCTTCGCCAGGGCCGGCAGCTGAGCCGCCGCGCGCCCAGGCGCGATCGCCGTGTAGCCGGCGGACTGGTTCGGGTCGTAGAAGTCGTCCTCGACGGCCGTGCTGCGGTGCCAGGTTCCCGTGTTGGGCAGATAGACGAAGATCCGGTGCTCGCCGCCGGTCTCATGGGCTGCGATCCACACCAGGCTCTGGTCGCTGTCGCGCACCTCATAGAACTGAGTCATCGGCTTGTCTCCTCGTTCTCATTGTGCGCCACGGAGTAGGGATTCGGGTAGACCTTCTCGACCAGCGGAAGGCCACCGATCTCAGTGAGTGAGTCGAGGCCGGCGGGTGTCGGGATACCGCTCGAGCGAAACGCCATCCGGTGGTGGGCAGCGGCTCGGTCCTCGTACGGACTAGTCCGACGATCGCGCTCGAGCTCGTAGTCCACGTGGTTCTCGTCCTTGACGCCCTGGCTGAGCTCGGAGTGGAACTGCACCTCCACAGGCCGCTCGTCACCCTGCTGCACGAGGACGTGGATGCCCTTGTAGGCGTTCCCGTCGACATAGGACTGTTCGGCCGAGACGACGGTGTAGCCGCGCTGCTGCAGGCCGCTGATCGTGCTCCTGACGGTCCCCGGGAGGTCGTCGTGGCGCTCGGTGACAGCCGTGTAGCGCAACAGGTCGGTGAGCTTGTCAGAGGTGGCCTGCAGCCCGCTGGCGTCGCGGGCGGCGCCGCTCACTGTGGCGCGCTGGCGGAGCTTGCGGGCAAGAGACGCGGGGCTCTTCATCCGGAACTCGAGGCCGTGGGGACGAGCGCCGGCGGGGATCGCCGCGACGACGTCGCCCGTGGTGCGGCCCTCGACGGCCCGGACCTCGGCGAGGACGGCGATGGTCTCGGTGGCGATCGCGGATGCGTAGTCCCGCCAGACGGCCTCAGCACCGTCCTCTGGGCCGTGCGCGGCCCAGTCGACCTCCGGGAGCTGGTCAGCCTGTTGGGGCGCGAGATCCGCGTTGGTGAGCTCCTGGAGCCGCCGGCGGTCACGACACCTCCGCCCACCCTCAGCGCACGACTGGCACATGATCAGGCCCGCGTGCCGTCGAGCAGCTGCCTCGAGCGGGCGTACTTGGCGGCGAGGCGCCGGCGGGTGGTGTCGTCGAGCTGAGCGGTGCGGTCAGGGTCGGTGTTGTCCTCGATGTCGGCCCGCTTCACGGCCACTGCGCGGGAGTCTGCTCGAACTCGGGTGAAGTACTCCTCCGGGGCCTCCCCCGCGCGCTTGGTGACCGCGTCGACGACGTCGATGACGTCGACTGGGATGCCTGCGGCGAGGAGGTCGTCGCGAGTGAGCTCGGTGTCCTCGAGGACGTCGTGCAACAGAGCTGCGGCGATGACATCCGCCCCCGCTGCGGGGTCGTGCCGGCGCACGCGCTCCGCCACCCGGACCGGATGGCCGATGTAGGCGTGGCCGGTCTTGTCGACCTGGCCGGCGTGCGCCTTCTCGGCGATCGCTAGCGCAACGCGCTCCAGCTGATCTGTACTCATGCGTCCAAGGTAACACGTTCCTCACGCGACTTACAGACTTACGAAGTCCCGTACTTTGTTACTAACGAGTTCTGTAACTCTGTTGCTTCCAGAGTCCGGGTGTGATACATTCGTCAATGTCAGATCGAATCGGGAAGGGACAACGCATGTCGCCACGAATCATTGGGGTGGTCAACCAAAAGGGGGGCGTCGGGAAGTCGACGATCACGATGGGGATGGCGGCCGTCTGCGCCGAAACCTCCAAGGTGCTCGTCGTCGACATCGACCCTCAGGGATCGGTCACGTTCTGGAGTGACCAGGCCGGAGACAATCTCCCCTTCGACACCACGTCGGACCTGGACCCGAAGAACCTCTCTCGTCTCCGTGAGCTCCCGTACGAGGTCGTCTTCGTGGACACTCCGGGCTCGCTCGACAACGAGCACATCCTTAACCCGGTGCTCGACGAGGCTGACTTCTTGATCCTGCCCACCGAGCCGGCCCCGCTGGCCGTTCCCCCGCTGCTTCGCACCGTCAAGCGCCTGATCGAGCCGCGCGGGGTGGACTACCGGGTGCTGATCAACAAGTACGACCCGCGCACGCCTCAGGACGCCGACGAAGCTGCCGAGCTCATCGACAACGCCGGCCTCAAGCGCTTCCAGACGCCGATCCGTTCGTACAAGATCCACACCCGGGCGCCGATCGACGGCCTCGTCGTCACTCAGTACAAGTCGTCCCGATCCGACCTCAAGGCGGCAGAGGACTTCCGCCGCGTCGCGATGGAGATGGTTTCGCTTTGGGCCAACGCCTCGACCAACAAGGGAGGCCGATGATGGCCCGCAAGAAGCTCACGTCACTCCTGGACACACCCGCCGACTCCGAGGTCACCGAGGCGCCTGCCGAGACTGCGGCCGTCGCTGACGAGCAGGCCGCGCCTGCCGTCCCTGCCGCCGAAGAGCCGGTGTCGGCGGTGTCGCCTCGGTTCGAGGACTTCCTCCGCAAGGAGGCCCGGTTCCGGGAGGACCAGCTCGACGAGCTCTCCCGGCACGCCCGCCGGTTGCAGCGCCTCCGGACCGCTCCTGGTGAGCGCATCACCGACAACACTCTGATCCGGGTCGCGGTCGATCTGCTCATGACCCGCGTCGACGACCTGCAGGGCTCCAACGAGGACGAGCTCCGCTCCTCGCTCGGCCTGTAACTCACTGACTCTGTAAGTCTGTAACTACGGGAGTCCGTAGGTGCAGCACTCGGAAGGAATCGCGATGGATGACAGCTTCCGTCCCCGCGGCTGGACACCGAAGGAAGTCCCGACGATCTGGCTTGACCATACGACCGGGCAGGGCGTGACCCGCGAGGGCACCTCCGTCCGCCCGAAGGTCGGCACCGGCCGCAAGAACCCGAACCTCACCGACCTACTCGACACCGCTGCCACCTACGGTGCCGAGCGGATCATGCTGACCGGCAAGCGCCCCGAGCCCGCCCCTGGTGTGCGGCACTGGCTCTTCGTGCAGACGCCGAACTGGGTGCCGGGCACCCACTGGGTCGCCGGGGGACCGCCCACGGGCCGGTTCCACCACGCCATCACCGGTCAGAAGATCGAGGTGCGCACAGCGGAGGAGTGGTTCGGCGAGGTGCCGCTGACGCCGGCACAGGCCCGCCTGGCGTGGGAGACACTCGGGGAGATCATCGCCGGCATCGACGAGCGTGCCCGGCTGATGCTCTCACCGGCCGCGACCGGCACGAACCTGTGGGCCTGGTCCCTTCCTCGGAACGTCAACCCAATTCCCGTCTCGGCGGACATGGCCGCCGAGCTGCACGGCACCTCGGGGCAGCACCACCTCGAGCACCTGGTCGCTGGACCGAACTTCTCCGAGCACGACGACTGCGTGGCCCTGATCGACCCGGCTCAGGTCAAGAAGATCCAGACGTTTGCCCACACCGACGGCCGGTTCATGTACGCCTCCCTCGGCCGCGAGCTCGGCATCGGCCCGGGCCTGCGCCTGAACCGCGCCGGCGCGTACGCGCTGCTTGAGGAGGAGCCCTACGCCCGCGCCCGGTACTTCGTGCGGTTCAAGGTCCCGGAGGACTGGAACCACGTGGGCCTGCTCGGCGTGCGGCATCAGCGCGTCGAGGACGGCTGGTACTACCCGAACCACCCTGGCGCGGTGGGGGAGACGTGGGCGGATTCCTCCGAGGTGTTCGTCGCCCGGAACGCCGGCTGGCTTGTGGAGCCCCTCGAGGCGGTGAAGTTCACCAAGGCCAAGCCCCTGGACACGTTCTTCGAACGGATGAAGCGGGCTCGCGATCGCGTGCAGGAGAACCCGGACATGCCGCCGATGCTCCGGTCGGCCCTGGCGGGGGCGCTCCGCGCGATCCTGCTCTACACCGTCGGTAACTTCGCCTCCGCCGGCCGAGCGCAGACCCGCATCGCCGAGAGCGCGTTCGACGTGCCGGCTGAGTACCAGTCGACGATGGTGCGCCAGGGGAAGGTGTTCGTCTACCAGATCCCCAGCACGGTGACCGAGCGGACGCGGATGTTCTATCACCCGGAGTTCGCGGTGCAGATCTGGGGCCGTGGACGCGCTGCGGTGCTCTCAAGCTCCTCAGCTCTGGGGAAGAGCACCGCCGGCGCTCTCGCCGTTCCGGGGAACACCCTCATCGGCATCAACGGTGACGCGATCTACACGACCGAGGTGCCGTCGTGGGCGCTGCCCACCGAGCACGGTGGCGGCGACGACGGCAAGACGGGGCGCTTGCGACTCGTGAGTGCTCTGACGGGGTCGTTCATGACGCCGGACTCGCTGCAGTCCCGTGACGCGCTGCGCAAGCGCGCTGACAAGGCCGGCCCGGCCAGCGCGTGGGAGAGCATGGCGGCGATGGCCGACTCGGACGTCGCCCCGGTGAGCGTCAGCTCATGAGCGACGCGACGTCGCGTGAGGGCGGCTCCGCGCAGCAGCTGCTGCAGGAGCTCCGCGGCCGTGGTCTCAGCGTCTCGGAGATCGCGGGGGAGCTGCAGCGCTCTCCTCGCATGATCCGGAAGGTCCTCAACGGGGAGACCAGCGGCGCCGTCTACCGGGCGTCGCTGCTCGAGCTCGCTCGCACCGGGCAGACCACCACCGTGCCGCCGCGACGTCGATCGAGATCCGGTGACCTGGTCCGGGTGCGCAGCAAAGCCGGCGCCGCCGAGCCGACGGTCGTCCCGCAGGACACCGGCGGCCGGTACACGCAGAACCGTCAGGGTGGCCGGCTGCGCACGACGACGTACCTCGGTGGCGGTGGCCGACAGCACGAGCTGCAGATCCCGAAGGGCAAGACCGCGAAGGGTCGCGAGCAGGCGAACTCCGAGATCCTGCACCGGGTCCGCTCCGCCGCTCGAGGGCAGGCCCGCGACACCCAGCAGATGGTCAAGGCCCGCATCACCTACGCCAACGGTCGGGTGATGGAGGTCAAGGAGTACAACGCCTCGACGATGCTCAAGCGCATCAACGACCACGGCGGCGGCGCCCTGGGATGGTTCCGCGACGAAAACGGCGAGCGGTACACGAACCTCGACGTCGCCGATCAACCGATCACCGGCGTGACGATGACCGTCTACGGCAAGGCGAAGACGCAGGAGTACGACCGGCAGCGCACTCGCGGCCGTCCGCGCCGCACACAGTCCGGGTGGCGCCCGAACTACTGAGCTCGGCCAACACAGCGAACGGTCCGTGAGGCGATGGGGGGATCGCGTCACGGACCGTTCGTGTTCTCCGAGCCGTGGGGGGACGACCCGGAAGCTACTGGGGGGAGCAGCTATGCCACCACGCTACTGCCGACCGCCGTCGTCTGCACCAGACCCACCGAGTGCACGTGGCCGGCTCTCGGTGGGGCGCAGCCTTCGCGGAGATCCCGCCAACGAATCTCACTTTTGGGCTCTACTTTGACTTTTCCCCGTGGATAAAATGGCCGGAACGTGCCCGCCAGGGCTAAGGACCGGCCATCTTCTCCCCGAGTTCAACTCAGTACGTCCGGAACTTACAGACTCCCGGACCCCGGCACTCCGGTCGTCCCGGACTTGCGCACTTTCAGGGCTCGGCACTTCCGGACTCCGTCACTCCGGTGCTTCCGAACTCTGCGAATCCCGGACCCCGGCGCTGCCGGACTGCCGGAGATCGCCCGACCGGGCCGCGGACGAGCGGGGCGGCGGCGCCGGGTCGGGCGTTGATCAGCTGCGACTGAGGGCGCGCCCCGGCACATACGGTTCGCGGTGTCGCAGCGACTTCGGGGGAGATCCCGCGGCGCGGACCGCTGCGAGGCCGGCAGCCCAGGCGTCCTCGCCCTCGGCTTCCATCCGAGCTCGCGCCTCGTCGAGCTCCTGCCGCCACTGCGGCACCGACCTGGTGCCGGCGAGCGGTCGGGCGTGGGGTGCAGCGACACCAGGAGCGACGTCGCGGCTGCTGGTGGCGGTTTGCGCAGGTTCGGCGATCGCGGGGGTACCGGAAGGCTCTGGGGCGCTCCCGACGGCCTTGAGGGCCTGCAGGCGGACCCAACCGTCGCGGAACGGTTCATCGGTGGCCCAGAGCTGTTCGAGGTCGCGGTGGCCGCGGAATTCCGGGGGAGTGGGGGGTACCTGCGCCGGGGAGGTCGGCCGGCGGAACGCGCGGGCCAGTCGGTGGCGGAGCCAGCCGAGCCCGTCCCGGAACCGGAAGTGCGGCTCCCAGCGCAGCACCCGCTCGAGCAGCTCGTCCGCGGTGTACGAGGCGTCGATGCCGAAGTCGTCCAGGATGCGCACCAGCCCCAGGACCGACCGGCCCTGCGTGAACCGGCCCACCACAGCACCGTCCTTGCCGATCACGGCTTGGTCCAGCTCCGCCACCAGGCGACGGAACGCCGGCGAGCGATCGCTGAGCGGCCGCATCGGCGCCTGTGTGCTTTTCATCCCACCGCGAGATCTTCCCTGCCCCGGGCGCGAAGCGTCCGTCCGCCGCGAACGCGGTTTGCTAGGTATCTCTGTAACGGGAGAAGTGCCCTTACTAGAGATGGCGCGATGTAGGTGGAAGGTGCGCCCCTTCGACGGAACCGGCTGACCCGCTGCTGCAGCCGCCCGATGCCCGGGGACGATCAACGCCGCCTCGTTGCCCACGGCCTTCTGGTAGAGCCCCCGGGCGCGGAACATCGCCTGCTCCCGACGCGACAGCGGGCGCCCGATCCGGATGGTCGAGTACAGGCCCAGCTCGGTGAGGATCGCAGTGACCTGCTGCACTCGCTTCACGGCCGCCTGCATACGACGTCGTCCCTGCTCGGAGGAGCTGTCGAGCTCGTCGACGTCGTCGAGCAGGCCCGCCCTCGTCGCGATCGTCTGATGGGACGCGGTCACCCCTCGTCCGGTCGCGTGGTCAGCGAACGACGCCAGCGATCGGACGATGGCCCAGAACGGCTCGTCGGCGACCCACTTGCGCGTCCACGCCTTCCGGAGCTCCCGGCCTTCCGTCGAGTTGCACGCAGCCGCGACCGCGGTGAGGTACTGCTGACGGGAAGACCACGCCGGCAGCGCCGCGTACGCACCCTCGGGCGCCGGCAGCGTCGACGAGCGCCGGCCCACACGGGCGCGCTCGGACCAGTCGGTACCCCACGACGTCGGCGCCTTGAGCGCCACCCGCCGGCGGCCACGAGAGTCCTCGAGCACGCGCCAGGCGACCCTCCAGGGCGTAGGGAAGTCCGGTGAGCTCGTAGAGGCGGTGGGAGCAGAACCGCATGGTTCCGCTGATGCGGGGGGTACCGAACTGTCGAACCCCGGCACTTGCGAAGTTACAGACTTCCGAACTTTCGGCGGCGTGGCGTCGCTAAGTGCACGTGTGCGTATTACGATGAGGTCATCCCTTCCACTCTCCGGTGGCGGGTACGACGAAGGTCCGGCTGATAACCGGAAATTCGAAGGAACGAACTCAGAACCTGTAGGTCGGCAAACTCGGCAGGTTCAGAGCCAAATACGTGGGCCCCTCGCTTCGGCGGGGGGCCTTTTGGTTTAGGCCTCGTCGATAGGCAGCTCCCCGTCGGTCGACGGCACCGGGTAGGTCCACCACACCGGGACGCCACGCTCGTCGAGCTCGAGGTGCTCGACGACGCGCTCGAAGAAGACCGCGCTCGAGATCTCGAGGCGGTCTGCGATGGCGTCGAACCGATCTTTTGACGCGCGCTCCACAGCCCACCCGAGCTGAGTCGGATCGATGAGGGTGCCGCGAGGACGACGGGCCGGTGCCATGCGGTAACCGTAGCTCTACATGTACGGCTATCGACTGCAGTGATTCTGGCGTGTCGCATGTGTCAGTGCAGCTCGGGGAGACGGGTGTCGACGCGCTCATCGACGGGGAGCGAGATCGTGCCGGGCTCGCCGGACTCGTAGTCGCGGTAGGACAGCTCGACGTAGCCCTCCTCGGCGTCGTCGTAGCCGGCGAACTCCAGGACCCCCCACATGCCGTCCTCGAGCTCGACGAGAGCGCCTTCGGACTGGAGGTACCCGTTGCCGTCTAGGAGCTCTTCGACGCTGGTCGTGGTGGGGGCCGCGTAGCCCTCGAACGGCTGCAGCTGCTCGTCGGGCTCTTCCGCCTCGATCTGGATCTGCTCGATCTTCTTCGCCGCGGGGGTCTCGAATACGCCCGCCATCTTCCGGACCGGCATCGCGTCGGCGACAGTTGCTTTGGTGATCCGGGCGGCCATGTAGTCGTTGAAGTCCGGACCGGTGTTGGTGGCCTTCTCGTCGTCGAGGTCGGGGAAGTCGTCGGGGTCGATGATCCGCTTGGTCTCCCAGAGGTCGACCTTCGGTCGCAGGCTCTGCACCAGCTCGAGGTCGGTGGGGAACGCCCATTCGGAGGGCTCGTTGGGGTCGGTCTGTTCCGGGTCCGGCGTCCAGTACGTCTGCAGCTCGACGGGGGTGCCCTGCTTGTTGCGGGCCATGCCGCGGCCCTTGCCGTTGACCGGGACGGTGGTGCCGGTGACGAACGACTGCCACATCATCTTCGCGCCCTCGGGGGAGAGCTTTCCGAGGCTGACGCGGAACCCGAAGTTGTCGCGCATGTCACCGGTCAGGAACTCCGCGTCGGGGCGCTGCAGGCCGAGGAGGAGGTGGATGCGGAGCTTCCGGCCGAGGCTGACGATGTCGGAGAACTCGGTGAGGGTCACCGGCGTCGTCGAGGCGCCCTTGGGCTTCACGGTGCGGTACCAGGCGAGCAGGGCGTTCCGGAACGTCTTGAACTCGTCCACGACGAACAGGACCGGCTCGAAGTCGTTCAACCGCACCTGACGGCTCTCGTACGCCTCCATGCGTTCCTGCATGAGGTCGTAGACGGCGCGGGTCACTCGGGCCTGGTGATCGATCCGCCCGGCGATGAGCTCCACGTTGGGGTACTCCCGCAGGCCAAGCAGCTCGATGCGCTTGCCGTCGATGCCCCAGATGTGCCAGCCCTGCGCGGCGAGGTACATCGTGATCCCGAGGATCACGACGGTCTTGCCCTTGCCGGTCTCGCCGGTGACGAGGCCGTGGGCCTGGTCCTTCGGCTTCCAGACGATCACTTCGCCGTCTTCGTCGACGCCGACCGGGACCGCCATCGAGTCGTACGTCGCCTTCGGGTCGACGACCTCCGGCGCCACCGCGGGGTTGGCGATCAGCGACTCCAGCTTGGGGCGCAGCTCGAACCGGACGAAGTCCTTCTGCAGATCCCAGAACGCACGCCACCGGCCCTGGAGCACGGCGCTGGTGGCGGTCTCGATGTGGGTCCGGACGCCCTCTCGGGTGAGGCGGGGGGAGACCTCGAACTTGACGGTGATCTCGCGCGGGTCGCCGGCGTCGTCGGTCTTCGTGGACACCTGGGCGTCGCCGAAGATCTTCGCCATGTGGGTGCGCACCCGCTCGGTCTTCTCGTCGGCGTCCCGCTCGGTGGCGTTGTCGTGCTCCGCGAGCCAGACCAGGCCGCGTCGCTCGTTGTGCTTCACGACCCGGTAGACGATCCCGAAGCGCGCGGCGGCGCGACGTCGGAGCTCGCTGACCAGCTCGAGGGCGTTCCCCTCGACGGATGCGACCGTGTTGTAGCTCAGTCGGATCTTCCGGGGGGTCCCGATCCAGCCGCCGCGCCAGGCGCGCACGAGCACCCGAGAGCGGTCCGGTTCGGGCCAGCCGAGGACGGGGGTGACGGCGATGACGAACAGGTCGGCCATCGCCGTGCGTCGGCCGGCTCGGAGCCGGAGCGCGATCGTCGCGGCGATCAGGACGATTGCGAGGGCGCCGACCAGGATCGCGGCGCCGGGACGGTCGAGGGCCGCGGCGATGCCTCCGGCGATCACGGCCGCAGCGAAGACGGCGATGACCGGGACGAACCATCCGCCGGTGCGGGGGAGTGGGCTGCCGTTGGCGACGCGGGTCATGCCCGGCTCCGCTTCTCCTGCGCTGCGCGCACCCGTGAGCGGATGACGAGCGCCACGATCAGGATGACCAGCACGAAGGCGCCGGCGGCGACCGCGATCCGCGGCAGATCAAGGCCCGCGCCGGTACCGACGGGGATGAGTACCCCCTCGGTGGCGAGCACGTGGGCCTTGACGAGCCACGTCTGAGCGGTGGGTACCGCCGAGGCCAGCAGGGCCGGCCCGATCAGGACTACAGCGAGGATGCCGGCAAACCAGGTCCAGATGTCGTCGTTGCTGTTCTGCACAGCGTCTCCCTTCGTCGCGAGGCCAGGGGCGGCCCTCACTGGTTAAGGGGTGACGTTGACGGGGTCGACCGGGACAAATCCGTTTCGAGTCAGGGGATCTCGGGCGCGGCGTACCGCGTCGACGCCCACGTGATCGGGAGTTGGTAGGTGCCCGTGGTGGTCTCGTACTGACTGCCCGTGGGCTGCTCCTCGGGGCCGGTCGAGAAGGCGTGGATGCACCACGTCAGCGTGTGATCGACGAGGGTGCTGGTGTGCGGATCGAGGCCGGTGCAGTTCGTCGACGTCATCGTGTTCGACGCCGGCAGCGGGTCGGAACCGGGGTGGGTGGCGATCGTGAACCGGGAGAGGGTGACCGCCGACAGGTCCGCGATCGAGGAGGTGCCGGTGCCGTCCTCGTCGACGACACCGAGAACGACCAGCGACACCGGCATGGTCCAGACGGTGCTGTAGCCGGCAAGGGAGCTGCGCTGCTCGAGCACTGCACGAGCCTGGTCCTCCGGCAGCTGGGTGAGCTCGTCCATCGTGACGCGGGCGTAGACCGTCTCACCGCTCGAGGTGTCGATGGTGACCGTCGCTGGTAGGCCGACGGACAGCTGGGCGCCGGTGGTGCTGAGGCGGGTGTTCAGCAGCTCCTGCAGACCGCGACCACTGCTCGTCTCGGGCCCGGGGGTCTCGTCGACGGGCGAGGTAGTCGAGGACGCTGCGGGCGTCGGGTCCGAGGCTGCGGGCCGGTGGGTGACGCCGAGGATGACGGCCGCGACGATCGCGGCGACGGCGAGGACGGCGAGGAGGATCTTGCGCATCGGTCGGCCTCAGGCAGCGTAGGAGGTGCGGGCGGCGACACCGATGCGGGACCGCACTCGAGCGAGGCGCTTGCGGACTCCCTCCGGGCTGATCCCGAGATCCTGGGCGATCGTCTGGTGGGTCTCCTCGCCGAGGTAGGCGCGGCCGAGCAGCGCGACCTCGGCGTTGGTCACGACGCGGGTGTCGACGGCCCAAGTCAGCAGGTTCGCGAGCTCGGACTCGGGCGAGGGCTCCGGCTCGGTCCAGGCGCTGGCGACGTGCTCGAGGATCTCGTCGGTGACGCAGTTGGTCAGTCCAGCGATGAGGCGATCGTTCGCGGACGGCTTTGGTGCGATCACGCTGAGGGTGCCCATCGTCAGGTTCGCCATGACGCGCGAGCGGAGGTGCAGCTTGTAGTGGCGGATGCTCTCCCACGCGGCACCGATCGCGATGTCGACCCGGTCGTTCCGAGTGAGCTCGTCGAGAGCGTGCACCCGGTGCGCCATGCTCCGAGCCGCGGGGATGAGCAGCTGCAACAGCACCCGCTCCGAGACGCGGTCGCCGTTGTGGGCGAGGCAGAGCAGGTCGTGCAGGAGCTCGTCGCGAGCATCCCCGGTCAGGTCGCGGACACGCTCCACCATCGTCTGGACCGGCACAGCGCCGTGCTCACCGAAGATGTGCACCCGGCCGGCGAACTCGTTCTCCCACTCGCGGCGCAGCTTGTTGTCGAGCGAGAAAGCGCGGTTGGTGATGGTGCCCATGAGAACCCCCGAGGTGAGACGGACTGCGGTCTCGAACGACGGTCCTCAGCGCGGGGGTACTGCCGGGGGTGCCGGCTGCGGGGATCTCGAAGGCAGGGGATCGCTCCGCCCGCGGTCCTGGGCAAATCCGCATGACCCCGCGGATCGCAGGAGGATTCACGCCCGGAAAATCTCTCGGACTTTTTTGTCCCGGTCGGCACTGGGGAGGGCACCCCCTAGGAGTGAGGGGCTATTCCGAGTCCCGCCATGACGAAGGGACCGTGCGATGCCCACGCACGAAGATGTAGCGCCGCGGCTGCCGGAAGGCCTACTCGGTGAGATCAGCGAGCACGCACGAGTGCTCTCCGCATACGACCAGGCTCAGGACGTCGCGCTCGAGCTCCACGAGAAGCCGTTCAGCCCCGAGACCAGGACCCGCGCCCTGGAGTACCTGCAGTCGCCGGAGTACGAGCAGGCCGCTCGCACGGTGCGCGGTCGTCTGGCCGCATCATGAAGCTGCCCGGCAAGAAGCACGCTCCCGAGCAGCCGACGTCGACGCCGGCCGCGGCTGCTGACGTCGAGCTCGTCGCTCAGGCGGCCACCTGGACCAACGGCTCACGGCTCAGCTCGAAGGGGATCTCGTTCCTCATCGTCGCCGCACTCGTCTGCGGCCCGGTCGGACTCGTCCTCGCTGCCACCAGCGGCGGCTCCAGCTCGGCTGCTCCGCAGGAGGAGAAGACCGAACAGGTGTCGCCGCTGCAGCAGTCGGCCGGATCGTTCGCGTCCGGGTACGTCGGCGCATGGCTCGGCGCGACGCAGGACGACAGCGCGGCGCTGGGCACCTACACCGACACCAACGTGCAGCAGCTCGCCAAGACCGGATTCGAGTACCGCAACGTCGCGGTGGCCTCGATCGTCAACGACGAGAACGCGCAGCTCAGCCAGGTCATCGTCGCCGCGGATGTCAAAGACGACACCGTCGAAAAGGGCAAGGGCGACCAGTGGCCCCGTCGCTACTTCCAGGTCGTCGTCTCGGCCGCCGGCTCCAAGCTCGTCGCTGTCGGGTTGCCCGCCCCGGTCGCCGGCCCCGCCGCCGGCACGGACGAACCTCGCCTCAACTACGGCGACTCGATCTCCTCGAACTCCGCGGCGGGCAAGACCGTGACCGCGTTCCTCGCGGCCTACCTCACCGGCCAGGGAGCGACCGAGCCCTACACGGCCCCGTCGACGTCGATCCCGGCGATCTCACCGGCCCCGTACTCGGATCTCACCGTGTCCTCGATCGACGGCGAGACCGCCCCTGCAGAGCAGCCCGAGGACGGCGCGACGGTCAAGGTCTACGCCACTGTCGTCGCCGCCAACTCGGTCGGCCAGCAGGCCACCTCGACGTACACCCTCGACCTCCGCGCCCGTGCGGACCGGTGGGAGGTCGCAGCGCTTGGCACCCCGCCGGCACTGTCCGACCAGACCGCCACCAGCGCCACCACCCCGACCCCGTCGCCGACCGGCGACTCACCCCAGAAAGGCAACTGACCATGTCCAGCATCACCGCGCTCACCACCATCGCCGCCTCGAGCGTCAACGACGCCAGCACCAAGTTCTACGTGCGAGCCACCGCCGGGCTCGGAGAGGCAGCCCCCCAGATCCTCGCGGGCGGCATCATCAACACCGCGACCGACCAGCTCAACCAGTTCAAGACCCTCATCGTCGTCATCGGCGGTGTCATCGGTCTGATCGCCTTCTTCATCATCGCCGCCAGGAAGAGCTGGGCGATCGGCGGGATCATCCAGGGCCTCTTCGTCGGCGCCCTCATCGCGTTCGCCGTCGGTGGCGGCGGAACGATCTGGCTCGGCAACCAGTTCAAGGACCAGCTGGGTAGCTGATCCCGATGGCAGAGCAGACACCGCAGGTCGCGCGCTTCTTCACCGGCGCGCGACGCATCCCCGTCCTGATCGGCAAAATCAACGGCGCCCGCATCCCGGGTGGCCCGTACACGCTGACACAGCTCGGAATCGGCGGCGTCGTGCTCTGGGTCGGCTACAAGACGGCCGACATCTGGGGTCCCGGGCTCTTCCCACTGATCCGCCTGATCGTCCTCGCGGGAGCAGCGTGGGGAGCCACATGGGCCGCCGGCCGCATCCCGGTCACCCGCCGGCGCCTGCCCGACCTCGTCGCCGACCTCGGCATGGCGATGTCCGTCCCGCAGCTCGGCAGCTACAAGGGTGCCCCCGTCCGCATCCCACGCCCCCACTACTACGAGGGCACGGTCCTGCTGCAGCTGCCCACCGGGACCGGAAGTCCCGCGGTCGCCGCGAGGAGGCCTGCGGTGATCGCTGACCAGGTCATCGTCGCCGAGATCCCCACCCCCGCCAGCCCACCGACGGCACCTGAGACTCCCGACGAGCCGACACCGACCATTCCCACCGCGGACGAGCTGCCGGCCAACGTCATCCCCCTCCGCCGCACCTACGCGACCGGCGTCGAGCGTCTGCTCGAGCAGGCCCGCCGAAAGGAATCCAACTCATGAGCACCGAGCACGAAACCGCACCTCTCGCCGGACCCCAGAGCGGGGCGGTGCTCTGATGGCTATGCGACTGCCCGTGGTGGCGATGACCGGACACCTGATGTGGACCCGCACCGGAACGGTGTGGGCGACCTGGCGGCTGAACGGACTCGCGAAGGGGTTCGGCAGCTCGGACATGCGCGCCTGGTCGAAGCTGCACCACCAGAACCTCTTCCAGTCCGTCCGCGGCGAGTACCTGATCCTCGGCCTCACCGCCGACCTCGACCCGGTCTCGGTCGTCAACCGGATGCTCGAGAACGTCGACATCGACGAGAGCCCCGCGTGGGCCATGGAAACGATGCTGACCCTCGACGCTCTCGCCGAGCGCCCCCTCGGCAAGCGCGAGTACTGGCTCTCCGCACCGCTGCGCATGGGGAGCGCCAAGCAGAAGGCCGGCGCCGCCTGGCGCAACGTCGACACGTCGTTCCGCGACCTCGTGTCGTTGCCCGTGAACCCGCCGACTCCCAAGGAGATCCTCGCGGCGCTGCAGACCGCCGGGAAGCTCGAAGAGCAGCTCCCCGTCGCGTTCGAGCCCCACCGGGCCAGCGTCGCCGAGCAGGTGTGGATCGCCACCCACTCCCAGACCCGCGGACTCGGCATCGACAACGCCGCACCAGAACCCGCCGGCAGGACCCTCGGCGGCGTCTCGCAGCAGTACGGCGAAGACGACCCCTCCGACCGGTTCACCTCGCCCGCCGTGTTCCCGAACCCGCTCCTCGACGAGGGAGGCCAGACCGACCTCACCAACAAGCTGGCCAAGTTCGACCCGTTCAGCCGTCGCTACCTCAAAGTGCAAAACCTCCGCGAGGAGACGACGTCGTACCAGACACTGATGGCCCTGGCCGGCACCCCGAAGGGCGGCTGGGAGACCCCCGCCGTTGACTGGGTCGGACGCATCGACGAGCTCGGCGTCGAGGCCGACTGGGCACTCCGCCTGAACGTCATCGCCGCCGGTGAAGCCGCACGCCGTAACAAGCGCGCCGAGACCAACCTCAACGACCAGCTCGACCAGCAGGACGGCACCGCCTCGATCACCGGCTCCGGCGGGCAGCTCGTCCAGACCGCCGCGACGCTGCAGGACTACCACTCCGAGCTCAACCGCTCGGACAAGGAAGTTGAGGTCCAGGCGACGATGATCCTCGCCGTGGCCGGCCCCACTGCCGAAGAAGCCCGCTCCCGAGCCCAGTTCCTCCAGAAGGACTTCAAGGGCATCGACTTCACGTTCGACATCCCGCTCGGCGCCCAGGAGGCGCTGTGGTGGGGAATGCAGCCCGGCGTGCCCACATCCCGTCAGGTTCGCGAGTTCGTCGAGATCACCACAGGCGCGATGTTCGCCTCAATGGTGCCCCTCACCTCGAGCGAGCTCGGCGACCGGACCGGCATGATGCTCGCTGAGAACGTCACCTCCGGCACCGCCCGGCCCGTCCTGCTCGATTTCGAAGCGCACGTGCTCGCCGACGTCTCCGCGTCGATCGCGTGTGCTGCAGAGCCCGGCGCCGGCAAGTCGACCCTCCTCAAGACGCTCCTCGGCGCCAACCACGACCGCGGCGCCCGGATCGTCGTCATCGACCGCACCGTGCTCATGGAGTACGCGAAGTTCGCCGAGTCGCTGGCCAAAGAGCAGACCGCCATCGTCGACCTCACCGACCCGATGTGGTCCCTCGACCCGCTCCGCGTCTTCGGAGCCCGCGCCGGCGCCGCCGCAGCGCAGACGCTGATGTCGGCTCTCCTCGGCATCCCCGCCCGCTCCCGCGAAGGCGCGCGCCTGTCCAAGGTGCTCGGCCCCGAGTACGCCGCCGAGCACGAGCTCACCTCGCTCGGGGCGCTCTACACACACCTGCAGGAGCTCGGCAAGGGCGGAGACGTCCAGGCGGAAACCCTCTCGGACCTGATGGGGCTCTACGTCGACAAGCACTTCGGCAAGGTGCTGTTCGACTCACAGCTGCCGGCGCTGGATCTGTCTAAGCGGGCCATCGCATTCCTCACACACGGCGTCTCGCTCCCCGACGCCGACGAGATCAACAACCCCAAGCTCTTCGACGAGATGCCGATCGAGAAGCTCTTCGGCCGAGCCATGTACGCACTGTTGGTCTCGATCAGCCGGCAGGTGTGCTTCGCTGACGACGACGACCTCGCGGTGTTCGCCGTCGACGAGGTCTTCCACATCACGGCATCACCCGAAGGCCAGCAGCAGCTCAAGATCTTCTACCGCGACGGCCGCAAGCACAAAGCCGGCGTTGCCGTCGCCAGCCAGGACGCCCGAGACTTCGGCGACGAGCTCTCCCGCGGCATGATCAAGACCCGCGTCGTGATGCGGCAGACCGACCGCAAGCTCGCCGCAGGGAACCTCGAATGGTTCCACGAGGGCCTCGGCGAGGAGCCGTCGATGGTCGACCTCGTCACGCAGGATCTCTCCCCGATCGGCGCGAACGGGCAGGTTGCCCCCGACCGCCGAGGCGAAGCCCTCTACCTCGACGTCCAAGGCCGCATGGGCAAGATCCGCGTCGCACTCCCGCAGGAACCCGAGCGACGCAAGACGGTCCTGTCGACGCCCTCGAGGGCCATCACCCCCGCCGAGCGCGAGCAGACAGCCCTCGCCGAAAGTGCGGTGTCCGCATGATCCTCTTCCTCGCCTCCGGCTACCGCACCACCCGCTACCGGCTGCGCCGGCTCTGGGCGTGGGTCGTGCTCCACCCCAAGACCGCGATGCTGCTCCTGCTCGGCGTGTGCTGGCTCGTGTCCGCGATCATCGCCGTCCCCGCCGCCTACGCCGACGGGTCCGCGAATTCGTCGGCACCGCCCTACATGCCGCCCACCGACCTCAAGGACTCCTCCGGGGTGCCGCTGTGGCGTTACTCCGTGCTGCCGCTGGACCGTGGCGACGTCTGGCACCCCACCAAGACAGTCGTCTCGGGCATCGTCGACGGGGTCTGGATCTTCAACCTCGCCTGCCTCTCGTGGTGCCTCTGGCTGCTGTCGTTCCTGCTCGAGTTCACCTGGGTGGACTGGATCGCCACGCCCGTCGGCGCGATCGCCACAACCATGCAGTCGGTGCTGTCGCAGATCGGCTGGCCGGCACTGGCGATGATGATCGCCGGTGGAGTGTTCGGGATGGCGATCGCCCTCGGCAAGTTCGCCCGCGGCACCATCGACCTCTCCGTCTCGATCCTCTGCTTCGTCCTCGCCACCGGCGCCCTGGCGAACCCCGTCACAGCGTTGACCGGCGAGCACGGCGCCCTTACCTGGGCGCAGTCCACCGGCGCGAACCTCTCCGTCAGCGTCCTCGATACAGAGGGCGCAGACCCCACCGGCACCCCCGACAAGTCCCAGGCACAGGAGATGATCTCGCAGTCGCTGATGGGCGGGCTCATCGACGTCTTCGTCCGCATCCCCGCGCAGGAGGTCGCCTTCGGGCACTCCTTGAGCGGCGAATGCGACACCACGTTCACCAACCAGATGAAGAACGCCTCCGCCTATGACACCAGCTCCACCACCGTCCGCGACGCCGTCGGCAAGTGCGACAAAGACGCTCAGGAGTACGTCACCCACCCCAGCCCCGGACAGGTGATCACAGCGCTGTCGATCATGGGCGGCAGCGGCACCCTGCTCCTCATCGCCCTCGCGATGGCGCTGGTGTGCCTCATCGCGGTCATCTACGCGCTGCTGAGCGCGTTCAAGCTGATCGGGTACGTCTACGCAGCGATGCTGCCCGGCGTCGCCCGAGAGGGGCTCTGGAACTCGTTCATCGGCATGTACGTCGGCGCGCTCTCCGTCGGGGTGTCGATCGTCACCCTCGCCGCCTACCTGCGGATCTTGTCGTCGGTGATGAAGGCCGTCTCCGAAGGCGGCCTCCCGATCGTCGCGCAGACCGCGGTGATCAACATCTTCGTGATCGCCTTGATCATCACGCTGATCACCTTCTACGTCCGGATGCGCAAGAAGGGTGTCCGCCTCGCCCAGTGGCTCGCCAAGCTCGGCTACGGCGGCAACGGGCAGCCCGGCTCGATGTCTCCGATCGGCAAGGAAGCCCTCCGCACCGCCGGCCGCTACGCCGCGAACCGGCTCAGCCAGCGACCGCAGAAGAAGGCCCTGCCGGCGCCATCGGCACCATCGGAGCCGGCGAGCGTCGATGGCGGCCACCTCACCGCCACCACCAGCCGGGCCGCCGGCGGCGTCGGCAAGGCCGTACGCGTCGCGTCGACTGTCGGCCAGCTGGGCGCCGCAGCTGCGACGGGTGGCACCTCCGCGGTCGCCATCAAGACCGCCCAGATCGGCGGACGAAAGGTGCTTCAGCGCCACGCCCTGAGCGCCGGGGCATCCGCCGTCGGCAACGTCCTCGAGCACAAGACGGCCAGGCCCGCCCCCTCGACGTCGTCGTCACCGTCGACGCCCACTCTCAGCTCCCCAGCAGGACGGGCCGCGCTCACCAGCTCGAAGTCCTCCGTAGCTGCCGCCGGGCGGACGCTGGCGATCGTTTCAGGACCCACACCGGCACCTACGCCGCCGGCGCAGAGCCCCGCCGTCCCGTTCGGTCGCCAGATTGTCGTCGACAAGAGCGGCGTCGGGCAGATCGCTCCCGCCGCACAGAACCGCGGCGGCGTCTACCAGGTCACCCGAATGCGGTCCGACGCAGTGCAGCAGTCCCCGGTCCGAGCTGCGCTCGAGCGAGCCGCGAAGAAGGAGCTCGTCTCGTGAACAAGAAGATGCTCGCCATCGTCGCCGGCGGCGCCGCGATCCTGCTTATCCCCGCGATCGGGATCGTCGGGTTCACCGCGACCTCGCTGCAGCTGCTCGTCAGCTCTCCCGTAGCCCTCGGGTGCGCCGCCCCAGGCGGCGGAGGTGCTGCGGCTGCTCCCGCCGGGGAGGATGCCACCGCGGCCGGCCAGGTCGACAGTGGCAACGGCAAGACGCTCACGCTCACCCGCGAGCAGCGGGACAACGCGCAGACCATCATCTCGGTCGCGAGGGGACTCAACATCCCTTCGCGGGGCGTCCAGGTCGCACTGATGACGGCCCTGCAGGAGTCCACGCTGCGCAACCTCGACTACGGCGATCGCGACTCGGTGGGGATCTTCCAGCAGCGCGCGAACTGGGGTTCCCTCAAGGAGCGGATGGACCCTGTGTACGAGGCCAAAGCGTTCTTCGGTGGCCCCCTCGGCCCAAACCACGGCACCCCGAAGGGCCTGCTCGACGTCCCGAACTGGCAGGCCAAGACCCTGGGCGAAGCGGCGCAGGCCGTGCAGTTCTCCGGGTTCCCCGCGGCCTTCGACAAGTGGGAGACCGCCGCGGCGAACATCATGAGCGACGAGGGCGTCAACGTCACCGCCGACACCGTTTCGCAGACCACCAGCAGCGGCAGCGGGTGCGGAGGTGGCTCGAGCAGCGCCGGCGGCGCCGACGCGCAGACCGGATCGTGGTCGGCACCCAACGGCAAGACCGGCGCCGACATGGTCGCCTACGCCGAGCAGTACGTCGGGAAGGTGCCCTACTCGGGAGCGTGCGGCTCTGCCGGCAGCCCAACGGCCGGCTGGTGCTGCACCGGGTTCGTTTACTACATGTACCACCAGGTTCTCGGCATCGATCTGCCCAGTCCCGTCGTCTCCGGCCAGCTCGCGCAATCGCACCAGATCCCCGCCTCCGAGGCGCAGGCCGGCGATCTGGTCGCCTGGGTTGGGCACCACATCGGTATCTACGACGGCAAGGGCGGCCTTATCCACTCGCCCGACTGGGGCCGCAACCTCACCTACGCGAAGAGCTACCAGTTCAGCATCGGGGGAGTGCAGCCCACTTTCTGGCGCGTCAACGCCCTCGGCAACGGCAGCTGGTGAGTGAGTCACAAGCAAGCGTTCCCGAATTGAAACTTCTCTGACAATGTGGAGCACAGACGAGTAGCTGTAATGAATTGCCAGATACGTAGCCGGCAGGCGGTGGTTCATCGGGACGGTTTGTACCCCGGGATCAGGGGGCCGTTTTTCGCCTAAGCCTTGGCTTGAGCAATCTCGCCCTGCCTGCCGCTGAGCAGGCCAGAAGAGGAGAAAGGGTGTCATCGCATGCGGTGACACCCTTTCCGTTCTTCTTGTGTGGCTAGTTCGTTGCTCGGCGTTGGCGGTGTCGTGCGGCCAGGACGATGCTGATGCCGGCGAGAGTGAGGATGCTCGCTGCTGCGCCGAGGGGGAGCCAGTCTGAGCCGGTGAAGGCCAGAGCGGTGGGGGTAGTTGCTGCCGGAACGATTGCGGTCGGGCTCGGAGTAGCAGCGGGGCTACCGGGGGCGGGGGCCGGGATGGGGCTCACGGCCGCTGCTGCGAGGGTGGAGCTGACCGGGGCCGAAGGGTCCGAGAACACAGGGTTTTCCTCGCCGGTGAATGCGATCGCCTGGGCTACGTAGGTGTCCGGGGTCAGGGCGAGGGTGACTTCCCATAGTCCGTTCTCATCGACGATGATCGGGTCGGCGGGGTCATCGGCTTGCGCCGAGACGCCATCGGTGGGCTCGAGGGCGCTGTCGGGTGTGACGCCGAGCGCGATGTTCGCTCCCGCAGGGCCGGTTCCGGTGAAAGTGACTTCCTCGCCGGTGAGAGATGCGCCATCAGCAGGGGTAGTGATGGTGGGGGTCTCTGGAGCCACGATGATGCGTTCCGACACGGTCTGAGTGAATGCCTGGGTGACGGCCCCGCCGGCGTTGGTGGCGGTGACACTGTAGGTGTTGGTCCCGGGCTGCGTGGGTGCCCCGCTGATGGCACCGGTGGACGGGTCCAAGCTGAGCCCAGAGGGCAGTGCGCCGGCCGTGATGGCGTAGCTGATGGGTGCGGTTCCGGTCGCGGTCACTGTTCCCGTAACAGGGACGCCAAGGGCCAGCTCTCCCGGGAGCGTGTTGCCGGTGATCCGTGGTGCTTCAATGACTTCGAGAGCGCCTTGCGGGCCCCACAGCTGGAACGTAGCTGACTGATCAACGCCGGTCTGGGCCCATGTCGCAGCAGATGCGGTGCCGAAAGTCGTCAGGACCAGGGTGTAGTCACCGGGCGTGAGGGTTCTGCTGAAGCGGGAGAACAGACCGTCGACGACGGTCTCGCCATCGCTGAGAACACCGCTATCGCCTGAATCGTCGTTACAGCCCACGACTCCCGTCCCAGGATTGGCCGGATCGAAGTCCTGGTAGACGGCAAGGAAGGGGTCGTTAATGGCGGAGAAAGGGTTCCGGTTGTCAAGCTGGGCGCTTTCCGGGTTCGTGCTGATGACCCGAAAGGTGAAGTCGCCAGCTGTCGTGATGGACACACCCAGTGTCTTGTAGACGTGGGCTCCGGGCTGGATGCCGCAGCCGGCAACCCTGCCAAGAAACCCCGCCGCTACGGTCATCTCGTCAGCAACCGCAGGAATCGTCACAGCGTAGGGCCGCGGTGTGCGTGGCGTTAGGGCGCGTTTCGTTCCTTCTGCAACGGGTGTGTGTCAGGGTTTAGGAATGGTGCAGCACAAAACGCAGGTTGTCGCGTATGTCCGGGTGAGCTCGGTTGACCAGAACCTTGGCCGGCAGCTCGAGGCCGTGGGCGAGGTCGATCGGGTCTTCGAGGAGAAGGTCTCGGGCGGGTCCCGGGCGGACCGGGTCGCGCTCCTTGACTGCATTCGATACGTCCGCGAGGGCGACGTCGTGAAAGTCGCTTCGATGGACCGCCTTGCCAGGTCGCTCGGGGATCTTCGCGAGATCGTGGACGAGATCACGAGTTAGGGCGCCTCCGTGGTGTTCGTCAAGGAGCAGCAGACCTACAGCCTTGACACCGACGATGCGATCGGCCGGCTGATGCTCAACCTGCTGGGCGCGTTCGCGGAGTTCGAACGGACCCTAATCCGGGAGCGGCAGCGAGAGGGCATTCGGTTGGCGCAGGCGGCGGGGAAGTACAAGGGGCGCTCGAAGAAGCTCACAAAGGAGCAAACTATCGACGCGCGTCGACTAATTGCGGCCGGGGTGCCGAAGGCCAAGATTGCTCGGGATCTGCAGATTGATCGGACGACGTTGTACCGGGCTCTCGCCCGTGACGTGGGCGAGGCTCCGGCGGGGGAGTGAGGCGCCCAACGCCCTTCAGGTCGTGGGGCGCCTCGTTCCCAGTGGGACCTGGGAAGCTGTTCGGGAACACGAGGTGACACTCGCGATCGCATCGTAACCAGTCTCTGTCGCCAGAGCGACGGCGGTTGCCGTATGTCCGGCGCGTTTGGTCACTGAAGGGTCGAGCGGTACCCCGCAGACGCTGCACCTCTCAATGTGCTGTGTAGGAGTGCGTCGGCGAAGGCGATGTCGAGGGGCGCGTCGGGGATGAGGAGCCTGTTATAGCAAGCGCCCCAGAGCTGGTCGACAAGGAGGTTGACGTCGACGCCGTTCAGGAGTTGGCCTCGCTCGAGGGCTCGCTCAAAGTAGTCGATTGCGAGCAGTCGCCGCGGCATCGTGTAGCGCTCGGACACTGCCGCTGAGAGGTCGGGGTCGCTTTGGGCTGCGCCGATCAGCTCCGCAATGACCCTCCCTCCGCCGTGTTCCGTCAGGAGGCGCACAAAGGAGCGAAGTTGCGCGCGAATGTCGGTGAACAGATCTCCAGTGTCTCGGAAAACTAGTTCTTTTTCGCTTCGTGAGAAGTAGGACTCCGCAGCAAGTGCTCCTGGGGACGGCCACCACTTGTAGATCGTCGTCTTGCTTGCGCCGCATCGAGCGGCGACACGATCGAAAGTCACCGCGCGCAGTCCCTCGTCAGCTAGGAGGGCCGATGTTGCCTCGAGGACCTCTGCTCGTACCTCGCCCGCCGGGCGTCTGCCTCGCCGGGACCGGTTCATGGGTTCCTCGTTACTCATGCGCTTCTCCTGTTCGTCCGCCACTCGTATCGAACTTATTGGACAGACTGAGCATTTCTGTTTCCACTTATGTGGACATTAAGTGCATATCTAAAGGAGAATTTATGTCTGTTCCTCCCGCCCGCGTCGCCATCGTCACGGGAGCCTCAGGTGGGATCGGCCGTGCCGTTGCTACACGTCTGGCTGCTGACGGGCTCGCAGTCGTTGCCCACTACAGCGGCAACGGCGCAAAGGCCGACGAGACCGTTGCTGCCATCACATCCGGCGGTGGCCAAGCCATCGCCGTCGGTGGCGACATCGCAGACGAGACCGCCATGTCAGGCTTGTTCGAGGCTGCTGCCGAACAGTTCGGAGGCGTCGACGTCGTGGTCAACACGGCAGGCATCATGCCGCTGGCTCCAATCGCGGACATGGATCTCGACACATTCGACCGCATCCAGCGCATCAACGTGCGGGGCACGTTCATCATCGATCAGCTCGCTGCCCGCCACGTCCGGGGCGGCGGGGCGATCATCAACTATTCGACCAGCATCACCCGGTTGCAGATGCCGACCTATGGGGCGTATGCCGCGTCCAAGGGTGCAGTTGAAGCCATGACCTTGATCCTCGCGCGTGAGCTCCGCGGCCGGAACATCACTGTCAATGCCGTCGCCCCGGGCCCCACGGCTACCCCGCTGTTCCTTGACGGCAAGCCGCAGCAGGTCATCGAGCACATTGCGTCCCTGAATCCCATGGAGCGCCTCGGTGCTCCCGAGGACATCGCCGAAGTCACTGCGTTCTTGGCTGGCCCTGGCCGCTGGGTCAACGGGCAGGTGCTGTACGCCAACGGCGGCGCCGCCTGAACCCGGCCTTCCGCTTCGCTTACAAAAAGAAGAAGCCATGTCAGTGATCCTCATCACTGGAGTCGCCACAGGCATCGGCTACCTCACCGCGAAGACACTTGCCGCCGACGGGCACACCACCTGGGCAAGCATGCGCGACGCGGAAGGCCGCAACGATGCAACCGCGACCGAGTCCGCCGACCTCGCCAGAACAACTGGCGTCGACCTGCGAACGGTGACCCTCGATATTTCCTCCCAGGAATCAGCCAACGCCGTAGTCCGATCAGTCGTCGAAACCAGTGGCCACCTCGGCGCCACTATCCACAACGCCGGGCATCTCTACGTCGGCTACGTGGAGGCATTCGCGGCCGAAGACATCACGCGCCTCCTGGCTGTAAACGCTGTCGGTGCGCACCGCGTGAACCGTGCCGCGCTGCCCTACTTGCGCGAGCAGCGGTCCGGCACACTGCTTTACGTCGGCAGTACGATCATCGTCACGACTCCACCCGTCCGTGGCCCGTACGTCGCCTCGAAAGCAGCCTTCGACGCCCTCGCCGTCGTGACCTCCTAAGAAGCCGCGCACGGGAAAGACGTCAGATAAAAATGAGCGTACTCGTTAGTGACTACAATAGCTGAAGTACCGGAATGTCTTGGCACAGGAATGGAGCATCAGATGACTGCGCAGCACTTCACCATCGGCGGCGACCTTCAGGTTCGCCGCCTCGGATACGGAACGATGCAGCTCGCCGGCGAGGGACGATGGGGCGAGCCCACGGATCGGCCGGGCGCGGTGGCGGTGCTGCGGCGGGCCATCGAGCTGGGAGTGAACCTGATCGACACGGCGGACATGTACGGCCCGTACGTCACCGACTCGATCATCCGTGAGGCGCTTTACCCGTACGCTGACGACCTCACGATCGCGACAAAGGTCGGGTTTACCCGGCAGGGGCCCAACAAGTGGATCCCGCTGGGCCGGCCCGAGTACCTTCGACAGCAGACCGAGCTCAACCTCCGCAACCTTGGTGTGGAGCGCATCGACCTTCTGCAGCTACACCGAGTGGATCCGACCGTCCCGCTCGAGGACCAGGTCGGCGAGCTGAAGGCCCTCCAAGACGAAGGAAAGGTGCGGCATATCGGCCTCTCCGAAGTCACCGTCGACGACACCCGCCGGGCGTCCGTGGTGGCGAAAATTGTATCCGTGCAGAACCTTTTCAATATCTCCGACCGGTCGTCGGAGGCGTTGCTGGACTACACCACGGAGCACCACATGGCGTTCATTCCTTGGTTCCCACTCGCCACCGGCGCGCTGGCCGGGGCGCACTCCCCGCTTCGCGCGATCGCGGATCGGCACGACGCCACACCTGGTCAACTCGCGCTGGCATGGCTGCTGCACCGCTCCGACGTGATCCTGCCGATCCCCGGGACGAAGTCGATCGCGCACCTCGAGGAAAACCTCGCCGCAAAAGAGCTTGAACTCTCCGCCGACGAGATTGCCGAACTCGACGCGCTGTAGGCGTAACATTCTAACGAACCCTCACGACAATTAGCAGGATGAGTCGGCTCAAAGAAAGAGCATCCATGACGGAGAACACCATTGCGCTTTCGGCGCTGGCACCCAGTCCGGGATGGGAACTGGTTGTCCTCGATGTCGCGCGGCTTGCCGCGAGCAAGTTTGCCGATGAGCCCGGATCGGTCGGAATCCGCGTCTACCCGCACGCCGACTCTGGCCGCGTAATGCTCGTTGAATATTGGGCCACCGACGCTGACTTCGCCAACCATGCCGCCGGGCATCTTTTCGCCGACTTCACCGCGAGCATCTCCCCGCGCCTACGCCTCCCGATGCACTTGATCCGACTCGACCCCTTCGCTTACTGACGAAGCATGGGACGCCCGGCTCCGACACTCGTCGGTGCCGGGCATTTTTTCCATGAGCCCGCGGCTCCCCGATTCGCACATTGATATCGCGCTCAGTAATGAGTTCAGGCATGTTTGCGGGAAGGTCCCGCAGGAGGAGGCGGGATGATGGCTCGCTCGAAGGAATCAATATCTCCAGTGGTGCTCATCTCCGGCGCTGCTGGCGGGATCGGGGCGGAGACAGCGCAGCTGTTCCGCCGTGAGGGTTGGCTGGTGTTCGGCACCAGCCGCCGCGCGACGACCGGGTCGACGGTCGACGGGGTGGAGATGGTGGCGTTGGATGTCACCGACGACGCATCAGTCGGGGCGGCGGTCACGCACGTCCAGGCCGCTGCTGGCCGTATCGACGTGCTGATCAACAACGCTGGGCTTGCCGCGCTCGGCGCGGTCGAGGAGACCCCCATTGAGCTGGCGTCGTCGATGCTCGACGCGAACGTGCTTGGCACCATCCGGATGATCAAGGCAGTCCTGTCGGACATGCGGGCGGCTGGCCGTGGCCGAATCGTGACGACCAGTTCCGTGCTGGCGATGCTGCCGTCTCCGTTCAATCCCTGTACTCCGCATCGAAGCACGCCCTCGAGGGCCTGTCCGAGTCGCTGGACCACTAGATTCGCGGATTCGGTGTGCGGGCAGTGCTGGTGGAACCGGCATTCGAGTCCGGCGCGCTGCGCGCTCCATCCATCTGCCCGAGTACGCCACCGACCGCAGCAACGTCGAACAATACTTGAAGGACGCCAACGAAAAGACCGACGGGCCCAACCTCACTGCCCGGGTGATGTTTTCCGCTGCGACGGCGCGAAAGCCGAAGCTGCGGTACACGGTCGGGTCGACGGCACGGACACTGTCGGTGTTGCGCTAATTCCTGCCGGAAGGGCCGCTCGATAGGACCCTGCACAAGCAGTTCGGCCTGTCGTGAACCACATCCGCCGGGACGTCCGTCCCTGCGTCCACTCACACTGATGAGGGGTGTCTGATGCAAGATTTCGCGGTCACGAAGTACGGGGCTCTAGTGGAGGCGGTCGAACTCCCGGAACCGACGCTGGGTGAGTACGACGTGCTCGTTCGCACGGAAGCAGCTGGCCTGAACATGCTCGACGAGAAGATCCGTGCGGGCGAGTTCAAGCACATGCTGTCCTACTCGTTACCGCAGGTGCTCGGCAACGACATTTCCGGCACGGTGCTTGCCGTGGGCGCCGCAGTCACGGAGTTCACCGTCGGCGAGGTCGTTTACGGCCACCCCGCGCAGGAACGGATGGGCACCTTCGCGGACCGCGTCGCCATCGCCGCCGCGGATCTGGCACCGGTACCGTCCTCAATCACTGTCACCGAGGCGGGGTCTTTGCCGCTGGTGGCGCTGACCGCGTGGCAGGCCCTCGTCGAGCGCGGCAACGTGCAGCCCGGAGCGCGGGTGCTCATCCACGCCGGTGCCGGCGGCGTCAGTAGTATCGCTATCCAGCTCGCCAAGCACCTCGGCGCCACCGTCGCGACCACCGCGAGTGCCGGCAACGCGGACTTTGTCCGCGACCTCGGCGCTGACATCGTCATCGACTACCGGTCCGAACTATTCAACGAGCTTCTCTCCGGCTACGACCTCGTGCTGGACAGTCTCGGGGGCGACACCCCCGAACGCTCCCTCGCGGCGCTGCGCCCGGGCGGGAAGGTCATCGGTATCGCCGGACCCCCGGACCCAGAATTCGCGAAGCAGGCGGGCCTGAACAAGGTGCTACAGCTCGCGATCGCCGGGATGAGCAGCAGCATCCGCCGCAAAGCGAAAAAACACAAGGTGTCCTATAAGTTCCTCTTCGTGCACGCTGACGGACAACAACTGCGCGCCATCACCGAACTGATCGACGCTGGCATGATCCGCCCCATCACCGCTAAGACCGTGCCGTTCGTCGAGACCGCGGCGGCGAACGCCGCGCTGGCCGACGGCGGCATCCGTGGCAAAGCTGTCATCCAGACCGTCTGAATCGTCGCGGGTCCGTCACACGACGGACCCGCGATAACCTGAACCTGTACCCGACCGAAGGAGACATCCGTGCCCGCCGACTCGTCGCCCATGAGCCGACGTGAGAGGAACAAGCAGCAGAAGTTGGACCGCATCACCCGGGCCGCCCGCGACCTCTTCTCAGAGTTCAGCGTCGACGACGTCAGTACGCAGCAGATCGCCGACCGCGCTGATGTCGGCACCGGCACCCTGTTCCTGTATGCCAAAAACAAGGGCGAGTTGCTGCTCATGGTGCAGAACGCCGCCTACGCCGCCGCCTTAGACGACGGGCGTGCCGCGTCCGCATCGATCGACGACCCGCTCGAGGCGATTATGGCGTTGCTGCAGCCAGTGATCGATTGCAACCGTGCGCATTTTGACAACGGCCGCACCTACCTTCGCGAAATGCTCTTCGGCGACCCCACCGAGCCCTATCACGCGGCGGCACTGCGACTCTCGGAGCAAACCGAGCAAGCGGCCGTAGAAATCCTCACGCGCGCCGGAATCGAAGCAACGGTTTCCGCAACTCTGGCACGGGTGATATCCGGTATTAGCTACGTCACAATGGCCGCTGCGCCCTACGCGAAGCTTGGCGCCGATCGCGTAGCGGCAATTGTCCGAGACCAGGCGTCCGCGATCTTCGCACCCCTGCGGATAGGAGCCTGACGGCGACTCGGTAACGTGCCTGCATCATCAAGGTATGCCTTTACCGAGATTGGTCCGAGCGGCAGAGCATTTGGAGTCCGCATCGAGTCTGGTGATGACCGGCACCCGGACGGTCTCACGATCGGCGCTACTCTGATGCTCAATGCGGACGCCATGTCGTTGAACGCGTCGATGTGGCCCTCGAGGAACGCTTTCCGCGCTTGAGTCGGATAGATCCGGTGGATCGCCTTCCCCGGGTGCGAGAGCCAGAAGGCGAACATGTGGCACTTGGTCTTCACCCCGCCCAGCACCACCCAGACCTCACCGAAGTCAACCTCCGCCTCCGCGTCCGGCGCGTGCTCCTGCGGGACGAACACCTCCGACACCCGGCCCGCCTCTAGGTCGATCTCTGGGCGGCGGCGGCGCACGTAGTCACGGACCGTCGAATACGACAGGTCCGTCGCGTCGTGCTCCTCCGCGAAACGGGCGAAGACCCGTCTTGCTGTGTGACGCTGCTTGCGAGGCGCGTTCAGATTCTGGCGGAGCATCTCGTCGATCGCGGCCTTGAACGCATTCAACCGTGGCGCCGTTCGGGCCCGCGACTTCCGGGCGGGCGGTTCCGCCTGATCGAGAGCCTGCCGCACGGTTGGCCGGCCAACTCCGTGCCTTCGGGCCAGCTCCCTGATCGAGAGGCCCTCCACGCGCGCATCACGTCGGATCGATCCGCGCGAATAACTCCACCCGAGACTCCACCCGAGACTCCATCCGAAACCTCCACCTTGAGCAACAACAACATGTTGCGACAACGGTGAAATTGGGTCCGGCTTAGATTGCCCGTGACACCCCGGAACAGCCGAAGTGGGTCCCGCTTAGATTGCCCTGGTGGGTCCGAGTAAACCTGCCATGGTCCGTCAACCACAGCCGGTTCGGCGCCTCGGCGGTGAATGCGTGCCGGGTCCGCTCGTCCACATCGGTCACGGTGCACAGGTCGTCGTGGACCGCGGGGCCGGGTTTCTTCCCGTTCTTGCCGCGCTTCTCCCCGAACACACTCCACCACCTGTTCTGCGACGTGGTCGTCCACGCAGTCCGGTCGGCCATCAGTTCGCCCGCGTCGCGGGCCTCATCGAAGAGGAGCCGGTACCCGAACTCGGGATCGTCCCGGTGCGCGTCGAACAACGCGTTCGCCCTATACGCCCCGTCCACCTGACTTGGTGGGCCCGGGGCCGCCAACCACCGGTATTAGGGCTAACGGGCGAGCTTGAGGACCCGGCACGTCACCTGGACGGGAATCCCGTCCGCGGCGAGCTCGCTCACGAGCCGTTGGAGCCTTTTCCCGGCAGGTTCGCCTGCGACGGGTACGCCGCCGCGCGACGCAGGACCTCGACTTCCTGCTCGGGCAGCCGGTTCCGGCGCCGCAGCTCACGGACTTCGTCGAACTCAGCGCGGCGTTCCGGGCCGTTCCCTGTCTTCGACGGCGGCACGGCAAACCCACTTCGTCAACGTCATCGGGTAAACACCGAATTCCGAGGCAATCGGCTCGATTGTCGCACCTGGTTCACGGTTTGAAGGGACACGCACGACGTCGTCGCGAAATTCCTGCGGGCAGGGCTTGGGCACGAGTGCATCCTTTCAGGCCCACCCCACCGGGTAAGCCAGATCAGATGTCACCTATCCGTGTAGCAGGCCCCTTGATGAGGTTGGTCGCGTGGATGATGTCTTGGCGCGCCTCGGGCGTGAACTGCAGGAGGATGTACGTGTGTGGGGCATCAGGTCTTTCGATGTAGTCGACCTTCACGCCGGCCGCGCGGGCCTTTTCGACGAAGATTCGGTTGTCGGGCGTCATAATGTCGTCGGTACCCTGGTAGATGGCCATTGGGGGCATGCCGGTGAGGTCTGCGTACATGGCCGAGATCAATGGGTCCTTGACGCTGCGCTTTCCTGCCCAGGCGCGGCCGCATGCTTGCACGCTCTTGACGTTGAGGGCGATGTCTTTAGTCTGGACGAGATAGCTTTCGGGGTTGCTAAAACTCACGTCGATGCAGGGCGAGAATAGGAGGAGCTGATCTGGCGGTCGAGTTCCGCGTTCCCGCATTCGCAGTGCTTGCGTTGTGGCCAGGTTGCCGCCGGCGGAATCTCCGGCGATGATCAAGCGGCCGCGACCGGCGCGAGCGACGACGAGGTCGGTGAGGTCGTCCATCAACTGTAGCGAGTCGTCGATGGTCTTTCGGGGAGCAAGAGCGTACTCGGGTACCCACATTTCAGCACCGCTTTTTTTTATCAGAGTCTTGATCAGACCCCATTGGGTCTGGGCAAGCGGCAACACCCAGGCCCCACCGTGCCAGAAGATCATCTGCGTTCCGGTTCGGTGACCTTTCGGGGTCAGGTGGTAAACCGTCTGACCAGCGACGGTGATGGTCTCCACGTTGGCGATGCGGCGAAGTCCAGCCTTCGGCGGACCATAGAGCCCCGGGAGACTCTTAACGGCCTCGATCTGAACAGCGTCATCATCACTGTCGGGCGCGGGCTTTTTCATCGCGCGAACCAAAGTGTTCACGGTTCTAAGGGCTAGCGACATTTTCTGTACCTCCGGGGTATCGCATTCAGTGGGCTCAAGTGGGGCGTCCGGGGCGACTAAACGCCGGACGTGGGTCAGGCGTGGTTGACAGCGCGACGAGCAGCCGTGATGAAGCTGTCGCGGTAGCTCTTACCGATCGATGTGACCTTGAGCGTGTCGAAGCCGTGGTAGCCGCCTGTCACCTCCAGGAACTGGCAAGGAACCCCTGCAGCGTTGAGGCGTTCAGCGTAGGCGGCGTCTTCATCATGGAACAGGTCCAAAGTGCCAACTCCGATCCACGCCGGTGGCAGCCCGGCGAGGTCCTTCCGGCGGGCGGGCGTCGCCCAAGATTCCGGCTGCGAATGCTGCGGCCGGCGACCGAGGTAGCTGGTCCACCCGTAGCGGTTCGATTTTGGGGTCCATGCGATCTGTCCGCGATAGCGGGGCTTTGGCTTTAAAGTGGTGCGATCGTCCAGCATGGGTTGGCTCAGTACTTGGAACACGGGCATTGGATCGCCAGTGTCCAGGAGTCGATGTGTGAGACCGGCTGCGATGAGACCCCCAGCGCTTTCTCCGAAGACGATGACACGGGCGGGATCGATGTCGAGCTCGGCGGCATTGTTCCGGATCCAGTGGTATGCCGCGTAGGCGTCATCGAGTGGTGCAGGGTACGGATTCATCGGTGACAGCCGATATTGGATGGCGACGGCCACCATGTCCAGATCGCGCGCGTAGGCCGATACACGATTCTGGAGAATTTGCGGGGCTCCGCCGAACGTTCCGCCGCCGTGGATGTACATGAAGACTGGCCCGTTGGGTTTGACGCCGAGGGGACGATATATCAGTGCCTTATTGCTCACGCCCATTTCCGAGGTGATCACCGTCGTCCGTACCGACACATCCGTCACGGGATGATCCTGGATCAAGTTCAGTATCCGCACCACAGGGAGGAGCGCATTCGAGAACGAGGGGCTCCGGAACAGCGTGAACGGCAAGCGCAACTCCTTCGGGATGTAGGAACGCTTTTGCGTGCGAGCCCGGACGAACAGGTCCGCGACGGCCAAGCTGCCGACAGTCCGTATCACCGTTGAGATCTTCATTGCTTATTCCCGATCGTCGCACTCATCCCCGCGGCACCCATGGTGTCGCGCTGTCTGCGCCCACAGTAGACGCAGCATGCACATATTGTCCAGCTAGGCACGCACTGCCCGAGCCCTGCGTCGGGCGCAGGAACTGCATGGACTCATACAAAGGGCATAGCATGGACGAGTGACGGAGAGTAGACGCTTGCTGACGCAGCGGCGCACCGCTGAGACGGCACGAGAGATCGGTGCGGCGGCGAGGCGCCTCGCTGCCACCAAGGGGCTTTCTGGCTTCACCATCGAAGAGCTGTGCGCCATGGTCGGGATCGCTCGTCGAACGTTCTCCAACTACTACGCCACTAAGGCAGCGGCGGTCGCCGGCGTCTCTCGTCGCACTGGCTTCGAAGATCTCGACGAAGAGTTCCTTCTCAGTGCGCCGAGGCAGAGCCTTGTGGACGACTTCTCGGAACTCGTGACATCGCGCTGGCGCCGCATGGGATTCACCCGGCTCGATCTCGAAGAGCTCTACAGGTGCACCCAGAACGACCCGCAGTTGATCTGGACACTTCTCGAGACGCTCAGCAGCAGCCACGAACACGACATCATGCTCCTCGCCCGGCACGCAGGGCTCCAAGACGACGACGTCCGTGTGAAGACCGCTGTGGAACTCCTCGAAGCACTTGTCTTGCGGTCACTGGCTGACTGTCTCAAAACGGATTCGGACAGCTTCGAACACATCCTTGCCCAGCGCGTCAGTCTGGCGCGAGACGTTCTCACGCCGAACCCCTCGGCGTACGGAGCGTCATCATGAGACCACCGCGGTCGGGCGCCGGGGAGGCAGGAACTGTTGGGGGTTCGGTTGGGTTCTCGCGTGCACTGCAGTCGGGTCACCCGTTTCGAAGTGGAAACCATGGCGGGCACAGGTAGCGCGGTGAAACGTTGTTCGCTCTCAATGGGCTTGGCGTATCTGAGCTCAAGTGCCGGTGTCGGCGGTTGTTGACGATCTCCTCGTACTTGACACCGCGTTCGCGAGATCGATGCCGGTGTGCCACATCTCCCAGTTCACTACCTCGACCTGCATGCTCGGCAAAAACGACTCCTTTATCGAATTCTCGTAGTATTCGCTGGCCCGGTGACCGTCCTTAACAAGAGAATCGATCACCGGGTGAACCCTTCAGGGCCGGGCCTGGTTGTGCCGCGCAGCTTCCACACCACGCATGGAGGTAGCGTGATCAGGCCAGCATCGACTTCATGTCCGATCAAGAGGTCTCGACCGATGGCACTGCGGCTTGCGCGCCGTCGCGACGCCTTCTGCAACGGCCGAATCGGGCGCGTCGCCGACATGGCTGCGGCCGCGAACCCGGAGTACGTCATCACCGAAAGCCCGACCGAACGCGGCCTCGAACCCCATTCCACACCGCCATGTCCGAGACATTGCAGAAATACGGCACCCCGTCATCCCACATGCCCAGGCCGAGCCAGATTGCTATGGAGAATCTACCCGGGGGCGGCGTTGCGGCCGGTGAACCCAAATAGACCACACGAGGGCTGCAGGCAGGCGTCCCCTTCTCCTGTCCGTCAACCGACCGCACCCCGGGACCGGCTGCCCAGCACAGACGCGGCATCGCGAAGGCCCAATTCATCAAGCGGCGGGAGAAGTGCTGGTCATGCCTCTACCGGGTTGCGTCAGAACGACGTGATGACCACCCTGTTGATCTTCGGGTCGTGGAGCGACTCGTAGCCTTCTTGAACCTCGTCGATCGAGATCGTCTTCGAGACCAGTTCGTCCAGCTTGTACCGGCCCTGCAGGTAGAGCTCCGCGATCATCGGGATATCCCGCTTCGGGTTCGTCGACCCCATGTACACGCCCTCCACCCGCTTGCGACCGTTCAGCATTTCGAGCGAGGTCAGGTCCAGATGGTTCGACGGGTCGAGCACGCCGATGAGGTAAAGCCCACCGCCCTGGGCGAGCATGTCGAAGCCGGAGCGGGTGACGGCGGGGAGGCCGACGAAGTCGAACACGAAGTCCGCGCCGATGCCGCCGGTGAGCTCCTTGACCGCAGCGACGGCGTCGGTCGTGGTCGAGTTGACGGAGTCGGTCGCGCCGAAGTGCCTGGCGTTGTCGAGTTTGTCGTCGGCTACGTCGATCGCGATGATCCGGCCCGCGCCGGCGATGACGGCGCCACTAATGGCGTTCGTACCGACGCCGCCGGTGCCGATGATCGCGACGCTTTGGCCGGGCCGTACGTTCGCGGTGTTCATGACGGCCCCGGCGCCGGTCACGACGCCGCAACCGAGCAGCGCCGCCTGCGGGAACGGGATCGCGTCTGGAATTTTCGCGACCTGGTTCTCGTGGATGATCGCGTACTCCGCGAACCCGCCGAGACCCATACCTTGCGCGAGTTCGTGGCCGTCGGCATCGGTGAGACGGCCGTCACGTACGGTCGCCTCGGGGTACTCGCACAGTCCGACGCGTCCTGTCAGGCATTTCGAGCACGCGCCGCAGTACTGGACGAGGCACCCGACGACGTGGTCATTGACTGCGACGTCGCGGACCTGGTCGCCGATCGCGGTGACGACACCCGCAACCTCGTGGCCGAGGACCATTGGGACGTCGTAGCCGAGGTTCGTGCTCGCTGCGAGCTCGTCGCTGTGGCAAAGTCCGGACGCCTTCACGTCCACCAAGACCTCGCGGCCGACGGGGTCGGAGATCTGGACGTCCTCAGTGTGGAATCCGCCGCCGAACGTGCGGACGACTGCTGCTTTCATGGAGTGACACCTCGAGTTTTTCATCGTCGTTGATTGGTCGGTATGTTGCCGACACCTACGACCATACTCTTAGATGGACACTGTTCATGAAGCCGACTGCTCTGACCGGGATCGCGGAGCGCCGTGAAGACCTCCGCGGGAACGCCGACGTACGCGCTACACGCACCCGTCAACGCCTCGTTGACGCGTTTGAGCGAGCCGTCAGTTCCGGTGCCACGCCCTCGGTTGCATCGCTGTGCAAGGACGCGAAGGTGGGACGGACGACGTTTTACACGCACTTTGCGACGGTTGAAGACCTCGCGGTGACGCTCGCGGCAGACGCGTTCGCGTCTATTGCCGACGCTGACGCTGCTGCCCGCGCCGGACGCGAACAACCCGGTGAGCAGATTGCCAACGAGAGCCTGCAACGAGTCGTACGCGACCTCGGCAGCCTGCGCGACGTCCTGCTCACCGGGATTCGGCTCGGCACCCGGGCAGGCGTGCTAGAACACCTCGTCAACGTGGTCGCCGTACACACGCACGCCGTCGTTGCAGCGTCGATCGATGACACAGACCAGCGCCGCATCTCCGCACGGTTCCTCGCTGCTGGCGTCGTGCATGCCGTCGTCGACTGGATCGAATCCGAAGAGCCCGTTGACGAGCCCCAATTGGTCGAGGCGCTCACCGCGCTTCTCCCACCATTCCTCACAGCACCCGTTCGGAAACTGCCCCCCCCACCTTCCGTTAGGACCGCGGGCCGAGCTCCGCGGGCCGGTCCTTCGCAGCCAGGCCGCAGCCGGGCCGGTGGTCGGGACTGATAGCACGCTGTGCCCCTCACTACGCTCCACGTATGAGCACTCGAGGGAACGGTTTTTTCGATTTCGGCTGCACGCTCGTATTCGAGCAGCAGCTTCATCGCTGAACAGATCCGTGATGATCTGGCATCGATCCGGTGCCGGGGAGGGTGAGCATGTTGCCGGTGCCCTGCGGCATGACGATCAGTCAGCCGTTGTCGCCGGCGCCCTCGAGTGCCTCTATCTCCCGCTGCTTGAGCGCCGCGTCGGAGAGCGTGTGCTCGTTGACGGTCTCGTTCGCGGCCGTTGCAGCGGGCCCCGCGCCATAATCTGGGACGACGGTCGGTGCCCGTGGTCTCAGAGCGTGGCGCCTGCCCACTTGTCGAGTTCGGGCAGGCGTGCCTGAAGACCGGCGCGGATGGAGTCAATAGCGTCCTGGCCGACGGCGAAGCGCAGCGCAGCGGAGGCTCGTCCATGCCAGCGATGGCGGTGATGGCATCGGCGACGTCGCCGGGGTTGCCGTAGGCGGCCTTGGGGAGGTTCTGGAACTGCTCGAAGAAGGCGCCGACTGTCGGGACGTACGGCTCCGATGGAGCGATGATCTCGGCGGAGGCCGTGAACTCGGTGCCGAACAGCCCGGGCTCGACGAGCGAGACCCGGATGCCGGCGGGGGCGAGCTCGATCGCGAGGGCGTCGCTATACAGCTCGACGGCGGCCTTCGAAGCCGAGTACACCCCTGAGGACGCCCAGGCGTACGAGCCGACGTATGACGAGAGCTGGATGATGCGGCCCTTGGATGCGCGCAGCGCAGGCAGGGTGGCGCGGATGACGGCGAGGCTGCCAAGGACGTTGACGTCGAACATGCGCTTTTCGACGGCAGCGGTGGTGTCTTCGACAGCGGCGAACAGGCCGTAGTCGGCGTTGTTGACGACGACATCGACGCCGCCGGCCGTGGTGACGGCCTGACGAAGGGTCGATTCGGCGTCCTCGGCGGTGAGGTCGAGGGCAACCGCGGTGACCTGACCGGCCGGGGCGGAGGCGACGAGGTCAGCGAGGCGGTCGCCCCGGCGGCCGACGGCAATGACATGGTGGCCCTGAGCAAGGGCGCGATCGGCAGTGTCACGGCCGAAGCCGGAGGTGGCGCCGGTGATGAGCCAGGTGGACATAGGTACTCCTTCGGTACGTCGGCTCACCGAGTGGCGGGCCGAAAACCAGTCCATGTGAGAGAACGGGCGAAAAGGGTGCCGGAGCTGGCCCGCCTGGACCGGGGTTGAGCGTGCCTAGGACTCCGCGGACCAGGCTGAGTCTTCACGGGCAGGCCCCGGTGAGCGAGGATGGAGCCATGGTGAAGAACGAGGAGCTGGGGGATTTTCTCCGGGCACGGCGCGCGGCGATGGATCCGGCCGACCTCGGCATTTTCGGCGGGAGCGCACGTCGCGTGCCCGGGCTTAGGCGGGAGGAACTGGCGAGGCTGGCCGGGGTGAGCGTCGACTACTACACGCGACTCGAGCAGGGCCGCCCGATCGAGCCGTCCGATGCGGTAATGGACGCAATCGCGTCCGCGCTCTAACTCGACGGCGCCGAGACGACGTATCTGCACACGGTATCCAAGCGGAAGCCGGCGGTGCCGCGACGCCCTGCGCGGAAGGCGCAGACGGTGCGACCCGAGACTTTCGCACTGATGGACGCGCTCGGCGACGTACCTGTGTATATCCTCGGGCGCCGTACGGACGTGCTCGCGGCGAATGCCGCTGCGAGGGCGGTCCTCACGGACTTCAACTCGCATTCCGCCCGGGAGCGCAACGCCGTCCGATGGGTGGTGCTCGACGAGTCGGCGAGGTCACTGTGGGGCGACGGGTGGGAGACTGCGGTCGCCGAGCTGGTCGGCGCGCTGCGGATGGATGCGGCGCGATTCCCAGACGACCCGAAGATGGCGGAACTCGTCGGCGAGCTGTCGATTAAGAGCGAGATGTTCCGCAAGTGGTGGGGCGTGCAGCGTGTTGTCGAGTATCGGCGCGGACAGAAGGTCCTGCACCACCCGCTGGTCGGCGAGCTCACCCTCCAAGCCGAAGACGTCACATTCCCAGGCGAACCCGACCAGACCATGTTCACGTACCTAGCCAAACCGGGCTCGCCCTCCGAAACCGCGCTGAAGCTGTTCGCCACCTGGAGTGACGCGCCCGCCGCGCGGGGTGACGTGCCTGCCGCACGAGCGGCAGCTCCAGAGGCCCTCCGCCGACAGTAGCGAAGCCGCTGAAACGGAGGACGGCCATTTGAATTAAGGCAGATTCGATGGGTGCTCGCAACAATGAGTGAACTAGTTGTGCTGGCGGCACCTCTGCTCGGGTAAGCCGGGCGGCATGCTCAGCCCCAGGCCAACCACGGAAACAACAAGAGCCGATTCACTTTGCCACGATGGCCATTCTTAGAAGACAAAATCCTCACAGGCTAGATGGAAAACCAAACCCTCAGCAGCCCCAGTCGCCAGGGTGCGAGGGTGTGGCCGGCAAGGGCGAATTTGGTGATGAGGCCGAACGTAGCGGAGCTGACTGCGATGGGGTGAAGTGGCGATCTACCCGAAGGCGAGTGTCCGGTGTGCGGATCGTAGGGGCGCCTTCTGGCGTCCTGAGGCAAGTTGCGGTCCTATCGGTGGGTGGCCACGAAGCGAAGGGCTCGTGCAGTGGCGAGGAGCTTCTTCGCTCGGGTGGGAAGGGTGACAGTTCCGAAGGAGGTGGCGTCGACGGGTCCGGCGAGGTGTGTTTGGAGGCGTCGGAAGCTGTCGATCTGGCGGGTGAGGACGTCGATGTCGACGAGGTCGTCGTCGATTTCGGCGAGGAGGTAGAGGGGACCGGTGACGAGGGCGACGGCAGGGATGCCGTGTTCGAAGAGCGGTTCGCCTTCGCCGAGGTGGATGAGTGCTCCCGGCTTGACGGGTGTGGCGTGGTCGGGGCTGACGCCGCTCCAGAGAGCGCGGGTCAGCTCGGCCAGCTCGGTGGTGGTGGCGTAGAGGAGTTCTGGTTCGAGGGTGCCGTCGGGTCCGTAGGCTCCGGTAGAAGGGTCGACGGTAAAGTGCTTGGCACCGAGGTGCTCGATGACGAGGCCGGCGACGGCGGTGAGCCCGCTGGCCTTTTGCGACCAGAGGCCGGGATGAGCGTCGAGCCAGGCGGTGGTGGCCTGGCCGTGCTTGGTGACGGCAGGAATGCGCAGGTGTCCGGCTGTGTAGACGAAGACAATGGTGCGGTCATGGGGGCTGGTGGCCGCGTCGCGGGCGAGGGCGAGTAGTCCCAAGTGGCCGTTTTCCTCGACGGAGTTGCCGCCGTCGCTGTGAGTGACGACGAGGACCGATTCGTCGGCGTGGGGTCCGTTTCCCGGGGAGACGGCCCACAGGGTGTCCATCGTCGCGTCGGTGGTCTTCGTCGCGTCGAGGGTCAGTGTCGCCTCCTCGCCGCGTCCCGCGGCGGCCAGGACGGTGTTGCGCTGCGATTCGGGTACCCAGACTGCGGGGATGCCCTGGTAGTCGCGGGTGAAGGGGAGGTACTGGCCGTGCGCGGCCGCATCGGGAATGCCCGACCAGACAGCCACAACACCTACGACGCCCGCTTCACGGGCTCGGGTGAGATCGGTTCCTGCGAGTTCGGATCCGATGACGGGATTAGCGATCGTCTCGAACGGCAGATCTCCGTCCCAGGTGCTGAGGAGCAGCTTCGCCGGCACATCGATGTTACGGACCTCGATGACCGCGATCTTCCCTGCCGCGGATTTCCAGTTCTTGCGAAGTCCGCGCACGAGCACGAGCGGGGCGGTCGCCCCCGCGCGTCCGGTCTCGCCCGAGTAGGGCCAGGCGGAGGAGAGCGGAATGACGGTCTGGCCGATCGTGAGGGTGCTGCTGAGGGTGGGCGCATCCCACCGCTCGAACGAGTGGCTGTCACTCTCGACGGTGTATCCGAGTGCGCTCAGCTCTGCTGCCACATCGTCGATCAAGGCGCGGTGCGCGTCGTTGCCGGACGCGCGCGGACCGAGATCGCTCAGTCGTCGGATCTGGGCGGCGTAGTCGGTCATGGTGTTCTCCTCGGAGCGGAGGTGCGGTAGATGTGCGGAGCGGCTAGTTGTTGAGGGGCGCGGAAGGGGCGGCGGGAGTGGCCGTGCTGAGACCAAGCAGGACTCCCTTGACCGTCGTCAAGCGCAACGACATCGACTCTTCGAAGATGGTGGCCTGGCTCACGGCACCGATATGGGCGGCGACGACGGCTTGGGTGAAGCGGACAGCGTCAATCGTGATCGTCCTGTGAATCGCGGACATGGCGGCGAGCAGGAGTGGACGTAACGTCTCGTGAACTCGAGCAGTGTGTTCGCGCAACAAAGCGTTGATCGTCTCGTCGTGCCGAGCCCGAGAGAGCAGCACCGAACGGATCGCGTACCAATGCTCCTCGGAAGGAAGTCCACCGATCACGCCGTGCACGATCGCGTCGATGCTGGGTGTTCCTTCTACGTCCAGAGCAGTGCGCAGGCCCTCGTTGAGACGCGAGAACATCTCATCGGCCTGCTGCTCGTAAACGGCGAAGAACAACTCGTCGACACTGCCGAAGTTGGAGTAGAACGCGCCCCGCGTGAAACCAGCGCGACCGACGATCGCCTCCACGCGCACCGAGGTCGATCCGGTCTCGGCAAACAGAGCCTCGGCAGCTCCGATCAGGTGCGCGCGAGTAGTAGCCCGTCTCCGCACAGCACGTCCCGGCGAGGGAGCCGCATCGGCCCCATCTGCTTGAACCACGACGCGCCTCTCCGTTGGTACGAAACGTATTTAGTTTACTATGTATCGAGAGAGAGTCAAACTCAAGCTCATACAGCCGCTTCCGCCCTGTCTCATGCACAGCAGCGACCGTCAATGCGCGTCGCATTGAGTGTTCCGTGGTTGACCTGATGGGCGCCAACGAACTCAGTAATCGCCCAATTGTTCAGGTCGATATAGCTGATCTCGATGCCGAACCTAGACGAGGACATTCGGATGCGAGCCGGAGGATCACTAGCTGACCTCGGCAGAAAAACCGGGACGGCTGGCGTCGACTTTGACGGTGACGATTCGCTCATGCGGGTAGGCGCCTTAGTAGACCGCTCTGTTGTTCCAGGGTAGGTGACCGCAGTTCTCTTCAGGCCGGTGGTCTACCGGGGTCGCCAATGAGTAAAGAGGACAAGGTGGCGTTGGGTCAGTCACGTGTGTGGCGGAGAAGCCAGACAAGATATGGCGCTCCGACCAGGGCGATCATAAGGCCGGCGGGTAACTGTGACGGAGCGATGATGGTGCGGCCAAGGGTGTCGGCGATGAGCACGAGCAGCGCGCCAAGGATCATCGACACAGGAAGGACCCGGCTGTGTCGGGAGCCGACAAGGGTGCGGGCGAGGTGCGGCGCGACCAGTCCGACAAACCCGATCGTGCCGACGGCCACGACGGACAGCGCCGCGAGGGCTGCAGCGAGTACGAGCACGCCCAGCCGGGTGGGGCCCAGACGGACCCCGAGGATGCGGGGGGTGTCCTCGTCGACAGCAAGCAGATCGAGGTGGCGTCGCAGCCCGAGTAGCAGGGGCACGGCTATGACTAGGCCCACGGCCACCGGAACGACGTCGGGCAAGGACCGTCCATAGGTGGTTCCCGAGAGCCAGGTCAGGATGCGTGGTGTCTGCCATGGGTCGGAGCTGAGGAGGAGGAACGTTGTCACGGAGCTGAGGGCGTAACCGGTGCCGATGCCGACCAGCACGAAGCGATCGGGTAGCAGCCCGCCTCGCCAGGCCAGTAGTGCGATGAGGGCGAAGGTTGCCAATCCCGCGATGACGGCGCACACCACGAGTAAGGGCCGGCCGCCGACACCGGACGTGACCACCACGACCGCTCCGAGCCCTGCCCCGGCGGTGATGCCGAGCAGCCCTGGCTCGGCGAGGGGGTTGCGGACGGTTCCCTGCACAGCGGTTCCGGACAGGGCGAGCGCGGCACCGGCGAGGACCGCGGCAGCGATACGGGCAGCTCGTTCGTCAAGCGCGCGCGCAACGAGGTCGGGAGCGGCTTGTTGGAGCCAGAGGACGAGGTCGCCGAGACGAAGGGGCAAGCTGCCGAGCAGGAGGGCGACGACGGTGGCCGTGAGGAGCAGCAGCAGAGCGGCCGCGCCTACGGCCGCGAATGTGCGGGTCGTCCGGAGCCGCGCGGAACGTGTTGGGGCGGGGCTTTGTGAGGCGCCCGCGTCTCGCAGGCGGAGCGCCAGGACGATGATGACGATGCTTCCAAGCAGGGCGGTCGGGATGCCCGTCGGGATGGCGGTGGCGCCCTCGGCGCCCAGGATGGCGCGCAGCCCTGCGTCGGCGAGGAGGATGAGCAGGGCACCAAGCAGGCCGGACGCGGGGATGAAGAACGCGTGAAGTTGGAGAGCGCGGATGCGTTGGGCCATCAGACGCGCCAGAACTGGGGCGCCGAGGCCCACGAACGCGATGGGACCGGCGAGGGTGACGGACGTCGCGGTCAGGATGACGGCGCCGATGACCGCCATGGTCCGGGTGCCGCGCACCGGCACGCCGAGGCTCTGCGCGGTGTCCTCGCCGAGCCCCAGCACGTCGAGGCGTCGCGCGAGCAGCAGGGTTCCGAGGACGACAACTGCGATGAGTGGAGCGGCCCGGAGGGAGGCGTCAACGTTCAGCTGCCCGAGGGAGCCACTGCCCCAGGCAAAAAGACCCGTGGTGTTCTCGCGGAACAAGATGAGCAGCATCGCGGTGCCGGCGTCGAGGGCCATGGCGATGGCTGAGCCCGCCAGGATCAGTCGGGTGCTGGCCGACCTTGCCGCAGTGCCGGTGAGGGTGAGAACAACGCCTGCAGCCAGAAGTCCACCGACGAATGCGACTGTGCTGGAGGCCCAGAACGGGACGGCCAGGCCAAAGGCAGCGACAGCGGTGAGGGCGAAGTAGGCCCCTGCGGTGACGGCGAGAGTGTCGGGCGACGCGAGCTGATTGCGGGTCACGCTCTGCAGTAGCGATCCCGCCACGCCGAGGGCGATGCCGACGGCGATCCCGGCGAGTAACCGGGGAACGCGGGAACCGAGGACGATGTCGCGCACGGGCACTCCGCCAGCCGTGATGTCGCCCCCGCGGAGGGCCCGCAACAGCTCTACGGGACCAATCCCTGAGGTTCCCTGCGTGAGGTGCCACGACCCGACGACGAGCACCGCGGCCGCGAGCATGACGAGCAGCCCGGCACCCCCGAGCGCCGCTCTGTTGTTGCCTGACGAGCCGAGCCGCGCACTGGCGAACGCCGCCCCAGGGACAGGGCGGCGTTCGGCATCGGCGCGGGGAGGTGTCACAGGCTGTTGATGACGTCCACGAAGGCGTCGATAGCCTGCTCGTTCGAGCGAGGCCCGCCTGCTCCCCAGACGCCGGGGGCGAACTCCACAGCCCGGCCCTGCTGCACTGCGGGCAGGGCGGCCCAGATCGGGCTCTTGGCAAGCTCAGTGACGTAGCTCTCGGCCGTGCCGTCGTTGGAGTACACGAGGTTAGCGTTACCGACCGCGGTGAGTCCCTCGAGGTCGGTCTGTGCGAGACCGTAGGACGGGTCGACCCCGCCGCTGCCGTAGGACTGGTCGATCTCGTCGGTCCAGGCGCCCGTGAGCCCCAGGTCTTCGCCGAGCTCAGTGAAGAGTGCACCCTGTCCGTAGGGGCGGATGACGACGTTGCCGCTCTCGACCCAGCCGTCGAAGAAGACGAAGTCCGTTGTCTGCAGGTCGGCGTCTGCGACCGCTTTCTTGGCCTCTGCGAGGTGGTCGTCGAAGTCAGCAAGAATCTTGTTGGCTCGTTCGGTCCGGCCGGTGGCCTCAGCGATGAGCGAGAACACTTCTTTCATGTTCTCGAGCTGTCCCGAGGCGTCCGCGCCGATCGTGGCGAGGACGGGGACGTCTCGTTCTTCGAGCTGACGGAGGAGGGCGTCGTCGTCGCCGTAGGACTCGAGGATGATGAGGTCCGGGTCGAGGCCGTAGAGGGTGTCGAGGTCAGGTTCGCCGCGCTCTCCGACGTCGACCGTGCTGGACGGCAGCGCCTCGGCGCTGACGTAGGTTGCGTAGTCCTTCGTCGACGCCGCGCCGACGGGGGCAACGCACAGGGTGAGGAGGTCCTCGGTCTGCTGCCATTCGAGGACGACGACCCGCTCGGCCGGAGCGTCGAGGTCGACGGTACGTCCCAGGCTGTCGGTGACGGAGACGGGACCTGTCGCGGTCGTCGTTTCGTCAGTGCGGCAGTCTTCAGAGTCGACGGCGACGGTCGACGAGGCCGTGTCGACGGTCGTTGTGCCGCACCCGGTGAGGGTCAGGGCGGCGATGCCGGCCACGGCAGCGGCCGTGAGGAGGCGAGAGCGGGTCATGTGGTGGGGTCCTTCCGCAGGGGATCGGGGTCGTGTGTCATCACCCGGGGTGGGTGCCTGGTGTCGGGGTCGATGCGGAGGCGGCCGGTGCGAGCGTCGACCGTCACCTCGACCTGCACGCCGTACGCCGTCTGGATGTGCGCGGCGGTGAGGACGGCCTGTGGTGGTCCTTCGGAGATGACCCGGCCTTGGTGCAGCAGAACCAGATGGTCGGCGATGCGTGCTGCGTGGTCGAGGTCGTGCAAGACGACGCCGACGGCTGCGCCGCGGATCTCGACCAGGTCCCGGATGAGGTCGAGGGTTTCCATCTGGTAGCGCAGGTCGAGGTGGTTGGTCGGCTCGTCGAGAAGTATCGTCCCGGTCTGTTGAGCGAGGCACGTCGCCAGCCAGACTCTCTGCAGCTCGCCTCCGCTCAGCTGCCCGGCGGCTCGGTCCGCCATGGGCAAAAGGCCCGTCTCGGACATGGCCTGCGTGACGACGTCGCGGTCGGTTGAGCTGAGGCCCGCGAACCGGTGCCGGTGGGGGTGCCGGCCAAATGCGACAACCTCGCGGACGCTGAGCCCTGCTGGCGCCGTCCGGGACTGGGCGAAGAGCGTCACATGACGTGCGAACTCGCGGGGGTGAAGCGTCGAGACTGGACGGCCGCCAAGGAGAACCGTCCCGCTGTTCGGGACGTGAAGGCGCGCCAGGGCCCGCAGGAGCGTCGACTTCCCGGACCCGTTTGGACCCACGAGGGCGGTGACGGAGGCGGGGCGGAGGGTGAGCGAGACGCCGTCGACGACGCGGTCCCCGCCGAAGCCGAGGACGACGTCGGTCGCGTCGAGGCTCGTGAAGGGGCCGTCGGTGGGGGAGGGGTGCATGATGCCGCGCAGCTCATTCAGGAGAGGAATCGGCTGCTGAAAGTAAGGGCAGCCTGTCCTTACATGGTACGGGCGCCTTCAGATGTCGGCAATCAGGCTCCCGGGCCACCTGATGCGTCGTTTTGGACATGGGGTGTGGTGTGGGCGAGGGCATAGGTGCCCGGAGTGTTCCCGGTTACGCGCTTGAAGGAGGCGATGAAGCTGCTGGCATCGGCGTGGCCCATGACGTCAGCGACGTCCTGGACGGCGAGCCCGCTGGCGAGGAGGGTGACGGAGTGGTGAATGCGGAGAGCTTGTCGCCATTGAAAGAACGACAGGCCCGTTTCGGCCCGGAAGATCCTGGACAGGGTCCGGGTGCTCAGGCCAAGTGCCGCCGCCCAGTCGTCAAGGGAGGCGGCATCAGTTGGGTTCCCGAGCAGGGCCTCGACGACCGGCGCGATGCGGAGGGTGCTTGGCACCGGAAGGGCGAACCTCGGCGGGGCGGGGACGACGTTGTCGAAGACGACGGCCTCGAGGCGGAGCCGTTCCTCCAATCCGAGCGATGCCTTTTCGAGTCGTGTCAGGAGCGCGCCGAGCAACGTCGTGACTTCGACGACGCATGGCTCGAGGATTTGCACCCCGGAACGGTCGGGTGCGAATGTGGCGTCGCACAGCTCCGCTCCGGCAGTCGTTCTCCCGGCATGTGTCCGGCCTGCCGGGATCCAGACCCCGTATCCGTCCGGGACGGTCAGCACCATGCCGTTGACCCTGACCGTCATCGTGCCCTCACGCACCCACACCAACTCGTGGACGGTGTGGGCGTGCGGAGCGAACTCCCACGGTGACCGGGATTTCACGCTGCCGGCCCGGATGGCGGAGGGCGGTTCGGGTGGGGCCGCGTCGAGGTCGGACGTGAACACCACAGTGTCCCGCTCGCGCGGCCACGTCCCTCGGGTGTCCTCGGTCTGCACGGGGAAATCCTAGGCACTTGATCCAGTCCGAGGATGCAGACTTGACCTGTGACACCCGCCGAAAGCCTTCGTGACCTAATCGTCCAGGACGTCGAGGCGATGGGCTTCGTCGCCCACGGGTTGCACGTGCTCATCGGGAACGACGCCGCGGAGCATCGGTGGGTCGCCGACGTCCGGACCGACATCCATTCCGCCGTCAAGGGCGTCTGCGCGCTCGCCTTGGGATGCGCAGAGGACGATGGCCTCCTCTGGCTCGACGCTCCGGCGGCGTCCCTATTCCCTGACCTCGTGCCGGGGGCAGGCACCGAGACCGTCACCCTCCGCCACCTCATCACGATGAGCAGCGGCGTCGACTTCCCGTGGACCCCGACGCTCATGACGGACTGGCCCGACCTCGCCCTCGAGTTCCTGCGCCGCCCTTCCCCTGCGAGGGCGTTCCAGTACTCGAACGCCAGCACCTACACGGCCATGAGGGCACTCGCGACCGTGGTGGGTGATGTCGGCGACTACATCAACAAACGGCTGCTGCACCCTCTCGGCATCCAAGGAGCCATGTGGGAGCGCTGCCCGCTCGGCTTCGTCGTCGCCGGAAGCGGCCTCGCGCTGCGCACTGAGGAGCTGGCACGAATCGGACGACTCGTCCGAGACAACGGCCGCTGGGGCGGCGAACAGATCCTCGACCCGAAGTGGCCCCGTGCCTTGCACTCCGACTGGGTCAATGCCGGAGTATCGCCGGGCTACCAGCGGTACGCCTTCGCAGGCTGGGATGGACCGGGGGACACCTGGCGGCTCCACGGCGCATACGGGCAACTCGTCATTTTCTCCGGTGCGGTCATCGTCACGATCACGGCGTCGGACCATGAGCGAGCCGACCCACTTGCCCGGCGCATTGCAAAGCACTTGCAGCGAACGGCCATCAACTAGAAATGTCGCGCGTCCAAGTCAGCAAGTCCGCACTTATGCTTCCAGCGGTTACTGACACCGCCCGTTAGGCGGTGTTCTTCCGGGCACAAGTAAGGGCCCCCGCTCGTCTCAAGCGGGGGCCCTTACTTGTGTCGTGGTGCGGGTGTTACTCGCTGGCCACGTCGGTGGTCGTGAGTTTCGCGCGCCGGCGAGCGAGGACCATCAGCGTCGAGCCGAGCAGCAGGACGGCGGCGCCGATGCCGATCGCGGCCTCGGTGCCCTCGCTACCCGTGTACGCCAGGCCCGTGGGGGAGGCGACAGGAGCGGCGATGGGGGTGGCAGGGGTGCCGGCGGGGACGACCGCGGCGATGACGCTGAAGGCGACGTCGGCTGAGGGGTCCGAGATGATGGGCTGGCCGGCGGCGTCGAGCACCGGTTCACCGTTCGCGTCGAGCAGGAACGCAACGGCGGCAGCCGTGTAGTCGTCTGGCGTCAGAGCGAGGGTGACGGTCCAGTTGCCGTCGGCGTCCACAACGATGGGGTCGGTGGGGTCGGCTGGCTCGGCGGCTGCGGAGGACATGTCGCCCTGGGCGGCTTCGAGCTCGTCGAGCTGGTCCGTCGGGACGACGGCGAGCAGGATGTTCGAGCCGGGGGTGCCGGTGCCTTCGAAGGTGACCTGGTCGCCGACGACGACCTGGCCCTCGGTGGGCGAGGTGATGACGGGCGCGTCGAGCGTGGCGTCGGGCGTGGTCGGGGGAACGACGACGGCGGGCAGGTTGAAACCACGGGTGACGTCGCCCGAACCCGCACCACCGGTGACCTGGGTCACTCGGACGGTCTGGGCCACGGCGGCGTCGTCGCCGTAGGTGTAGTCGAGTGACCACTGGCCGTCGACGACGGTGACCGCACTGGTGCCGGGGAGGCGGTTGCCGTCGGCGCCGAGCACGTTGACGGTCGAGCCGGAGGTGCCGGTGCCCGAGAAGGTGACGGTGCGCGTGGCGGTGGTGGTGCCCTCGGCGGGCGTCTCGACGACGAGGGTCTGGCCCTGGGGCAGGACGAACGCGACGGTGGTGTTACCGGTGCCCGCGCCGCCGGTGACCTCGTTCACGCGGACGGTCTGGTTGCGGTCGACGGTCTCGGGGTAGGTGTAGTCGAGCGACCACTGGCCGTCGACGACGACCACGGCGCTGGTGCCGGGGAGGCGGTCACCGTTGCTGTCGAGCACGTTGACGGTCGAGCCCGAGATGCCGGTGCCCGAGAACGTGACGTCGCGCGAGCCGAGCTGCTGACCGGCCGTGGGGGCGGTCACTGAGAAGGCTTCGGCGGGAGCAATGGCGGGAAGGTTGAACGAGCGCGTGACAGTCGGGTCGAAGCCGCTGAAGCCCTTCTCGCCATCGACGTAGATGGTCTGCGCGACGTCGGCGTCATCGGCGTACTGGATCGTCGTGGAGAACGCTCCGGCACCGTTGGTGGTGGTGCGGGCGAGGATTTCCCCGGCGTCGTTCGTGTCCTTGATGATCACGTTGGCATCGGCGATGGCCGTGCCGGCGACGGTGACCAGGCGCGACTCGGTCGTCGAGCCAGCGGTCGGCGAGGTGACGACGAGGTCGCTGTCGACGGCCTGCGCCGCGGTGGTGGAGAGAAGGGCCCCTCCGAGGGCGAGCGTGAGGACGGCCGGAACGGCCACCGCACGACGCCAAGAGAACTTGGTGATCACGTGGTGAGTGCTTTCTTGTTCGGTGGTGCAAGCGTCATCGCTTGTCCGCCCCTAGCCCAGCGCCGGGTGAGACATGCAGTGCCGGCCCGGAGGGCAGCACACAGCAAAGCTATACGAATCATCAGAAAATCGAACCACTCAGTTTTTTAACTACACGGCAGCTGTTCTCGTGCTCCTCACTTTAAGAAGACGTTTTCTGGGGTACACCCCAGCGCAACGGACGGTCAGAGCCCCGGCCCGCGTGGCGTTAGAGCGTGTTTCGGTACCTTCGCCACAGGTGTGTGTCAGGGTCTAGGCATGGTGCAGCACAAAACGCAAGTTGTCGGGTACGTCCGGGTGAGCTCTGTTGATCAAAACTTGGGCCGGCAGCTCGAGGCTGTCGGTGACGTCGACCGGATCTTCGAGGAGAAGGTCTCCGGCGGGTCGAGGGCCGACCGGGTCGCACTCATCGACTGCATCCGGTACGTCCGCGAGGGCGACGTCATAAAGGTCGCCTCAATGGACCGGCTGGCCCGATCTCTGGGGGACCTTCGCGAGATCGTTGACGAGATCACGGGTAAGGGTGCCTCGGTGGTGTTTGTGAAGGAGCAGCAGACCTACAGTCGGGACACGGACGACGCGATTGGCCGACTCATGCTCAACCTGCTGGGGGCGTTCGCAGAATTTGAACGCACCCTAATCCGTGAACGGCAACGGGAGGGAATTCGGTTGGCGCAGGCTGCGGGCAAGTACAAGGGGCGCTCGAAGAAGTTGACCGCGGACCAGGTCGAGGAAGCCCGCCGGTTGATCGAGACCGGGGTGCCCAAAGCAAAGATCGCGCGCGATCTCCAGATCGACCGAACAACGCTGTACCGCGCATTGGTAGAGAAGCTCTCGGAGTAGCTGGGGGAGTGGTCACGCCGTGTCGGTGACCGGAACACGGGTGCCGACACGGCGTGACCTTGGCCGGGCACCCGACCGGCCATGTTTGCCAGAGTAAAGAATTGTCCTAAACCATTCGGAGGGTTTGGTGGTCAAGGCCTCGGATGGGGGATTGCTACCCGCGTTCATATTTGGTGGGCTTGATAAGTGAACGAGCAGGATGTCAGACCGGCGTACCAAGACAGTGGCAACACCGACACCCGGGTCCGGATCGTCGAGGCAGCAATTGAGGCTTACCGGGAGCATGCCTTCCATGAGACGACGGCCGCTGTTGTGGCCGAGCGTGCAGGGCTCACTGTCGCCGACGTCGTGGCGCATTTTCCGGTGTGGGATGGCCTGGTGATGGCGGCTGTAGACCGCTGGAACAGCCAACGGATGCACACCGTCAGCCCCCTCATGGCCACGCAGGGAACCGTCGCGTTCCTGCGCGGGATCGTCGCCCAAAACGTAGCCGACCCCGCCCTCATGCGGCTCCTGACCGCGCTTCTAAACATTGCAGCAACCCCAAATCACCCCATGGCGCCGCTGCTTCATCACGAATGGAACAAGTTCCATCACCTCGTTATGGCCAGCCTACAAAGCGACATTCGCGAGGGCCGGGAGCCTGAGTCCATGGAACCGGCCCGCGGAGCAGAGCAACTCATCGCGCTCTACGAGGGGCTGCAGATGCAGTCCATGGTTCGCCCAGGGATGGACCTCCTCGAAGCGTATGACCGGGCCATCACCCGCCTGCGCGCCGGCTGGGCCCACACCTATGTCGCTCCAGTGTGGGACCTTGCCTTCTGATTCTTTTCGCTGGATAGGAGTAAGGGGATTGCTGGGCAATTGGCGCAGGTGGGGCCGGCTTCGCATACCCGACATGCGGCGACCCCACCTCAAGGTCCAGGGCCCGAACCCTGTACCCCGGTATTGGGCGGGTTGAGTCCGCCCGTAACGCGCACACCCTACGCCGCTCTTACAGGCCGGGGCGGTGGGTCGCTCGAGGTAAAGAGACGGGGTGGCACCCTTCCGGTTCGGGTCAGGAAGGGTGCCATGTCTCCCAGCAGCGAGTGTCGGGTAGACCGTGTGGGCTGCTATCCGGGTACACCAGGGCACAAAACCCCGGGGAGACAGCAGTAGACGGTACCCGCGGGTCTAGCTGTCATTGTCAGGTAAGCCCAGATCAGTCGAGGCGGGCCGCGGATCGCGACAGCTGAGAACTACCAGCACCTGAGCAAGCGGCGGCAGTGAGAGAGTTGCTCCTGTGTACGGGTACGGGATTTATGCCGCAAGTGACAATCAGATCATTCGGCGTCGTGCGGGCGCGGAGACGGTGGTCGAATTGTGCTCGGCTCTCGAAGCGCTGAGCACGTCAGCGCTGGTCCTTCGCGGGGTGGTCATCAACGCTCGATAGAGCGGTGCGCCGTGAGCCGGCTCAGGCGAATAAGGCCGGCTCTGTTCCGTCGGAGTTCAGATTGAAGTGGGAGATGAGTGCTCGGATTGTATCCTCGGAAAGGGACCCGTCCTCACTTCGTGGAGCATCTTTGATGATTTCACCTGAGTAGGGAACGTGAAGGTCGGTGCCCTCGATGGTTGCCTTGTCGAGAGGGACGAAGGTCGTGGCGTGTCCTAAGAACCCGATCGTAAGGGCAAGCCACTGCGGGGCTTCAGGACCGGTGGAAAAGCGGGTACTACGAATGGCACCGACTCTTCTTCCTGCTTGGTCGTAGACGGACCCGCCCGCACTTACCAGGTCATCAAACTCATTGCCGGTGATCACACCATCTCCTTTGCTTCGAGCTTTGAACCGTCCCGCTAGTTCTCCTGTGATCTCGGGAGATCAGAATGCCAAGCCAGTGGCTCAGTCGTATCCCCGGCTTGGGGGGATGGGTGAGGGCACGACTACCTGCCTGGAAACCGTGCCCTCAGGGCCACTGTGCCGCATCTATGGCGACTCGGCAACGATCCTCTTCCTGAAGTTCAACGCTTTCAGTGAGCGGTGCTGACTACCGAGGTCGGGTGCGGCATTCGGTACGCAGCCGCTGCGGCTGCGTCAGTCCGTGTTGTTGTCGGGGTGAAGGTCTTCTAGGTCGATGTCGTGATCAACGATCGCTTGAACCGCTTCAGGGCTTGTTTCAAGGGCTGCCGAAAGAGCGTCCACAGACACGTGCGCATCGACGGCCCCCTCCAAGGCTGCCAACGCGGTCCCGGCTGCGTCATGGCTTCTTTCGGTCGGGCTTTCCAGGAAAGCTTGAACTTGCTCGCGCGCCGTATCCGCTAGCAATGTTTGTTCGTTGGAGAGTTCTTCCGGCGATGTCGCTTCTTGAGGTGACGGCAGGTAGTCAGGGGTGCTCATGCGGCTGATCTTAGATCGATCTCTTCGCGTACCTGTCTTGGATGTTGGGGAAGGTGTCCTGCTGTGAGTGCCGGGATGAGAGGCAAATGAGCCTACCGAGGGTGAGGCTCATTTGTGGTTCTCGTCGGCCTTTCACAATGTGAGTGGCTGGTACAAACCAGGCGGGGCTGTGTGATTACTAGTCGTCTGCTTGGGGGGATCGAAGTAGGAGACGTCGTCGGTGGTCGGGGTGGCCGTGATGCCTTCGGCGAAGGTCACGGTTGCTGAGGTGACGCTGCTGCGATCGCCGTGGTGAGGACGGGGCGGAGGAAGTCGGCGTAGGTGACCTCACCAAGTGCAGGAACGGGCTTGTGCGCGCCCGGCTTACTCGCCCTGCGGTGTAGGTGTGACGCATCCATGACGACGCGACATGTTCAGGTTGAGCGCAACCTCGTCGGAAACATGATCGCCGGCGACGACATCGTCGTCACCTAAATTACCCGCGGCCAAGGCGCCCTAGATGTCGGCTCCAACCAAATGGAGACGGGGGCTGAACACGCCCAAATGTGGCCAGCTATCAATGTCGGGTTCCAGTTTTGCACCTACGACCAACGCCCCGTCCAAATGAACCGGACCGCAACTCGGACTGTCGCAGGCGCGGCTGGATCATTGCTGAGGCAGTTGAGGAATGATCGATCAGCTGCCTTCTTCCTGGGCACCCTGACCCTGTTTTGGCCGAGGAAACACTTCCCAGAACTCAACGTCGTCGGCGCTATCAAGACCAAGGGCGACGGCCGTTTCATCGGGTGTGGTGGCCACGAGTGTGGCGGCGACCCCCGAATCTGATGGGCCCGTTCGGATGACGATGCGGCTTGCTCGTAATGGCTCGAGGCGAGTCGCTATGTCCTGCAGAAGCTCAAGATGTTGGGCTGGACTGAAATTATCCAGCCCGCCGTCGTCAAGGACTTGAACGTGGGCTCCTCGGCGGCGGTGCCTCGCGACCGTTGCCCGGATCTCGTCGTTGAGAAGGTGTCGGCCTCGGATTTCGTCTCGGAGGCTCTGTTCGAGGACTCGGCATTCATGCTGATCGCTTTCGGTGAGATGCCCTTCGCTGCGAATAATGAGCTCAAGCATGGGAGCCGCGGAAGTTTGGGCGCGTTGCAGACGGTGTAGCCGTTCTGCCGCGTAAGCGTCGTGCTGGTGACGCCAGTTGCTGAGTTGGCGGTGTTTATCTGCTGCGGCATCGGCTGCGGTGGTCACGGCGCCAATGGTGCGGTACATCATGACGCCAGAGATGATGAGGATGATCTCGGCGGCGAGACCTAGGCGAATCGTTCCCGTGGGCCCTGCCCAGAGTGTGATTTGGGTGGCGAGGGCTGCCACGGCGACGAGGGGTGGGGCGTGGTGGCCAGCCATCCAGACCATGATTGCTCCTGCCAGGATGCCGCAGGTGTACCAGTAGATGGAGATGGCGTCGACCTTGTCCGGGTCGAGTCCGATTGTTGCTGTGCAGCACAGCAGCACCCCGATTCCGGCGATACCCCATGCTGTACGGGCGTGCATTGTGCCTGAGGTGGCACCGCGAAGAAGGGCCGGAAGCACCAGGAGGCCCAACGCCGCCGCGATCACGGGGCCAAGGGCGCGGGTATGAAGGGCTGCTTCGGAGACAGCGGTGAGAATGGCGATACAGATAAAAGCGGTCAACAGTCGGGTCAGTTGCCGCCGAGGAATGAGCTTTATCCGGCGGCCAATTGAGTGCCGTACCTTACGGGGTTCAGTTTCGTCGGGGCTCCATTCGAGGATGATGTTGGTGCCTTGACCGGGTGCTGTGAGCAGGGTTGCGGTGCCTCCGATGCGTTCCATCTGTCCGAGGATTGATACCCGCACCCCAAGCCGCTCCGCGGGGATGATCGAGGCGTCAAAGCCTCGACCATTGTCGGAGATGGTGATGCGAACCCCGCCGCCTTGTTGTGCCGCGGCGGTCACAGAGCGGGATGTCACTCCCGCTCCTGCATGCTTGACGCTATTTGCCACAGCTTGTCTCGTCGCGGACACGAGCGCGTCCGCGACGTCCGCTGGCACGTAGACGCCCGTAGCGGCATCGAAGCTGATCGTGACGCCGTGGAAGTCACCAGTTGCGGAAAGATCGTAGCAAGCGTCGACCAGCTGCAACCTGGACATGCGGGACGAGGAGCTGCCGGAGCCCCTAAGTATTGCGAGGGCTGAACGGGCCATGGATGCGGACTGGGCGGGGTATGGGCCCGCCGCAGCTAGAAGCGTAGCGAGGACTGAGTCGTGAAGCAGAGCATCGGTACGGACACGTTCCTCGTCGACAGCGAACTCTTGACGTTGTGCGTCATAGAGACGTTTGGCACGACGTTCGGAGGTGTCGACGCGATCTGCTTGAAAACGTCGCAGGCGAATGGTGACGATGAAGATGGCGGAGGCGAGGGCGAGCCCTGCGGCATTAATGGCTGAGTGGGTGGGTGGCAGTTCGTCAGCGTAGACGGTCGTCACGGCCACAATGATGCCGCCGCACAACATCCCAGCCTTAAGCGGGTTGCGAACTGCCACCGCCACACAACTCGTACTTACGTAGGACAGGGCCAGAAGCCACGGGGTAGACCCGGTGCCTAGGGGACGGCGAAGGATGAATGGCTCCAGTAGCAGTAAAGCGATGAAGCAGCCAATGGAGATCCACAGCCAGACCCAGCCGGATGTCTCGCGTCGAACCAACACGACGGGAATGGCGAGGACCATGCTTATTGCGAACCACCAGGACGTGGCGATGAGCGTGCCATTTGCTTGCTCATGGTCGCTGAGATAGCCCGGGAGCGCCAGAAACAGCAGTAAGGGTGCCGCTACGGAGATTGTGGCCACCATGCCCCGTTCGATTCCGATCCTCAGAATGGACTGTCCGTCGGACCGCGGCGTTGGGGGTGTAAGAACATCGCCGGGAAGTGCGTCTCGAGTTCGAGCCCAAACAACAGCCCACCAACTCTCGCGATTTCCCACCCCGTGAGGTTAGTTTCCTCTCTCGTCCGAGAGGAGTCCCCAGAACGGGCTCGTTAGTCGCATCCGGCCTAGTGCTCATTGGCAATTGGGGGGCCCAAGCTTCACTCGAGCGCTTGTTCCACAAGGCGGTCGCTCATCGGGACACCTGCGCGGGGCCGTGTAGGTCGCCCGAGGCCAAATGGCGCCTGGCCTGCGGATTCGCGTATGCCTGTCCCGCAAAAATGCCCGGTCAAGGGGGTTTAAACGCTACAGTCATCGGATGCTCATCGGATACGCCCGCGTCTCGACCTCGGGACAAGATCTCGCAGCACAACGTGACGGTCTTGCAGCACTCGGTGTTGATGATCAACACGTGCACGTTGACCACGGCCTGTCTGGCACGACTCGAGCGCGGCCGGGCCTTCGTGAGGCCCTGGCTGCGTGCCGTGCCGGCGACGTATTGGTCGTGACGAAGCTCGATCGGCTCGCGCGGTCCCTCCGCGATGCGACGGACATCGCAGATGAGCTGACGACGAAAGGGGTCGCCTTGAATCTCGGGGGAGCGGTCTACGACCCCACCGACCCGGTCGGGAGGCTGCTGTTCAACGTCCTCGGCATGGTGGCCGAGTTCGAGGCTGACCTGATCCGTGCCCGCACCCGTGAGGGCATGGCGATCGCCAAGGCGGCCGGCAAGCTCCGCGGCCGCAAGCCCAAGCTCACCGCCTCGCAGGAGAAGCACCTCGTGCAGCTGCACCGAACCGGCGCCCACACCACCAGCGAGATTGCCGAACTCTTCGGGGTTGCCCGGTCGACTGTCTACCGAGCCATCAAGCGCGGGGAACAAGCGTGACCGGCAACCAATTGTCCTTCGAGACATCGCAGGCGCGACGAGACTGGTCCGTTTACGATGTGTTTAGCGCGTTGCGAGCTGAGGGGAAACGTGATGACAGTCCGTATCCCGGTGAGCGCAGAAGTGCTGCGCTGGGCGGTTGAGCGTGCGGGCTGGAGCGAAGACGCCGTTCATGGCCGTTTTCCCCGCTTCGACGGCTGGCTGGTTGCCGATCCCGCACCTACCTTGAAGCAGCTGCAGTCCTTCGCTCATGCGGCGCACGTGCCGTTCGGCTACTTGATGTTGCCCACGCCACCCCAGGAGCCCCTGCCGATTCCTGACTTCCGCACTCGGGGTGATGAGCGGCGTGACGAGCTGTCTCCGGATCTCCGCGACACGATCTATGCATGTCAGCGGCGCCAGGCCTGGTACCGCGACTTCGCCCTTGCGAAGGGACTGGGGGAGGTGCCTCTGGTCGGCTTCGCATCTATCGGGGAACCTGTCGAGCCAGTTGCAGAGAAGATTCGAAACGCCGTCGGGTTTGGCATGGAACGACGAAGTGCCTTCAAAAGCTGGGAAGCGGCGTTCCGACAGCTCATCGACCTCATCGAAGACGCGGGCGTACTGGTGTCCGTCAACGGCATCGTTGGCGCGAACACGCATCGAGTGCTTGATCCTGACGAGTTCGGCGGCTTCGCCCTAGTCGATGAGTACGCACCTCTCATCTTCGTCAACGCCGCTGACACCAAAGCGGCTCAGATCTTCACGATCGTGCACGAGCTCGCACACATCGCAGCGGGAGAGTCCGCGCTCTCGGATGCAGGAGTGGACCGCCGGGATCACGACGATCACGAGCGGTGGTGCAACGAGGTCGCAGCCGAAGTCCTGGTACCGCGTGCCACTCTGCCCGCCGCGTTTAGAGGCGTGGTGAACACCGCTGAGTTGCAACGACTAGCAGCCCTGTATCGGGTCAGCACTCTCGTCGTCTTGAGCCGGCTGCATGACACGCAGCTCATCGCCTGGGATGAGTACCGCGGGTTCTATCGGGATGAGCTCAGCAGGGTGCGAGAGGTCGCCCGGAAGGCGAAAGATGGAAACAGTGGTGGGGATTTCTACAAGACCCAGCCGCTGAGGCTTGGGCGTCGCTTCGCCCGCGCGGTCGTCGCGGACGCACGTGGTGGAGGCACCACCTACGGGGAGGCCTATCGATTGCTGGGCACAGCAAAGCCCGAGACGTTTGGGAAGCTCGCAGTCGAGCTGGGGGTGGCGTGATGTATCTGCTTGACACGAACGTGTTCATCGAGGCGAAGAACCGGTACTACGCCTTCGACCTGGCGCCAGGATTTTGGGAGTGGCTGCATGCCGACGCCGCCGCTGGGGCAATCGGCAGTATCGAAGAAGTCGGCGGCGAGCTCGCCGCCGGTGCTGATGAACTCGCCAGCTGGGCTCAATCTCATCCGGCAATGTTCGCCTCTGCGGACCAGGCAACAGTGGTGAAGCTTGCAGAGCTCGCGGCGTGGGCGAGTGGCGGCCAGTTCACGCAGGCGGCGGTCGACGAGTTCCTGGACGTGGCTGACTACTATTTGGTCGCCCACGCTGCAGCGCACGGCCACACCGTTGTGACGCACGAGATCTACCAGGCCAACGCCCGCAAGCGAGTCTTGATCCCGAACGCGTGCCAGGCCCTCGGCGTGCCCTACTGCACGACCTTCGAGATGCTGCGTTCCAGGTCTGTCCGGTTAGCGCTCGACGCTGCTTAGCGACACGCGCTAAAGCAGGTCGCCCGATTGACCATGGCGCACCGAACGCGTCCGCGTCACTCGGTCGATTGTGGACCGAAGCCGGGGCCCCAGCGGAGCATCCACGAGCCCGCGTCGGCGAGGGGCTCGAAGCCGAAGCGCTCGTAGAGGCCGTGGGCGTCGTCGGTGAACAGCGCGGTGCGTTTGAGGCTCAGGGGCGCTAGGTCGTCGATGATCCCGGACATGAGAGCCGAGCCCACGCCGGCCCCTCTGAGGTCTGGGTCAACGAAGACGTCGCAGAGCCACCCGAAGGTGACTCCGTCGGTGATGACTCGGGCGTAGCCGACCTGCGCGCCGGACTCGGGGTCGTAGGCGCCGTAGTTCCGCGACCCGGCCATTGCGGCACGGTGGGTATCTTCTGTGCGTCCCTGAGCCCAGTACGACTCCTGAGACAGCCAGGCCACCACCCTCGGCACGTCGATCTCAGAAGGGTCGCTCGAGAAGTGGTACGTCCGGGTCATGACCTGCACTGTGCCGCACCGAGCGTTCCCGCGGGAAGGTCCGGTTGCGGACGCGTGGCCCGCAGCGACCGCGCCCGGTAGACGATCCGTTTCCGGCGCACCAGCTGGTAGCAAGCTGTAGGGTCCGAGCGTGAAATACGTGAGCGTGGCCAACCGCTGGTGGTTCGTCGTGGCGGTCGCCTTCGTCGTGGTCGGATTTGTGATCCTCACGCAGCCGCTCAACTACCCCGATTTCATGGGAGCGCCCCAGTCAGGTTGGTTCATTGGCGGCATCGGACTCAGCATCGTGGTCCTCACGGTCGTGGAGGCCTTGCTAGCGCGCCGTCGGTCCAATGCGGCCAAGGAACGCGACCTCTAGCTTCAGAGTGTCTCGCTAGACGATGGTGGCCTCAACCGGTCGATGCACCGCTCGTTGATTCGAGAGTAGCGGGCGACGATTCGGCCCTGTATCGGTCCTTCGAGCTGGCCCAGTCGAGGACTTGCCGGGGCCTATCGTTGAGACG
>Ga0308160_10000455_pt1 | contig 79247 bp, 66 predicted proteins | sample PhyFR1_FD_201036 | JGI IMG/M metagenome (GOLD analysis project Ga0308160, IMG submission 201036) | Phyllosphere microbial communities from UC Gill Tract Community Farm, Albany, California, United States - DLSLF.R1 | ecosystem: Host-associated > Plants > Phyllosphere > Unclassified | place: USA... | reverse complement strand
TCGCGGGAACGACGGTGGGGGGCTAAAGTGAAGTGATCTCCACACCCACCTTTCCATCCACCACCCGGAACCCCGCCAGCTCGCGCTGGCGCGTCCCCGCATCCCGCACCTCATCCAGCCCCATGAACCGGGTCCTGGTCTCCGTCGGCCTCACCTCCAGCAGCATGTAACCGCGGCGGTCGCTGCGCCCGTATTTGATGTGCGGGTTCATCGCCAGGTATTGCGCGGTGCGCGCCTGCGGGCGCGAGCTGGAGGTAACCGAGGTGCCGACGAATTCGGTGGCGACCAGCGGATTCGCCTTCGAGGCCGGGCGTTTGACGTCGGCGCGTAGTTCGGTGGCATAGAAGGTGTGGACGTCGCCGCCCAGCACCAGCGGATTGGCGGCGCGGGTCGCCAGCAGGGTGCCCAGCAGGCGCCGCCGCGCCGCCGGATAGCCGTCCCAGCCATCGGTCCAGAAACGCCCGCCCTCCGGCCCCGCCACCGGCACCTGGGTCGATTGCGCCATCAGGGTTTGCTGGGCCAGGATGTTCCAGCGCGCCTTCGACGAGCGCAGTCCCGCCTCGAGCCAGGCTTCCTGGGCGCGGCCCAGCATCGAGCGGCGCGGGTCGCCCAGGTCGGGACAGGCGGCCGGACTGACCGAGCTGGAACCGCCGGCGCCCTGGCGCGGACACACCTGCACCGCGCGGTACTGGCGGTCGTCCAGCACATGGAAGCGCGCCAGCCGGCCCCAGTCGTAGCGCTGGAACATCTGCACATTGGCGTAGTTGCGCGGCGGCGGCAGGCGCAGTGGCATGTGTTCATAGAAGGCCTGGTAGGCGGCGCCGCGGCGCGCCATGAAGTCGGGCGACAGGCGTTCGTCGCGGCCGGCCGCGTAATCGTTGGCGACTTCGTGGTCGTCCCAGGTCACGATCCAGGGCGCCGCCAGGTGCGCCGCCTGCAGGTCTGGGTCGGACTTGTATTGCGCGTAGCGGCGGCGGTAGTCGTCCAGCGTGAACGACTCGTCGCTGCGCACCTGGCGCTGCGGGTGCTGCAGCCGGTAGGGTCCCCATTCATAGATATAGTCGCCGAGGAAGGCCACCAGGTCGGGCGCCGCCTGCGCGATGTGGCGGTGCGCCGCATAGCTGCCGAATTCCCAGTGCTGGCAGGAGGCCACGGCCAGCTTCAACAAGTCCGGCATGGCATCCGCGGCCGGCGCGGTGCGGGTGCGCCCGACCGGGCTGACGGCGTCGCCCAGCATGAAGCGGTACCAGTACCAGCGCCCCGGCGCCAGGCCGGTCACGTTGACGCGCACGCTGTGGGCGAGCGCCGGCGTGGCCACCACCGTGCCCTTCGCCGCAATCTTGCGGAAGCCCTCGTCGTGCGCGACTTCCCAGCGCAGCGCCAGCGCGAGACTGGGTGCGGAAGCGGCGTTCAGCGGATCGGGAAGGATGCGGGTCCACAGCACCACCGAATCCGGCAGCGGCGACCCGGACGCGACGCCAAGGCTGAACGGATAGCCGGCGCCGTTGGCCGGCGCGGCGTGGACGCGGCCGCAGGCCGATGCGGCGGCGGCCAGGCGCGCCGCGTCCAGCAGGAACAGACGACGCGCCGGCTGCACGGCGCTTACGGTTCGATCAGCAGGGATTCGAGCGGCGGCAGCTGGCGCGGCTTGCGGTCCGGACCGGTGGCGACATAGGCCAGCGTGGCCTCGGTGACCTTCACCACCTCGGTCTGCAGGCGGTTGCGCTCGGCGTAGACTTCCACGTAGACGGTGATCGAGGTATTCCCGACCTTGACGATGTCTGCATAGAAGGAGAGCAGGTCGCCGACGAACACCGGATTCTTGAACAGGAAGGAATTCACCGCGATGGTGGCCACGCGGCCATTGGCGCGGCGCACGGCCGGCAGCGAGCCGGCGACATCGACCTGGGCCATGATCCAGCCGCCGAACACGTCGCCGTAGACATTGGCGTCGGAGGGGGAGGGCATCATCCGCAGCACCGGCATTTTGCCTTCCGGCAGACGGAGCTTGGAGAGGATCGGTTTTTCTGGCTGGGTCATCTTGAAATCTCGGTAAAGGCTACAATCGATCCTGGATTGAACCATAAATACCTGAAACCTGTCATGCGACGCTCATCTGCAAGCTCTACCCCGCCCCCGTCCGACCCGAGTGCCCAGCGCAACGACTGGGCCACCATCGGCACGCTGCTGCCCTACCTGTGGGTCTACAAATGGCGGGTGCTGGCCGCGCTGCTGTGCCTGATCGGCGCCAAGATGGCCAACATCGGTGTGCCGCTGGTGCTCAAGAAGATCGTCGACCAGCTCAGCATCGACCCCGCCAATCCGCAGGCGCTGCTGGTGCTGCCGCTGGGCGCCCTGGTCGCCTACGGCGCGCTGCGCTTCTCGACCACGCTGTTCACCGAGCTGCGCGAATTCCTGTTCGCGCGCGTGACCCAGCGCGCGGTGCGCACCATCGCACTGCGCGTGTTCCGCCACCTGCACGCGCTCTCGCTGCGCTTCCACCTGAACCGCCAGACCGGCGGCATGACGCGTGACATCGAGCGCGGCACGCGCGGCGTCAGCTCGCTGGTGTCGTATTCGCTGTTTTCCATTTTGCCGACCCTGGTCGAGATCACGCTGGTGCTGGGTTACCTGGCACTCCATTACGACAAGTGGTTCTCGATCATCACCGGGGTGGCGCTGCTCACCTACATCGCCTTCACCATCAGCGTGACGGAATGGCGCACCCACTTCCGGCGCACCATGAACGACCTGGACTCGAAGGCCAACACCAAGGCCATCGATTCGCTGATCAACTACGAGACCGTCAAGTACTTCGGCAACGAAGACTACGAAGCCAAGCGCTACGACGAAGGCCTGCAACACTACGAGCGCGCCGCGGTGCGTTCGCAGACCTCGCTGTCGCTGCTGAACAGCGGCCAGTCGCTGATCATCGCCGCCGCCGTCACCGCCATCCTGTGGCGCGCCACCCAGGGCGTGATCGACAAGTCGATGACCCTGGGCGACCTGGTGCTGGTGAATTCCTTCATGCTGCAGCTGTACATTCCGCTCAACTTCCTGGGCGTGATCTACCGCGAGATCAAGCAGAGCCTGGCTGACATGGAGCGTCTGTTCGGCCTGCTCGAGCAAAACCGCGAGGTGGCGGATTCGCCGGATGCCAAGCCGCTGGTGACGCAGGGCGCCCGCGTCGAGTTCTCGCACGTGGAATTCAGTTACGACCCCAAGCGCCAGATCCTGTTCGACGTCGACTTCAGCATCCCGGCCGGCACCACCACCGCCGTGGTCGGCCACAGCGGCTCGGGCAAGTCGACCCTGTCGCGGCTGCTGTTCCGCTTTTACGACGTGCAGCAGGGCGCGATCCGCATCGATGGCCAGGACCTGCGCAACATCACCCAGGACTCGCTGCGCCACGCGATCGGCATCGTGCCCCAGGACACGGTGCTGTTCAACGACACCATCGAATACAACATCGCCTATGGCCGCCCGGGTGCCAGCCGCGAGGACATCTTCGCCGCGGCGCGCGCCGCCTCCATCCACGAGTTCATCGAAAGCCTGCCCGACGGCTATGCGACAATGGTGGGCGAGCGCGGCCTCAAATTGTCCGGCGGCGAGAAGCAGCGGGTGGCGATCGCGCGGACACTCCTCAAGAATCCCGCGATCCTGATCTTCGACGAAGCGACATCCGCGCTGGACTCCAAGTCGGAGCAGGCGATCCAGACGCAACTGAAAGAGATCGCGAAGCAGCGCACCACGCTGGTGATCGCGCACCGCCTGTCGACCATCGCCGATGCCGGCCAGATCCTGGTGCTGGACCACGGCCGCATCGTCGAGCGCGGCACGCACGCGGCGCTGATCGCGGCCGATGGCCTGTATAAACAGATGTGGGACCGCCAGCAAGCCAGGCAGGATGAAGGGCAGGATGGCGTGCTGGCCTCGCCGCTCGAGGTTGAAGGTTGAGCTGAGCTGAGCTGAGCTGAGCTGGAAAAAACAGGATAAACGATATGGATAAACAGATCGTCGAGATCGACATGGCCGACGTCGGCCACGGTAACCCGGCCTGGATCGCCGCGCTGGAAGCGGGCAAGGTGCTGTACTTCCCGAACTTCGGCAGCTACGGCAAGGCCGGCTTCGCGCCGCAGAAGGAAGAGCTGGCGCTGTTCCGCGAAGACATCCGCGACCCCAAGAGCCGCAACATCAGCCTGGACGCGGGCGGCAAGCTGAAAGGCGCGGCCGGCGGCGATGACGACAAGACCATGCTGGCGGGGATGATCGGGCGCTTCCGCGCCGAGGCCGAAGGGCTGCTGGGCAACCTGGTGCCGCGCTACGGCGAGCACCTGCGCCGCGGCGCCAGCAGCTTCCGGCCGTCGGTGGTGCAGACCCGCGTGCAATCCTGGCGCGCCGACGACCGCCGCCTGCACGTCGACGCTTTCCCGTCGCGCCCCAACCGTGGAGAACGCCTGCTGCGCGTGTTCACCAACGTCAACCTGGACGGCCAGCCGCGCGTATGGCGCGTCGGCGAGCCCTTCGAGGATGCCGCACGCCGCTTCCTGCCGCGCCTGAAGAAATACGTGCCCTGGCAAGCCAAGGCATTGAATGCGCTGGGCGTGACCAAGTCGCTGCGCAGCGAGTACGACCACCTGATGCTGCAGCTGCACGACGCCATGAAGTCGGACCTCGACTACCAGAAGAACGCGCCCCAGGAAACCTTCGGCTTCCCGCCCGGCTGTGCCTGGGTGTGCTTCTCGGACCAGACCTCGCACTCGGTGATGTCGGGGCAGTACATGCTGGAGTACACGGCCCAGCTGTCGCCGCAGCACCAGTACGACAAGGATGCCAGCCCGCTGGCGATCCTGACGCGCTTGCAGGGGCATGCGCTGGTATAGACGTATTGAAGCCTGGCTACCAGTGCCCCGGTTTACGAATCGGCTTCTTCTTGGTAGGTATGGTTGCCGGTAACTGCGCCGCGTCGAGCATTACATCACTGAGATTGGAAAGAGTCCAATCGGCTTGTTTGGCCAAGGAACCGCTTGGCCGGCGATGCGCAGGCATACCGGAAACCACAGGTCGAATTGGCATCACCACACCGCGCATGATATGCGGGAAGTCGGCGCGTAAGGCCTCGAGCGCAGGTTCGGCGTCGCTATCGTTCGATACCAGTATGATTCGATCGTAGAGACCTTTGCACGCGTCGCGATACATGTGCAACGCGAGATTCACATCAGTTTTCTTTTCTTCCAGTTTCCACACGCGTACACGGTTTGTTCGATCGTATGCCTGATCGGGCAGGTAAGCAGGCAAAAGCGTACCACTTTTGTCGTACGAGTGGCTACCGTAAATCGCCTCGAACCGGTCGTCGTATATTGACTTCAACGCACGATGATAAGCAGCCTGTGCTTCGACCGAGGCATTGCCGTGACTGGCAAACGTGGCAAGTGCCGGTGCAGTGAAAAGATGGAGCCGTACCAGCTTCTCATTCTGGTCGCGTTGAGCGAGCAGGTTATCGAAAAGTTTCACGAGGTCCAGCCATTTGAAAGCCGTGCCGCGCAACCTGCCGTAATACAGGTTATAGCCATCGACATAGACAGCGGTGCTTCTTGGGGGAGTGGAGTTCGACGTCACGTCATATGATTCTGGATGTGAAACAGCCGCCCAAGAGAGCGGCTGTTTCGTCCCAAACGAGAGCCAACTGAATGACATCGCAAGGGAGGAGTGGTGAAGTCATGGTCACACATTCTGTTTACTGCGTCAAGAATGTTCCATAACAACAAACTCAATAGGTATAGAACATCCGCTGAATCTCCTTGGTGCTGGCCGTTTTGGTGAGCGCCAGCATCAACAGGATGCGCGCCTTCTGCGGGTTCAGCGTGTCCGACACCACGAAGTCCAGCTCGTCGTCGTTGGCTTCGCCGTTGCGCGCCACGATGCCCTGGCCGACGCGGCTGGAGCGCACGATGACCACGCCGTTCTTGCGCGCGCTCGACAGGGCCGGGCGCACCTTGGTCGGCAGGCTGCCGTCGCCGACGCCGGCGTGCACCAGGCCCTTGGCGCCGGCCGCCACCAGCGCGTTGATCGCGGCCGGGCCGACGTTGGCGTAGGCATAGGCGACATCGACCTGCGGCAGCGCGTCCAGCTTTGATACATCGAATTCGGTGTCCAGCGTGTGCTTGCGCGTCGAGGCGCGGTAGAAGTGCGCCTGGTTGCCCACCACGTAGCCGAGCATGCCCAGTTCCGGCGACTTGAAGGTGTCGGTGGTGACGGTGTTGGTCTTGGTGACTTCGCGCGCGCCATTGATCTGGTCGTTCAGCACCACCAGCACGCCCTTGCCGACGGCTTCCTGGCTGCCGGCGACCAGCACGGCGTTGTACAGGTTGATCGGACCGTCGGCCGAGATCGCGGTCGAGGGCCGCATCGCACCGACCACCACCACCGGCTTGCGGCTCTTGACCACCAGGTTCAGGAAGTAGGCGGTTTCCTCGATGGTGTCGGTGCCATGGGTGATCACGATGCCATCCACGTCGGGCTGGGCCAGCAGGGCGTTGACGCGCTTGGCCAACACCAGCCACTGCTCGTTGCCCATGTTTTCGCTGGCGATCTGGAAGACTTGTTCGCCACTGACGCGGGCCACCTTTTGCAGCTCCGGCACGGCCTTGATCAGGGCATCCACGCCGACCGTGGCGGCGGTGTAGCCGACCGTGGTGGTGCTGGTGGCGCCGGTGCCGGCGATGGTGCCGCCGGTGGCCAGGATGACCACGTTCGGCAGCTTGGCGGTGCCGGTCTGGGCCTGGGCGGCGAGCGCGAACAGGCAGAGGAAGAGCGCGAACAGGGTGCGCGCGGGTTTCAGGTACATGTGATCTCCTTGATGAACCGTCGTTCCCGCGAAAGCGGGAACCCATGCTGAGTTGCAGAAACCAGGCTTCGAACCTGTCGGAAGTGTGTTCGAAGTTGCGGTCTTGTTCGGCTCAGTATGGATTCCCGCTTTCGCGGGAATGACGGGTGGGTGGTACGTCAACAATAAAAAAAGGCTTTCCATCGACCGGAAAGCCTTTGTCCCGCTCCAGCGACCGCTCAGCGCAGCGTCGCCGTCGCGATATCCTTTTCTTCCGCCATCGGATCGCTCAATTCGCCCTCCCACTTCGCCACCACCGCGGTGGCGATGCCGTTGCCGATCACGTTGGTGGCCGAGCGGCCCATGTCCAGGAAGTGGTCGATGCCGAGCAAGAGCAGCAGGCCGGCTTCCGGGATGTGGAACTGGTTCAGGGTGGCGGCGATGACGACCAGCGAGGCGCGCGGCACGCCGGCGATGCCCTTCGAGGTCAGCATCAGCACCAGCATCATGGTCAGCTGGGTCGACAGCGGCAGTTCGATGCCGTAGGCCTGGGCGATGAAGATGGTGGCGAAGGTGCAGTACAACATCGAGCCGTCGAGGTTGAACGAGTAGCCGATCGGCAGCACGAAGGCGGCCAGGCGGTTCTTGACGCCGAAGCGCTCCAGGCCTTCCAGGGTTTTCGGGAAGGCGGCTTCCGACGAGGCGCAGGTAAACGCCAGGATGGTCGGTTCACGCAGCAGGCCCAGCAGCTTGAGGATGCGCGGTCCGACGAACAGGATGCCGATCAGGATCAGCACGATCCACAGCAGCACCATGCTGAGGTAGAACTCGCCCATGAACAGGCCATAGGTGGCCAGCACGCCGACGCCGCTCTTGGCGATGGTGCTGGCGACCGCGGCGAACACCGCGAAGGGCGCGAAGTTCATCACGTAGCCGGTCACCTTCAGCATCACGTGGGCAACGCCGTCGATGGCGTCGATCAGCGGGGTGGCGCGGGCGCCGACGGCGGCGGCGCCGGTGCCGAAGAAGATCGAGAAGATCACGATCTGCAGGATTTCGTTCTTGGCCATGCCGTCGACGATCGAAGCCGGCACCAGGTGGGTGACGAAGTCGTTCAGGGTGAAGCCGGCGGTGGTGATGCCGGAGGAGGCGGTGGCCGCCGGCAGGTGGCCGGACAGGGCCATCGCGTCGCCCGGACGGAAGATGTTCACCAGGATCAGGCCCAGGGTCAGCGACAGCAGCGAAGCGATGATGAACCAGCCGAGCGCCTTGACACCGATGCGGCCCACTTCCTTGGCGTCGCCCATCTTGGCGATGCCGACCACCAGCGTGGCAAACACCAGTGGCGCGATGATCATTTTAATCAGGCGCAGGAACAGCGTGGTCACCAGCGACATCTTGTCGGCGAAGCCGGCCGGATCGGCCATGTTCGTGTTGGCGACATAGCCGACGGCAATGCCAAGCACCAGACCCACGAGAATGTAGGTGGTGAGGCGGTTTCGATTGGTCATAGGGCTTCCTCTGGTAATGGCGGCGCTGGCTGCACACGGTGCGTCAGGCGGAGATCGTCCATCCTGGTCCGGTGCAATCTCGGGCAGAATGGTGGTGGTCCGGCCCGGATGCCATTGGTGCTGAATATATTGACAAGTTCCGCAGTATCCTAGGCGTTGATGGTGCTGTCAAGCACGCGCAAGTCCATGTAAATGCACGACAATACAGGCGAAGCAGATGATCGAAATCGACAAGGTCAGCAAATGGTATGGCGCCTTCCAGGTGCTCGATGATTGCAGCACCACGGTGGCGCGTGGCGACGTGGTGGTGGTGTGCGGCCCCTCCGGCTCCGGCAAGTCCACCCTGATCAAAACCGTCAACGGCCTCGAACCCTTCCAGCAGGGACGGATCCGGGTCGACGGCACCGAGGTCGGCGATCCCAAGACGCATCTGCCGTCCCTGCGCGCGCGCATCGGCATGGTGTTCCAGAATTTCGAGCTGTTTCCCCATTTGTCGGTGCGCGACAACCTGAACCTGGCCCAGATAAAAGTGCTGAAGCGCTCGCGCGAGGAAGCCAGCGTCAATGGCCTGCGCTACCTGGAGCGCGTGGGCCTGCTGGCGCACCAGGACAAATTCCCCGGCCAGCTCTCCGGCGGCCAGCAGCAGCGGGTGGCGATCGCACGCGCGCTGGCGATGGACCCGGTGGCCATGCTGTTCGACGAGCCGACTTCCGCGCTCGACCCGGAAATGGTCGGCGAGGTGCTGGAGGTGATGGTCGGCCTGGCCCAGGAAGGCATGACCATGATGGTGGTGACCCACGAAATGGGCTTTGCGCGCAAGGTGGCCGACCGCGTGGTCTTCATGGACGGCGGCCGCATCGTCGAGGACAGCGCCAAGGAAGACTTCTTCGGCAACCCGAAGTCGGAACGGGCGCGCGAGTTCTTAGCGAAGATTATTCATTGATCGCCAACGCTTCCAGCTGCGCGAGCAAATCGGCCGCCACCTCGATCCCTCCCTCCGCCGCCCGGCGCGCCAGCGCATAGCGCCGTCCACCTGGCAGGCGCACGTCTTCATCCACCAGCATCGCCGCCACCAGGGTCTCGATCCGCTCATGGAAGACGTCGCCGCCGGCCAGCGCGCCGGGGTCGACCACCATGAAGGCCTGGCCGATGCGCGGGCGGTTGCCTTCTGCGGGGAAGAAGGAATCGGCCTCGAAGCCGAAGGCGGCGCCGGTCAGGGCGCAGCACAGCAGCTCCACCACCAGCGCCAGCATCGCCCCCTTGACGCCGCCGGCCGGCAGCATCATGCCGTCCATGCCGGCTTGCGGGTCGGTGGTCGGCTTGCCATCCTTGTCGAGGGCCCAGCCTTCCGGGATGCTGCGGCCTTCGCGCGCCGCCACCATCAGCTTGCCGCGCGCGACCTCGGACAGCGACAAATCGATCACCAGCGGCTCGGCGCCGCGGCGCGGGAACACGGCGGCGATCGGGTTGGTGCCGAACAGCGGCCGCTTGCCGCCCCAGGCCGGCATCGCGCCGGGCGAATTCGAGAACGCCAGGCCGATCATGCTGGCCGCGGCCACCGCTTCCAGGTGGCGCGCGGCGGCGCCGGCGTGGTGGCTGTTGGTGACGCCGGCAAAGGCGGCGCCGCATTCACCTGCCGAGCGGATCGCTTCGGCCACCGCCAGGTCGCAGGCCGGGAAGGCCAGGCCGTCGGCGGCGTCCACCAGCAGGGCGGCGGGGCGGGTCTGCTGCACGCGCGGCACCGCCTGGCCATCGACGCGGCCGCTCCGCAGATGGGAACAATACTGCGGCACGCGCGCCAGGCCGTGCGAACCCAGGCCCTGGGCTTCGGCCGCCACCAGAGCGTGGGCGGTGGATTCGGCCATGGCGCGGCTGGCGCCGGCGCGCATCAAGGCGTCGGTGGCGAGGGTGGTGAGGGCGGCAATGCTGAGCTTAGGCATGGGATATCGGTCTCCGGGCAAGGCAATATTAGACCACGGGCGCGTTCCAGGAGGAAACTCAGGGAGGAAACGCATGGCACGCCACGCGCCAAGGTGTGCCACGCACCATGGCTGCGGGTAAAATGTCGGGGTCCGCAATCCGAGAGCCGCCATGTCCATCATCGAATCCCCCGACACCACCACCCGCACCCTGACCATCGCCCGCCCGGACGACTGGCACGTGCACCTGCGCGACGGCGCCACCCTGGCCAGCGTGCTGCCGCACACCGCGCGCCAGTTCGCCCGCGCGATCGTGATGCCGAACCTGAAACCGCCGGTCACCACCGCCGCGCTGGCCAGCGAATACCGCGGGCGCATCCTGGCGGCCCTGCCGGAGGGCGTCCAGTTCGAGCCGCTGATGACGCTCTACCTGACCGACAACACGGATCCGGACGAAATCCGCCGCGCCCGCGACACCGGCTTCATCCACGCCGTCAAACTGTATCCGGCCGGCGCCACCACCAATTCGGCGGCCGGCGTGACCGACCTGCGCAAGTGCTATGCCACCCTGGAGGTGATGCAGGAACTCGACATGCCGCTGCTGGTGCACGGCGAAGTCACCGACAACGAGATCGACCTGTTCGACCGCGAAGCCGTCTTCATCGAGCGCGTGATGCGTCCGCTGCGCCGCGACTTCCCGGAACTGAAGATCGTGTTCGAGCACATCACCACCCGCGACGCCGCCCAGTACGTGGCCGAAGCCGAAGGTCCGATCGCCGCCACCATCACCGCCCACCACCTGCTGTACAACCGCAACGACATCTTCCGCGGCGGCATCCGCCCGCACTATTACTGCCTGCCGGTGCTCAAGCGCGAAGAACACCGCCTGGCGCTGGTGACCGCGGCGACCAGCGGCGACGAGCGCTTCTTCCTCGGCACCGACTCGGCCCCGCATGCCATCCACGCCAAGGAAACCAGCTGCGGCTGCGCTGGCTGCTACACCGCGCTGCACGCGATGGAGCTGTATGCCACCGCCTTCGACCAGGCAGGCGCGCTGGACAAGCTGGAAGCCTTCGCCAGCCTGAACGGCCCCAACTTCTACGACCTGCCCGTCAACACCGGCACCATCACCCTCGAGCGCCAGAACTGGACCCTGCCGGCCACCGTGCCGATGGGCGAGCACGAGGTGGTGCCGCTGAACGGCGGCGAACAGATCGGCTGGAAGATGCTGTAAGCGCGGATGTTCGCGCAGATCGACTGGGAGCGCCCGTGGTATGACGCGGTGCGTCCGGCCTACGCGAGCCTGGAGCGCGGCGCTGACGATGACGCGGACTTCATCGCCGCCTTCAACGCCAACGCCGCGCGTCTCGGGCTGCAGAACCACCGCGGGCTGCCGATCCGCTTCGTGCCGCAGGCCGCGCTGCCGGCCGGCACCGCCTACGAAGCCTTCATCGGCGCCACCGGCGGCGTGCCCACGCGCGACAACCTGCACGACTTCTTCAATGGCCTCGTGTGGCAGACCTTCCCCCGCATCAAGCGTGAGCTGAATGCGCTGCAGGCCGCCCAGATCGGCGCGGCCGGCGTCGGCAAGGCGCGCGGGCCGGCGCGCGACGCCGCCACCCTGTTCGACGAGAATGCCGCCTTGCTGGTCGTGCGCGACAATGCCGACGGTCATGCGCTGGTGGCGGGCTTGCGCGAGCACCAGTGGCAAGAAGTCCTGTATACAAGGCGCGCGGCCTTCGCCAGGGACGCCCAGGTCTGGCTGTTCGGCCACGCGCTGATGGAAAAGCTGGTCGCGCCGCGCAAGGCGATCACTGCCCACACGCGGGTGCTGTTCGCCGGCGACGCCTGGTTCGGCCTGCCGTGGCAGGAACGGCGCGACTGGATCGACCTGACCCTCGCCGGCCAGCTGGCGCAGGACGGCTTGCGTACCGCCGCGTTCACGCCGCTGCAGGTACTGGGCGTACCCGGCTGGTGGCCCGGCCAGGACGAAGCATTTTATCGCGATACCAGCGTGTTCCGGCCCAAGCGGCCACCCACACCCGACATCAAGGAGACTGCATGAGCACAAGCGTACGATGGGGCATCCTCGGCACCGGCCGGATCGCCAAGGCCTTTGCCAACGCACTGAAGGACACGCCGGATGCCGTGCTGGCCGGCGTCGGCTCGCGCGCGCTGGCCGGCGCCGAAGCCTTCACTGACGAATTCGGCGGGGCGGCGTATGGCTCCTACGAGGAACTGGTACAGGCGCCGGACATCGACCTGGTCTACGTCGGCACGCCGCACCCGATGCACGCCGATAACGTGCGCATCGCGCTGGAAGCCGGCAAGGGCGTGCTGTGCGAAAAGGCATTCACCGTGAACCGGCGCGAGGCCGAAGAACTGGTGGCGCTGGCGCGCACCAAGAACCTGTTCCTGATGGAGGCGATGTGGTCGCGCTACCTGCCCGGCCTGGCCGAGGTGCGCCGCATCGTGGCCTCCGGCGAGATCGGCAAGGTCACCCAGGTCATCGCCGACCTCGGCTTCACCGCCGCCTTCGGCCCCGAGCACCGCCTGTTCAATCCGGTGCTGGGCGGCGGCGCCCTGCTCGACATCGGCATCTATCCGCTGTCGATCGCGGTGGCGCTGCTCGGTCCGGTCGAGTCGGTGGTGGCGCAAGCCGACATCGGCCCCACCGGCACCGACGAACAGACCAGCTTCGTGCTCAAGCACCGCGGCGGCGGCCTGTCCAGCTGCAGCTGCTCGCTGCGCGCCCACCTGCCGAGCGAACTGACCATCGCCGGCGCGGCCGGGCACGTGCGCATGAACACCAAATTCCACCACGCCCAGACCGTGACCGTGACCCGCGCCGACGGCGTCGCCCGCACCGTGGCCACGCCCTACCTCGGCAATGGCTACGTGCACGAAGTGATCGAGGCCCAGCGCTGCTGGCGCGCAGGGCTGATCGAAAGCCCGGGCATGAGTCACGAGGACACGCTGTCCCTGATGGGCGTGATGGACGAGATACGGCGCCAGATCGGCGTCAGCTATTCAGCCGATACTGCTGCAACCGAATAAGGAAGACCATGAAGAAGAACCCCTGCGCCAACTGCCGCGTACGCCGCCTGAGCCCGCGCCAGCGCAAGAAACAGCGCGTCGCCGAATTCCAGGAGCTGAGCTTCGAGATCGACCTCGTGTTCGGCAGCCCGATGAGCGGCGAGCCCTATGACGATTTCATCGGTGCCTTTTCGGCCTTCCTGGAAACGCGCGACCTGCTGGCCGGCGGTTTCGGCGGCACCATGCCGCTGCTCGAAACCGGCGGCATCGTTGCACGGAGCGAGCGCGGCTCGGCCGGCGAAGCCGACATCGAGGCGGTGGTGGGCTGGCTGCGCGCCCGGCCGGAAGTCAAGGATGCCAAGGCCAGCCATCTGTTCGATGCCTGGTATGGCTACGAGCCGAAGGCGGCCTGAGCGGATAGGGGAACATGCAGGACGGGTAAATGGCAAGGCGGGTCAACAAGCCGCACGCGCGCCGCGTTAGGGGATGAGTGCACGCCATCATGCACTCATCCCTACATTGAGGAGGCTGCTCCATCATGAAAAACACCATCGCAAGCTTGACCGCCGGCCTGTTCGCCACCGCGGCTTTCGCCCAGACCACGGCGCCCGCGGCCGCCCCGGCTACCGCGACGCCGCAATCCGCCGTTTCGCCGGCCGTCGCCAAGGCACAGGCGACACATGATAAAGAGACGGCCAAGATCGAGGCCAAGGACAGCACGGGCGGACCGGACGCCACCGGCAAGCACCCGAAGAAGCATGCACCGATCAAGGCCAACAAGGATGCACCGGCTGACGCCCAGCCCAAGACCGTGGGTCCGACCGACGCCAGTACCTCCGGCACACCGACCTCGACCAGCAAGTAATCCTGTCACGATGCACCACAAGCCCGCGCCCTGCGGGTTTTTTTTCGTTACCTTGTCGAGTTGTAAGCGCTTGTCAGCTGCGTAAGTGTTTGTAAGTCAGGTCAACAGCGACAGGGCCGTGCCCGTTTTACCGACAAGTGACACGATAGCCGTGCCCCGAGCCCAACAGCCCAACAACGACACCAAGGAACCCATCATGAAAAAAATCGCCGCCACCCTGATCGCCGGCCTGTTCGCCACCGCTGCTTTCGCCCAGACCACCCCGGCCGCGACCACTGCATCGGCTGCACCATCGGCAGCGCCATCCGCAATGCCGGCCGCCGGCCAGGACAAGCAGGATGCCGGATCCGACGCCAAGGAAAGCCCGGTCGCCCACAAGTCGGCCACCACCAAGCACGCCACCAAGAAGCACGCATCGACCAAGGCCAAGGCACACACGCCGGCTGACGCGCAAGGCACGACTGCCGCTTCGGCCGGCAGCAATGGCGCGGTCGAGTCGGGCAGCGCTGCCCCGGCGACCAAGTAATCCGCTGCGCTCCACGAAAAGCCCGCATCCCTCATGCGGGCTTTTTTTATGGCATCGGCGGCTGCCTTGCCATCGCCGGTGCTAGGATGAAGCTGAGCGGCACCCGACAACGACACGGAGGAATCGCATCATGAAAAAGACCATTGTCAGCATGATCGCCGGCCTGTGCGCCGGCGCCGCTTTTGCCCAGGCCACACCGCCCGCCGCCGCCCCGGCGACCGCCGCGCCGCAATCGGTGGTACCCCCCGAAGTCGCCAAGGCGCAGGCTGCGCACGAGAAGGAAGCGGCCAAGGCGGATGCGAAGGTGGACCAGGGCGGCAAGAAGGCGGACAAGGGGAATAAGAAGGCGCCGGCCAAGGATAAGAGCAAGACCAAGGAGAAGATGCCGTCGGACGATCACAGCACGACGGCTTGATGGCGTTCACGGGCTTGCTGCTGCGGGTGCCGCTACCACCACCGCCGCCGATTAAAGCCCGTACACGCAAGACCGTCGCCCCTGCGCAGGCAGGGGCCCAAGTTTTCGGGTTCGCCACGAACTTGGGCCCCTGCCTGCGCAGGGGCGACGTGCATAGGGAGCAGGCTAGCTCCCGCACAGGTAGGGTAGGCTCCCCGAGCCCACGCCGGCTGCGCCCACCCTACCGGTTGCGCTGCCGGACTCTCACACCTTGAGGAATTCCTCGCGCCCGCCCAGCCACCTTTGCAGGTGCGCATCCACCACCGCATCCGTCTCCGGCGTCCCCGCATCGAGCAGGTATTGCGCCACGTCGCGCGCCTGGTCCACGATCCACTGGTCGGTTTCCAGGTCGGCAAAGCGCAGCATGGCTTCGCCGGACTGGCGCGCGCCCAGGAATTCGCCGGGGCCGCGGATTTCCAGGTCGCGCCGCGCGATCTCGAAGCCGTCGGTGGTTTCGCGCATCGTCATCAGGCGCTGCTTGGCGACCTGGCCGAGCGGGCTCTGATACAGCAGCAGGCACACGCTGGCGGCCGAGCCGCGGCCGACGCGCCCGCGCAGCTGGTGCAGCTGCGACAGGCCAAAGCGCTCGGCGTGCTCGATCACCATCAGCGAGGCGTTCGGCACGTCGACGCCCACCTCGATCACGGTGGTGGCCACCAGAACGTGCACCTCGCCGGCCGTGAACGCATCCATGATCACCTGCTTCTCGGCCGGCTTCATGCGGCCGTGCACCAGGCCGACGACCAGGTCGGGGAGCGCTTCCGCCAGGGTCTCGAAGGTGTCGGTGGCGGTCTGCAGCTGCAGCGCTTCCGATTCCTCGATCAGCGGGCACACCCAGTACACTTGCCGGCCTTCCAGCGCCGCGCCATGCACCCGCGCGATCACTTCGTCGCGCCGGTTCTGGTCGATGGCGCGCGTGACGATCGGCGTGCGGCCGGGCGGCAGTTCGTCGATGACGGACACTTCAAGGTCGGCGTAATAGGTCATCGCCAGCGTGCGCGGGATCGGCGTGGCCGACATCATCAGCTGGTGCGGCACCAGGCCATCGCTGCCCTTGTTGCGCAGGGTCAGGCGCTGGCCGACGCCGAAGCGGTGCTGCTCGTCGACCAGCACCAGGCCCAGTTTCGCGAACTGCACCGAATCCTGGATCAGCGCGTGGGTGCCGATCACCAGGTTGGCTGCGCCGTTTTCCGCCATCTCGCTGGCCGCCTGCTTTTCCTTCTTTTTGAGGCTGCCCGTCAGCCAGGCCACCTTCACGCCGAGCGGTTCCATCCAGGCGGCGATCTTGCGGAAGTGCTGTTCGGCCAGGATCTCGGTCGGCGCCATCAGCGCGGCCTGGTAGCCGCTGTCGATGGCCTGGGCGGCGGCCAGCGCCGCGACCACGGTCTTGCCGCTGCCGACGTCGCCCTGCAGCAGGCGCTGCATCGGATAGCCTTCGCGCAGGTCGGCGCTGATTTCCTTGACCACGCGCGCCTGGGCGCCGGTCAACTTGAAGGGCAGGGTCTCCAGGAAGGCGTGGGACAGGGCGCCGATCGTGCCGAGCTGGGGGGCGCCCTTGTCGCGGCGCGCGCGCTGGGCGCGCTTCAGCGACAGCTGCTGGGCCAGCAGCTCGTCGAATTTCACCCGCGTCCAGGCCGGGTGGCTGCGTTCGACCAGCGCATGGGTGTCGGCTTCCGCCGGCGGGTAGTGCAGCAGGCGCACCGCCGGCTGGAATTCGGCCAGGTGCAATCGCGTGCGGATCGCCTGCGGCACCGTGTCCTGCCAGTCGACGCGTTTCATCGCATCCGCGATCGCGCGCCGCAAGATGGTCTGCGACAGGCCTTCGCCGGCCGGGTACACCGGCGTCAGCGAGGTCGGCAGCGGCGCGCCCTCGTTGACGATTTTATACACCGGGTGGACCATCTCGGCGCCGAAGAAGCCATGCCGTACTTCGCTGCGGGCGCGCACGCGCGTGCCTTCCGCCAGCTGCTTGACCTGGCTGCCATAAAAATTCATGAAGCGCAGCTGGATGTCCGAGGTCTCGTCGGCGATCGAGACCAGCAGCTGCTTGCGCGGCTTGTAGCTGATTTCATTCTTGATCACGACGCCTTCGACTTGCGACACGTGACCGCCGCGCAGGCAGGCTTCGCGGATAGGCACGACTTCGGTCTCGTCCTCGTAGCGCATCGGCAGGTGCAGGACCAGGTCCATGTCTGTGCGCAGGCCGAGCTTGGCGAGCTTGGCCTCGATGTTTTTTGCTGCCGGCACGGGTGCGGCTTTGGCTTTGGTGGCTGGCATAGGGAGCTTGTTGATGCATGCCGGCGGCCCCTCGCGCTCTAATCAAGGGTAAAATAGAGGGTTGCCGTACACGCTTGAGCCCTATTGTAAGGCTGCGGGCCACGATTCCCAAGATGAGCCAAATGTATTCCCTTTCCGATTTCGATTTCGACTTGCCGCCCGAGCGCATCGCCCAGGTGCCGCTGCCCGACCGCAGCGCCTCGCGCCTGCTCCAGCTGGACGGCGAGCGCATCAGCGACCGACAATTTTCCGACATCGTCGGCCAGCTGCAGGCCGGCGACCTGCTGGTGATGAACAATACCCGCGTGCTGAAGGCGCGCTTTTTCGGTCAGAAGGACAGTGGCGGCCAGGTCGAGGTACTGGTCGAGCGCGTGCTCGATCCGCGCACGGTGCTGGCGCAGGTGCGGGCCTCGAAGTCGCCCAAGCCCGGCACCCGCATCCGGCTGGCTGACGCCTTCGAGGTCGGCGTCGGCGAGCGTGCCGGCGAATTCTTCACCCTTCACTTTGAGGGTGACGTGTTCGAACTGATCGAGGCCCACGGCCGCCTGCCGCTGCCGCCCTACATCGAGCACGATGCCGACGACTTCGACGAGCAGCGCTACCAGACCGTCTACTCCAAGGAACCGGGCGCCGTGGCCGCGCCCACCGCCGGTCTGCACTTCGACCAGCCGCTGCTGGCCAAGCTGGCGGCCAAGGGCGTGAATTTCGCCTACGTCACCCTGCACGTCGGCGCCGGCACCTTCCAGCCGGTGCGGGTCGAGAACCTGGCCGAGCACAATATGCACAGCGAGTGGTACACCATCCCGCAAGAGACGGTGGACCAGGTCGCCGCCGCGCGGGCCGCGGGCCGCGATGTCGTCGCGGTCGGCACCACCTCGCTGCGCGCGCTGGAATCGGCCTCGCAAACCGGGACGCTCCAGGCCGGCAGCGGCGATACCCGCTTGTTCATCACCCCGGGCTATCTGTTCAAGACGGTGACGCGCCTGATCACCAATTTCCACCTGCCCAAGTCGACGCTGATGATGCTGGTGTCGGCCTTTGCCGGCTACGACGCCATCCGCAGCGCCTACGCGCATGCGATCGCCAGCGAATACCGCTTCTTCAGCTATGGCGATGCGATGCTGCTGACCACGAACGCGCGCCAAGCGCCAACCACCTGATCACTATGCTGGAATTTACCCTCCTTAAAAAAGACACCAGCGGCAAGTCGCACGCGCGCCGCGGCCGCCTCAAGCTGAACCACGGCACCATCGAAACCCCGATCTTCATGCCGGTCGGCACCTACGGTTCGGTCAAGGCGATGGACCCGATCGAACTCAAGGAAGTCGGCTCCCAGATCATCCTCGGCAACACCTTCCACCTGTGGCTGCGCCCGGGCACCCAGGTGCTGGACAAATTCGGCGGCCTGCACGGCTTCATGGGCTGGAATGGCCCGATCCTGACCGATTCCGGCGGCTTCCAGGTGTTTTCGCTGGGTGCGATGCGCAAGATCACGGAAGAGGGCGTCAAGTTCGCCTCGCCGATCGACGGCTCGCGCCAGTTCCTGTCGCCGGAGATCTCGATGCAGATCCAGCGTTCGCTGAACTCCGACATCGTGATGCAGTTCGACGAATGCACCCCTTATGAAATAGATGGAAGACCCGCGACGGCCGAAGAGGCGGCCAAGTCGATGCGTATGTCGCTGCGCTGGGCCCAGCGCTCGATGAACGAGTTCAAGGGCGGCGAGAACCCGAACGCGCTGTTCGGCATCGTCCAGGGCGGCATGTACGAGCGCCTGCGCGACGAATCGCTGGCGGGACTCGAGGAGATCGACTTCCCCGGCCTGGCGATCGGCGGCCTGTCGGTCGGCGAGCCGAAGGAAGACATGATGCGCATCCTCGAGCACGTCGGGCCGCGCCTGCCGGAGAACAAGCCGCACTACCTGATGGGTGTCGGCACGCCGGAAGACCTGGTGGCCGGCGTGGCGAATGGCGTCGACATGTTCGACTGCGTGATGCCGACCCGAAATGCGAGAAATGGCTGGCTGTTCACCCGTTTCGGCGACATCAAGATCAAGAATGCGCGCTACAAGGATGAGACCGGTCCGCTGGACGAATCCTGCACCTGCTATTGCTGCAAGAATTTCTCGCGCGCCTATTTGCACCACCTGCACCGCTCCAAGGAAATCCTGGGGGCACGCCTGAACACCATTCACAACCTGCACTATTACTTGAACCTGATGCAGGAAATGCGCGACGCGATTGATGCGGATCGCTTCCACGAATTCCGTTTGCAGTTCAATGCGGATCGGGCGCGGGGCGTTTAAATTTTTTGCAACGTATTGCAATCAGGCATGTCAATACCAGATGTTGGGAATTGGCCTGCGCCGATGCACGGGTGCTAGAATACAGCGCTTAATTTTTACCTTTACATACTTAGAATCGGAGTCCTTGTGTTCATTTCCAACGCTTACGCGCAAACCGCCGGCGCCGCCGCCGACCCGGGCATCATGGGCAGCCTGACGACCTTCGCCCCGCTGATCCTGATGTTCGTGGTCATGTACTTCCTGATGATCCGCCCGCAGCAAAAGCGCCAGAAAGAACTGCGGTCGATGATGGATGCGTTGAACAAGAACGACGAAGTGATCACTGTCGGCGGCGTGCTCGGCCGCGTGACCAAGGTCACCGACGGCTATGTCACCATCGAAGTGGCAGCCGGTACCGAAATGGTGGTGCAGAAGAGCGCCGTCACCGCGCTGCTCCCGAAGGGCACCCTGAAGTCCCTGTAAGCCGGCCGCGCGCCCGGTTGTCCCCAAGCCGGCCGCGCGCTTCGCTCTCCTGATTGCTGGAACATCATGAATCGCTACCCCCTCTGGAAATACATACTGATCCTCGTGGCAGTCATGCTCGGCCTGCTGTACACGGCGCCCAACTATTTCGTTGATTCGCCGGCCCTGCACATCACCACCGACAAGGCCACCGTCCGGGTCAACAGCGACACTGCCGCCATGGTCACCGAGGCGCTGAAGCGCGACGGCGTGCCGGCCGAGCAGGTCAGCGTCGAAGGCGCCGGCGACAGCAGCGCGGTGCGCGCGCGCTTTGCCAGCACCGACGCCCAGTTCAAGGCCAAGCTGGCCCTGGAGCGCGACCTCAACCGCGACCCCACCGACCCTGACTACACGGTCTCGGTCGACCTGGTCAAGAACACGCCAATGTGGATGCAGAAGCTGCATGCGCTGCCGATGAACCTCGGCCTCGACTTGCGCGGCGGCGTGCACTTCCTGCTGCAGGTGAACAGCAAGGAGGTCCAGGAAACCCGCATCAAGGGCATCCTGGCATCGGCCCGTGCCCAGCTGCGCGACCAGAACGTGCGCCACGCCGGCATCGACCGCGCCGGCAACAACGTCGAGATCAAGTTCCGCGACGCCGACACCCGTGCCAAGGCGCGCAGCGTGCTGGCCAATCAGAACCCCGACCTGAGCTTCACCGAAACCGCCGACGGCACCGACCTGAAACTGGTCGTCACCATGAAGCAGGAAGCACTGGACCGCGTGGTCGAGCAGGGCGTCAAGCAGAACATCGCGACCCTGTCCAAGCGGATCAATGCGCTCGGCGTGTCCGAACCCGTGATCCAGCAGCAAGGCCGCGACCGCATCATCGTGCAATTGCCAGGCGTGCAGGACGTGGCCCATGCGAAAGACATCATCGGCCGCACTGCCACCCTGGAATTCCGCGTCACCGACGACACGATCACCCCGGGCACCGAACTGTCCGCCGCAATCCCGCTGAACTCGGAACTGTTTACCCAGGGCCAGGGCGCGCCGGCCGTGGTGTCGAAGGACGTGGTCGTAGGCGGTGAGTCGATCATCAGCGCCACCGCCGGCTTCGACGAGAACCAGCGTCCGGCCGTGAACATCGAGCTGAACGCCGAAGGCGGCCGCAAGATGCGCGCCATGACCCGCGAGCGTGTCGGCAAGCGCATGGCCACGCTGCTGAAGGAAAAGGGCAAGTACAACGTGCTGCAGGTGGCGACCGTCCAGAGCGAATTCGGTGCCAACTTCCGGACCACCGGCATGGCGTCGCCGCAGGCAGCCGCCGAGCTGGCCCTGCTGCTGCGCTCCGGCGCGCTGTCGGCGCCGATGGAGTTCGTCGAGGAACGCGTGGTCGGCCCGCAACTGGGCGCCGAAAACATCTCGAAGGGACTGCATTCGACCCTGTGGGGCTTCGTGGCGATCGCGATCTTCATGATCATCTACTACCAGCTGTTCGGCTTCTTCAGCGTGATCGCACTGGCCTGCAACCTGCTGTTCCTGCTGGCCTTGCTGTCGACGCTGCAGGCAACCCTGACCCTGCCGGGCATCGCCGCCATCGCGCTGGCGCTGGGTATGGCGATCGACGCCAACGTGCTGATCAACGAGCGTATCCGTGAAGAGCTGCGCGCTGGGAATACCCCGCAGGCGGCGATTTCGGCCGGCTTCGAGCACGCCTGGGCTACCATCCTGGACTCCAACGTCACCACGCTGATCGTCGGCCTGGCACTGCTGGTGTTCGGTTCCGGCGCGGTGCGCGGCTTCGCGGTCGTCCACTGCCTGGGCATCCTGACCTCGATGTTCTCGGCAGTGTTCCTGTCGCGCGGCGTGGTCAACCTGTGGTACGGCCGACGTGGCCGCAAGCTGACCAAGCTGGCGATCGGTACCGTGTGGAATGGCGGCACGACCGCCACCGCCGGCACCGCCACCAAGCCGGTTGTGAAGAAATAAGCCAAGCGACAATTAATCGAGAAAAGACATGGAATTTTTCAAGATCAAACGGGACATCCCGTTCATGCGCCACGCGTTGATTTTCAACGTGATCTCGGCGCTGACCTTCGTCGCAGCGGTGTTCTTCCTGTTGCACAAAGGCCTGAACTACTCGGTCGAGTTCACCGGCGGCACCACCATGGAACTGCGCTACAACCATGCGGCCGACCAGGACAAGATCCGCCATACCCTGGAAAAGCTGGGCTATGAGCCGGTGGTGACCAGCTTCGGCACCGCCAGCGACATCATGCTGCGCCTGCCGCCGGCCAAGCACAGCACCGCGGTCGCACCGTCGGCCACCGTGTTCGACGCGCTGTGCGCCGCCGAGAGCGGATCGACCAAGCAGATCCAGGAAACCACCGCCAAGGGCGAGAACGTCACCCGCACCAGCTGCGTGAATGCTGCCGGCGCCGAAGTGGTCAAGCAGCAGCGCGTCGATTCGGTCGGTTCCCAGGTCGGCGACGAGCTGGCCCAGAACGGCCTGAACGCGCTGATCATGGTGGTGGTGGGCGTGATGATCTACCTGGCCGTGCGCTTCGAGTGGAAGTTCGCGGTGGCGGCGATCATCGCCAACCTGCACGACGTCGTCATCATCCTCGGCTTCTTCGCCTTCTTCCAGTGGGAATTCTCGCTGACGGTGCTGGCGGCGATCCTGGCGGTGCTGGGCTATTCGGTCAACGAATCGGTGGTCATTTTCGACCGGATCCGCGAAACCTTCCGCAAGCAGCGCAAGATGAGCGTGACCGAGGTCATCGACCACGCGATCACCAGCACCATCTCGCGTACCATCATCACCCACGGCTGTACCGAGATGATGGTGCTGTCGATGCTGTTCTTCGGCGGCCAGGCGCTGCACTTCTTCGCCATCGCGCTGACCATCGGTATCCTGTTTGGTATCTACTCGTCGGTGTTCGTGGCGGCGGCGATCGCCATGTGGCTGGGCGTGAAGCGCGAAGACTTGATCAAACCGGTCAAGGAACGCGACGAAACCGACGGCGCCGTGGTGTAATCGCCCACGCAATGTCAAAAAGCCGCCCGGTTCGCCGAGGCGGCTTTTTTTGCGCTGAACAAAGGTTTTATAACAAGAGTGCAAAAACGATTGCTTGTGTGAAGCACCGCACAGAGACCCGCCCGGGCGCGCCTTACCATGGACTTGTCTCTTTCAGGACATCCCTAGTTTTGGACTTCACCCGCTCCCCCTAACGGAGCGGGTTTTTTTTGCCTGTCGGGTCGGCGCAGCTATCTGGGTACGTGCCGGGATTCGCGCCAGATCAAACAAACGTCAAAAAATTTAACAAGTGTGAGGCAACGCACAGAGCATAGATATTTAGGGAACTACTATGGACCTGTCTCTTTCAGGACATCCCTAGTTTTGGACTTTACCCGCTTCCGAGCGGGTTTTTTTTTGCTTCGGCCTCGCGCCTTTGCCCGATCTACGGCGGGCGCCGTTCAGGAAAGGGCCGCGCTCAAGCCGCGCACTTCGGCCTCGGATTCCTGCAGGATCAGCGCCAGGGTGCCGTCGCCCACCGCGAAATCGATGGTGGCGGCGCTTTGCAGGCCGGCCGCGCCGGGACGCTCGAGCAAGGGCGAGGGCACCGGACACAAGTCGTTGGCCAGCAACAGGGTGTCGCCCAGGGTTTCCGGCGGCAGCGCGCGCATGCCGTTCCAGAGCGCCTCGATCGCCCCCATCACCGGGGCCGGTACGCCCAGCTTGAGCAGCACGCCGCGTCCGATCGCCATTTCGCCATACTCGATCCATTCGTCGGCGCCGCCTTCCAGCAAGCCCGGGAACTCGGCTGCGCGCGACAGCAGATAAAAGCCGCCTACCTCGTGCACGATCCCGGCGAACATCGCGGTTTCCGGGTCGACGCAGGAGACGCGCCTGGCGATCACTTGCGACAGGGCGGCGACGTGGGCGGTGTGTTGCCACAGTTGATCGGCCTTGGCGCGCAAGCCGGAGTCGGTGATGCCGGCGGCCAGCTGGCGCACGATCACGGCCGCCGCCAGCGCGCCGAGGGTACGGAAGCCGACCCGCTGCACCGCCGCGCGCACATTGGTGACGTCCTGGCCGGCGCGGTTGTAGGCGGCCGCATTGGCGATCGCGACGGTGCGCGCGGCCAGCAGTGGCTCGGTCTGCACCAGGCGCGCGGCTTCGTCGATGTGACACTCGGGATCGGCGAGCGCGCGCTGCAGTTTGAGCGTCGCGTCGACATTCGTTGGAAAGCTGAGGTCGCCACGTGCGGCTTGTGCGGCGATCTGCTTGAGGGCGTCGGTTCTTTCCATCGGAAAATTATACCGCCAATAAACAGTTGATTTCACAGGAGAACGCGTCGGGCGTGCCGGGTCGCCTGCCCACCTGGGTCGCGCTGGTTGCGCTGATTGCGCTTGCGATCAAGGCTCGCTGAAGATGGCGTCGCAGCCGTCTTTCGGCTCTTCGGTGTCCTGCAGTTCGTCGGTCAAGCCGAGGTCGAACAATTCCTCGACCGCGTTCATGAAGCTGTTTAGCGTTGCTGCGCCAATCAGGCGGTAGATCTCGCCGGCTTCGTTGCGCACGCCGATCAGCATCGGCTCCTCGCGGACTTCGGCGGGCGTGGCGACGTCGAGCAGCAGGTTGCCGATGATGTGCTTGTCGAAATGGGCCGGCTTTTTATCTTCGAGCAGGGCAGTATTCACGGGTTGTCCTTTGTTGCGCGCCCTGGGGACGCATGATGCGGTTGTTCAAAATCGCTGCGGCCACCGTCGGCCGCATGGCGGGATTATAGCCGTACGTGACAATCTTGCCTGCCGGGCCAGTTTTTGAGCGCCGGATTGCACCTTGCACGGCCAGGGGCGGGTAACATAGCCGATCTTGCAAACCGGCATCCTTCATTTACATGACCCAGCAGCTGCGCGGCATCCTCGCCCTCGTCATCGTCGTCCTGGTCTGGGGCACGACTTTTCCGGCCATGAAGGACCTGACCGCGACCCTGTCGCCGGTGTGGATCATCCTGGTGCGCTTTGCGCTGGCGACCATCATCCTGTCGCCCTTCCTGTGGCGCGCGCGGCGTGCCGACCTGGCGTCCGGCGTGGTGCTGGGCCTGATCCTGTTCTTCTGCTATCTGTTCCAGGTCGAGGGCTTGGCCTTGACCAGTTCCAACCGGAATGCCTTCATCTGTGGTCTGAACGTGCTGGTCGTGCCCCTGCTGGGCCTGGTTGGCGGACGCCTGCCGGAGCGCCGTATCGTGTTTGCGCTGCTGCTGGCGATCGTCGGCCTGGCCGCGCTGTGCTGGGATGGCGGCGCCTGGGGCCGGGGCGATACGCTGGCGCTGCTGGCCGCCTTGACCTTCGGCGTCTACGTCAAGGTCATGGAAATTTACAGCCGTAAGGCGGTGCGCCTGATGAGCATCACCGCGACCCAGATCGCCACCGTCGCCGTCTGTGCCACCGCCTGGCTGCTGGCGCGCGAGGTGCCGCTGGGGACGGGTGCGCTGGAGGACGGCAGCAATTACTGGTCTTACATCGGCAGTCACCTGGCCCGCTACTGGCTGAACTTCGCCTACCTGGGTGTGGTGTGCACCGCCGCCATCATCTCGATGCAGGCCTGGGGCCAGTCGCGTACCAGTGCCAACGAAGCGGCCGTGATCTATGCCTTCGAACCCGGCGCCGCCGCCTTCTTCGGCTTCTTCTGGCTGGGCGAAGCGATGACCGGGCGCGGCTGGCTGGGGGCGGCGCTGTTGATCTCCGGTATGATTGTCAGTCAATGGAATGCCGAGGGCCGGCCCGCCGCCGCGCTCGCGCCTGAATAAATGACCTTGAGCCACCCCGCACCGCGTATCGATGCAGCACGCTGAACTGTCCCGCCTGGCGCAGGAGATGCCGCTGCGCGTGCTGCTGGTGAACGCCGGCGAGCCCGATTCGCTGACCTGGTCCGGCCTGATCCAGCCGCTCCGGCTGGCCGCCAAGCTGCTCGGGCCGCAGCGCCTGCACGTCGACGTGCGCAGTCCCGACAAATTCGCCGGCGAATCGCTGCGTCCCTGGCACCTGGTGCTGCTGGTGGCCGACGAAGCCGAGGCCGGCCTGCGTCCCGCCAACCTGCGCGCCCTGGCGGAACGCTGCCGCGGTGCGCCCTGCTGGGGCGGGGTCGGCGCCGGCGTGCTGTGGCTGACCGAAGCCGGCGTGATGGGCGGCGCCCGCACCGCGCTGCCCTGGTCGCTGTATCCGGATGCCGACCCCATCGCCGACCGCTCCCTGTTCAGCCCGCACCTGTTCGAGATTGACGGCCCACGCCTGAGCTGCTGCGGCGGCGCGGCCAGCATCGACTTCGCCCTGACCCTGGTCGACCTGCTGTTCGGCGCCACGGTCCAGGCCCAGGTCAAGGAAATCCTGTGTGTGGACCGCGTGCGCGGACCGGAAGAACGCCAGCGCGTCGCCTTGCAGGCACGCTTCGGCCTGCTGCAGCCCAAGCTGACCGAAGCCGTGACCCTGATGGAAGCCAACATCGAAGAACCGTTGTCCACCGACGAGATCGCGCAACTGGCCGGCATCTCGCGCCGCCAGCTGGAACGCCTGTTCAAGCAATACCTGGGCAGCCTGCCATCGCGCTACTACCTCGAACTGCGCCTCCAGCGCGCCCGCCAACTGCTGCGCGACACCAACTACTCGATCGTGCAAGTCGGCCTGATGTGCGGCTTCTCCTCCGGCTCCCATTTCTCCACCGCCTTCGGCGCCCTGTTCGGCAACACCCCCCGCGAAGAACGCCAACGCAAGCTCAGCGAATAAACAAGCTGCGCCGCATCAATCCGGGGTCAGAGCCCGGTTTCAGGCAATTTCTCCACTGCAAAACAAACTTCGGGGTCAGAGCACAAGCTCGCACGCAGTTCGGGGTCAGAGCACAAGGTATTGGCAACTTTCTCGCAATTGACTGGGGTAGCACGCTGTAGGGGCGCGGTTGAGCGAACTTGATAAAACCTTGTGCTCTGACCCCGAACTAGCTTGTGCTCTGACCCCGAAGTTGTTGTTAGCGGGATATTGCCAAAAACCGGGCTCTGACCCCGGTTTGTTGTTCGTCCAAAAATGAAAATGCTTGTCGCAGTTTGGAAAGAAGTGCAAGGGTGGCCTTTCTATAATGGGATGCTCGGCGCGGCTGCTGGAGTTCGCGCGACTTTTTTTGGATGAGGATCTACGTCATGAATGCCAAGCTCGATTCCGGTGTCACCACGCGCCCAGTCACACGCCAGACTTTCGACGAGGTCCTGGTGCCGACCTACGCCCCGGCCGCGATGGTGCCGGTGCGCGGCGCCGGCCTGGATGTGTGGGACCAGGAAGGCAAGCATTACCTCGACTTCACCTCCGGCATCGCCGTCTCCAGCCTGGGCCATTGCAACCCGATCGTTGTCGAAGCTCTTACGCGCCAGGCCAACACCCTGTGGCACGTCGGTAACGGCTACACCAACGAGCCGGTGCTGCGCCTCGGCAGCGCGCTGACCGAAGCCACCTTCGCCGACCGCGCCTTCTTCGCCAACTCGGGCGCCGAAGCCAACGAAGCCGCCCTCAAGCTGGCGCGCAAGTACGCGCACGGCAAGTTCGGCCCGCACAAGTCGCGCATCGTGTCCTGCTACGCGTCCTTCCACGGCCGCACCCTGTTCACCGTATCGGTCGGCGGCCAGTCCAAGTACACCGAAGGCTTCGAGCCGCTGCCGCCGAGCATCAACCACATCAACTACAACGACATCGAGTCCGCACGCGCCGCCATCGGCGATGACGTCGCCGCCGTGATCGTCGAGCCGATCCAGGGCGAGGGTGGCGTGATCCCGGGCGATATCGCCTTCCTGAAGGCCCTGCGCGAACTGTGCGACCAGACCGGCGCGCTGCTGATCTTCGACGAAGTGCAGTCCGGCGTCGGCCGCACCGGCACCTTCTACGACTACATGAACACCGGCGTCACCCCGGACGTGCTGACCACCGCCAAGGCGCTCGGCAACGGCTACCCGATCGGCGCCATGCTGACGACGAACGAGATCGCCCAGTACCTGGCGGTCGGCTCGCACGGTACCACCTACGGCGGCAACCCGCTGGCCACCACCGTGGCCCTCGCCGTGGTCGAGCAGATCAACCAGCCGGCCTTCCTCGAGCGCGTGCGCGAAGCCAGCGCCAAGGTGTTCGCCAAGCTGGAACGCCTGGTGGCCGACTATCCCCAGCTGTTCGGCAAGGCGCGCGGCAAGGGCCTGCTGATCGGCCTGCCGATGGCGGATGCCTACAAGGGCCGTTCCAAGGACTACACCAAGGTCGCCGAAAAGCTCGGCCTGATGCTGCTGATCGCCGGCCCCGACGTGGTGCGCCTGGCGCCGGCGCTGATCGTGTCGGATGCCCAGATCGACGAAGCCGACCGCATCATGCGTGAAGCCGCCGACGCCTTCCTGGCCGGATAAACACGCCGGCAAGCGGCCGCCTCCCGATCCTCATCGCGGCGGCCGCGCAGCGCGCCTGCCTTCACACGTCTTCACGCCTAACCGGAGTCCCCATGTACGTTGTCCGTCCGGTCGAACCCGCGGATGTCGGCGCCCTCGAGACGCTGCTCGCCGCGTCCACGCCGGGAGTGCACACCCTGCCGCGCACGCGCGAAAAGATCGCCGCCCTGGTCGAGCGTTCGTGCGCCTCGTTCGCGGCCCACGTCGACATTCCCAGCGAAGAAACCTATCTGTTCGTGCTCGAGCAGATCGGCGAAGCGGGCCGCGCCGGCACGCTGGCGGGCACTGCGGCGATCCACGCTTCGGCCGGTTCCAACGGCACTTATTTCGCCTTCCGCAACGACGTGATCCAGCAGGTCTCGCGCGACCTGAACATCAGCCACAGCGTGCATGCGCTGACCCTGTGCTCCGAGCTCACCGCCTACTCGCAGCTGTCCGGCTTTACCCTGCGCCAGCGCGACGGCGCCGGCCTGGAAGCGGCGCTGCTGTCGCGCGCGCGCCTGCTGTACGCGGTGCTGGCGCCGCATCGCTTCGGCGACCGCTTCTTCGTGCCGCTGGCCGGCGTCACCGACGATGCCGGCCAGTCGCCGTTCTGGGATGCGCTTGGCCGCAAGTTCTTCAAGATGGACTTCCTGGACGCCGAACGCGTCATCGGCGGCGCCCGCAACCGCACCCTGATCGTCGAGCTGATGCCGCATTACCCGGTCTACGTGCCGCTGTTGCCCGGACCGGCGCAGGCGGCCATGGGGCAGATCCACCCGGATGGCGAACTCTCCTTCGAGCTGCTGACCGAGGAAGGCTTCGAGGCCGACGAATACATCGACATTTTCGACGGCGGCCCGATCCTGCAGGCCCACAAGCATGCGCTGCGTTCGTTCAGCGGCGCGATGGTGCGGCGCGTGGCGACCCAGGAGCAGCCGGCGGCATCCCTCGATGCCATGGTCAGCTACGCGGTTGCCAGCAGCGAGCGCAACTTCCGCGCCATCGTGCTGCCGTGCGCCCCGGCCGAAAGCGGCGAGGTCTTGTGCCTGCCAACCTGGGCCCAGCAAGCCCTGCGCGTGGCGCCGGGCGAGAACGTCACCTGCGTGCGCATATGACGCAGCCGAAGCCGAAGACGCAAAAGCTGAACCATGAGGAAGCCATGCTGGTAATACGCGCAATCACCCTGGACGACATCGACCCGCTGATCGAAATGGCCCACCAGGTCGGCAGCGGGATGACCACCCTGAAGCCCGACCGCGCCATGCTGGGCGAACGCGTCAACATCGCGGTGGCCTCGTTCGCCCAGACCATCCCGCCGGAAGAACGCGACTACATGTTCGTGATGGAAGACACCGCCGGCGGCCGTCTGGCGGGCGTGTGCGCCATCAAGGCCGCAGTCGGACTGACCGAGCCTTTCTATAACTACCGCATCGGCACCCTGGTCCACCACAGCCGCGAGCTGGACGTGTTCACGCGCATGGACACGCTCTACCTGTCGAACGACCTGACCGGCGCCACCGAACTGTGCTCGCTGTTCCTGATGCCCGAGTACCGCACCGGCGCCAACGGCAAGTGGCTGTCCAAGAGCCGCTTCCTGTTCATCGCCCAGTTCCCGCACCTGTTCACCGAAAAGATCATCGCCGAGATGCGCGGCTACCAGGCCGAAGACGGCACCTCGCCTTTCTACGAAGGCCTGGGCCGTCACTTCTTCAAGATGGATTTCAACCACGTCGACGGCCTCACCGCGATCGGCAAGAAATCCTTCATCGCCGAACTGATGCCGCGCCAGCCTTTGTACGTGGCCTACCTGCCGGACGACGCCCAGCAAGTGATCGGCCAGGTGCACCGTTCCACGCTGCCGGCGCGCAAGCTGCTCGAGCAGGAAGGCATGCACTACGAGGGCTATGTCGACATCTTCGACGCCGGTCCGGTGCTCCAGGGCCGCGTGGCCGAGCTGCGCGCGGTGCGCGACAGCGTGCTGACGGTGGCCGACGAAGGCCAGCCCGAAGGCGAATGCGACATCACCCTGGTCTCGAACACCAAGCTGGAGGACTTCCGCATGGTCCTTACTCAAGCCTGCGCTGGTGGCACCAGAGTGCCGCTGTCGGTGCGCGAACTGCAGCTGCTGCATTGCCAGGCGGGCGACCCGGTGCGCACGCTGTCACTCAACGTGAGGAAGAATACCCATGTCTAATCTGTCCAATTACATCGGCGGCGAATGGCTGGCCGGCAGCGGCGCCGAGATCGCCACCATCGATCCTTCCACCGGCCGCCAGACCTGGACCAGCCGCGAATCCACGCCTGAGGACGTGGCCCGCGCAGTCGCCGCCGCGCGCGACGCCTTCGAGGCCTGGGCGCTGACCCCGCTGGAGCAGCGCATCGCCATCTGCCAGCGCATGCGCGACCTGCTCAAGGAGCACAACGAAGACCTGGCCGCCATCATCGCCGAGGAAGTCGGCAAGCCCTTGTGGGAAGCGCGTACCGAGGTCACGACGATGGCCAACAAGGTCGACATCTCGGTACAGGCGCACGCCGCGCGCACCGGCGAGACCAGTGCCAAGGTGGCCGACGGCGAAGCCGTGCTGCGCCACCGGCCGCACGGCGTGTTCGCCGTCTACGGCCCCTACAACTTCCCCGGCCACCTGCCGAACGGCCACATCGTGCCGGCCCTGATCGCCGGCAACACGCTGGTATTCAAGCCCAGCGAATACGCGCCGCGCACGGCGGTCCGCACGGTCCAGCTGTGGGAAGAGGCCGGCCTGCCGAAGGGCGTGCTGAACCTGGTCAACGGCGGCCGCGACACCGGCATCGCACTCGGCCAGACCGAGGTCGACGGCATCCTGTTCACCGGCAGCAGCCAGACCGGCGCGGCACTCCATCGCCAGTTCGGCGGTCAGCCGGGCAAGATGCTGGCGCTGGAAATGGGCGGCAACAATCCGCTGGTGGTGTGGGACATCAAGGACAACAGCGAAGAGATCGACGCCGCCGTGCACCACGCCGTGATGTCGGCCTTCATCTCGGCCGGCCAGCGCTGCACCTGCGCGCGCCGCCTGGTGGTGCAGGACACGCCCGCCGGCCAGGCCTTCGTCGACCGCCTGGTGCAGGTGGCCGCCAAGCTGGCGGTCGGCCCTTCCAACGCCGACCCGCAACCCTTCATGGGCCCGGTGGTGTCCGCCGCCGTGGCCGCGCGCCTGGTCGAAGCGCAGGCGATGATGGAACAGAAGGGCGGCAAGGTCCTGCTGCCGATGCGCCAGCTGGATCCGAACGCCGGTTTCGTCACCGCCGGCATCGTTGACGTCACCGATGCCCAGGGCATCCCCGATGAAGAATGGTTCGGCCCACTGCTGCAGGTCATCCGCGTCAAGGATTTCGATGCCGCCATCCGGGCCGCGAATGCCACCCAGTTCGGCCTGGCCGCGGCACTGCTCTCGCCGTCGCCCGAGCTGTGGCAGCGCTTCGCCGTCAGGGCGCGTGCCGGTGTGCTCAACTGGAACCGCCCGACCACCGGCGCCGCCAGCTCGGCGCCTTTCGGCGGCGTCGGCAAATCGGGCAACCACCGCCCCAGCGCCTACTACGCGGCCGACTACTGCGCCTACCCGGTCGCCTCCATCGAAAACGCCGCGCTGGAAATGCCGGCCAAACTGTCCCCGGGACTCAGCTTCTAATGTATAACGCCCGCGAATTCAACTTCGACGGCCTGGTCGGCCCTTCGCACAACTACGCCGGCCTGTCCTTCGGCAACGTCGCCTCCTTCAACAACGTCAAGAGCGCCTCCAACCCGCGCCAGGCCGCCCTGCAGGGCCTGGCCAAGATGCGGGCGCTGGCCGCACGCGGCTTCGCCCAGGCCGTGCTGCCGCCGCAGGCGCGCCCCAACTTCCGCCTGCTGCGCCAGCTGGGCTTTTCCGGTACCGATGCCGACGTGCTGGCGCATGCCTGGCGCGAAGCCCCGGTGATCCTGGCCTGCGCCTATTCCGCCTCGCCGATGTGGACCGCGAACGCCGCCACCGTCAGCCCGTCGAGCGACACCGCGGACGGCCGCGTGCACTTCACCGCCGCCAACCTGAACAACAAGCTGCACCGCGCCGAGGAGCATGTCCAGTCGACCCGCACCCTGCGCGCGCTGTTCGCCGACCAGGAACGCTTCGTGGTGCACGATGCGCTGCCGTCCACTCCCGCCTTCGGCGACGAGGGCGCGGCCAACCACACCCGCTTCGCGAATGCCCACGGCGCCGCCGGCGTCGAGTTCTTCGTCTACGGCCGCGTCGAGTTCGACCCGTCGGCGCCAAGCCCGCGCAAATACCCGGCGCGCCAGACCCTGGAAGCCTCGCAGGCGATCGCGCGCCTGCACGGCCTGGACCCGGCGCGCACCGTGTTCGCCGCGCAGAATCCGGAGGTAATCGACCAGGGCGTGTTCCACAACGACGTGATCGCGGTCGGCAACGGCAACGTGCTGTTCTACCACGAGCTGGCCTTCGCCGACGAGGCGGCGACCCTGGACGCGCTGCGGCGCAGCCTGGCGAACGTGGACGCCGAGCTGCAGGCGCTGCGCGTGGATGCCGGCGCGGTGCCGCTGGCCGATGCCGTCGCCAGCTACCTGTTCAACAGCCAGCTGCTGTCCAAGCCGGACGGCCGCATGGCGCTGGTGGTGCCGCACGAGTGCCGCGAGAACGCCAGCGTGGCGCGCTACCTGGACGGTTTGATCCACAGCGGCGGCCCAGTCGACGAACTGGTCGAATTCGACCTGCGCCAGAGCATGCGCAACGGCGGCGGCCCGGCCTGCCTGCGCCTGCGCGTCAGCCTGACCGACCTTGAGGCGGCCGCCATGCACCAGGGCGTGATCATGAGCGAAGACCTGTACGCGCGCCTGGTGCCCTGGGTCGAACGCCATTACCGCGACCGCCTCGAGCCGAAGGACCTGGCCGACCCGCAGCTGGCGCGCGAGTGCGCGCAGGCGCTGGAAGAACTGGAGCGTATCCTCGGCTTGCCGGGGCTGTACGACCTGGCCTGAGATGTTGCACGGCCGCCCCGGCAGCGGGGCGGCGTGTTCTAATAACGCAGTCAGCTTTCGAGACAAGGAAGCACAGGATCTGGACGGGACAACCCCGTTCGAATAAACGCCCGGCGACGCGCGGCCACGAGCCGCCGCGGACCGGGTGCAAACAAACGCAATGGAGATGTACATGAACAAAGACATGCCGCAGGATCTGCGTACCCGCACCCTGGCCCTGGTGACCAACAACCCTGCCGACAACAATGCCGGCGCCGCCTCCGCACAAGTGGGCGCCCTGATCAGCGCCTGGCTCGGCGCCCTCGACGACGAGGACCTGGCCGGTGTCGCGCCCGAAAGCCTGGCCGCCATCCTGCAGGACGGCTTCGCCCAGGTATCGCAGCGCACCGTGCAGGGCTGCCAGATCGCGCAGATGCGCTACATCGATGGCCGTTGCGGCATGTCGACCGCCTTGCTGATCCTGAACGAGGACATGCCTTACCTGGTCGATTCCTTCGTGATGGCGCTGCGCCGCCAGCGCGTGGTCGCCTCGGGCGTGATGAATGCCGTGCTGCCGGTGCGGCGTGACGCGCAAGGCGCCGTCAGCGCCGTCGGCGAAGCCGGCGCCCCGCTGGAATCGTATGTCCTGTGCCTGCTGGCGGAAGACCTGCCCGCCGAAGAGCTGGACGCGCTGGTGGCGCGCCTGCAGATGGTGGCGCGCGATGCCGCCATCGTGCAGCGCGACGCCGTCGCCATGCGCGACCGCATGACCGCCGTGGCCGCCGCCGCCGCGGAGCAGGGCGGTGCCGGCGACCAGGAAGTCGCCGCCTTTTTGGAGTGGGCCAAGAACGAAGGCTTCGAGCCCTTCGGCTACGCCTATTACTTCGTCAAGCCGGGCGTGCGCGAGCTGGAACGCGACATCCCGAGCCGCATCGGCGTGCTGCAGGACACCGGCCATCCGGTCTACGGCACCTGCCTGAAAAACATCCCGGGCGACTTCGAGATCCTGTCGCGCCGCGAAGAGACGCTGTCGATCGTCAAGGCCGACGTCGCCGGTACCCTGCACCGCGACCAGCCGCTCGACTTCATCGGCGTGCGCGCCACCGACACCCAGGGCAATACCGTCGGCGAGCACTGCTTCGTCGGCCTGTTCACCCGCGCCGCCACCGCGACCCCGCTGGCACGCCTGCCGTTCGCACGCGGCCGCGTGGCCAAGGTGCTCGGCATCGCCGGCGTGCGCCAGGAAGGCTTCCGCGCCGAGAAATTCATCGAGATCATGGAGTCGCTGCCGCGCACCGAAGCGCTGGAAGCGGATCCGGAATGGCTGGCCCAGGTCTGCAGCGCCGTGGTGTCGCTGTACAAGCAGCCGCGCGCCAAGGTCTTCGCCCGCCGCGACAAGTATGCGCGCCACCTGAACGTGCTGGTCTACCTGCCGCGCGAGCGCTACAGCGCCGCCGTGGTGGCCGCCCTGGCCCAGGCCTTGAAGGAGAGCTCGGGCGCCAGCGACGTGCGCTCCCAGACCCTGGTGGCCGACGGTCCGTTGGCACGCGTTTACCTGATCGCCCAGGCGGCGCGCAATCCGCTCGACCTGGAAACCGACATCCAGAAGCCGCTGCTGTCGGTGCTGGACGGCTGGCATGACCGCTACACCCTGCTGACCGAGAACATCGAAGACGTCCCGACCCGCAACGCGATGCGCAAGCTGATGCCGACGCTGCCGGTCAACTATGTCGCCTCGACCGATCCGGAAGTCGCCTTCCGCGACCTGTGCGCGCTGCTCAACAACGGCCAGCCGAACCACGTGTCGGTGCGCATCGAAAGCAATGCCGCCGCCGCCGGCGGTGCCAGCTCTTCGATCCGCCTGTACTCGACCGGCAGCGTGCCTTCGCTGTCGCGCATCCTGCCGGCCCTGCAGAACGCCGGCATCGCGATCGACCGCGAGCAAGCCTTCGCCATCACCACCAACGACGGCACCCGCCACTTCGTCACCAGCCTGCTGGTCGACGCCGAATCGGCCGCCAAGCTGGCGCAGCCGGGCATCGCCGGCGTGGCCGAGGAATTGTTCGCCGCGCTGTTCAACGACGAAGCCGAAGACGGGCGTTTGAACGGCCTGGCCATCGAAGGCGGCCTGTCGCTGCGCGAAGTGCAGCTGGTGCGTGCCTACATCAGCTACTGGCGCCAGGCCGGCAGCAAGTTCTCGACCCGCTACATGGCCGAAACCCTGCGCCTGCGCGCCGGCCTGGTCAAGCAGCTGGTCAATGGCTTTGTCCAGCGCTTCGACCCGGCCCTGCCGCAGGAGCAGCGCGATGCCGCTGCCAGCGCGCTGGCCGAACTGAAAGCCGGCCTGGCCGCGGTCAACCACGCCGACACCGAGGAAATCATGGCCGCGCTGGTCGACCTGGTGATGGCGACCGTGCGCACCAATTACTTCCAGAACGCTGGCGAAAAAATCATCTTCAAGTTCGACACCAGCAATCTGCACCTGGTGCCGGAACCGCGTCCTTTCCGCGAAATCTATGTGTTCTCGCGCCGCTTCGAAGGCGTGCACCTGCGCGGCGGCCCGGTCGCCCGCGGCGGCCTGCGCTGGTCGGACCGCATGGAAGACTACCGCACCGAGGTGCTGGGCCTGGTGAAGGCGCAGATGGTCAAGAACGCGGTCATCGTGCCGGCCGGTTCCAAGGGCGGCTTCGTGTGCAAGCAGATGCCGAAGGATGCCGCGCGTGAAGTGGTGGCAGCCGAGGGCGAAGCAGTCTACCGCCTGTTCATCGCCAGCCTGCTGGAAGTGACCGACAACCGCGTGCACGGTGCCATCGTGCCACCGGGCGACACCGTGCGCTACGACCAGGACGATCCTTACCTGGTGGTGGCGGCCGACAAGGGCACGGCGACCTTCTCCGACATCGCCAACAGCATCGCCGTCTCGCGCGGCTTCTGGCTGGGCGACGCCTTCGCCTCGGGCGGCTCCAACGGCTACGACCACAAGAAGATGGGCATCACCGCGAAAGGCGCCTTCGAAGCGGTCAAGCGCCACTTCTACGAGATGGGCCACGACATGAACACGACGCCGGTAACCATGGTCGGCGTGGGCGACATGTCGGGCGACGTGTTCGGCAACGGCGTGCTGCTGTCGCGCCAGCTGAAGGTGCTGGCCGCCTTCGACCACCGCCACATCTTCCTGGACCCGACCCCGGACGTCATCGTCTCCTTCAACGAGCGCCAGCGCATGTTCGCGCTGCCGCGCTCCTCGTGGGAAGACTACGACAAGAACCTGATCTCGGAAGGCGGCGGCGTCTATCCAAGGTCAAGCCGCCATATCGAACTGTCGCCGCAAGTGCGTGCTGCCCTCGATATCGAAGAGACCTCGCTCACGCCTGAAGAGCTGATGCACCGCATCCTGCTGGCGCCGGTCGACCTGTTCTACAACGGCGGCATCGGTACCTACATCAAGGCTTCGACCGAGACCCACGCCCAGGTAAAGGACCGTGCCAACGACAACATCCGTGTCAACGGCAACGAACTGCGCTGCAAGGTGGTGTCGGAAGGCGGCAACCTGGGCGCGACCCAGGCCGGCCGCATCGAGTTCGCGCTGGCCGGCGGCCGCATCTTCACCGATGCGATCGACAACTCGGCCGGCGTGGATTGCTCGGACCACGAAGTCAACGTCAAGATCTGGCTGGACACCGAGGTCAATGCCGGCCAGCTGCCGGAAGCCGATCGTAACCGCATCCTGAACGAGATGACCGGCGACATCGAGCACCTGGTCCTGCGCGACAACACCCTGCAGACCCATCTGCTGGTGCGCGAAGCGCAAGCCCAGTCCAACGCCGCCGTGGTCGACGGCTACGCCGCCCTGATCGCCAGCCTGGAAGCCGAAGGTGCGGTCTCGCGCGAGCTCGAGCAGCTGCCGAGCGAGACCGAGCTGCAGCGCCGCAAGGCGCTCGGCCAGGGCCTCACCACGCCGGAACTGGCGGTGGTGGTCGCCAACGTCAAGAACCGCTTCAAGCGCAACCTGGCCGCCCTGCCGCTGGTCGAGCAGCCATGGGCCGAGACCATTCTGCGTCCTTACTTCCCGAAACAGCTGGTCGCCACCCGCGATCCGCTGGCGCACCCGCTGGCCAACGCCATCCTGGCGACCGTGCTGGCCAACGAAGCGGTCAACCGCTGCGGTCCGCTGATGCTGCGCGACCTGTCGACCGAACACCGCATCGACGATGCGGAAGTCGTCAAGGCCTGGGCCCAGGCCTGGGCCGCGCTGCACCTGGCGCCGGTGTTCGAGGCGCTCGACAACGACGCCCTGGCGGTGCCGCGCGACGTCTCGCAAGCGGTCGATGCGCGCACTCGCGTGATGCTGCGCACCGTGATCGAAGGCGTGCTGTCGCTGCCGGCCGAGCAGGCCGGCGCCGGCGGCATGGACGAGCTGTCCTCGCTGTTCGCCACCCCGGAACAGCTGCGCCAGCTGGTCCCGGCCAAGCTGGATGCCGACAGCCACGCCGGCCTGTCCTCGTCCTTCGTGCAAGCCTGGAAGGCGGTCGACACGGTCGAAGCGCTGGCGGCCTTCCTGTTCGCCGCAGTGTCGGTGCAGCGCCCAAGCGGCCTGTCGCTGGCCGACTTCCTGCACGTCGGCATCACCCTGCGCACCGCCGCCGGCATCGACATGCTGGAACGCGGCCTCAAGCTGCCGGCCACCAGCAAGTCGCAGGAACAGCTGCGCAACTACGCGCTGCAAGCCCTGCGCCGCACCCAGCAGCGCATGCTGTTGCAGGTGCTGGAGCGCGCAAAGCAGGGCGGCGACATGCAGGCCGCGGTGCAGGACCTGACCCAGTCGATGGGCCTGGCCGCGCAGGCCCAGCCGACCGACCTGGAAGGGGCGATGCTGGACGTGTGGGCGCTGTCGGAAGGCACCAGCCCGGAACGGCTGGCGGCTTGAGGGGATGAGCGCGACCATTCCTGAAGCGCTCCCCGAGTCGGTCCAGGCGCTGGCCCGGGCCGACTTCGGGCAGGTGGCTGAACGTTTCCGCGCCGCCGGCTTCGTGGTCGGGCTGCCCGCCAGGGGCATCCTGACCGTGAAAGCCACGCAGGCCGACCCGGCACGTGCGAGCGTGCTGCTGTCGGTCGGCGTGCACGGCGACGAGACCGGGCCGATCGAGATGGTCGCGCACGCCATCGAGGCGCTGTCGCGCAGCCCGCGCGAGCTGGCGGTGGACCTGATGCTCTGCGTCGGCAACATCGATGCCATCGCGGCCGGCAAACGCTTCATCGACGCCGACCTGAATCGCATGTTCCGCGCCCAGCGCGGCGACCTCGCCGCCACCTTCGAAGCCGGACGGGCCGACGCCATCATCGACGCCACCCGCGATTTCTTCGAAGGCAGCGGGCCGGAGCGCTGGCACCTCGACCTGCACACCGCGATCCGGGCTTCACGCTATCCGAAATTCGCGATCGTGCCGCAACTGATCGCGGACGAGGCCCGCGCCGGCTTGATCGGCTGGCTCGGGCTGGCCGGCATCGAAGCCGTCATCATGAATCCGGCATCGGCCGGCACCTACAGTTACTGGAGCGCCGAACGGCACGGCGCCGCCGCCAGCACGGTGGAACTGGGGCGGGTCGGCACGCTGGGGCAGAACGATCTGTCGCAGTTCGCCGAGGCGTCGGCCGCGCTGGCCGGCCTGCTGCGCGGGGCGTCCCGGGGCACCGGGAAGGCGCCGCTGGTATTCGATACCGCGCAGTCGATCACCAAGCTGTCGGACGCCTTTACCATGAGCTTCGGGCGCGAGACCGAGAATTTCACGCCGCTCAAACGGGGTGAGGTCATCGCCACCGATGGCGATACGGTGTACCGCGTGCAGCATGATGAGGAATTCGTCGTGTTCCCGAATCCCGATGTGCGTGTCGGTTTGCGCGCCGGGATCATGGTGGTCCGGATCGATTGATCCACCGTTTCATCCATTCACGCACCGTTTGGAAGGGTGGACGGCAAAGCCGTCCACGCGTTCAACCAGCCTGCGCGCCGCCGTAAACTTTCCCGCCTGCTCGCCAAAAGCACGTTTCAATCGTGCGCGCTAGACTAGTCCCTTTGAACCGAAGGGGAGCGCCAACCCATGAGCAAACTGTTTTCACCAATCAAGCTGGGCCCGCTGGAGCTGGCCAACCGCATCGCCATCGCACCGATGTGCCAATACTCGGCCGAGGAAGGTTTGCCGACCGACTGGCACATGATCCACCTCGGCCACCTGGCGCTGTCCGGCGCCGCCATGCTGACCCTGGAGGCGACCGCGGTCACGCCCGAGGGCCGCATCACCTATGCCGACCTGGGACTGTGGTCGGACAATCACGCGGCCGAGCTGGAGCCGGTCATCAACGCCATCCGCAAGCATGCGCCGATCAAGATCGCGATCCAGCTGAGCCACGCCGGCCGCAAGGCCTCCAGTGAAGTGCCTTGGCAGGGCGGTGCCAACCTGGCGCCGGACCACGCCAATGGCTGGCAGACCGAGGCGCCGTCCAACTTGCCGCATGCCGAGGGCGAGACCGTGCCCGAAGCGCTCGACACCGCCGGCCTGCAGCGCATCAAGGCGGCCTTCGCCGCCGCTGCGCGCCGCGCCGATGCACTGGGGCTGGATGCGATCGAGATCCATGGCGCCCACGGTTACTTGCTGCATCAGTTCCTGTCGCCGCTGTCGAACCGGCGCAGCGACGAATACGGCGGCTCGCTCGAGAACCGCATGCGTTTCCCGCTCGAGGTGTTCCAGGCGATCCGCGCCGCGGTGTCGCCGGAGATGGTGGTCGGGATGCGCATCTCGGCCAGCGACTGGGTCGAGGGCGGCTGGGACCTGGAGCAGAGCGTCGTGCTGGCGAAGGAACTGGACAAGCTGGGCTGCCAGTTCATCCACGTGTCGAGCGGGGGACTCTCGCCGCAGCAGAAGATCCCGGTCGGCCCCGGCTACCAGATCGAATTCGCCGCCCGCATCAAGCAGGAGACGTCGATGCCGACCTTCGGCGTGGGCCTGATCACCGAAGCCAAGCAGGCCGAGACCATCATCCAGACCGGCCAGGCCGACATGGTGGCACTGGCGCGCGCCATGCTGTACGACCCGCGCTGGCCGTGGCATGCGGCGGCCGAACTGGGCGCCTCGGTGGCGGCCCCGCCCCAGTACTGGCGCTCGCAGCCGCACGAGTTCAAGAACCTGTTCGGCGACACGCGCCTGGGCCAGCGCTAGGATCAGCGTTAATTCCCGTTCGATCCGCGTTTCCTGCAGTCTGTCGCATGGGGGAGGGGCGCAGTCGCTCGTCTTGTTAAGGTGTATGCACCACAACAAGAAAGGTCCTCCACCATGCGCACAGTCCTCGCCATCGCTCTCGCGGCCGCCCTCGGCGGCTGCGCCATCATCGTCGCCCCGGGTCCGGAAGGCGACGTTTCGGTCCGTACCCCCTTCTCCAGCGATAGCGTCCAGGGCGACGGCGTGCCCGCGCGCGACCAGCGCACGATCGGCAAGGTGGCCGGGCTGGAAGTGAACGGCTCGGTGCTGGTCGACGTGCGCGTCGGACCGGCGACCTCGCTGGTGGTGGAAGCCGACGGCAACCTGCTGCCGCTGGTGCGCACCGACGTGCGCGGCGACACCCTGGTGGTCGAGATCACGCGTTCCTACCGCAGCGGCAACCCGGTGCGCGTCACCTACACCGTGCCGCGCCTGGAAGACCTGCGCCACAGCGGCTCCGGCCAGCTCGCGGTGCACGGATTGAATGGCGCGCCCTTGAAGGTGGTGCAGCAGGGATCGGGTTCGACCCTGCTCACCGGGCAGGTGGCGAGCCTGGACGTATCGGGCAGCGGTTCCGGCAGCGTCGACGCGTCGACGCTGCAGAGCGCCAGCGCCAACCTGACGATGAGCGGTTCGGGCCGCATCAACGTCGGCCAGGTGCGCGGCGACTACGTTGTCGCTACCCTCAACGGCTCGGGCCAGCTGCGCGTCGGCGGCAGTGTGCGCTCGCTCACTGCGCGCTCCACCGGTTCCGGCCACCTCGACCTGGTGAACCTGGTGGCCGAACAGGCCGACCTGACGGCAACCGGGTCGGGCGGCTTGACGGCGAACGTCAAGCAGTCGCTGGTGGCGCAGAACGGCGGCTCGGGCGGGATCCGGGTGTATGGGAATCCGGTGCAGCGCTCGGTGAACGGGAAGCTGGTGCAGATTGTGAATTGATGCCGCCGGCAAGATTACCGTAGGGTGGGCTCCCCGAGCCCACGCGGAAGCTGCGATAACGCGAACGTAACGCGAACGTAACGCGTGGGCACGGGGTGCCCACCCTACCAAGTACCCTGGCTGTGCGGCTGACCCCTATAGCAAGTGATCCAGCAACTCCGGCCCAAACACCTCGCGGTGCAGGCGCGCCACCGGCACCCCCGCATTGATCAGCGCCAGCCACTGCGCCTGCATGAACTTGTGCGGTCCGCACAGGTACACCAATGCTTGTTCCAGCGGCCAGGCCGGCAGGCGCGCCACATCAAGGCGTCCTTCCAGCCCGTCCGCCGATCCCTGCAGGTCTTCGTAAAAGTTCAGCACCGCCAGGTTCGGCATCGCCGCCTTCAGCGCATCGACTTCGGCGCGCAGCGCATGGTGGCCCGGGTCGCGCGCGGCGTGGGCGAAGATCACCCGCCGCTGCGGGTTCACGGCGGCGATGCGCTTGAGGGTGGATACCATCGGCGTGATGCCGACGCCGGCCGACAGCAGCACGATGGGCGCATCGCCTTCGGTATCCGGCGTGAATTCGCCGAAGGGATGGGCCACCTGCAGGATGCTGCCCGGCTGCACGTTGGCATGCAGCCAGTTCGAGACTTCGCCGGCCGGCGTATCGGCCAGCGCGTCTTCGCGCTTGACCGAGATGCGGTAGCTGCCAATGCCAGGCTGGTCGGACAGGCTGTACTGGCGCAGCTGGTGGCGGCCGCCCGGCAGGTCGACCGCGACGCTGACGTACTGGCCCGGCTGGAAGTCAGCCAGCGGCTTGCCGTCGGCCGGTTCGAAACGGATCGACAGCACGTTGGCGCTCTCGCGCACGACCTCCAGCACGCGCATCGGACGGGTTGCGCCCGGATCGATGCCGGCGCTGCTGTACATCTCGGCTTCGGCCGCGATCAGCAGTTTGGCCAGCGAGTTGTAGGCTTCCTTCCAGGCGTCCAGCAGCGCCGGCGTGGCGGCGTCGCCCAGGGTGGCGGCGATCGATTCCAGCAGATACTTGCCGACGATGGGGTAGTGCTCGGCGCGGATGCCGATCGAGACGTGCTTGTGGACGATGCGCTTGACCACGGGACCCAGGGCTTCCGGCGTGCCGATGTTGGCCGCATACGCGAACACCGCCGACGCCAGCGACTGCTGCTGCGCCCCGCTGGCCTGGTTGCCCATGTTGAAGAGGCGGGTCAGCTCGGGACGCGCGCCCAGCATGTTCGCGTAGAACAGCCTGGTGATGGCCAGGCCGTGCTCGCGCAGGACCGGCACGCTGGCGTCGATATAGGGACGGGAAGCTTCGGAGATCATGGTCTTTCCTTTATTATGCATTTGAAATGCAGATTTAAAGTGCAAAAAAATGCCCGCAGGGCGAGCGCTTACTATCTGGCAACCTCGCTTACACGGCGGTCGCCACGGATTCTGTCTTGTTGTCTGCCCAGAACATGCGGTGCATCCGGATCACCTGTTCCCCGGTCGCACCCGAGGTGACTTCGGCCAGCGTGTAGCGGTCCATCGCCTCGTAGAAGGCACGCATGCCGACGCGCAGCATGCCGCGCAACTGGCAATCCGCCTTCAAGGCGCAATCGGTGCCCTCGCAATCGGCCAGGTCGTTCTCGTCGCCTTCCAGCTTGCGCAGCACCTGGCCAATGGTCAGCGTGGCCGGATCGGCCGCCAGGCGCAGGCCGCCATTGCGGCCGCGCGTCGACTTCACCCAGCCAAGCTTGGCCAGCTCGCTGACCACCTTCACCAGGTGGTTGAGCGGAATGTCGAACTGCTTGCCGATTTCGGCGGCCGTCACCGGGTGGGTGCGGGCGGCGGCTTGTTCTTCCGCCCGCTCCAGGTAGACCAGGACCCGCAGGCCAATATCGGAAAATCGTGTCAGGCGCATGGGGGTATTCTACATAAACCTGCATTCCAAATGCCCATTTAGGGAAACTATTTTTTCCTTGCATTGCAGATAGCCATATAATCGCGGCTTCCAGTCGGCCCGCGGGCCAACTTGTCTATATAGATTAGCGCGACCAGAGGACACGCCGTGAAGCAGACATTGGCCCAGAAGCTGTTACGAACCAAATCGGCCGAGCGCCGGCTCAGCGAAGCCGACGTCCACGCCAAGGCCCATGGCGGGGGCCTGGGACGCAGCCTGGGATTGTTCCCCCTGACCATGATCGGCGTCGGCGCCACCATCGGCACCGGCATCTTCTTCACCATGGTCGAAGCGGTGCCGAAGGCCGGCCCGGCCGTCGTCCTCTCCTTCCTGTTCGCGGCGATCACGGCCGGCCTGACCGCGCTGTGCTACGCCGAGCTGGCCAACCGCGTGCCGGCCTCGGGCTCGTCCTATTCCTTCGCCTATGCGACGGTGGGCGAATTCGCCGCCTTCGTGGTGGCGGCCTGCCTGTTGCTGGAATACGGCCTGGCCGCCAGCGCGACGGCGATCGGCTGGTCGGACTACCTGAACAACTTTCTGCAGAATGCGGTCGGCTGGCAGATCCCGGACGCGTTGCGCTCGCCGATGATCGTGTCGGGCAAGAACGGGATCGAATTCCACGCCGGCCACATGAATCTGCCGCCGATCCTGCTGGTGCTCCTGTGCTGCGTGCTGCTGGTGCGCGGCACCAAGGAATCGGCGACCACCAACGCGATCATGGTGGTGATCAAGCTGGCGATCCTGGTGTTCTTCGCCGCGATCGCCCTGACCGGCTTCGACATCAACAATTTCCACCCCTTCTATGCGCCCGCGGGCGGCCACAGCCTGGGCGGCATGGCCGGCGTGACGGCGGCGGCCGGCACCGTGTTCTTTTCCTTCATCGGCATCGACACCATCGCCACCGCCGGCGAAGAAACCCGCAACCCGACGCGCGACGTCCCGCTCGGCATCCTGGCCGCGCTGATCATCGTGACCGTGTTCTACATGCTGGTGGCGATCGCCGCCATGGGCGCCCAGCCGGCGCACATGTTCGAGGGCCAGGAAGCCGGTCTCGCCGTCATCCTGCAGAACGTGACGGGCAAGGCCTGGCCGGCGCTGGTGCTGTCGGGCGGCGCCGTGATCTCGGTGTTCTCGGTGACCCTGGTGACGATCTACGGCCAGACCCGCATCCTGTACGCGATTTCCAAGGATGGCCTGATCCCGAAGACCTTCCAGACCGTCAATCCGCGCACCCAGTCGCCGGTGTCGAACACCCTGATCGTCAGCCTCATCGTCGGCATCGTGGCCGGCCTGGTCGACGCCACCTTCCTGTGGGACATGGTGAGCATGGGCACACTGGTCGCCTTCATGGTGGTCTCGATCGCGGTACCGGTGATCCGCCGCAAGCAGGGCGACACCGGTCAAAAGGGATTTCGCGTGCCCTTCGGCCCCTACCTGGTGCCCGGCCTGTCGATCGCGGCCTGCCTGTACCTGGTGATGGGCCTGTCGCACGTGACCTATACCGTGTTCGGGATCTGGATGACGGTGGCGGTGCTGACTTACTTCGGCTATGGGATCCGGCATAGCCGGATGAACCGGGTGGATGCGGAGAAGGCGGAGTTGATGCACTGATAGCAAAAAGCGTTAGCTTGAATACGTCGTTCCCGCGTAGGCGGGAACCCAAGTTGCGCTAACGAAGTCAGAAAAATGAAAAAGCCGCGTAACGTTACAAGTACGCGGCTTTTTTGCTAAAGGCGAATCCTGAGACTGAACTTGGGTCCCCGCCTTCGCGGGGACGACGTGCCGGGGCAACGATTCCTCGCCCCGTGAGGCTACTTTACTTCGCCATGCTGTAACGCTCCAGCCAATGCGCATACGGCGCCGGCAGCACCCAGGTCGGGCGTTCCACGCCCAGTTCCTTGGCCGCCTGCAGCGGGTAGTGCGGATCGGCCAGGTGGGCGCGGCCCACCATCACCAGGTCCAGCTGCTCCTTGGCGACGGCGCCTTCGGCCAGGTGCGGGCCGTCGAAGCCCCAGGCCGAGGCCACCGGCAGGCCGGCTTCGTCGCGCACGCGCTTGGCGATGTCGCCCAGGAAGGCCGGGCCCCAGGGAATGTTGGTCTCGGCGATGGTGAAACCGACGCTGACGCTCAGCATGTCCAGGCCGCGTTCGCGCATCTGGCGCACCAGTTCGATCGATTCGGCCAGGGTTTCTTCATCCTTGCCGTCGTATTCGAGGACGCCGAAGCGCGCGGTCAGCGGCAGGTTGGCCGGCCAGACTGCACGCACGGCTTCCAGGGTCTCGAGCAGGAAGCGGCTGCGGCCGGCGAAGTCGCCGCCGTACTGGTCGGTGCGCTGGTTGGAGTGCTTCGAGAAGAAGCTCTGGCCCAGGTAACCGTGGGCGAAGTGCAGTTCCAGCCATTCGAAGCCGGCGTCCAGCGCGCGCTGGGCGGCGGCCACGAAGTCGGCCTTGACGCGCGCGATGTCGTCGAGCGTCATCTCTTTCGGCACTTTCGGCAGGTTCTTGCCGAAGGCGATGGCCGAGGGCGCGATGGTGTCCCAGCCGTACTGCGCGTCGGACGGAATGTGGTCGTCGCCTTCCCACGGACGGTTGGCGCTGGCCTTGCGGCCGGCGTGGCCGATCTGGATGCCCGGCACCGAACCGGCGGCCTTGATGCGGGTGGCGATGTGGGCCATGCCCTCGACTTGCGCATCGTTCCACAGGCCGGCGCAGCCGGGGGTGATGCGGCCTTCCGGCGAGACGGCGGTCGCTTCCACGATCACCAGGCCGGCGCCGCCGCGCGCGATGCCGGCGTAATGGATCTGGTGCCATTCGTTGACGAAGCCGTCGTTGGCGGTGTACTGGCACATTGGCGGCACCGCGATGCGGTTGCGCAGGGTGACGTCTTTAAGCTTGAAAGGGGTAAACAGGGCTGACATGGATATCCGTATGAAATACTGAGGTCAAGCCGCGGTCTGCGCCGCGGCGGGCCGAACAGTATATGAGGATTGCGTGGAACGTGCTGGCGGTGGGCGATTTCGGCGCCGGCCGCTTGGCGCCACGCTGCCGTGCTTTCCTGCGCCAGAGAAAACCGCTACATTGTGCTCCATGGCGAACAATAGCGATCCCTCCTTCGATGACCTGGCGATCTTCCTGGCGGTGTGCGGCGCCGGCGGCTTCAGGCGTGCCGCGAAACAGCTCGGCCTGTCGGCCTCGCATGTCAGCGAGACCATCAGCCGCATCGAGGCGCAGCTCGGCGTGCCGCTGCTGGCACGCACCACGCGCAGCGTGATGCCGACCCAGGCCGGGCGCGCGCTGGCCGAGCGGATTGCGCCGCTGCTGCTCGATGCGCGCATGGCGGTGCGCGAGGTGGTCGGTGCCGACAAGGCGCTGCGCGGCGCGCTGACCCTGAACGTGACCGGCGCCGTCATGGTCGACATCCTGCCGCCCCTGATCGACCGTTTCCTGCTGGCCCATCCGGGTGTGCGCGTCGAGATCCAGGTCGAGGACCGCTTGGTGGACATCACCGCGGCGGGCTGCGACGCCGGCATCCGTTACGGCGAACACATGGCGCAAGACATGATCGCCGTGCCGATCGGCCCCGCCTCGCAGCAGCTGGCACTGGCGGCGGCGCCGGGCTACCTGGCGCGGCGCGGCATGCCGGCGCATCCGGACGAGGTGCTGCAACATGATTGCGTGCGCATGCGTTTTTCCAGCGGCGCGCTGACGCAATGGTCCTTCGCCCAGGACGGCAAGACGCTCACGCTGGACCCGCCGGCCCGGCTGGTGGTGGGCGTCGACGCCGCGGCGGCGGCGATCGGCCTCGCCTGCGCCGGCCACGGCTTGATCTGCACCTTCAGGAACTGGCTCGATCCCGACCTGGCCGCGGGCAGGCTGGTGCCAGTGCTGGAAGACTGGTGGCTCGCCTTCGAAGGCCCCAGGCTGTACTTCCCCAGCCGCCGCATGCCACCGCCGCTGCGCGCCTTCGTCGACCTGCTGGCCGCACAACGCTGAAACACCTACCAGGGCACCACGCCGGTGCTGCTCATGAAAGCGCCAGTGGTGCCGTCGTCCAGCAGCGCAAGCCGCACCGGGGTGGCGGCGCCTTCGACCGGCGTCAGGTAACCGCTGTGGCCATTCAAGTCGGTGGCGACGTAACCCGGGCAAGCAGCGTTGACGAGAATGCGCGTGCCGCGCAATTCCTCCGCCAGCTGTACCGTGAGCATGTTCAGCGCCGCTTTCGAGGCGTTGTAGCCGATCAGGCGCACCCCGTAGTAGGGAGAAGTGGCGTCGCCGTTGACCGCCATCGATCCGAGGCTGCTGGACATGTTCACGATGCGGCCGGCCGGCGCCTGGCGCAACAGCGGCAACAGCGCCTGCGTGACGTGCAGCGGGCCGAAGAAATTGGTGTCGAACAGCCTGCGCGCCGCAGCCACCGAGGCGCTGCCGGGCGGTCCGTCGGCGTGGTCGTTGATGCCGGCATTGTTCACCAGGATGTCGAGCCGGCCGTGCGTGGCAGCGATGGCGCCGGCGGCGCGTCCTATGCTGGCGTCGTCGGTCACATCCAGCTGGATAAAGCTGGCATCGATCCCCTCGCCACGCAACAGATCGGCGGCGGCCTGGCCGCGTTCCTGGTCGCGTGCGGCGACGATGACGGCGATCCGTGCCTGCCCCAGCTGGCGTGCGATTTCCAGGCCGATCCCCTTGTTGGCGCCTGTCACCAGCGCGACCCGTTTGTTCTCATTCATTGTCAGCCTCTTCCAGTTGAAAGGGGCATGTTCGAATAAATGCGGCGTCTTGATAAGCGGGCTGGTGTCGCACGCAGTGTTTTTTATCGCGAACAATCAGCGCATGGGGGCGGGATCGGTCCTAAGCGTGCCACGGTGGCGCCGCCAGCGACTGCTTGAGCGTTTCGAGAAAGTGCATGGTCCGGGCCGAGCGCCGGCGCTGTTCGGAGCCGAGCAGGGCGACGATGTCGGCGTCCGGCAAGTCATGGTCCGGCAGCAGGCGCAGCAGGGCGCCGCTGCGCAATTCCCGCGCCACGTCCCATTCCGAACGCAGCAGGATGCCGTGCCCATGCAAGGCCCATTGCTTGACCACGCGGCCGTCGTTGCTGGTGAGTTGCGGCCGTATCCGGATCGCTGCGTGGCTGTCGGCGCCGGGTGCGCGCAGGCGCCACATCGTCACGTCTTCGGCATTTTCCTGCAGCGAAATGCAGGCGTGGTGGCGCAGGTCGGCAATGTTGGCCGGCCGCCCGTGACAGGCCACATAGGCCGGCGAGGCGCACAGGAAGCGGCGGTTCTTTGCCAGCACGGTCTGCAGCATCGACGAATCGGGCAAGGCGCCGATGTGGATCAAGATATCCCAGGCATCCAGGGTCTGGCGGTTCGGGCTGTCCGACAGCAGCAGCTCCACCGATACGCTCCGGTGCCGCGCCTGGAATTGGGCGGCAAGCTCCGCCACGTATTCATTGCCGAAGCCGAGCGGCGCCAGGATGCGCAAGCGCCCGACCAGCTCATGCTTGCGGCCATCCAGGTCGGCCTGCAGCTCGTCCATGTCGGCCAGGATCAGGCGCGCACGCTCGAGCAGCAACTGGCCTTCGTCCGTCAGCGTGATGGTGCGGCCTCGGCGGTTGAGCAGTTTCAATGTCAGCTTGTCTTCGATCGCCTGCAGCCGCTGGGTCACCGAGGAGGGCGTGACCTTGAGCATGCGGGCGGTCTGGGCGAGCGAGGGCTGGGTCGCCAGCGCGCAAAAAAAACGCAGGTCGTCGCTATGGATCATTAAGCCCAGCCTGAATGAATGAGTTAGAAATGTTAATCATAATCCATATTTACAGCTTGCTAGAATGCATGTTCGCTAACTCTGCGGAACCGCCATGCCGATGCTGAAACGATGGAACATCCTGCTGCTGACGTTGATGATGATGTGCGCCGGACTGCCAGCCCTGGCGCAGACCAGCCGGTCCGGCACGGTGTACAGCCCGGAAGCCCTGCAGCAGGACCTGCGCTTCCTGCGTGAGGAAATCGACAGGATCCATCCCGACCCGGGACTGTTCGTCAGCCGCGAAACGCTGCGCAAGGCCTACGCGGCGGTCGAGGCGCAATTGCAGCAGGGGATGGACCAGGACCAGGCGTGGCGCGTGTTCGCCACGCTCAATCCGGTGTTTGCCGATGGCCATCTGTTCGTGGTGTATCCCGATTGGCAAGCGCTGACCAGGACGCACCTGGCCGGCGGCGGCGCGCTCTTTCCATATGAGGTGCAGGTTGGGGCCGGCGGCGACATCACCATCCGCACTGAACTCGGCAAGGAAGCACCAAGTGCCCTGGCCGGCACGCGCATCGAGCAGATCAATGGTGTGCCCGCGGCGCGCATCGTCCGTGAACTGTTGGCGCGCACGGGTGGCGATACTGCGGCCTTGCGGGCCAATGTGTTATCGCGCCGCATGTGGTTCGCCTATTGGAAGATGTTCGGGGCGCCCGAGGAATTCGACCTGGCCCTGGCCAAGCCCACTGGTCTGGTCCACCTGAAACTGGCGGCCAGCAAGGCGCTGCCGACGTCCGTGACGGCAGACGGCACCAATCAGGCCGACGGTTTCGGCAAGACTTTCCGCTTCGAACTGTTGCCGGACGGCGCCGCGCTGCTGACGATCAATCATTTCCTGTGGCCCGACAAGCAGGCGTTTTACGCTTTCACCAGGGACGCCTTCAGCAAGATCCGCGCCGCCAGGGTGAAGACCCTGATCATTGACGTCCGCGACAATCCGGGCGGTGACGACGATATGTGGAAGACCGGAGTCTTGTCTTACATCGCCGACAAACCTTTCCGGAATGCGTCCAGCTACGTCAAGAAGGTGATCGCGGGGCGCGCCAGCGGCAGCGAAAAAGTGGGCGACGTCGTGCATGGCTTTGGGGACACCTGGGTCGAGCCGGACCTCGGCAATCCGCTCCATTTTTCGGGCCGGACCTATGTGCTGGTGGGCCGTATGACCTATTCCTCGGCAGTCCTTTTCAGTAACGTCGTGCAGGATTTCGGGTTCGGCCGGCTGGTCGGCGCCGGTGGGTATGCGCGCACCCGCCAGACCGGCGGCGTGGTGCCGAACATCCTCTTGCCGAACACGGGCCTGCAGATCACCATTCCGCGCTTCGTGGTCGACCGGCCCTCGGGGGAGCGCGAGCCCGCACTGGTGCGGCCGGATATCGTGCTGCCGGACAGTCCCTTGGACCGCCGCGCCATCGTGGATGCCTTGCTTGTCCATGATCGCAAGACGCGTGCTGCCGGCGCCGACCCCGGAGCCGTCCCCGGCAAGGCCGCCGGCACCTGAACCGCATAATAATCAAAGCCACGCAGCTTGCGGCGGCCTGGCGTTCAGCCATTCAATGGCCTTCGGTCACGGCCGGCAGCAAAAGAACGACTTCCGTGCCGACACCGAGGCTGGACGCGATCTTCACCAGACCTTTGTGCAATTCGACGATTTCCTTGAATATCGTCATGCCCAGGCCGGTGCCGGCGGTGTCCTGGTCGTTGTGGGCACGATAGAAGGGATCGAACACCTGGGCTTGTTGTTCGGGCGTCATGCCGATGCCCTTGTCGATCACGCGGTAACCCGCCATCAGCCGGGTGCCGACGCGGGTCTCGAATACATCGATGTGGATGTCGCTATCCGCATTCGAATACTTGATGGCGTTGCCGATGATATTGGTGAGCGCTTGCTGCAGCTTCATGCCATCCGCGAGGACCTGCGGCAGCGCGGGCGCAAGCCGGGTGCGGATACGGCTGGACGCGTGCAAGCCGTCCAGGCCACGCAAGGTCTGTTCCAGAATCGCGGCAGCGTCTTGGGGGCAAATGTCGAGTTCGTCCGTGCCGCCGGCTTCAATGCGCGCCAGGTCGAGCATTTCATTGATCAACCTGACCAAGCGTGTCGCCTGACGATGAATGATCTGGATCAGGTAGCTGCCTTCCTCGGGATCGAAGTCATGTTTTAAAAGTAATTCCGAGAAACCGAGGATGCTTGCCATCGGCGTGCGCAGTTCATGCGTGGCTGTCACGAAATATTTGCGGCGGCGCGCATCGGCAGTCTGTGCCTTCTGTTCTTCCGCCCTGCGTGCGGACACATCGCGCACCGCCAGGGAATAGCGGTAGGCGCCGGAAGCCTGCAGCACCTTGATCGAAAATTCCGCTGGAAAGATGCTGCCGTCGACGCGCCGGGCGAGCGCCTGCAACTGATCGGTGATCCCGGCCGCCAGCGATGCGTTCAACCTGGCCGGATCCTCGCCCACGAATTCGCTCGAGTTGCGCCCGACCAGGCCATTCTTCGCCGCGCCGTACATGGCTTCGGCCACCGCGTTACAGGCCAGGATGACGCCGGTTTCGCTCAGCATCATCACACCCTCCGGCATGCTGTCGAACAGGGCACGCGCCGCCGTCTCCTTGTCCTGCTGATGGTAATGCCGGTGCCGCAGTGCGGCGGCCGCCAGTTCCCGTTCCAGCAAGGCGGCGAAATCCGCCAGCATGGCGCGCTGGCGCTCGTCGAGGGGGCGCGGATGGACGTCGAGCACGCACAAGGTGCCTGCCTGCTGTCCATCCGGACGCCGCACCGGCGCCTCCGCGCACACTTGTACACCATGGTTTTCCAGCGCCCCAGGCGGTATTGCGACCTGCGGATCGGCGCCGATGGCATCGGCAAAAGACCGGCTCTGCGAAGAAGCCGGCGATAGCGGGTCGGCGTAACAGGATTGGAGCTGCTGTCCGTCAGCGCCGACGTACGCGAACAATGCCGCGGGCATGGCGAGTGCTTGCGCGGCGAGCCGTGTTATGTGGTCGAGGCATGCCTGGGTTGTGGCATCCAGCGGGCCGGATGCGGGGGGCGGTAGTGAGGAATCCGCTTCGTCGTTGGGCAAAATAGGATAGCGCATAGGAAATCGATTGATCGGCAAAGCCGCATGGTCAGTATGGCAAACGAAAGCAGCTTGCGTATTCAATGTCCTTCACTAGCGCTAGGCGGCCATGCCGGGAACAGCCAACTGTTGTTGTGTAACAGCGATCAGTGTATGCATGGCATCCGTCATGCTGACCCATGAAGTCTGCATGACGATCGCACGCATTCTTGCCGCCAGGGCATGCCGCTGCGCCTGCGGCAATGCCAGCGCATGCTCACAGGCGGCAATGAATTCTTTCCGGTCGCGGCCGATCGAGATCACGTCGCCATACAGCGCTTTCAGCTCGGGGTTCGCCGTGCTGACAATCGGCCGCTCTCCTGCCATGTATTCGAGCACATTGCTTGGATTGCTCAGCCGACCTGCGGCATCCACCGCATAAGGCATCAGGCAGACCTCCCACCCGGCCAGGAACTGCGGCCAGGCCTGATAGCTGTGCGGGCCGAGATAATGGATGTTGCCGCGTTGCGGCAGGCTGGACGCGGCGATATTCACGATGGGCCCGACCAGCACGATATGCCATTCCGGATGCGCATCCGCGAGCGCGGCAAGCAGATCGCCATCGACGTGCTCATCGATCGCGCCATAGAAGCCCAGGCGGGGGCCGCCGATCGGCGCTTGCAAGGGATGGCCATTGCTGCGGTCCAGCGCCGGCTCGAAATGGACCGTGTCGACGCTGCTGGCGAAATAATGGACTCGATGGTGGCTGTTGGCGCGGGTGTCGTGCAGGCCCGGGCTATTGGTGAACACGAGGTCGGCAGCCGCCAGCAGGGCCGCCTCCTGATCGATTGCCGCTGGCTGCGCCTTGCCCGGCGCAGCCGGCTCGACCATGCAATCGTAGACGACCAGGCCCGGCGCCAGCGATGCCAGCAGGGGCAGCGCCATCGGCGTGGTCAGCCAGACGATGGGATGCCGGTTGTCCTCGGCCAGATCGCGCACGAAGGGCTGCGCCAATGCCCATGGGGCACCGGCATCCTGTACCGGGCCGGTCACATGGTAGCGCAGCACCGTGACGTTGGGCGAAGGATGGCTGGTTTCCGTATAGTCGATGGCGGCGCCGGCAACCGGCTCCTCGACATACATGATCTTGTAATAGCGGGCGATATTGCCGAATATCTGACGCGGGCGTGTGTTCACCCCCTGCCAGCGGATGTGGGAAAACACCACGATGGTCGGGATCGCCGTTGGATCGGAAAAATGGTCGGTAAGTAGCTGTGCCTGCCGTAATCCTTGGGCGTAGGCCGGTACCAATACGCGCGCCTGGGGATCGTCCGCTTGCGCGGCCACATCCCACATGCCACTGTGGTGCCAGTGATCGGGATTCACCCAATCGGGCCGGTCGATGCCGGGATACAGGCAAATGCCGGCAATATCCGCACCGCGGTGGCGCGCCATCATGGCCTGCTCGGCAACTTCGCGGATCCAGATGCCGCGGCCACTGCCGACATGGCCGGTTTCGGCGAGCAACAGGGGACGGCCATAACGTTCATGCACCTCCACCAGCATTTGATGCAGCGGCCGACGGCGCGCATCGTCCAGATGCCACCACAGCCGGTGGCCGGTGGCGGCTTCCCATTGATTCGTGTCGTAATAATTCACGCCCATCAGATCCAGATAGCGTGGTGCACCGCCGAGTTCCGGGTCGCGGCGGCCGGCCAGCATGTCGAAAGCTTCGAACTGCAATTCCTGCATGCCCTCGGCATGTACATGGGAAGCCGGATCGTTGTCGTGGGCGATGATGTGCACCAGAGGATCGCAATGCAGCATCCTGGCCCCTGGAATGACGTCCCAGATGGCATCGCAGCCGGCAATGGCCGCTTTCACCAGTTGCCGTTTTGCATCACGCCGCGCGCGCTCGTGATCCATATTCGCGTGGCGGAACATGCCCACCGACATGCCCCAGCTGGTGAAGGAAATTTCGTTCACTGGCGAGAACACGGGCGCAGGTCCGCCAAAGGGTTGCAGGAACTCGGCGGCGGCGCGGCAGTAGCGCGCGAAGCGGGGAACGAATTGGTCGCTGTACACGTCCAGGTCCTGGGGCCAGCCATAGTGAAGCAAGCTCCAGCAAATCTGGATGCCCAATTCCTTCGCCGCATGCACCCGCGCTTCGATGATGGAAAAATCGAATTGGCCATCTTTTTCAACGAGGCGCCATCCTATCGATTCGCGTACCGTGCGGATGCCGAACTGTTTCAGGAGCCGATAATCTTCCAGGGCACGCTGCTGGTGGCCGTTGGCAGTGTTCATATCCAGAGGCATGCCATTGTGGTTGATATGGTCGGCGCCTTCGTAGCCCGACTGCCAATACGTCAAAAACGGTCCATCATTCAGCATACAGGCCCTGGTTGATTGAGAAAACGGCTGGTCATGTCGTACAGCGCAATGCTAGCGCCGAGTCGGTATTGCTGCCGCACGGGACCGTCGCCCGGCGGCAGGGCCGCTCGATAAAAAAGCCACGTCCTTGCGGAACGTGGCCTTTTCGATAGAACGTGAAAGCGCTTGGAGAATTACAGTGCGTTCATCTCTTTCAGCAGCTTATCCGCATGGTCCACCTTTTCCATGTTCCACAGGATGTAACGGATATCGACCTGGATATCGCGCGTGGCGGTCTTGTTGAAGTCCCAGTCCGAGATGATGGAATCCAGCGTGCCGTCGAAGGCGAGACCGATCAATTCGCCACGCGCATTCAGCGCGGCCGAGCCGGAGTTGCCGCCGGTGATGTCCAGCGTCGCCAGGTAGTCGACCGGCACGGTCTTCAGCTTCGGGTCAAGGTAGCGGCCGAAGTCCTTGGCGCGGATCGCGGCCAGCTGTTTTTCTGGGGCATTGAATTCGCCTTCGCCGGTGTGCTTCGCCACCACGCCCTTGACGGTGGTGAAGGCAGTCCAGGCGCCGGTGCCGTCGGCACCATACTCGCGGCCCTTGATGTTGCCGAAGGTCACGCGCAGGGTCGAGTTGGCATCCGGATAAACGGCCTGGCCCTTGCTGTTCATGTAGGCGATCTTGGCCTTCATGTAGCTGGCATAGGCTTTCTGGATGTTGCCGCCGAGTTCTTCTTCCTGCGCTTCTTCCTTGCGGTCGGCGTCATACAGGGCGACGGCGGCCTTGATGAAGCTGTCCTTGCTGGCCTGGAACTCGGCCGGCGACTTGTTCAGCCAGCTCGTGCGGAAATCCTTGTTGTGCAGCTGGGAACCGGCATAGGCCTTGTCCAGCGCGGCCTTCAGTTCGGCTTCGCCCATGCCCGGCTTGATGCCGAGGGCATTGTCGAAGGCGGCGTTGTGCTCGTTGGCCGGCTGGGCGCTGTACTGCTTCAGGAAGTTCAGCACCAGCGCCTTGTCGACGGACTCGACGTAGGTGCGGTCCTGGCCGGTGATGGCGGCGGTCAGGCGCGGCATGTCGCGTTCCTGGTAGCCCGACTTGCGCTCGGCGTTCGGCTTGGCACGCTCGTTGGCCAGGCGATACAGGGTGCGTGCCGAGTTCAGGAAGCGCGGGGTCGAATAGCCCAGGAAGAAGTCACGCTTGGTACCGGCGTCACGCTCGGCGATCAGCTTTTCGACGGCCTCGATGTCGGTGCCGAATTCAGCCTTGCGCGCGGCATTGCCGTTCACCCAAGCTTTCAGGGCATTGTGCTCGGCAGTCTTGCGCGCCAGGATATCGCTGCCTTCATAGCTGGCGATCATGCCCTTGCGGTTCTTGTAGTAATTGTTGACGCTGGCGACCTGGCCGGCGTACTTCAGCCTGGCTGCGGCGTCGGTCTTGGTCTCGCGCTCGATCACGGCCAGAGTCTCGCCCGAGGCTTTCACGAAGGCCGGGTAGTTCCAGTCGAAGGTGAAGGCCACTTCCGACGGCAGGCGGTGGCGGTTGGTGCGGCCCGGATAGCCCAGGGCCATGATGAAATCGCCTTCCTTCACGCCTTCCCTGGCGATTTTCAGGAAGTGCTTGGGCGTGTAGGGGACGTTGTCCTTGGCAAAGTCGGCGGCCTTGCCGTCGCGGCTGACGTAGGCGCGGTAGAAGCCGTAGTCCCCGGTGTGGCGCGGCCACATCCAGTTGTCGGTGTCGCCGCCGAATTTACCCACGCCCGCAGGCGGTGCGTGCACCAGGCGCACGTCGCGGATTTCCAGCTGCTTGATGCGGTAGAACTCGAGGCCGCCGTAGAAGCTGGCGACGGTGCAGCGGTAGCCGGCGTCCTTCTCGCATTCGGCCACCAGCGCCTTTTGATTGTTTTCCATCGCCTCCACGCGCGCGCGGCCGTTCAGCTTCGCCACTTCCGGCGTCACCACGCGGGTGCTGACGTTTTCGACCGCCTCGGTCACGAACACGCGGCTGCCCGGCGCCGCCGGCAGTTCTTCCGCCATGGTCTTGGCCAGGAAACCGTTGGCCAGCAGGTCGCGCTCCGGGGTGGAGTTGACGGCGACGCTGTTGTACACGCAGTGGTGGTTGGTGATTACCAGGCCTTGCGGCGAGACGAAGGAGGCCGAGCAGCCGCCCAGGCTCACCACCGCGCCCATCGGGAATTCGGTCAGTTTGGTGAGGGTGGCCGGGTCCAGCTTGAGGCCGGCGGCTTTGAGTTGCTTGGCTACTTGTGGCAGCTGTTGCGGCATCCACATGCCTTCTTCGGCCTGTGCGGCGAAGCTGGTGAGGATGGCGAGCGAGAGGAGCGTTTTCTTCATGGCGTCCGTGTCTTATGGTCAGTGGTCTCTTGGCTCGGATGGAGCGGCCACAGTATCCATAATGCATAGTACGAACGTCAACCGTTACTTTGTGTGAATTTCACGGTTAATGCAGGGTGGGCGCGGCCGGCGTAGTCACCCCGTTCCCACGCGAAAGCCGGCATACCGCAAACGTAAGCGTGGGCACGGGGTGCCCACCCTACAAGCGCTGGGGTAGCTCAGAGCTGGGTACCAACCAGCGCCGCCAGTTCGCCCGACAGCTTGTCGGTCCACGGCCGCTGTTCCCATTGCTGCAGCGTGACCTGGCGCGCGCGGCCCCAGTCGTCGTTGAAGACGGCTTCCTGCTGCCTGGCGAAGCCGGCGTCGAGCACGTTCAGGTTGGCTTCGTCGTTGAGGCTGAACGAGCGGTTGTCGAAGTTGGTCGAGCCGACCGACACCAGCAGCGAATCGACCACCAGCGCCTTCACGTGGTACATGGTCGGCTGGTACTCGGCGATCTTGACGCCGGCCTTCAGGAGGTCGCCCCAGCGTTCGCGCGAGGCGGCGCGCACGACGTCGGAATCGATGATCTTGCCGGGCGTGATGATGCGCACCTCGACGCCGCGCTTGGCGGCGGCGACCAATGCCTGCACCGTCAGGTCGTCCGGCACGAAGTAGGCGTTCGACAGGTGGATCGAGCGGCGCGCGGCGGTGATCGCCATCAGGTACATCAGGTGCATGCTCTCGCTGCCGCCGGTGGGCGAACTGGAAAACATCTGGGCCGGCGTGCTGCCGCGCGGGGTGAGCGCCGGGAAGTATTCGGCGCCGTCGAGCACCACGCCGGTGGCCTTGGTCCAGTTGTCGTTGAACACCGCCTGCATCTGGCCGACCACCGGGCCCTCGACGCGGAAATGCGAGTCGCGCCAATGCTCTTCGTCCTGGCCCTGGCCGCGCCATTTGTCGGCGATGCCGACGCCGCCGGTAAAGCCGATGTGGCCGTCGACGATCAGGAGCTTGCGGTGGGTGCGGTTGTTCAGGACCGCCAGCTTCCACCACACCGGCTTGTGGTAACGGTGCAGCTGCACGCCGGCGCGGCGCATCTCGTCCATCGAGGCATCGTCGATCTTGATGCTGCCCATCCAGTCGAGCAGCACGTTGACCTTGACCCCGGCGCGCGCGCGTTCGGCCAGCGCATCGGTGAATTCCTTGCCGATCGAGCCGGACCAGTAGATATAGGTTTCGAAGTTGATCGACTGCTTGGCTTCGCGGATCGCCTTCAGCATGGAGGGGAAGATCTGGTCGCCGTTGAGCAGCACCTCGACCTGGTTGCCCTCGATGATCGGCGGCCCCAGCAGAACGCCGAGCGAGCGCCGGAACTGGGCGTCGTCGGTGCCGTACTGGCGCGTCAGCTGGGTGTCGATCTTCTTTTCGTTCGGCATGAAGTTCAGCACGAGCAGGCCTGCCAGCAGGGTGGCTACGACGGAAATTAAAGATACGATGGGTCTCTTGACGCGCATAAATTTTTTGGATTTGAACGTAAAAAAACCAACGCTGTTTGGAGCGTTGGTTTTCAGGGGTGCTGAAGCAGCTTGCGAGTGAAGCTTGTCAACGCCAATTAGCGAACGCGGCCGCGACGCAGCAGGTTCACGATCGCCAGCAGGATGACCGCGCCCAGGAACGAGACCAGCAGCGACGAGACGCTGAAGTCATCGGCATTGATGGTGCCCGAACCGAACAGCGGCGACAGCAGCCAGCCGCCCAGGAAGGCGCCGACGATACCGACCACGACATTGAGAATCATGCCTTGTTCAGCGTCCGTTTTCATGACCATGCTGGCGAGCCAGCCCAGAATACCACCCACGACGATCCAGATAATGAACAACATGTCGATTCCTCCTCAAGTTGGAAAACATACTCCAGGCCAATTGATTGCCGAGGCCATGAACAAAGTCTAGTGATGGGCACAACCCCTGGTCGGTGCGGCAACGAACGTTAGACGCGCAAACCGGCTGTGCGTTCTTTGGCGAGCGCAATGTCCCGGATTGGGTGCGTCACCGAACAGAGCATTACTGTTGTGCAGGAATATCGTGGCTTCACTTTATTTCGTTTTTCACAAGCCAGAACTACCTCGCGTGCATCGCACACCGACCTCTTTGAAAGGACTTCATCATGAGCATCTTCGACAGCAACGATCAGACTAAGCAAAACCGTATGGTGACCGGCCTGTTCCCGGACCGTGCCAGCGCCGAACGTGCCTACAGCTCGCTGTCCACCCGTGGTTATGGCAAGGACGACGTCAACCTGATGATGTCCGACACTACCCGTAAAACCCACTTCGGCGATACCGAGACTGAACTGGGCAGCAAGGCCGCCGAAGGCGCCGCTGCCGGTGCCGGTATCGGCGGCACCATAGGCGCCGTGCTGGCCGGCGTGGCCGCGATCGGCACCAGCCTGGTGATCCCGGGCGCGGGCCTGGTCGTTGCCGGTCCGCTGGCGGCAGCACTGGCCGGCGCCGGTGCCGGCGGCATCACCGGTGGCCTGATCGGCGCGCTGATCGGCGCCGGCATTCCGGAAGAGCGTGTGAAGCACTATGAAGAAGGCATCAACCAGGGCGGCATCCTGATGGGCGTGACCCCGCGCTCGGACGAAGACGTCGCCCACATCCAGCAATCGTTCACCGATAACGGCGGTTCGCACGTCATCGGCACCGGCGTCGGCGCGCTGGCAGGTGCCGCCACCGGCGCCGCCATCGGCTCGGCCGCCGGTCCGATCGGTACCGTGGCCGGCGCCGCCATCGGCGGCATCGCCGGTGGCCTGGCGGGCAAGGGCGCGGGCGAAGTCGTGAACCCGAAAGCGGGCGACGACCTGGGTGAACACCACATGGCCAAGGGCGTGGGCGCAGGCGCAGGCGCGGCGATGGGTGCCGCCGCCGGTGCGGTGGGTGGCCCGATCGGCATGGCTGCCGGTGCGGTGGTCGGCGGCCTGGCCGGCGGCGCAGCCGGCCGCGGTGCGGGCGAAGTGGTGAATCCGCACTCGGAAGACCGTCTGAATGAGCACAACCTGGCCCAGGGTACCGGTGCCGGCGCGGGCGCGCTGGCAGGCGCCGCCATCGGCTCGCCGGCCGGTCCGATCGGCATGGCTGCCGGTGCCGCCATCGGCGGTATCGCCGGCGGCATGGCCGGCAAGGGCGCGGGCGAAGTGGTCAATTCGAAGCCGGGCGACGAGCTGCATGAGCACAACCTGGCCGGCGGCGTCGGCACCGGCGGCGGCGCCGTGGCGGGTGCGGCCCTGGGCGCGGTGGGCGGCCCGATCGGCATGGCGGCAGGTGCGGCCATCGGCGGCATCGCCGGCGGCATGGTCGGCAAGGGTGCCGGTCACCTGGTCAACCCGACCGAGGAAGACAACTACTGGCGCAACAACTACCAAACCCAGCCGTACTACACCCCGGGCTACAGCTACGACGACTACGCCCCGGCCTACGCCCTGGGCTACAACAACGCGCGCCGCTTCCCTGACTACGATACCGCCGAGCCGCATTTCGCCGGTGAATGGGACCGCGTGAAAGGCAATTCGCGCCTGTCGTGGCCACAAGCCAAGTCGGCCAGCCGTTCGGCATGGGAAAAGGTCGAGCGCGCGATTCCGGGTGACTCGAACCACAACGGTATCTAATCGATGATGTTGGCCACCATACCGGTGGCCACAAAATCGTAGGGTGGGCACCCCGTGCCCACGCGTGACATACGCATCATGTTGGCGGCCGTTCGATTACGGCCAACATAATGCATGCGTTACGCGTGGGCACAGGGTGCCCACCCTATTTATATGGGCCTGCGGCTTACTGCTTGATTGCTTCGACCTGGATCGCCAGCTTGACGTCCATGTTGAAGCCGTAAGCCTCGCCATAGCTCACGCCGAAGTCGCTGCGCTTGAAGGTGCCGGTGGCGTCGGCGCCGCAGACTTCCTTCTTGTTCATCGGGTTGATCATGCACTTGTACTTGTTGATGGTGAGGGTCACCGGCTTGGTCACGCCGTGCAGGGTCAGCTGGCCGTCGACGGTGGCCGGGGCATCGCCCTTGAACACCAGCTTGCCCTTGTAGCTCGCGTTCGGGAACTTGGCGGTGTCGAACATCTCCGCGCCTTTGGCGTGCTCGTTCAGCTTGTCGTTGCCGAAGTCGATGCTGGTGGCATCGATGGTGAGGTCGACGGTGCCGGTCTTGGCCGCCTTGTCGACCACGATGCTGCCTTCGGTCTTGTTGAACTTGCCGCGCCATACCGACAGGCCGCCGAAGTGGTCGGCCTCGAAGCTCGGGTAGGTGTGGGTCGCGTCGACTTTATAGGTGTCGGCGGCGGCGAAGGCGCCGCTGGTGACGACGGCGGCCAGCAGGGCCAGGCTCAGGTGCTTGATTTTCATGTGTTTTCCTCTTGGTTTGATTTGATTGATTAATGCTGCTTATTGTCCCGCTTATTGTCCCGCTTATTGTCCCGCCGCAACGCGGAACTTGATGACGACTTCATCGGCGACCATGTCGGTGTCCTTCCATTCGCCTTCACCGATGTCGAAGGCCAGGCGCTTGATCGGCAGCTGGCCCTGGAAGACCTGCTTGCCGCCTTCCGGTTTGACGGTGAGCGGGAAGCTCACGTCCTGGGTCTTGCCCTTGATGCTCAGTTTGCCGGTGACGTTCAGCTTGCCGGCACCGGCCGGCTTGATCGCGGTCGACACAAAGGTCGCCTTCGGGAACTGCGCCGAATTGAACCACGTCTTCTTGGCGATTTCCTTGTTGTACTCGGGCGAGCCGATGTCCAGGCTGGCGGTGTCGATGTCGACCCGCGCCGTGGCCTTGTCCGGGTGCGCGGCGTCATAGTCGATCTGGGCGTTGAAGCGCGTGAATTTCGATTCGACCGGCACGTCCATCTGCTTGAACAGGGCCGACACGCTGCTGTGCGCGGCGTCGGTCTTGAGCGGCGCGGCGGCGGCCAGCAAGGTGACGCCCGTCAGCAGGGTGGCAAGGGTGAGGCGGGTGAGTTTCATGGTTTTCTCCTTCAAAGGGAACGGCCGGGCAGCATGCGGCGCATGGTGCCGTCGCGGTCGATGATCGTGTGTTTCAGCGCGGCCAGCACGTGCAGGACAACCAGGGCGGCCATCGACATGGTGAGCCAGTAGTGCACGCCCTTCAGGGTCTCTGCCAGCGGCGCATTCTTGGCGATCAGCACCGGCAGCTGGAACAGGCCGAAATACACGACCGGGAAGCCGGCCGCCAGCGTGTAGAAATAGCCCGACAGCGGCACCGCGAAAATGAAGACGTAGAGCAGGTGGTGCAAGCCGTGGGCGGCGCCGCGCTGCCAGGCCGGCATCGCCGCAGGGAAGGCCGGCGGGCGGTTCTTCAGGCGCCACAGCAGGCGCAGCACAGCCAGCAGCATGACGGTCACGCCGGCCCATTTGTGCCAGGCGTAGTAGCGCAGCTTGGTCGGCGAAAAGCCGGGAATGTCGGTCATGACCAGGCCCAGTGTGAAGGCGCCGATGATCAGCAAGGCAACCAGCCAGTGGAGCACGATCGCGGTCGTGGTGTAGCGCTGCTGCATGGAGGCCTCGACAAAGTGGTGGTCAATACGAGTCGCCAGCTATCTTATCAAACAATATTGCTGTGCTGACTCTTGGGAAATGTGCAAATACGGTGACGTGACTGTAACCGTTCCATCTGTTGCTTGGAAGCCAGTAAAACGGATAACATTGTTCAGTCAGCGGCACAATCGGCGCAATTTGGTGGTGAATCCACATGCTCTCGGCCACGCCGTTGGCTTCTAGCCAAGGCGGCGTGCGCCGAAGAAGGTAAAATATTGACGAGCCAAATTTATAAAAGATAATTGCCAGACATGTTGATTTCTTTTGATTACGCATGAGCAGGATTGTTCCGTTGAAGCCTTTGATGGCGGCATGTCCGGCAGGGCTGGCGCTGGCGCTTGCGCTGGTGCCGCTCCATGGCCAGGCCGAAGACGGCAACGCCAGGGGCAAGGCCGGCCAGCCGGCCGACTTTGCCGACCTGTCGATCGAGGAACTGGCGAATATCGAAATCACCTCGGTCTCGCGCCGCCCCGAGCGCCTGCAGGAAGCGCCGGCCTCGGTCTTCGTGATCACGCAGGATGACATTCGCCGCTCGGGCGCGCGCAGCCTGCCCGAGGCGCTGCGCCTGGCGCCCAACCTGCAGGTCACGCGCAGCAGCAACACCAATTACTTCATCAGCGCGCGCGGCATGAACGGCTCCAGCAACAGCCCGGCCAACAAGCTGCTGGTGATGATCGACGGCCGTTCGGTCTACACGCCGCTGTTCTCGGGCGTGTTCTGGGACGAGCCGGACGTGATGCTGGAAGACGTCGAGCGCATCGAGGTGATCAGCGGCCCGGGCGGCACGCTGTGGGGCGTGAACGCGGTCAACGGCGTCATCAACATCACCACCCGCCATGCAGCCGACACGCGCGGCGACCTGGCCGTGCTGCGCGGCGACGAGGATGGCGCCCAGGTGGCCTTCCGCCACGGCGGCGGCGGCGCCAACGACAGCTGGCGCGTGTACGGCAAGGCCTTCGCCATCGGCCACGGCGAGCTGGCGAACGGCGCGCCGCTGGACGACGACTGGACCCAGGGCCAGGTCGGCCTGCGCGCCGACTGGACGCGCGGCGGCGACCGCTGGGGCGTGAACGCCAACGCCTGGCGCGGCCGCCAGGGCCAGCCGATCCCCGGCGTGATCGCGGCGCCCGGCGCCGGCATCGGCCTGGGCGACATCGACACCCATGGCGCCAACCTCAGCGGACGCTGGGAGCGCGCACTGGCAGGCGGCGCCAGCCTCGCCGTGCAGGCGTCCTACGACACCCGCTACCGCAAGGTGCCGCCGACCTTCACCGACACGGTCGACATTGCGGACCTGCAGTTCCAGCATGCGCTGCAGCCTCGCAGCTGGTTGAATGCGGCCCACACCGTGGTCTGGGGCGGCGAATACCGCTACAGCTGGGACCACGTCGATAACAGCCCCTTCGTCGCCTTCCTGCCGGCCAGCGACAAGCAGGCCTGGGCCAGCCTGTTCGCGCAAGACGAGATCGCGCTGCGTCCCGACCTGCGCCTGACCGCCGGCGCCCGCGTCGAGCGCAATCCCTACACCGGCGCCGAGTTCCTGCCCAACCTGCGCCTGTCCTGGCGCCTCACGCCGGCGCACGCGCTGTGGGGCGCGGCCTCGCGCACCGTGCGCGCGCCGTCGCGCCTGGACGTCGACAGCTATATCCCAGGTGCGCCGCCGTATTTGCTGGCGGGGGCGTCGTCGATCCGCGCCGAGGTGGCGCGCGTGTTCGAACTCGGCTACCGCGGCCAGGCCGGGCAGGGCCTGTCCTGGTCGGTGACCGCCTTCCGCAACCTGTACGACCACCTGCGCACCCAGGAAATCGCGGCGGACGGCCGCAGCATCGCCTTCGGCAACGGCATGACGGGACAATCGCGCGGCATCGAAGCCTGGGGCAGCCTGCAGGTGAGCGAGGCCTGGCGCCTGTCGGCCGGTGCCACCGCCCTGCACGAGGAATTCAGCCTGAAGCCGGGCAGCCGCGACCCGGTCAGCACGCTGACCGCCGGCCTCGATCCGGCCTACACCGCCCAGCTGCGCTCGAACTGGACCCTGGACGCCACGCGCGAACTGGAACTGGCGGTGCGCCGCGTCGGCGCCATCCTGCCGATGGTGGACGCCTACACGGCCCTCGACGCCCGCTTCGGCTGGCGTGTGGCGCCGGGGGTGGCGTTGTCGGTGATCGGGACCAACCTGAATGGCGGGCACCCGGAGTACGGGTCGGCGCTGGTGCGGACCGAGGTGCCGAGGACGGTGGGGGTGAAGGTGGTGTGGCAGCGGTAGGCGTTCATCCGTCATCCCCGCGAAAGCGGGGATCCATGCCGAGTAACAGAATTCAGTATCTTGGAACCGGCTCAACAGCTTCAAAAATACGGATTTCGGACGCTCAGTATGGATTCCCGCTTTCGCGGGAATGACGGCACAAAAAAACCGGGGCATGCCCCGGTTTTGCGTTGTATCGGCAGCTACCTCAAATCGCCTTGGCCAGCTGCGCCGCCAAACCAATATAGTTCGCCGGCGTCATGTTCAACAGCAGGTCCTTGGCGTCCTGCGGCATCGCCAGCCCTTTGACGAACTCCTGCAGCGCTTCGCGCGTGATGCCCTTGCCGCGGGTGAGTTCCTTCAGCTGTTCGTAGGGGTTCTCGATGCCGTAGCGGCGCATCACGGTCTGCACCGGCTCGGCCAGCACTTCCCAGTTGGCGTCCAGGTCTTGCGCCAGGCGCTGCGGATTGACTTCCAGCTTGTTCAGGCCGCGCAGGCAGCTGTCGTAGGCCAGCAGGGTGTAGCCGAAGCCGACGCCGATGTTGCGCAGTACGGTGGAGTCGGTCAGGTCGCGCTGCATGCGCGACACCGGCAGCTTGTCGGCCATGTGGCGCAGCACCGCGTTGGCCAGGCCCAGGTTGCCTTCCGAATTCTCGAAGTCGATCGGGTTGACCTTGTGCGGCATGGTCGAGGAACCGATCTCGCCGGCCTTCAGCTTTTGCTTGAAGTAACCGAGCGAGACGTAGGTCCAGATGTCGCGGTTCAGGTCGAGCAGGATGGTGTTCACGCGCGCGATCGCGTCGAACATCTCGGCCATGTAGTCGTGCGGCTCGATCTGGATGGTGTACGGATTGAAGGTCAGGCCGAGCCGTTGTTCGATCACGTCCTTCGAGAACGCCGGCCAGTCGAAGCCCGGGTAGGCCGACAGGTGGGCATTGTAGTTGCCGACCGCGCCATTCATCTTGCCGAGGATCTCGACCTGTTCGATGCGTTTGATGGCGCGCTGCAGGCGCGCGACCACGTTGGCGAATTCCTTGCCGAGGGTGGTCGGGCTGGCGGTCTGGCCGTGGGTGCGCGACAGCATCGGCAGCTCGGCATTGACGTGGGCAATCTCGGTCAACTTGGCGATGATTGCCTGCAGCGAGGGCAGCAGCACGCCGTCGCGCGCGGCCTTCAGCATCATGCCGTGCGAGGTGTTGTTGATGTCTTCCGAGGTGCAGGCGAAGTGGATGAATTCGGATGCCGCCACCAGTTCCGGCACGTCCTTGACCTGTTCTTTCAACCAGTACTCGACGGCCTTGACGTCGTGGTTGGTGACCGCTTCGATTTCCTTGATGCGGGCGGCGTCGCTTTCCGAGAAATCGGCAGCCAGCTTGTCCAGCAGGGCCGCGGCGTCGGCGGAGAAGGGCTTGAGTTCCGCGAAACCGGCCTGGGCCAGGGCCTGCAGCCAGGCGATCTCCACCTTCACGCGGTGGTGCATGAAGCCGGCTTCCGACAGGATCGGGCGCAGCTTGTCGGTCTTGGCGGCATAGCGGCCGTCCAGCGGGGACAGGGCCGACAGGGTGGAGTAGGGTGCGGTAGAGGTCATGGCGGAAGCGGGCAAGGATGGCAAAGACCGCGATTTTACCACCGGCCGACCGCCCCGGCCCGCGTTTGTCAAGTCGCATTTTGACGGGCGTTGCAAGAGGTTCCCTGCGCTCGACCGGGGGAAGGGCGATGCTCTATACTGTCCATCACTTCCTTATTCTGAGCATTTATGAAACTCATCGGTTCTGTCACCAGTCCCTATGTGCGCAAGGTGCGCGTCGTGTTGGCAGAGAAGAAGCTGGACTATGTCTTCGAACTCGAAAACGTGTGGGCCGGCGACACCAAGATCTCCGCCGCCAACCCGCTCGGCAAGGTGCCCTGCCTGGTCATGGAAGAAGGCAGCGCCATGTACGATTCGCGCGTGATCGCCGAATACCTCGATACCCTGACCCCGGTCTGCAAGCTGCTGCCGGCCAACAGCCGCGACCGCGCCAACGTCAAGGTCTGGGAAGCGCTGGCCGACGGCGTCTGCGATGCCGCCGTGCTGGCCTACCTGGAACGCACCTGGCGCCCCCAGGAACTGCAGAGCCAGGCCTGGATCGATCGTCAGATGGGCAAGGTGCGCGGCGGCCTGGCCGTGATGGCCGAGAACCTGGGCGAGCAGCCTTTCTGCATGGGCATCCACTACACCCTGGCCGACGTCGCCGTCGGCTGCGTGCTGGGCTGGCTGGCGCTGCGCTTCCCGGAAATCGACTGGCGCGGCGACTATCCGAACCTGGCGCGCCTGTTCGACAAGCTGTCCGAACGCGCCTCGTTCAAGGACAGCGTGCCGGTCATCGCGAAGTGATGCTGCATTGAGCACCCAATGAGTCAGGCGCCCGCCACCATCAGCACCATCGTCTTCGGCGAAGCCCTGGTCGACGAGTTCCCGGCCGGGCCGGTGGTCGGCGGCGCCCCCTTCAACGTGGCGCGCCACCTGGCCGCCTTCATGCTGCCGCCGCTGGTGATCACGCGCATCGGCGACGACCGCAACGGTATGGCCGTGCGCGCCGAGTTCGAACGCTTCGTGATGCCGGACACCGGCCTGCAGGTCGATCCGATGGAAGAGACCGGGCGCGTGGTGGTGGAACGCACCTCCGCGGCGGCCGGCCCCGGCCACCGCTTCACCATCCTGCCGCGCCAGGCCTACGATTTCATCGATGCCCAGGCGGCGCTGGCCAGCATCGGCGGTATGGCCGCCGACACCATCTATTTCGGTACCCTGGCCCAGCGCGAGGCGCCATCGCGCCAGGCGCTGGCGGCGCTGCTGGCCGCGACGCCGGCCAGGCGCTTCCTCGACCTCAACCTGCGCCAGGGCCAGGTCGGCGAAGCCATCGTCGGCGCCGCCCTGCAGGCGGCCGACATCGTCAAGGTCAACGAGGAAGAGCTGCAAGCCCTGTTCCAGTGGTATTTCCAGATCGGCCCGGACGACGCGCCCTTGCGCACCGAGGAAGTGCACGCATCCTGCCGCGCACTGATGCAGCGTTTCGGCCTGGAAGGCCTGATCGTGACCCTGGGCCACCGCGGCTCGGTCTACTTCGGCGCCGGCGACCTGCTGGTCGCCAATCGCGACAACCCGGCACCGCCCTATGTGATCGATACGGTGGGCGCGGGCGACGCCTTTGCGGCGATCTTCCTGCTGGGACGGGCACGCGGCTGGCCGCTCGAGCTGACGCTGGCACGGGCGAACGAGTTTGCCGGGGCGATCTGCGCGGTGACCGGGGCGGTGCCCCAGGATTTGAATTTTTATGACAGGTGGGTCGGGCGCTGGCGGTAGGCGCTAGGCGGTTGGCGCCGCTCAAGCAAGCACGCATCAAGCAAACAGCTTGGTTTATTCGCTAACGTATGCACGTCGCCCCTGCGAAGGCAGGGGCCCAAGTTCGTGGCGGACCGCAAAACTTGGGCCCCTGCCTGCGCAGGGGCGACGGTGTTCAAACGTCAGGCCTCACCAATCTGCGACTGCAGATAGTTCTGAATCCCCACCTTCACGATCAGGTCCAGCTGGGTCTCCAGCCACTCGATATGCTCTTCGGTATCTTCCAGGATATCCAGCAGCAGATCGCGCGACACATAGTCGTGCGCCAGTTCCGCCGCGGCGATGCCTTCCTTGACCGTGACCTGGGCCGCACGCTCCAGCTTGAGGTCGCATTCCAGCATTTCCTGGGTCGATTCGCCGATCAGGAGCTTGTGCAGGGCTTGCAGGTTGGGCAGGCCGTCGAGCATCAGGATGCGGTCGATCAGGCGGTCCGCATGCTTCATCTCGCCGATCGATTCGTCGTATTCCTTCTTGCCGAGCTTGGTGAAACCCCAGTGCTTGTACATGCGCGCATGCAGGAAGTACTGGTTGACGGCGGTCAGTTCGTTGGTGAGCTGCGCATTCAGCAGCCGGATGATGTTGGGATCGCCCTTCATGGATTGCCTTTACGGTAAATGATGAAGCATCATAGCAAACCGGAACAGCCGCCGGCCAGCATTACCGGCGGCGTTGGCAGCCCGCTACAGGGCGACACGACAGCAGATGAACTACAGCGCCGCCAGCGCCAGGCTGCCGGCCGCCAGCAGCGACACCAGCCCGATCGCCACGCCGATCGCGCGGCGCCGGTTGGTCAGCGCCCACAGCACCACCCCCGACAGCGACAGCAGGATGATCGAGCCGGCCAGGGTGTCCACCAGCAAGACCCAGCCGATGCCCATGCCGTCGCCCTTGTGCAGGCTGGTGAGCGTGCCGAACAGGTTGTTGTCGCTGCGCTTGAGGGTCACGTAACTGTTGCCGACCCAGTATTCGGCCTGGACCTTGACGGAGGGCGAGCTGAAGCTGGCGCTCCAGCGCGCCGGCTGCAGCACCGACTGGTCGCCCCAGGCCACCGGCCGGGCCGGCTCCAGCAGCACCCGGCGCGGCTCCGGATCGAGCTTGAGCGCCGTTTTGAGCCAGGCGGCCAGGGCTTGCGGGGTGGCGGGGGCGGGACGGGGCAGGGGGATCTGCACCGTGCTTTCCTGCACCTGGACGGCGGGGATGCGCAGCACGGCGCGGTGGTTGAGCAGGATGCCGGTGCCGCCGAACAGCAGGCCGAGCACGGCACCCCACAGGCCGATCCAGCCGTGCATCTTGCGCAGCCACTTGAGGACGGTGGCACGGCGCGAAGGTGTCGGCGGCGGCTCGACCTTGAAGGGGGGAGTTCTTGGTGAGCGGAACGGAATGACAGGCATAGGACAGGCGACTTGGCTGCTATGGAAATCACATAGTACCAAGACCGGCGTCACACGGCCGGGCACCCGCGCTGATATGTGCAACGCAACGTTGCAGAGAGACTAATGCCTGGTTTTTAAGCGACCACGCCGCCGGCCGGCGTACGGCGCAGCTCGGTCACCGTGGTGGTGCTCTCGAGGTGTTCGTTCATCACTTCGCGGGCATAGCTGACGCATTTGCCGCAGCAGGTGCCGACGCCGAGTTCCTTGTACAGGTCGGCCATCGAGCTCAGGCCGAGGTCGACGGCCTGGCGGATTTCACGGTCGGAGATGTTGTTGCAAACGCAGACGATCATGGTATCGGTTTCCGTTTCTGGGATGCGCAGCAGGCCGGTGTTGTCTGGTCTATAATGCGAATCATTCTCATTCGGGTTTGTATTCTCCAGAACTTGCCCGGTGATTGCAAGCGTTTTTGTTGTGCCGGCGCGAACTTGCGACGCGAAGCGCGCGGAAGTAGACAAAGCGCAAATAGAAATAATTCGCATTTAGGTTTATGATGCACATACTTGTCTCATCAGCGCATCATTCCCTCTGATCGGAAGCGACATCATGACTCTTGCACCAACCCTGACCACGCTCGACGCCCTCAAGGCCGGGCAGAGCGCCACCGTGATCACCCTCGCGCCGAGTTCGCTCGCGGACGCGTCCGGCGCGGACGTCTCGCGGCGCCTGATGGAACTCGGTTTCGTCCCGGGCGAACGCATCCGCATGCTGAAGGGTGGCCTGCCGGGCGGTCCGCTGGCGGTCAAGGTCGGCCAATCCACGTTCGCGCTGCGCCGCTTCGAGGCGGCCCTGATCTCCATCCAGCCGGAATAACCGCCGCACCACCGCGGCATCGCTGCGCAAGCGGCGCGGCATCATCGACTATCGGACACACAATGGGAGCAGTAGAACAGCAGGTCCAGGCGGCCACCAGGACGCCCGTCATCGCCCTGCTGGGTAATCCGAACTGCGGCAAGACCGCCTTGTTCAACCGTCTCACCGGTTCGCGCCAGAAGGTCGCGAACTACGCCGGCGTCACCATCGAACGCAAGGAAGGCAGCTTTACGCTGCCCGGCGGCAAGGCGCTGCGCGTGCTCGACCTGCCCGGCGCCTACAGCCTCTCGGCCCACACCCCGGACGAAGCGATCACGCGCGACGTGGTGGCCGGCCTGCGCGCCGGCGAGAGCGCGCCGGACGCCGTCGTCTGCGTCGTCAACGCCACCAATCTGCGCCTGAACCTGCGCCTGGTGCTGGAAATCCAGCGCCTCGGGCTGCCGATGGTGCTGGCCCTGAACATGGTCGACGTCGCCAAAAAGCGCGGCATCGAGATCGACAGCGCGCGCCTGTCCAAAGAACTCGGCATGCCGGTAGTCGAGACCGTCGCGGTGCAGGCCGGCGGTGAACAAGCCTTGCTGGACCTGCTGGCCACCATGCCTTTCGAGCAGCGCATCCAGCCGCAGCCCCTGACAGCGATCGACGCGGTCCCGGTCGAGCAGACCCAGCGCGAAGTGCGCCGCATCATCGACGCCAGCGTCAGCTTCGACAAGGACACCGGCAACCTGAGCGAGGGCATTGACCGCGTGGTGCTGCACCCGGTGCTCGGGCCGGTGATCCTGGCGGCACTGATGTTCCTGGTGTTCCAGGCCGTGTTCAGCTGGGCGGTGCTGCCGATGGACCTGATCAAGGAAGGCGTCGAGGGCCTGGGCAGCTGGGTCGGCGCCAGCCTGAGCGAGGGGCCGCTGCGCAGCCTGCTGGTGGAGGGCATCTTCGGCGGCGTCGGCAGCGTGCTGGTGTTCCTGCCGCAGATCCTGATCCTGTTCTTCTTCATCCTGATCCTGGAGGATTGCGGCTACCTGCCGCGCGCCGCCTTCCTGCTCGACCGCATGATGGGCGGCGTGGGGCTGTCCGGCCGCGCCTTCATTCCGCTGCTGTCGTCCTTCGCCTGCGCGATTCCGGGCGTGATGGCGGCGCGCACCATCCAGAATCCGCGCGACCGCCTGGTCACCATCATGATCGCACCGCTGATGACCTGCTCGGCGCGGCTGCCGGTGTACGCCCTCATCATCGCCGCCTTCATCCCGAACCGCCAACTGGGCGCCGGCATCAATTTGCAGGGCCTGGTGCTGTTCATCCTGTACGCGGCCGGCATCGTCAGCGCCATGGCCGTGGCCTGGTTCTTCAAGCGCAGCATGGGGGCCAAGGGCCAGCATCCGCTGATGATGGAACTGCCGGCCTACCACTGGCCGCACCTGCAGAACCTTGCGCTCGGCCTGTGGGAACGCGCCAAGATCTTCCTGATGCGCGTCGGCACCATCATCCTGACGCTGATGATCCTGGTCTGGTTCCTGTCCAGCTTCCCGGGCGCGCCGGAAGGGGCGACCCATCCGCCGATCTATTACAGCATCGCCGGCATGCTGGGACGCGCCCTGGCGGTGATCTTCGAACCGATCGGTTTCGGCTGGCAGATCTGCATCGCCCTGGTGCCCGGCATGGCCGCGCGCGAAGTGGCGGTGGGCGCGCTCGGCACGGTGTACGCGCTGTCGGCCGCCGGCGACGACCTGGCCGGTTCGCTGGCGCCGCTGATCGCCGCCTCCTGGACCCTGCCGACCGCGCTGTCGCTGCTGGCCTGGTACGTGTTCGCGCCGCAGTGCCTGTCGACTTTGTCCGTGGTACGCCGCGAAACCGGCAGCGTGCGCTATGCCTTCCTGATGGCCGGCTATATGTTCGCACTGGCCTACGCGGCCTCCTTCCTCACCTATCACATCGCGCGTTACGCACTGGGGAGCTGAATCGCATGATCGTCCAGTATCTTGTCGTCGCCCTGATCGTGCTGCTGGCCGCGCTCTACGCCGGCGGCAAATACCTGCCGGTGGGCTGGCGCCGCAAGGTGGTGTTCCGCTTGCGCGAGCAGGGACGGGGCAATGGCCGGCTGGCCAGGTGGCTCGACAAGGACGGCAGCTGCGGCAGCGGCTGCGATACCTGCGGCAATTGCGAGACGGAGGCGCTGCCGGAGACGGATGCGCGCGGGCGCAAGGTGATTCAGTTGCATGTGAAGCGCTGAATAAAGTCTCAGGAACTCAGCTCTTTACTTCTAGCTAAAAAAACCAACGTCGCCCCTGCGCAGGCAGGGGCCCAAGTTGCACGATCAGCACCGGCGCTTAACTTGGGCCCCTGCCTTCGCAGGGGCGACGGTGGTATATGAACATGTGTTCATGGTGCTGCGGTTTCAATCCGCGGCCCACGCCAGCCCCAGCAACTCCATCAAACGCTGCGCATCGAAGGGCGCCCGCACCTTGATGTCGTTGTCGAAGTAACAGTACACATCCCGGCGCTTGCGCGTCGGCGGCGCGCTGTCCGACATCAGCCGCGCATCCGCCGGCTGCTTCCCCTCGCTCCACAAGCGGATCCGCTGGGCCCAGCGTTCCAGCGACGCATCCTCGTAGCCGCTCGCATACAGTTCGTGCTCGCCATGCAGGCGGATGTAGACGAAGTCCGCGGTCACGTCCTCGTAGTCCGGCCACTTGCCGGCGGTGTCGGCCACCACCAGTGCCACCCCGTACTTGCGCAGCAGGCGGATGAAGGCGTCGTCGCGGAAGCTGTCGTGGCGCACTTCGACGGCGTGGCGCAGCGGGCGCACGGCGTCGATCTCGAGCAGGGCGCGGCCTTCCATGCGCTCGTCGTGGCCGCGCGCCAGTGCCAGCGCCTGGCCGGTGTCGCGCGGCAGCTGGGCGAGGAAGGCTTCGATCTTGTCCGCCTCGAAGCGCAGCTGGGGCGGAAACTGCCACAGGATGGGACCGAGCTTCTCGCGCAGCGCGAACATGCCCGAGGCCAGCACGTTGGCCAGCGGCTTTTCGATGCCGCGCAGCTTGAGCATGTGGGTCAGGAAGCGGTTGCCCTTGACGGCGAACACGAAGCCCGGCGGCGTGGCAGCGTACCAGGCAGCATAGCTCGAGGGCCGCTGCAGCGAATAGAAGGAACCGTTGATCTCGATGGTGGGCAGCTGGCGCGCGGCATAATCCAGCTCGCGCGCCTGCACCAGGCCGGGAGGATAGAACACGCCGCGCCAGGGTTCGTAGCGCCAGCCCGAGATACCGATATAGATTGCACCCATGCCCCGATCATAGGAAGCCGGGCGGCATGGCTCGGTGCGTTGACGAACCCTGCCGCTTTATCCGCTTCCCTTGTGATGGATCAGGCGCGCCGGCGCCGCCACAGGCCGATGCCGGCCAGGCCCAATACCAGCATGGTCCAGGTGGCCGGCTCCGGCACCGGCGTCACGTCCGCCTCGGCCGCCAGCGCCGACGACATCGACGCCGCCGTGACCGTTGCCGACATGCCCGCCTTCGAGTTCGGCAGCGCCACCGCCATCGGCGCCAGCTGCAAGCGCGTGTTCCTGGTCCAGTACAAATAATGGTCTTCGCTGCCGCCCGGGTTGTACTGGTAATCGTGACGCATGTTGCCCGATTCGATCAGGTAGCCGCCGCCGACCCAGCCTTCCGGATCGCTGCCGAAGGCGCCCAGGCTGAAGGACAGGCCGCCGCCGGACGAGAACTGGAAGCTGTCGGCGCCGCAGCTGTAACTGGCGTTGCTGGCGGACCGGCAGGCGACGTAGTCGGTGTCGCCGATCCGCAGCGTAGCGAGTTCCTCGCGTTCGAGCAGGCCGTCGCCGTCGGCGTCGCTGCCGGAAAAGCTGCCCGACAGCGCCAGCTCGGGCCGGAAGGCGCCGGCGTCCTGGTCGTAGAAACCGGTATAGCTGAAGGTCCAGCTGATCGGGGTGGGAGTGGCTTGGACGTGGGCGGCGGCACAGCTGAGCAGCAGGGCGCCGGCGGAAAGCAGCAACTTCATGGAGAGACCTCGCGTAATGCGGATGAACCGCGCTGAAACAGGAACAGGCTGAGCAAGCCTACCCGTGTCTTTTGCGAAAGTCTGGTTTGTGTAACATCACTGTCGCCGGCATGCCACAATTGAAGGGCATGCCGGCATGTTCGATTTCTTTAGAGAAATCAACGGCTTAGCTTGGCGATTTAGCGGCCAGGGCTCACCACCGGCAGTTCGATCGCGCTCTCCATCCCCGGCGCGTGGAAGACGCGCTGGCTGGCCTTGCGGTAGTCGCCCGGCTTGGCGTGGAAGATGTTCGGCACGAAGGTTTGCGGGTTGCGGTCGTAGAGCGGGAACCAGCTCGATTGCACCTGCACCATGATGCGGTGGCCGGGCAGGAAGACGTGGTCGACGTTCGGCAGGGCGAAGCGGTAGCGTTCGGCCTTGTTGGCGGGAATCGCGAGCGGCTTGTCCAGGCCCTGGCGGTAGCGGCCGCGGAAGATGTCCATCGCGATCGGCAACTGGTAGCCGCCGAGTTCCGGCTGGGCCGCCACTTCGTCCGGATAGACGTCGATCAGTTTCACGACCCAGTCGCTGTCGGTGCCGCTGGTGGAGGCGAACAGATTCACCATCGGCGCGCCCGCCACTTCGACCGCGGCGGTGAGCGGCGGCGTGACGTAGGTCAGCACGTCCGGACGGTCGGAGTAGGAACGCTGGTCGGTCACCAGCCAGGGCTTCCACACCGTGCCTTCGCCCATGCGCACCGGACGCGGCACGAAGGGCACCGGTTTCGCCGGGTCGGACACGTATTCGTCGTAGGCCGCGGATTTGTCGGCGGATTTGTCGAACCCCAGTCCGAAGCCGGCCTTCAGGTAGAGCGGCGTGGACGCCTGCGCCAGCGGCCACCCATCGAGGCGGCGCCAGCGGTTCACGCCGGTCTGGTAAGACCACACCGGCGGCGTGTCGAAGGCGGGCGCCCCATCCTTCAGGTACTGGTTGAAGAAGGGCAGCATGACGTCGCGGCGGAACTGCTGGGCGGTGTCGCCGGTGAATTTGAGGGCACCCAGCGAGGAGCCCTCGTAGTTCACGCCGCTGTGGCGCCACGGTCCCACCACCAGGGAGTTCAGCTTGTTTCCGGTGTCCTTCGGTTCCACCGCGGCATAAGTGGCATAGGCGCCATAGATGTCTTCCTGGTCCCAGCGCCCGACCACGCTCATGGTCGGCACCGTCAGCGGGCGTTTGGCCAGGATGCGGTCGAGCGCCTGTTCCTGCCAGAAGCTGTCGTAGGCCGGATGCTCGAACAGTTTTCTGGTGAAGTTGAGTTGGTCCACGCCGTACTGGTGGGCGAAGTCGCCGGTCGAGCCGGCGCGCAGGAAGGCGTCGTAGTCGTCATAAGCGCCGGTGACGATCTGCTCGCCTTCGCCGCGCGCCGCGTTCTGGCTGGCGATATACGACAGGTTGGGATTGCGGAAGGCGCCGTTGTGGAACCAGTCGTCGCCGCGCCAGCCGTCTACCATCGGGCTCATCGGCACTGCGGCCTTCAATGCCGGGTGCGGTTCCACCAGCGCCATCAGCACCGTGAAGCCTTCATAGGACGAGCCGACCATGCCGACCTTGCCATTGGATTGCGGAATATTCTTGATGAGCCAGTCGATGGTGTCGTAGGCATCGGTGACGTGGTCGACCTGGGTATTGTTGAGCGGGCCGCGCACCGGGCGCGTCATCACATAATCGCCTTCCGAGCCGTACTTGCCGCGCACGTCCTGGAACACGCGGATGTAGCCGTTCTCGATGAAGGCATCGTCGCCGTCGCCCAGGATCGAGCTGATGTGCGGGCTCTTCATGCGGCCGGCGCGGCGCGTGGCGTTGTAGGGCGTGCGCGTCAGCATGATCGGCGCCTTGGCACCGGCCGCGATGCTCTTCGGGATCACGATCACGGTATGCAGCTTGACGCCGTCGCGCATCGGGATCATGAGGTCTTGCTTGACATAGTCGGCATTCGGCACCGTGGTGCTGAACTTGGCGGAGGGAATGTCGGGCGCCATCGGCGCGGTCTGGGCCAGGGCCGCGCCGCAGAAGCAGGCCAGCACGAGGGGCACTGCGAAAGGCACTGCAAGGGTGGGGGACGGCAGGCGGCGCGGCATCGGATTCTCCAGAGTCGGTTGATGGATTCGATTTAACAAACAGCAACTTTGTTAAAAGTTGCGATAAATCATATACCGAACGACTGGAGAATGCCGAGTTTTGGTGTTATCCGGCTAGCGTCGCGGCGCCTGGGCCGGCCAGCTTGAAGGTACGGATCACACGGTCGAGTTCGCCCGCCTGTTCCTGCAGCGATGCCGCCGCCGCGGCCGCCTGTTCGACCAGGGCCGCATTCTGCTGGGTGGCATCGTCCATCTGCGAGATCGCCTGGTTGACCTGGGCGATGCCGGCGCTCTGTTCCTGGCTGGAGGCCGCGATGTCGCGCATCAGGCCGTTGGCGCGCCTTACCGAGGCGACGATGGTGTCCATCGCCTCGCCGGCGCCGGTCGCCAGCGCGCTGCCGGCATCGACCCTGGCGGCCGAGTCGAGGATCAGCTGGCGGATCTCCTTGGCGGCGGTGCCGGAACGCTGGGCCAGGTTGCGCACTTCGCTGGCGACGACCGCGAAGCCGCGGCCCTGCTCGCCGGCGCGCGCCGCCTCCACGGCCGCATTCAGCGCCAGGATATTGGTCTGGAAGGCGATACCGTCGATGACGCCGATGATCTCCGACATCTTGCGCGAACTCTCGCTGATGGCGCCCATCGTGCGCACCACCTCGGCCACCACGGCGCCGCCTTGTTCCGCGGACTGGGCCGTGGCTTCGACCAGGCGGTTGGCTTCCAGTGCATGCTCGGCGTTCTGGCGCACCGTGGTGGTCAGCTCTTCCAACGCCGCCGCGGTTTCCTCGATGCTGGAGGCCTGGGCTTCGGTGCGGGTGGACAGGTCGAGGTTGCCGCGCGCGATTTCGCTGCTGGCACTGGCGATGACTTCGCTGCTGGCGCGGACCTGGCCGATGGTACCGCCGAGGGAACCGGTGAAGCGGTTGAAGGCATGCGCCAGCTGGCCGATCTCGTCCTTGCTGTCGACTGTCAGGCGGCGGCTCAGGTCGCCTTCACCGTCGGCGATTTCGCCCAGCATCCCGGCGGCGCTGGCCACCGGGGCCGAGATCGCGTGCGCCACGAACCAGATCGCCGCGAGGCCGACCGCGCCGCCGATCACGGCGGCCAGCAGGCAGGACAAGGCGGTCTTGCGTCCGATATCGCCCAGCACTTCGGCTTCCGGCACTTCGGCCACCACGTACAACTTGAGTTCCGGCACATACGACGAGGCCAGCAAGCGTCGTCCGGACGGGGCGTCGTAATAGGCGGATGCGAAGGGCTTGCTGGCCAGGAGCTGGCTGGTCAGGGCCGCCGAAAAGCCCGGCAGCATGGCCAGCGTATGCTTACCGTCGAGCAGCTTGGGATCGCGGTGGATCAGCACCGTGCCTCGGCTATCGACCAGGTAGACAAAGCCGGATTGGCCGAGGCGGTAATTGCGGATGCTGGCGGCCAGCGCGTCGGCGCTCAGGCCGAGGCCGCCGATGGCAAGCTTGCCCTGGGCTGTTTCGACGCGTGCATTGATGAACAACATGTAGGCGTCCGAGCCCGGATTCTTGTTCAGGTCGAGGCGATAGGGCACGCGGCTGGACAGGAAGTCGTTGAACCAGCCGTCCTCGGCCGATGCCTTGTTCAGCGTGCGCTCGTAACCGTCCTCGCCATAGTACTTGGCGCTGGTATTCGAGGCCCAGAACACGGTCGCCGCATGGCTGGTCTGTTTCAGGCGCGTGGCGAATTGCTTCCACGCCGGCAAACCGGCATCGGCACCGCCTTCGTCTTCCCAGGCATGCAGGAAGGTGTTGTTGGCCAGGGCTTGCGAGATGGCAACCGGCTCGGCGATCTGGCGCTGGATGTCGTTGCGGATCTCGCCGACCTGGGCCGGCAACTCGGTGCCGACCGCGCGCTCGCGCAGGCTGGCGTTGGTGCTCGAGATCGACAGGGCCGAGGAGATCGCGATGAAGACGGACAGGCACAAGCCCATACTGAGGATGAGCTTGGTGCGAATGCGCAGGTGGCGGAACTGCATGATGGGTGGTGTGGGTGGCGGCAGGACGCACCAGTTTACCTACGGCAATTTCAATGAGCCACAAAAAGAGCCGGAACAGCCGTGAAGTGACTCGCCCCAGCAACGTTCAATATTTGTCTGCCTAGACGCGTGCCTAGACGTGTGCCAGGGCGGGCCTGGCGGGTGCGCTAGCGCCGACCTTGAACACGCTGAACACCTGCCCCAGGTGACGCGCCTGCTCGTCCATCGATGCCGCCGCGGCCGCCGCCTCCTCGACCAGCGCGGCATTCTGCTGGGTCGCATTGTCCATCGCGGCGATGGCCTGGTTGACCTGGGCGATGCCGGCCT